>ULXF01002034.1_pt1 | contig 24976 bp, 27 predicted proteins | sample 1961041 | NCBI WGS metagenome assembly ULXF01 (sample SAMEA4835832, study PRJEB28245) | human gut metagenome | biome: gut microbiome; material: fecal sample | place: Denmark | collected 2008
ACGCGCTTGCGGCCACGGTTGACCTCGGTGATCTTAACACGAACCTTCTGCTTGAGAAGCTGGCTCATCTCTGCGTCCTTGGGCAGGTCCGACTGAGATGCGGGAACAAAAACTCTTACGCCCTTGACATTGACAACGATGCCGCCCTTGTTCTCTTCGGTGACAACGCCCTCAAGAATGGTGCCGTCCTCAACCGCACTCTCGACCGCTGCCCAGCTCTTGGCTGCGTCAAGACGCTTCTTGGAAAGCATAACGGTGCCTTCAACATCGTTGACGCGGACAACGGCTGCTTCGATCTCGTCGCCGACCTTGACAGCGTCTTCGACCTTAATACCGTCGTCGGTAAACTCGGTAGTAGGAATGAATCCCGAGTACTTGGTGCCGATATCGACACTGATCTCAGTGCCGGTAATAGCAACGACAACGCCGGTTACCTTATCTCCATTATATATAGTTTTGATGGATTCCTCCAGCATTTCGTCGAAGGACATTTCCTTCTCCTCCGCTGCGGCTGCATCAATTTTGATTTCTTCGCTCATCTTGTTACTTACCTCCTTAATTATCCATGCAGGAGCGGATGCGCCTGCCGTGACGCCAACGGTACGGGCATTTTTGAGCCTGTCCATATCAACCTCTTCCGCATTGTTGACAAACTGGACATTGTCACATTCCTGCCGACATATTTCGGCAAGATGGACGCTGTTGGCACTGTGTCTGCCGCCTATCACGACCATTGCATCACATTCAGCCGACAGTTTTGCGGCCTCTTTCTGACGCATGGATGTTGCGCCACATATTGTATCAAAGATTTCTACATTTGTACATCTTTTTTTTAAGAAATTCGCACATTCTATAAAATTAGTACGAGTTTGCGTCGTTTGAATAACCATGGTTATCGCTTTTGCCGATAAATCCGGTCGCTCAGCGAAATACGAACTAAGCTCGCTCTCGTTTTCGCACACGGTATGCTCGCCGCACCAGCCGCATACGGCCTCGACCTCAGGGTGATGGTGCATACCGATGATGACGACAAAACGGCCGTCCCCGCTTGCCTTTGAAACTATCTCATGTATCTTCTTGACCTTGGGACAGGTAGCATCTATGATGACCGCATGCTTGCGTTCCAATGCGTCGTACACGCTTTTTGCAACGCCGTGTGAGCGGATCATAACCCTTGCGCCCTCGGGAAGCTCATCGGGACTGTTTATTACGCCGAGACCTTTTGCCGCCAAAACTTTTACGACATCGTCGTTATGGATAAGTTGGCCGAGGCAATAGGCATTGCCGTCACGCAGAAGCTCCTCCGCCATATCGACAGACCTGCTCACGCCAAAGCAAAAGCCTGCGCTTTTTGCAACTGTGACCTTCTCCATTTTTATTGCTCCGCAATAGGCTGTCTGCCCGTTTTTTCAACAATGAGTTTGGCAACGGCATCGACGCTTTCTTCAAAACTCATGCTGCTTGTGTCAAGATATACTGCGTCCTCGGCAGCCTTCAGTGGGGCGGCGGCACGCTTGGTATCCTGCTCGTCACGAAGCTTCATGTCGCTCAAGACCTCGTCATAGCTTACGGTGCTGCCCTTTTTAATAAGCTCCTTATATCGCCTGTCTGCTCTGGCTTCGGCACTTGCAGTGAGAAACACCTTGACATCGGCATTCGGCAAGATAACCGTGCCGATATCCCTGCCGTCCATTATTACATCATATCTTTTCGCCATATTGCGCTGCATATCGGTAAGGTAATCCCGAACTGCTGCAATGGCGGAGACATTCGATGCGCACATGGATATCTCCGGCCTGCGTATTTCCACGGAAACATCGCTGCCGTTTAGTATCATGCACTGCTCGCCGTCATCGTTGTATACAAGGTCAATGTCGAGCTCCGGCAGGATTGCCACGACTGCAGTGCTGTCCTTGGTGTCGATACCCCTATTAAAGGCAGCCAAGCCGATGGTCCTGTAAATTGCGCCGGTGTCGACATATCTGAAGCCAAAGCGTTCGGCGCATTTTTTCGCAACAGTGCTCTTACCTGCGCCGGAGGGGCCGTCGATTGCAATTGAAATCATATCTTACCTCTCATAGTGAATTTGCGGCGGTGTACGCCGTTGACCATGCGATCTGAAGATTAAAGCCGCCCGTGTATGCGTCAAGATCCATGACCTCTCCTGCAAAATGAAGGCCGCTGATGAGTTTTGACTCCATCGTCCTCGGGTTAATCTCCTTCGTGGAAACGCCGCCGGAGGTGACGATAGCCTCGTCAATGGGTCTGGGACCGGAAATACTCACGGGGAAGTTTTTGAAAAGCGTTAGAAGAGCGTGACGCTGCTCACGGGTGATGGAGTTGACCTTCGTGTCGGCCGGAATGCCCGACAGCTCGATGAGCGCCGGTATCATGGCCTTGCCCGCAAGATCGCCGAGGGAATTTGCAAAATCACGGTTTGCGTACTTTTCAAAATCACGCAGGAGCCGTGCGTCAAGCTTTTTCTCGTCCAAGGCTGGCTTCAGGTCGATTGAAAGCGTGTAATTTGCTTTGCCGAAGTTGCGCATATGTGAGCTCGCCGAAAGAACCAGCGGTCCGCTCACGCCAAAGTGCGTAAACAGCATTTCACCAAGCTCTTTATATATGAGCTTGCCGTCCTCAAATGCCGAAAGCGTCACATTTCTTAGAGAAAATCCCTGCATCTGAGCGCAATACTCATCGTCGCTTTCAAGCGGGACAAGCGAGGGACGCCGCTCTGTTACAGTGTGTCCGAGCTCCTGCGCCATCATATAGCCTGCGCCCTTTGAGCCTGTGAGCGGGTATGACAGTCCTCCGGTACATATGACCGTTGCTCGGCAGTCGATAACGCCCTCGTCGGTCTGAACTCCGACGACAGCTGAGTTCTCGGTCAATATATGCTTTGCCGAGCAACGCTCAATTCTTACACCGCTGCGGTGCATATAGCGTTGGAGTGCTCCGGCAACATCATTTGCATTGTCGGACACAGGAAAGACCCTGTTTCCACGCTCGGTTTTGAGCTTAAGGCCAAGGCCTTCAAAAAGCTCCATCGTGTCACGGGGCGAAAGTCTGTTGAGCGCAGAATACAAAAACCTGCCGTCACCCGGGATATTCGTCAAAAACTCCTTGATATCGCAGTTATTTGTCACATTACAGCGACCCTTGCCCGTTATGCGCAGCTTGCGGCCGAGAATTTTATTCGGCTCAAGCAGGATGACATCAAGACCCCGCTCGGCTGCAACGGCACTGCACATCATTCCCGATGCGCCGCCGCCTATCACGACCGCATCAGCTCTCTGCCGGCTCATAGACATCATGCTCCTGCCAAATTCGTTCAAGTCTCTCAAAGGTCTGCGAGACATTTTCTTTATTTCTAATGCCGACTGCGACGATTATCGCATTTATAAGGCTCATAGGCGCAACAAGCGAGTCGAGGAACGATACCATGTCGCTCTTTGCGTGCAGGCTGAGGTCGGCAAGGCCCTCAAACGGCGACGCTGCGCTGTCTGTTATTGCAATGGACTTTGCTCCCATTTTCTTTGCAAACTGCATTGCATCCACCGTGTGGCTGGAGTAGCGAGGAAAGCTTATGCCTATAAACAGGTCACCTGCGCCTATTCTTATTATCTGTTCGTAAATTTCGCTTGCGCCGACATCGTGGATGACATTGACATTATTGCGCAGTAGATTGAGGTACAGCCCCAAAAGCGTTGCAAGCGAGGTTGAAGTGCGCATACCGACAATGTAAATATTTTTAGCTTCGATTATGGCATCGATGCTGGCGTTAAAGCTTTTTTCTTCTAAAAGCTCGAGCGTTGCCTGGAGGTTCTGAATATCGCTGTTTATGACAGATCTCACGATATCCGTATCGTCTATCATGTCTTTTGCGACTTCAATTCGTTGAACGGAAGTGAGTCTGTTGCGTATCATCTCTTGCAGAGCCTTACGCATACTCGGATAACCGTCATAACCGAGCTCCGAGGCAAAACGGACAACGGTTGATTCGCTCACGCCGACTATCTTGCCAAGGCGGCCTGCGGTCATAAATGCGGCTTTATCATAGTTACTCAATATATATTTTGCTATAATTCTCTGGCCCTTTGAAAACTTACGGCTTCCTTCGGAAAGATTAGCAAGAAGATCTTTTTCCATCAAGTATCATCTCCAATTAAAACATGGACTTAGTTTACTTTTATTTTCTCTGAATTGCAATAGCTTTTTGCAATTTTTTTGCCCCAAACTTGCAAAATTAAGCTTGTTTGAGGCAAAAAATCGGTTTTAGTATTGATTTTATCTGTTTTCTTCGGATAGCACTTGCAATTCCTGCTCAGTGAGCGCTCTCCACTTGCCGGGCTTGAGGGCGCCCAACTCAAGCTTCCCCTCGGCTACTCGCTTGAGCTTTGTAAGCTTCAAGCCCGTCTGCTCGCACATTTTTCGTATCTGTCTGTTTCTGCCTTCATGGATGCTTATCGACAGCTGAGTATAATCATCGCAGGAGTATAATATCTCGACTTCCGCCGGCTTGGTTTTGTAACCGTCAATGTCAAAAGGGGAACGCAGACGGTCAAGCGCAGCATCGCTGCATTTTCCGTTTACCCATGCGTGGTATGTCTTTGTCATCTCGTGCGATGGGTGCATGAGACGGTTTGCAAAGTCTCCGTCATCGGTCAAAATGAGAAGCCCCTCTGAGTACATATCAAGTCTGCCGACGGGGTACACCCGCTTGCCCACATCTTTAATAAGGTCCGTTATACAGGGTCTCCCCTTTTCGTCGCTGAGCGTCGTCACATAGCCACGGGGCTTATTGAGCATTATGTAGGTGTTATCCGCACGGCGGCCGATAGTTTGGCCGTCAATGCAGATAATGTCCGTGTCGATATCGGCACTGTCCCCTAACTTAGCTGTTTTACCGTTAACGGTAACCTTGCCGCTTTTTATAAACTCCTCGGCAGCTCTGCGTGATGCGACACCGGCTGCCGATATTATCTTCTGCAATCTCTCTTTCATAGCGCTCCTACGAAACATACAAGGGTTTTGTGGCCTCGTTGAGCAGTCTGCGCAATTGCTCCCACGCCGTCAAATGCTCCGAGCTGTCAACCGGCACATTTTCAGTATAAACCAAGTTTTCCTCCGCCGCAAGCTCTCCGTTTACAAATACCTTGAGCTTTCCGACCCTTTCGCCCTTGATGCCGCCCGCAAACAGAATTCTCGGCACCTCAAGGCGCATATCAACGTTGTCGTCCTTATGCGTGAGAAGCAGGATATCGTTTTCGAGAACTGCGGAGGTTTTATCCTCGGCAGCAGACGATACCGGCAGGTCTAGCTTGTAATTATCCTTATTGCAGCTCGTTAGTGTATAGTTATCAAAGCCATAGTCAAGGAGTTTCTTATGGTCGTTCCAATCGTCGGGCGCACTGAGCGTGACGCAGATAAGGCGCATGCCGTTTCTTTCGGCGCAACTAACAAGCGTTCTGCCTGCGGCAATGGTGTAGCCGGTTTTTATACCGATGCAGCCATCGTATTCGACGAGTAGCCTGTTGTGGTTGTAATAGGTTTGGTCTTTTATCTTGGCACAATAGCTTGAAGCCATCTGCTTAAAGTCCTCGTTTTCCATGCAGTAGGCAGCAAGCTTCGCCAAGTCCCTTGCCGTTGAGTAGTGCTCGTCATCGTCAAGGCCGTGGGGATTGCGGAACGAGCTGTTTTCAAGGCCAAGCTGCTTTGCCTTTTCGTTCATTTTTGCAGAGAAACTGCGCTCGTCACCGGACAAGTGGCAGGCAAGCGCCGTTGCGGCGTCATTGCCGGAAACGAGCATCATGCCGGTCAGAAGCTCCCTTACGGTGTAGGTTTTTTTGTAATCAAGGTACATGCTTGAGCCCTCGACTGCGCACCACTCAGGCTTTAGCTTTACGACTTCGTCCAAGTTGCAGTTTTCGATAACAACGATGGCCGTCATTATCTTCGTGACGCTTGCTATGAGTCTGCGCTCATCAGCATTTTTAGCATACAGTGTATCACCTGTGTCGGCACAATAGAGTATCGCAGCCTTGGCGGATATATCGTTTGGCTCCGCAAAGGCGTTTATCGTGAGCACGGAGGCAAAAACCGCCATGCAAATTATTAGACTTATAGTTTTCTTCATTATAATAGCACCACCTTTCGGTAGTGCTATTATGGGCAAATATTACTCGTTTTAATCCTTGAAGTTGACCTTATCGAGCACCTGCGGGACAAGCTCAAACAACCTGTCAACGCTGTTTTGTGCTGGCGGCATGACATTTATCATGCGAACTCCGCCCTCTTTGACGGCAAGAAAACCGATGGGCTCAATTTTAACGCCGGTCGCGCTGCCGCCGCCAAAATCGTCCTTGTTATTTCCGGGTAATCTGCCGCCCGCTCCGCCGAAACCGAAGCTGACCTTCGATATCGGCACCAAGGTCAGGCCGTCTGCAGTGTTTATCGGCTCTCCGATAATGTTATTGACCTCAACAAGTCGCTTCACGCTGTTCATTGCCGACTGCATCATTTCACTGAGTTTGCTTTCCATTTCGAAGTCTCCTTTTAAGCTTTATCGTTTCAAATACAAATAATATTACGAAATAAACTATCTGCCCTACTCTTAAGGACATTTGCACCGACAGCTGCATCACTGACTTATCGGCGGTCATATCCGTATCTATGTGTATATCACGGTTTTTGACCTCAGAATAGTTCTCCAGGTAACTCAGCAGCGAAAACACTCCGGCATTGACAGCATTAAACTTCACGATTGCCGTATATGGGTCATCGTCTGCGCAGATACAGATTATGTCTATATGCTCAATAACGATACCGTGCTTAACCTTATTAAACGCCTTAAGCAACGCATTTGCGGTGCAATATATATCCCAAAAGTTCAGCTTTTGCTTCGGCTTGGGCTTATTTTTCTTCGGCAAAAGCGGTTTTCTTATGCCCAAAGTGCTAATGCAGGCCCTTGTGCCGGTCGCATCATAGCTTGCGTGCAAGCTTATTTTTATAAAAAAAAGCAGTGCAATCGCAAGCAGAATAAGAAATAATGCTTTCAATTGCACCACCTGATTTTACTGTATTTCATCAATGCTGAGCTGGTTTTCACCGACGGTGTTAAGCTTTTCGATAGCATCCTCAAGCTTTTTTGCCCCGTCGCTGGCTGAGATATCGGGAAGTTCCGGAAGCTCCGACAACTCGCTCACGCCCATTGTGCGCAAAAACACATCCGTTGTGCGCAAAAGCGAGGGTCTGCCGGGAACATCGAGCTTGCCGCAGCGCTCTATAAGTCCCTTGTCGAGCAAAACGCCGACTGTGTACGAGCTGTCAACACCTCGCACCTGATCGATGTACGCTCTCGTCACGGGTTGGAAATATGCAACTACGGCGAGAGTTTCAAGCGCAGGCTGCGAAAGCATCGGCGGCTTTCGGTGCTCCAGAGTTTTCGTGATGACCGAGGCATACTCGGGAGACGAGCATAGCTGAAGATTTTTATCAAGCTTAAGCAATCTTATTCCACGCAGGTTGAAGCTGTACTCATCGGAAAGCTCCTTTGCCGCAGCATACACCGCCTCCTCGCTTACGCCGAGGATGAGCGATATCCTTGCCGCAGGTACAGGTTCGCCCGCTGCAAAGAGTATAGCCTCAATTGCCGATTTTATATTCATATCATCCATAAAAAATTACCTACTCAACTATTCTTTCGAGGATCTCTTCAACATTTCCGCCTATAAATGTGACGGTATAGTCGCTTTCCTCTCCGCTTATCTCGACGCTGCCTATGCTGCACAGCTCAAGGACGGATATAAAGGTCGCCACTATCTCCGAGCGGCTCTCGCACTGAGCGTACAGGTCATTCAGCTTAGCGGGCGCCGTTTGCAGAAGCGTTATAAGCTCACGGCTTTTGGTGCGAACCTCGTAAACTATCCTTGCCGGTGCAAGACGGCGGGAATACTCCGGCTCAAGCGGCTTGCCGCCACGGGTCACGACAGTGTACAAAGCCTTGAACAGATCTGCCGGTTCATGCTTATATTCATACTCACGGCTGACCTTCGGAAGCGGCTCGGGCTGCTTTGCAAAGTACAAAAGTCCGGTCTCCGATGCTTTTTTTAGCTCGGGTATTACCTTTTGCACAGCAGTGTAGATATCACGGCACTTTAGCTGCTCAAGTGAGGTCATCAGTTCTTCAAGCTCGCTGACCTCCTCATCACCGGCAAGCAGCGTGCGGGTCTTGATAAACAACAGGTGCGATGCCATCTGGACGAATTCGCTTGCAATCTCAAGATCCATGCGTTCCATCTCGGCGAGGTATTCAAGGTACTGGTCGAGTATCTCCGATATCTTGATGTCTCGTATCTCTATTTTGTTTTTTGAAAGAAGCATAAGGATAAGACTCAGTGGACCGGAAAAGTCCTGAAGCTCGTTTTTATCCTTGACTATGCCCTCAAGATGAAAGGTCGGATTTTCCATATCACACATGCAGCGCCTTGACCAGGTCAAAGCCCCAGTCGGCAAAAACAAACAATTTTCCGAACACAAATTGCGTCACGGTATACAATGGGTTGCCCAAAACATCGGTCACGACCAGCACAAGAAGAAGTATCATTCCGTAGCGCTCGTACCGCATCAGCTTCATGTAGCTTTCGTCGCTCAAAAATGAGAACAGTATCTTCGACCCATCAAGCGGCGAGATAGGGATGATGTTGAAAATTGCAAGTGCTATGCTCAGATACGCAGTCAGGTACACCATGTCGAGTACCGCCTTGGCAAGGTCGTTTGACGCTGTTGTCAAAGGTATGTATACAAGGCCGTAAATGAACAGGAACACGCAGCAGATGACGACATTGGCCAATGGCCCGGCAAGGGCGGTTATCGCCATATCGCGCTTTGGATTTTTGAAGTTGCGCATATCGACCGGCACGGGCTTTGCCCAGCCGAACTTAAATGCGACCATCATGATGAGACCGACAAGGTCGATATGCTTTATGGGATTGAGCGTGAGCCTGCCCATGCGCTTTGCGGTATTATCGCCTAACTTATAGGCAACATAGCCGTGGCTGAGCTCATGTAAAGTGATGCATATGAGCGCAGGGACGACCGACAGGAGCAGGTTAAGCAGAACGCTCCAGTCAAGTCCTTGCAGCACATTCACAAAAGATGGGGTGTTAGACATATTTAAGTATCTCCGACATAAGTGCGTCCTTACCATTCCCCTTTTCGGCAGAAAACGGTATCAGCACTGTATCCTCCGGCAGCTCAAGCGTTTCACGAATGAGCGCCATGTTCGGCTCAATTTCACTTTTCTTGAGCTTATCGCACTTATTTGCGACGACGACCATCGGGCAGCAGGTGCTTTTGAACCACTGTGCCATGGTGATATCGTCGACGGTGGGCTTGTGGCGGGAATCGACTATCATCACGCCGAGCGTTATCAGTCCCTCAGCTGCGAAAAACTGCTCCATCAGCTTGCCCCAACGCTCCTTCTCGGTGCGGGACACCTTAGCGTAACCGTAGCCGGGAAGGTCAATAAAGTAAGCTTTCTTATCGATAAGAAAGTAATTTACATGGATGGTCTTGCCCGGCGACTGCCCTACCCTTGCAAAGTTCTTGCGGTTCAAAAGTCTGTTTATGACCGACGATTTGCCGACATTGGACTTGCCCGAAAAAACGATGTTCGGAAGCTCGCTTCGTATAAAGCCTGAGGGATTGGCGGCGGATTTTACAAACTCTGCCTTGTTTACATTAAGTGTATTCATTCTGCACCTACTGTCTGATATCCGAGCGGGGCTTTTTTGCCGCTCTGGGCGTTTTTGCCTCGACCTTAGGCTCGTCGGTCTTGGGAAGCAGCGCAATGTCGAGCACCTTGTCGACCTTGTCGGCAAGCACAAAGTTAAGAGCAGACTTCACCGTCGGGTCGATTTCGTCAAGGTCGGGCTCATTGTCCGCCGGAATGATGACGGTGTTAACGCCGTTTCGCAGGGCCGCCATCGTCTTTTCCTTGAGACCCCCTATCGGGAGGACACGGCCGCGCAGGCTTATCTCACCCGTCATGGCAATATCACGCCGCACCGGCCTGCCGGTCAGGGCGGAAGCTATCGCCGTGCAGACTGTTATGCCCGCCGAGGGGCCGTCCTTGGGTACTGCACCCTCGGGAAAATGAATATGGATATCTTTATTTTTATAAAACTGCTCGTCAATGCCCAAAGCCTTTGCCCGGCTGCGGATAAATGTCACCGCCGCCTGGCAGGACTCCTTCATCACATTGCCGAGATTGCCCGTAAGCTCAATCTTGCCGCTGCCGTCGAGCACTGCGACCTCGACATCAAGCACCTCGCCGCCTACGGAGGTCCATGCAAGACCTCGCACAAGGCCGACCTCATCTGTGTTCCGGCGACTCTCGGGCTTAAATTTCTCCGCACCGAGGTAGGGCTTTAGCATGCCTGCACGCAGGCTCAGGCTCTTGCGCTCGCCTCTTGCGATGGCAACTGCGGTCTTGCGGCAGATGGTGCCTATCTGGCGTTCAAGTCCACGCACTCCGGATTCACGGGTGTACAGGCTTATTATCTCACGGATAGCATCGTCGCTTATCTTTAGCTGCGCAGCCTTAAGGCCGTGCTTTTTGCGCTGCTTGGGCAGCAGATAGTTCTTTGCGATGCTGAGCTTTTCCATGTCGGTATAGCTGGAAAGCTCGATTATCTCCATCCTGTCAAGCAGCGCTCTGGGGATGGTAGATGTAGTGTTCGCCGTTGTGATGAAAAACACATCGGAAAGATCATACGGCACTTCAAGGAAGTTGTCCCTGAAGGTTTTGTTCTGCTCGGGGTCGAGCGCTTCCAGAAGCGCCGCCGAAGGGTCGCCACGGTAGTCCGAGCCGAGCTTGTCAATCTCGTCAAGCACCATCAAGGGGTTTGAGCTTTTTGCCTGCTTGATGCCGCCGATAAGTCTGCCCGGCATCGAGCCAACATAGGTCTTGCGGTGTCCTCGTATCTCCGCCTCATCGTGCACACCGCCGAGCGAAATACGCACAAGGTTGCGATTTGTAGCCCTTGCAATGGACATTGCTATGCTTGTCTTGCCCGTGCCCGGAGGGCCGACAAGGCACAGCAGGCTGCCGGTTGCCTTGGGTGCAAGCTTTCGCACGGCAAGGTACTCGATGACACGCTCTTTGACCTTTTCAAGGCCGAAGTGATCCTCGTCGAGCATTTTTCTTGCAAGCTCGATATCGTCGGTCTCCTCGGTCTTTGTATTCCACGGCAGCTCAAGGCAGGTATCAAGATAGCCCCTGATAACGGTCGCTTCGGTCGAGCCGAAGGGCTGCTTTGCAAGGTGAGAGACCTCTTTCAAGAATTTCTCCTCAATTTCGGGACTGAGCTTGAGCGCACGGATCTTTTTTCGGTACTCGCCGATATCGTCAAAGCTGTCGTCCTCGCCGAGCTCCTGCTGAATGACCTTCATCTGCTCACGCAGGAAATACTCACGCTGGTTGCGGTTCATCTGCTCATTGGTAGCATCATTGATCTCCTGCTCAATGGTCATGACCTCGATCTCGTGGCTGAGCGTTTCCACAAGCATTTCAAGGCGCTTCAGGGGATGAAGCTGCTCAAGAAGCTCCTGCTTTTCACGGTAATCGATGCGCAGATTGTGCGCAATATAGTCGGCGACATAGCCCGGATCACGGCTTACAACGATGCTCAGAAGCATCTCGGGCGGCATATTGCCCGCAAGGTGCACATACTCGTCAAACATGCCTATGCAGGTGCGCATGAGCGCATCTCGCCTTGCGCTGTCAGAGTGCTCACGCTTATCGGGCAGAAGTTGAATTTCACCGACGAAATGCGGAGACGCTGCCGTTATCTGTACAATGCGGCCTCGCTGGAGACCCTCGACCATGACCTTGCACAGCTTTGAGCCTGGCTGACGGATAAGCTGACGGATGCGGCAGACGACGCCAACCTTGTAAAGGTCGCCCTCATCGGGCAGATCTGTCGTGACATCCTTTTGCGTTACAAGGAATAATTCCTGATCTGTGTCCATTGCGGAATTGAGTGCCGCAACGGATATCGGCCGCTCTACATCAAAGTTTAAGAGCATGCCGGGGAATATGTTAAGACCGCGCAGTGCCAAAACGGGCAATGCACGGGTTTCGATTTCAAATACATTACTCATAGAAAAAACCTCTTGGGGAAAAGCGCAAGACGGGACTGATGCCCCGCCTTGCTATAAAACTATTTTACTTGCGTATTACTTCGGGGCTGGTGTTATTATTCACGCAGTCGGCGGTAATGATGACCTTTTCAACATCCCTTTCGGAGGGAACGCTGAACATGATATCGGTCATGATACCCTCCATGACGCTGCGCAGGCCTCGTGCGCCAATTTTCATCTCAATTGCCTTGTCGGCTATCGCTTCGAGAGCATCGGTGTTGTACTCAAGGTCAACGCCGTCATAGCTCATGAGTGCCTTATACTGCTTGGTCATGGCGTTCTTGGGCTCGGTAAGTATGCGGACAAGATCCTCACGCTTAAGGGAGGTCAGCGGAGCAATGACCGGCAGTCTGCCGATGAGCTCAGGGATGATGCCGAACTTAAGCAGGTCATGCTGCTGAGCCTGTGCGAGGATATCGCCGACATCCCGGTCGGTGGCACTTTTGATCTCTGCGCCGAAGCCCATGCTCTTTTTGTCTGTGCGCTTTTCGATTATCTTATCAAGACCGTCGAATGCGCCGCCGCAGATAAAGAGGATGTTGGTCGTATCGACCTTTATAAACTCCTGATGCGGGTGCTTGCGTCCGCCCTGGGGCGGAACATTGGCGACAGTGCCCTCAAGCAGCTTCAAAAGCGCCTGCTGCACGCCTTCGCCGGAAACATCCCTCGTGATGGATGTATTCTCGCTCTTGCGGGCGATCTTATCGATCTCATCAATATAAATAATACCCTTTTCGGCACGCTCAACATCAAAATCGGCAGCCTGCAAAAGTCTTAAAAGGATGTTCTCGACATCCTCGCCGACATAGCCTGCCTCGGTGAGTGTCGTAGCATCGGCGATTGCGAACGGAACATTGAGCATCTTTGCCAGAGACTGTGCAAAAAGCGTTTTGCCGCTGCCGGTGGGGCCGATGAGCAGTATGTTGCTCTTTTGCAGCTCAACATCGTTTGAGCCTGCATACAAAATGCGCTTATAATGATTATAAACGGCTACGGAAAGGACGATCTTTGCCCTTTCCTGCCCGACAATGTATTCGTCGAGGTTTGCCTTGATATCCGCAGGCTTGGGAAGGCTTTCAAACTCAAGCTCGGGGGTCTGCTCTGCCTGCTCTACCTCGTCAACATCGTCAGCAATGATGCTCATGCACAGGCGGATGCATTCATCGCAGATGTATGCGCCGTTGCCGGCAATAAGCCTGTTTGCGACATTCTGCGTTTTGCCGCAGAACGAGCATCTTATACTTTTTCTATCATCAGTTCTTGCCATAGTTTTACCTCAAACCGTGCTGTATAAATATGGGGGAACTATGCGTTCCCCCATCAGCTTTTAACGCTTGGTTATTACCTTGTCGATAATACCGTACTCCGCAGCTTCCTGCGCAGACATAAAGTGGTCACGCTCGCAGTCACGCTCGATGACCTCGACAGACTTGCCGGTGTTATCGGCAAGGATGCGGTTCAAATTATGCTTTATCTTCAGGATCTGCTCAGCCTGTATCTGAATATCGGTGCACTGACCCTGGCTGCCGCCGGAGGGTTGATGTATCATGATCTCAGAATTGGGAAGTGCCAGACGCTTTCCCTTTGCGCCGGAGGAAAGCAGGAATGCGCCCATGGAGGCGGCAAGCCCTATGCAGATAGTCGAAACATCGGGCTTAATGTACTGCATGGTATCGTAGATAGCCATGCCCGCCGTGACGCTTCCGCCGGGGCTGTTGATATAAAACTGTATGTCTTTATCGGGGTCCTGTGCTTCAAGGTAAAGAAGCTGTGCAACAACAAGGCTTGCAGTCGCATCGTTGACCTCCTCGGACAGCATGATGATGCGGTCATTGAGAAGTCTTGAAAAAATGTCGTAGGAACGCTCGCCGCGGCTTGTCTGCTCCACGACATAAGGTACTAAACTCATAATAGTCTCCTTTCATATTTAGCCTATCCAGGAGATCATATCCGAATAATCCGATTATTATTCAGCTACTTCCTCTTTGGGGGCAACGATCGCAGAATCCATAATGATCTTGGTAGCCTGCTCTCTCTTGTACTCGTTCTTTATAAATTCCTCGCCGAAGTAGTTGAGGATGGACTCGGGAGTAGCATCAACGGACTCGGCGGTGGTCTTTACATACTCGTCGAATGCATCGCCGGAAATATCGATGCCCTCTTCCTCGATTATAGCCTCAAGCAGAAGCTCCTGCTTTACCTGTTTAACGGCAACGGGACGGATGACGTTGTTGATCGACTCGTCGTCAAGGCCCATCATCTTGATGATATCCTCGGTGGTGAGCTTGGGGTCGGTGACACCGAAGTTGTTAGCATAGGTGTGTACAAGCTCTTCGACCTTGGCATTGATGAGCACCTCGGGGATATCAACGGTCATATTATCGCATGCCTGCATGATAATGTCGGAACGGAAAGCAGCCTCGACATTCTCAACGGCTCTCTTTTCCATCTCCTTGCGCAGGTCTGCTCTGTACTCGTCAACGGTCTCAAACTCGGAGACATCCTGGACGAAATCATCGTCAAGCTCGGGAAGCTCTGCAACGCAAAGGCTGTTGAGCTTTACCTTAAAGACAACATCCTTGCCTGCAAGCTCAGCGGTGTAATCCTCGGGGAAGGTGATGTTAATATCCTTGGTCTCGCCGACCTTCATGCCGATGATCTGATCCTCGAAGCCGGGGACGAAGGTGTGGGAGCCGATCTCAAGGCGGTAGCCCTCGCCGTAGCCGCCGTCAAACTTCTCGCCGTCAAGATAACCGTCAAAGTCGATGCTTGCGGTGTCGCCTTCCTGAGCCTCACGGTCAACATCAACAAAACGGGAATTGCGCTTACGGTCGGCATTGATCTCTGCCTCGACCATCTCATCGGTGACAGTTGCGTCGCCCTTCTGTGCGCTCAGGCCCTTGTACTGGCCGAGGGTGATCACGGGGAACAGGTCGACCTTAAATGTGAGGACAAGGGACTTGTCATCGGTGATCTCAAAATCGGTCATGCTGGGTCTGCCGATCATCTTAAGGCCGCTGTTGTCGATGCCGTAGCCGAATGCGTCGGGAGCTGCAACTTCGATAGCGTCCTGATAGAAAGCGTCTGCGCCGTACATGCCCTCAACGACTGCACGGGGAGCCTTGCCCTTTCTGAAGCCGGGGATATTTATACTGCCCTTGACTTTGTTAAAGGCTTTGTCGACAGCCTTGTCAAACTCGGCAGGATCAACTTCAACCTGAAAAGTTGCAGTATTATTTTCGTTTTTTTCTACGTTTCTTACTTGCATTTATGTCTTCCTCCTAATAATGTTCTTTCAAACACTTAAGCATAATAGCAGATTATCCCGCTAAAAGCAATGTTTTTTATATCAATAATGTGTATTTACAGCAGCTTTTTGGGCTCAAACTGTATATAATCGGCAGATACTAAGTCAAATTTCGCATTCCCGTACATTCCGTTAAAGGCAAATGCGCAGCCAGAGCCGTGGATATGGCCGTAAATGCAGCGCCTGACATCGTATTTGCGCAGAAGCTCAAGTATCTCTGGGCACTCGTAATTGTAATACTTCGGCGGATAGTGCATGAAAACATACTTTTCCCCCTCACCTGCCGCCTTAAGCGAGGCATCAAGCCGCATTATCTCACGATTCATGACCTTTTTGTCATGCTCGTTGCCCTTGCTCTCCTCGTAAAACCAGCCTCGTGTGCCGCAAAGTGCGATATTTTCATATTTAAAGCAGTTATTGTGCAGAATATCGATTGTCGTGATATCGTTCTCGGCAAAGAATTTCTTTGCCTTTGTTGCCGTTGTCCACCAATAGTCGTGATTGCCTTTTAGAATTATCTTTTTGCCCGGCAGACGGTCGATGAACTTAAAGTCCTCAAGCGTCTCGTCCATCGACATGCCCCAGCTTATATCGCCGCATATGACCGTGAGGTCGTCGTCATTCAGAACAGAAAATCCCTCTTTGATTTTTTCTACATAGTTTTCCCATCTGCCGCCGAAAACATCCATCGGTTTATCGGTGCCCAGCGACAAATGCAGATCGCCTATCGCATATAAAGACATAGTGCCTCCGTATATTCAGGTATAATAAGCAGACAATAATATTGCCTTACGGCAATACTATCGGAGGTATAAAACAATGAGTGAAAAGAAAATGAACCATAGTGAGATAACCGGCGTCGGCTGCGATGTAAGCACCTGCAAGTACAACACCATCGACAACAAGTGCGCCGCCTCCCAGATCAAGGTTCAGAACGAGAGAGCGACCACCAAGTCCGAGACCTTCTGCGGCACTTTCTGCCCAAGAGGCTGCTGCGACTAACAAAGCGGGACAATGTCCCGTACATATCACTTCAGAAATTCGGTAACTGCCTGTTTCATGGCCTGCTTTTCGATGACGGTCTCAAAGCGCACAGGGCGTTTATCAAGGCCGCACAGAGGTGCAGGTGCTGCATTTCCCGTAAAAGACGCAAGCTTTTCTATAAGCTCCACACCGGAAGCATCGGTCTTTTCGCCGAGGGCGTCAAGCACGCTGTCGCAGAACTTGAACGGGCTTGCGGTCGAGACAACGACCGTCGGTCTGTCCGTTTTATGCTCAAGCATGAGCTTGTACGCAACGGCGGTATGCGTGTCGATAAGATAGCCGTGCTCATTGTACACATTAGCAATTATTGCTTTCGTGTCGGCATCGGTGCAGAAGCCGCCGACAAAGTTATCGGACAAGACCTTGAATATCTCTTTGCTCACAGTGTAGCTTCCCTTTTCACTCAGGCTGCGCATGTATTCTGCAACCTGCTTATCATCGCCGCAGACACTGTACAGCAGACGCTCGAGATTGCTCGAAACGAGGATGTCCATCGACGGGGATATCGTCGTGTGGAAAGCTCTGTTGCGGTCGTATGTGCCGGTCTTGAAGAAATCGGCGAGTACATTGTTCTCATTCGATGCGCAGATGAGCTTGCCGACCGGCAGCCCCATCTGCTTTGCGTACCAGCAAGCGAGGATGTCGCCGAAGTTGCCGGTAGGGACGGCAAAGTCGACCTCGTCGCCGAGTTTTAACCTATTTGAGTTAAGAAAATCGCAGTATGCCGAGAAATAGTAAACTATCTGCGGCAGAAGTCTGCCCCAGTTAATTGAGTTTGCAGAGGACAGAAACCAGCCCTTGGCGGAGAGCTCTTGAGCGAGCTGCGTATCGCCGAAAAGGGTCTTAACGCCGGTCTGAGCATCGTCAAAGTTGCCCTTGACAGCCGCAACGGAGACATTTTCGCCACGCTGTGTGACCATTTGCAGCTTCTGTACATCGGAAACGCCGTTGTGCGGGTAAAATACCAGTATCTTCGTGTCCTCAACATCGGCAAAGCCCTCGAGCGCCGCCTTGCCGGTATCGCCGCTCGTGGCAACAAGGATGCACACCTTTTTCGTCTCGCCGCATTTTTTAAGCGATGCGGTGAGCAGGTGCGGCAGAATTTGCAGCGCCATGTCCTTAAAGGCGCAGGTCGGGCCGTGCCAAAGCTCCAAAACGGCGGTCTTGCCGTCAATTATATGAAGCGGCGCAACGGCGGCATCATCGAAATTATCGCCGTAAGCTGCGCTGACGATGCGCTTTATCTCCGCTCGGTCGAACTCATCAAGGAACAGAGAGAGAAGCTCCTCGGCCCTGCCGCGGTAATCGGTCTTGCTGAGAGCCTCTATCTGCGCAAGGCTCAGCTTCGGCAGCTCCTCGGGCACGAACAGGCCGCCGTCAGGTGCAAGTCCGTGAACGATCGCATGTGCCGCACTGACACGGCATGATTTATCTCTTGTGCTGTTATACATCATTTTGATCACCTGTTAAAACGCATTTTCGATGTGGTTTATTCTGACCCTGCCCTTTTCGCCGTTGGGTGCATAGATCTCTATCACATCAAACCTCGGCTGAAGCTCCGTCTCATTTTGTTGGAGCCAAAGCTGCGCCGCCATCATCACCCGCTGCTGCTTTGCGGCGGTGACAAATTCCTTTGCCTCGGCGTATGCGTCGTTTTTGCGGAGCTTGACCTCGACAAAGACGATATACCCATGCTTTGAGGCAACGATATCAATTTCGCCCTGCCTGTATCGGCAGTTCATGTCTACTATTTTATATCCGTGCAGGCGGAGATAATTTGCCGCCTTCTTTTCGCCCCATGCGCCAAGCTGTCTGTTATCCATCAGTGCATCTTCCTCAGAAAGCTCGGGCGATGTATCTCGCTCGGTCCATGCTCACGCAGTGCCTCGTAGTGCAGCTTTGTGCCGTAGCCCTTGTGCTTTTCAAAATGGTACTCCGGGTACTTTTCCGCCATTTCAAGCATATATCGGTCACGGGTCACCTTTGCGAGTATAGACGCTGCGGCAATATCGGCGCACTTTGCATCGCCCTTTATAACGCAGCGGCTCGGGATATTTATCGCACTGTTGCGGTTGCCGTCTATGAGTGCAAGCTGCGGCTGCGGAGCAAGCTTTTCTATTGCTCTGTTCATGGCAAGCATGGCGGCGTTCAGGATGTTGATGCTCTCTATCTCCTCAACGCTTGCAAAGGCGATGCCGTAGGTAATGGCATTTTCGCAGATAACATCGTACAGAGCCTCACGCTTTTTATCCGTGAGCTTTTTGGAGTCATCAAGCCCCGCAATCTCGATGCCTCTCGGCAGGATGACCGCCGCAGCGCAGACAGGACCAGCAAGCGGGCCTCGCCCTGCCTCGTCAACACCGCAGATGAGTTCAAACCCTTCGGCATATATCTCGTTTTCAAGCTTCCAAAGCTCCGTCATTCCGGTTTCTCCAAGCTGATCCTGCCGAGCTTGCCGTCGTGGTACTCGCCAAGCAGGGTATTTGCCATCCGCTCAATGTCATATTCGCCCTTTGATACCAAAAAGCCACGCTTTTTTGCCGCTTCCTCAAGCAGCTCATAACCGTTCATTTCGGGGTCGGGGACGAATTTATAGCGCTGTGTCAGCGCATCGGGGTACATTTCACGCAGTCTGAGCATGAAATTTGCGCCCAGTGTCTCTTTATCGAGTACATCAGCCTTTATCGCATTGGTTATAGCGAGCATTTCGCCAACCTCCTGCGAATCGAACTTCGGCCAAAGTATGCCCGGGGTGTCGAGAAGGTCAAGGCCACGGTCGATGCTTATCCACTGCTTGCCACGGGTAACGCCGGGCTTGTCTCCTGCCACGGCGGCCTTGCGCTTTGCCACCTTATTTATGAATGTAGACTTCCCGACATTTGGGATACCGAGTATCATAACGCGCAGCGGGCGGGACACCTGACCCTTTGCGGCGTAATCGGCAATTTTATCCGCCAACAGCTCACGGAGCGCCGGAACAAAGCCGTTTATGCCCTTGCCGGTCTTGGCATCGGTCTCTAATATCTTTATCCCCTGCGCCTCAAAGTGCTTTTTCCACTGCGCGGTCACGGCGGGGTCGGCAAGGTCGACACGGTTTAGAATAATAAGTCGCGGCTTACCGGCGGCAAGCCTGTCTATATCCGGATTGCGGCTTGAGTTCGGTATTCTTGCGTCAAGTATCTCGCACACGGCATCGACAAGCTTGATACTGTCCTCTATCATGCGCTGAGCCTTGGTCATGTGGCCGGGAAACCACTGTATATTCATTTTTTCAAAATTCATATCTGCCATAGCAATCAATTATAAGGCGATCCTATGTTATCAAACGGAAAGGCAACATACACGACCTTGCCGATGATATCACGGGTATCGACCATGCCAATACGCTCATCACGGCTGTCGGTCGAGTCGTTTCTGTTATCGCCCATGACAAAGACGCATCCTTCGGGTACGACCTGAATCCCGGTAAAGTCGATCTTATTTGTCGTCGGCTCGGCAATATACGGCTCGTCAAGTTTTTTACCGTCAACATAAACGATGTGTCTGTCAAAGTCTATCTCAACGGTCTGACCCTCGGTGGCAATGACACGCTTAACAAGCGCATAATCAGCATACTCATCTTTTTGAAAAACAACAATGTCGCCGTACTTGGGCTTGTAGAAAACATCTGTCACTATCATCTTATCGCCGTTTTCAAGCGTCGGGTACATTGAGCTTCCGACAACATCGACAAGTCGAACAAAAAACACAAAAACAACAACGCAAACGATAAGCGCCATTATTATGCACTGTATCCACTCATAAACATTGCCCCGCCTTGTTGTATTCTCGGTACTTGCTTTCTTTTTATTGTCTGCTTTTTTCATTTGCATCACCTCTGATACATGTGTTTCTAATCATTATACACTCTTTGACCTCATTTAGGCAACAAAAAAAGAGGCTGACGCCTCTTTTTTTGACCATTTGTGGGTCTTGAGCTTACAGACGCTCCTTGACCTTTGCGCTCTTACCGACACGCTCACGCAGGTAATACAGCTTTGCTCTGCGGACTTTACCGCGGCGGACTGTCTCTACGGAGACGATGGAGGGAGAGTGCACGGGGAAGACCTTCTCGCAGCCTACGCCGTAGGAAATACGACGGACGGTGATGGTCTCGTTGATGCCGCCATGCTTCTTGGCAATGATGGTGCCTTCAAAAGCCTGGTTGCGCTCACGGCTGCCTTCCTTTACACGAACGGTGATGCGGACGGTGTCGCCGACATTCAGTTCGGGCAGTTCGGGCTTCATGTACTGTTCGCTGAGAACTTTGATCAGATCCATAGTCTAATCCTTCCTTTACTTAAGGCGTTCGTGCCGGAGGACTCCCTTTGGGTCTCGGCAGAGGACCGCTTGATAGCTCGTACCATATCTGCACAAGCCATAGTATATTATCACACAAAGTCTTGTATTGCAAGCACTTTTTAGCGGAAAATACCCATATTTTCGTCAAACACCTCAAGCCTGCGGAATTTTGCAAAATCGGGTGCTATATCGGGGCATAGCTGTCTTGTTGCCTCGGCAAGCAGCTCAGGGTTGAGTGTCGGCTCTTGGGCGGAGATAATGGCATTGAGCCGTACATCGCTGCCGTCAGCCGCAAACGATATCTCCTTGATTGCGGGTGTTATATCGCTCTCACCCATGCCGCGCTTGGTCTTTTTGGTGATGACGATGCTATCCTGTGCGTAAAACTCGCCGAGCTTTGCCGCCATTTCCTCGGCGCTGCGCTCGTCATACTCAAAAACGCCGGATATCTTGAGCCATTTTAGCTCCTTGACCTTGCGCTCGGAGGAATACACCTCGATAGCCTCGATGCCCTCGGGAAGCTGCTTTGACAGCGCATCGAGTATATCCTGCGGCTGCCTGTCCTCAAGGAGCTTAAAGTCCATTATCTCACAAATGCTCTCGGCGCCGACCGACAGCGGAAGCGCAATGGATATCTGCGGGTGCGGGTTAAAGCCCTCGGAATATTTTAAGCGGCACTCGGCACGCAGAAAAGCTCTCGTGAGCGTGCGCATGAGGTCAAGATGCGAGATATAAACAGCTCTGCCGGTCTTGGAAAACAAAAGTCTGTACTTATCCATCGCAGCGTCCTCCCTTCAAAAGCTTTGCGGCACCGCAGGCCGAGCACTGCTTGCGGCAGTCGGGCGAAAGCTCGGAGCGATAGCACTGCTCCTTTTCGTGCCACAAATGCTCTTTACGCACGCCGACATCAACAACATCCCACGGCATGACCTCGTCCTTGCAGCGCTCACGGTGCGCATAGAAGGTCGGGTCAACGCCGGCGTTGTCAAATGCCTGCATCCAGCGGTCAAACGAGAAATAATCAGTCCATGCTTCAAGCCTGCCGCCGCTGCGCCAAACATTTTCGATTACCTTGCCCATGCGGCGGTCACCTCGGGAGAGGGTCGCCTCGATATAACTGGTCTGCGGGTCATGCCAGTTGTAGACCACATTCTTGGCTTTTATATTCTCACGCAGGAGGTTTACCTTGGCAATATACTCGTCCATCGTGTTCTGCTTTTCCCATTGGAACGGACTGTGCGGCTTCGGCACGAAGCAGGAGGTCGACACGGTTATGCGCACTCCCCTGTTTTTGTTCTTGGCATAAAGCCGCCAGGTGTGCAGAACTTGATTTGCAAGCTCTGCTATGCCGAGAATATCTTCCTCGGTCTCGGTAGGAAGGCCGAGCATGAAGTAGAGCTTTACATTGTTCCAGCCGCCCTCAAATGCCAGACGGCAGGTGTTTAGAAGATCCTCCTCCGTGACATTCTTGTTTATCGCATCACGCAGGCGCTGACTTCCTGCCTCGGGTGCAAAGGTGAGGCCGCTCTTGCGGGTCTTTTGCAGCTTATGCATTATCTCGATGGAAAAGTTATCGGCTCTAAGTGACGGCAGAGACAGACCTATGCTGCGAGGCTCGCAGTATTCAAGCAGGCCGTCACAGATGCACGAAAGATGCCGGTAGTCGCTTGAGCTTAGCGACAGCAGCGTAATATCCTGGCAGCCGGTGTTTTTGAGAAGCGCCTTGCCCTGCTCGATAAGAAGCTCCGGGCTTTTTGCTCTAATGGGTCTGTAAACATGACCTGCCTGACAGAAACGGCAGCCACGCACGCAGCCGCGGAAAAGCTCAAGATTGACTCGGTCGTGGATGACCTCGGTCGAGGGAACAACGGGATGAAGCGGAAAATGCACCTTGTCAAGGTCGGCTATGATGCGCTTCGTGACACGCTCGGGCGCACCGTCGGCGACTTTGATGTGATTTATCGTATTATCATCGTTATAAACGGGCGTATAGAAGCTCGGGACATAAACGCCGCCGATGTTGCAGGCTTTTTTAAGAAACTCCGCCTTACTCCAGCCGTTTTGCTTCGCATCATGGATGAGCGCCAAAAGCTCGTTATTCATCTCCTCGCCCTCACCGAGAAGGAAAATGTCCACGAAATCCGCCATGGGCTCGGGGTTCAGTGCTGCCGTACCGCCGATGAGCACAAGCGGCAGAAGCTCAGTTCTTTCGGCACTGTGGATAGGCAGTCCCGCCATGTCAATCATGTCAAGCACTGTGGTGTAAGCCATCTCGTAGCCGACTGAGAACGCCAGCACATCGTGCTCGGAAATGGGGTCGCCGCTTTCAAGCGCATAGAGCTTGACATCGGCCTTTTTCATCTCCTCGTACATGTCGCCCCATGGTGCATACACACGCTCGCACCAGACATACGGCAGCTCGTTCATCGTTGAGTAGAGTATGCCCATGCCGAGGTTCGACATGCCTATCTCGTAGGTGTCGGGAAAGCAGAACGCCACCCTGACATCGACCTCGTCCTTGTTTTTTATTATCTGATTATATTCGCCGCCGGTGTAGCGTGCAGGCTTCTGCACTCTCGGCAGTATGCGCTCAAGTTTTTTATCCATGTTAAATCTCCAAACAGTTTATCTTTGTAATTTTACAACAATGCGCCGTTTTTTACAATACCCGTTTGTGCCGTTAATACCCACACTCCGGCGATAAGCAGCGCTGCACCGAACGAGCGGCGTATGAAATACGCTCCCGCAAACAGCAGCGCCGCACCCGTGAGCATTCCAGAAATCTCAAGCAGCGTCTGTGCAAATACGGTGCCGCCAAAGCATCGGGCAATACTCTCAAGCGCCCGCCCGCCGTCAAGCGGCAAGGCAGGCAGTAAGTTGTACACCGACAAAACAAGGCTGAAGCCCGCTGTTTTTATAAGCAGCAGGTTTTGGCTCAGGTTGCCGAGGTATGATGCGGCATAAGCAAGAGCAAAGCCCGCCGCAGGGCCGGCGCATAAACAAATGACACTTTCCAAAGTACCGCCTGCACCGGAGCAATTTATGCAAAGTCCGCTAACACTGACCTTGAGACCATGCACCCTGCCGCCGCATAATTCAATTGCCGCAATGTGACCAAGCTCGTGGATTAAAACGGCAAGCAGCAGCGCCGTAAGGCTCGTCATGCCCCCGAAAAAGTAAATGACCGAGAGCAAAAGTATCGCTCCGGCGCTGATATCTACCCTTTTCATATGTAAAACTCGGGGTTGAGGTAGGTTTGACCTTTCATAAGTTCAAAATGCAGGTGCGGTCCGGTGGCAGCTCCCGTCTCGCCGACAAGGGCTATCGCCTCTCCCCTTTTGACTTTGCCGCTGCCTTTCAAATGCTTGCTGCAATGGGCGTAAAGCGTGCGGTAGCCGTCGTCGTGGTCTATGATGACATACTTGCCGTAGCTGTCATTTTCGCCGATGGCGTATATCGTGCCGTCGGCAAAGGCGCACACCTTTTCACCGGTGTTTGCCGCAAAGTCCGTGCCGTAGTGGTACTTGACCTCGTTTTGAATGGGGTGCTCACGGTAGCCGAAGCCCGAGGAGGTTACACCTTTTACCGGGCTTGTATACTTAAACGGCAGCGCAGAATAATCATATGACACATTTGACGGCACGGCGTAGTTTGAAAACGCCTTTTGCGCTGCGTAAAATGCTGCTACCTTGGGCGGCGTTGTGGGCTTCGGCGTGGGCGTAGGGGTAGGCGTTGGAGTTGGAGTTGGCGTTGGAGTTGGGCTCGGGGTCGGAGCAGGTGCGGCGGTCGGTGTGGGGGTCGCGGCAACAACTGCACTCGCAGGCTTGGGCTTGAAGCCCTTTGTGAAATCAAAGGCGTTTATAATATCCTCCTTTGTAAGCTCCGAGCCCAGTGCGATTATCGCCTGCGTCTGCTCATCCTCCATGCGCAGCACATCGGTTATTCCGTCCCGTATCTCGTCCGAGAGTGACGGAAGCAGCATTTTTATCGCCGTCAGCGCTATGAATATGCCCGCCGATATGTATAGCTTAATATCCTTCATGGCTTTTCACCTCAACTAATTATATTCGGTCAAGGCTG
>ULXF01044849.1_pt1 | contig 24792 bp, 15 predicted proteins | sample 1961041 | NCBI WGS metagenome assembly ULXF01 (sample SAMEA4835832, study PRJEB28245) | human gut metagenome | biome: gut microbiome; material: fecal sample | place: Denmark | collected 2008
AAAAACAGGTTCTTCTAAAATCCGCCCGCATCAATCTTGGAAACAACCTGATGGAGCTGGTACAGGAAGAACAATTTTATACGTATCTCGCCCTGACACGGGCATCGGACACACTCTATCTGTCGTACCCCGCCGCTGCTGCCGACGGAAGCGCCGCAGAACCGTCCTTCCTGCTGGAGCGGTTGAAAGCCCTCGACTATTATACGGAAAACATGGAAATACTCCCGCCCTCTCCCCATCATGACGACCCCTCGTTTTTTGCCAACCCCAACCAGGCCCTGTCTCTTCTTCCTGAAATACTCCGCAATGGCCGCCCCTCACCAACAGGCAACTGGGCAGCGCTTAAAGACTGGGCAGAAGGAAATGAATACAGAGATCTCATGGAAAGCAAACTGGCAGGGCTCCGGTATCAAAATACTGCCGCCCGTCTGCCAAAAATGCTTGCACGCAAACTTTTCATGAAAGGAGGACGCTTTTACGGTTCCGTCACAAAACTGCAAAATTACAGAAGCTGTCCCTACCAGTACTTCCTACGCTACGGAATCGGCGTAGAAGAGCGGGATACAGGCGAAGCGGATTATTTGGACTACGGCAATTATCTCCACGCGGGGCTCCACCAATTCGGCGAAGTCCTGAAATCGCAGAACCGCCAGTGGCGGCAGGCGACGGATGAAGAAATTGAAAAGATTTCCGAAGACATCACGGAAAAAATCACACCGCGCATCAAGGCGGATGCCCTTTCCTCGGATCAATCAGCAAAGTATCCCCGCCGCGTTCTGGATCAGACCTTCCGGCGGGCACTTCAAAGATTCCGTCAATGGAGCCGGCAGAGCGGTTTCGACACGCTGGATATGGAAAAAGAATTCTATCTCCGTATTTCCGCAAGTCCCACTGACAGCTTTACCCTTACAGGGAAGATAGACCGTGTAGATACAGACGGCAGGTATGCCGCAGTCTGCGACTATAAGACAGGCTCGCCGAAGCTCTCCCTGAATGAAATCATGGAAGGTCTCTCTCTCCAGCTTATTACCTACCTGCTGGCACTTTCCAAAACGAAGAGCACCAAAGATTTACTCCCTGCCGCCATGATGTATATCTATCTCCACGGGCGGCCGAAATCCATGAGTGTACCGCCCAACGGAATTCCCCACGCCAAAGAAAAGGAAAACACCAACGGTATTTTCTTAAATGACCCGGATGTGCTCCGCACGCTTGACTCCCAATCAGGCACGGACGACGGATTTATCGGTGTTTCTTATGTAAAAGACGGCAGTGTAAAGAAAACCTCTCCCGTCCTTACGGCAGAGGAGTTTGAAGCACTGAAAGCACTGACGGAAAAAATACTGATCAGGCTGTACAGCCGCCTTGAAAGCGGGGAAATTGCCATCCATCCCGTCAAGAACGGAACGCTGTCGCCCTGCTCATACTGTCCCTATCGGAGTATCTGCCGCTTTGATCCTGCATTGCCCGAAAACAGTTTTGATTACATTTCCAAAGTTTCTGACAAAACGATCCGGGAAAAACTGGACGAGGAAATGAAAAGAAACGGAAAGGAGAACCTATGAGTCAAATGACATGGACAACCGCGCAGCAGGCAGCTATTGACGCCCGCGGACAGAACCTCCTCCTTTCCGCCGCCGCCGGAAGCGGTAAGACGGCGGTACTCACGGAGCGTATCAAAAAACTGATTACTGATATGGATGATCCTGCCGACATTACGGAACTTCTGGTTCTTACATTCACCCGCGCGTCGGCAGGGGAAATGAAAACCCGCATTTCTTCAGGCATTGCAAAGGCCCTTTCGGAAGCGGAGCAGGAGCGGAATACGCCTCTCGCCCGTCATTTGTCCCGCCAGCTCGCGCTGATGTCAAGCGCACAGATTTCCACACTTGATTCATTTTTCCAGACCTTAATCCGCCGGTATTTTTACCTGATCGACCTCGATCCGAACACGAAAATGCTGACAGACAGCAATGAAATATACGCCCTGGAGCAGGACGTGCTTTCAGAAGTCCTTGAAACGTACTATGAAAGGGGTGAACCTGCTTTCCTTGACTGTGCAGATCTGCTTTCCGGCGGGTTTGAGGACAGCGGTTTTAAAGATACCATTCTTTCCCTCTATCACTTTTCCTGTTCCATGCCTTTCCCGGAAGACTGGCTCGGCAGCCTTTCCCGCCCTTACGGCGAAAACGGCGCAGCTGCCTTAAGCGATCTTCCATGGACAAAAGACATTCTTGAGGATTTCCGGCGCCGTGCCCAGAGCTGGGCTGATTCCTACCGCCAGATTTTCACTTTTCTGGAAAACGAACCGGCCCTCGCACCGTATGCGGAAACGCTGTCTGATGAATTTGACGCCTTTACCATCCTCTCAAAAGCAGAAACATGGGATGAATGGTACAAAGACGCGCCGAATATTTCTTTTGCCAAACTGAAGGCGGTGAAGAAATCCTCTTCTGAAGATCCTATCCGCTTTGAAGAAATAAAAAACAATGTCCAGGCAATTCGAAACAGTGTGAAAAAGGAAGTTTCCGAAAGACTCATTCCCTTCTTTGCGATTCCGGAAGAACAATGGCTCCATGACGTGATCCGGATGTATCCCATCGTCCGTGCCCTGTCAGAGGTGACCATTGCTTTTTCCCGTGCTTATGCCGGCCGCAAAAAGCAGGAAGGCCTTATGGAATTCACCGACATGGAACATTATGTCTTGGACATCCTTGTAGACAAAACCGCGGAAGGATTCACACCGGAGCGGGCAGGAGAGTTCCCGTCATCAGCGGCACGGGAGCTGCAAAAAAAATATAAAGAAATCATGATTGATGAATACCAGGACACCAATGATGTGCAGGAACTGATCGCCACGCTTCTCTCCAACGGCAGGAACCGTTTCATGGTAGGCGATGTAAAACAGTCTATCTATCGTTTCCGCCAGGCTGACCCTACCATTTTCCAAAAGAAATACAGAAGTTTTTCCTCTGATGAGAATGCGGAAGACAGGCGTATCGATCTCAACCGGAACTTCCGCAGTGACGCCGCGATTCTCGCGTCAATCAATTATATTTTCCGCCAGCTTATGAGTGAAAAGCTGCTGGAGCTCGATTACGGCGATCGAGAAGCACTTTATCCGGGGCGCCATGAAGACCCCCGTCCCGCTGCCTACGCAGGCGATGCAGTCGAAGTGGAACTGATTGATAAAGTAACCGATGAAAATACCGTTCCCATGGATGAGTCCGTCAATGATATCACGAGCATCACCTTTGAAGGCCGGCTCATCGCCAAAAAGATCCGCGCCCTTATGGAAGAAAAGCGGCAGGTCATGAACAAAGACGGCACCTTCCGTTCCATAGATTACAGCGATATCGTCATTCTCCTCCGCAGTATCGATAAAAAAGCGCCGGCGCTCCTCAAAGTATTGAACGAGGAACATATCCCTGCCACCGCTGATAAAGATGATGATTTTATCCGCTCCATGGAAGTGCAGATCCTTTGGTCGCTCCTGAAAATTTTAGATAACCCGCGGCAGGACCTTCCTCTTCTTGCGGTGCTCCGCTCTTTTCTTGCGGGACTTGACGAAGAAGATTTCGCCCGTCTCCGCCTTGCCCTCGCGCCGGAGGAAGATTCTCTCTGGGATATTCTCCCGCGGGCCGGAGGAATTATTCCCGAAGAAAAAGCCCTCCGTCTTTCCCATTTTCTTTCACTTTATGAAACGTGGAGGAAAGAAGCACGAAAAGACGGCGTCGCCCCCCTTCTCCGCAGGATCATTGAGGACACGGACTATCTGTCATGGGTGGCGGGACTGCCTAACGGCACCGCCGGCAAATCCCATGTCCTTTCCTTCTATGAACTGGCAAAGACAAGAGACTCCGCTACGGTAAACGGCCTCTTTTCCTTCCTGGAATACTTACGGCGGGCGCAGAAAGATTTTAAGACAATTTCCACGTCTGCCAAAGGAAATACCGTACAGATTATGTCCATCCACAAAAGCAAGGGGCTTGAATTCCCTGTCGTTTTTCTGGCGGACACGGCAAAGTCTTTCAATGTGAAAGATCTGGATCGGACTGTCATCTTTCATCGGGAAATGGGACTCGGTATCCATTACTTTGATAAAGAACATATGGCACACTGGCCGTCTCTTTACTGGATGGCGATCCGTACCGCCGCCGGCCGTGAAGCCCAGGCGGAAGAAGCGCGCCTTCTCTATGTCGCCATGACACGAGCGCGGGATTTGCTCTGTATCACCGCTTTCAGAAAAAACTTCATTCCTTATATTTCTTCCTGTCTGACCCCGCTTTCCTCCCTGACGGAAGCGGAAAGCCGCCTGCCAGCCCACATAACGGCCGGCGGGAAATCTTATCTTTCCTGGATTCTTCCGGCTGCCGCCCGCCACAGAAGCGCTGCCTGTCTGTGGGACACAGGGGGAAAGATCCCCTCTTATCTCGCACCTGACATAAACGACAGCCCATCTGCATTTCGTTTCACCATCACACCGTGGCAGGAACTGCTCACCGGGGAAGAGCTGCGGACAGAAGGAATGAACGGAGAAATGAACTTCGAAGAATGGGAAGAGAAAAAGAAACAAAAAGAAGCAAAAGATATTGACAACATAAAAGCTTTTCTTACGGCTCCCGCTTCAGACGTGCCGGACTGGATGGAAAAGCAGCTGCGCTGGCAGTACAGTTTCAACGGAGCCGTTCAAACGCCTGCCAAGCTCACCGCTACCGCCGCGGTTGCCCTGAAAGAGCAGCAGGAATCCGGCGCCGAAGGCATAGAACCCTTTTCATCGGAAACGCTGGCTCCTGCCATGGAAAGCATTCCTTCCGGCGAAGAGTCCTCCCTTCTGCCGGGCTATGAAGACCCGCCCGCATTCCTTGCAGAAACTCCTGCCTTCACGGGTACATCTTACGGCACCCTCATGCATAAAGCCATGGAACTCATAGATCTCACCAAACCGTATGACGGCATTTCAGATCTCAGGAAAGAAGTGGAACGCATTTATGAAGAAAAAGGTTTTACAGAAGAAGAAAAGAACGCCCTGCTCCAGGATTCAAAATACCGCGCGCCGCTCCGTGATATCCGGCGGTTCACGGAAAGCGCCTTAGGCCGCGCTATGAAAAAAGCCGCGGTAATCCGGAAAGAAATGCCCTTCTCCCTTCTTCTTCCGGCGAAACGTTTCTACCCGGGATGCGAAGAAGGAGAAAAAGTTTTCATGCAGGGCATCATGGACTGCCTCATTGAGCGTGACGGCCACATCGTCATCATTGACTATAAAACGGATCGTACCGGCTCCGTTGAAGAACTGCAAAGCCATTACAGAACCCAGCTTCTCGTCTATAAAGACGCAGCAGAGCAGCTTCTCGGCAAGCCGGTTATCGGCGCATACCTGTGGTCTTTCCACTGGGGACAGATGATTGCCATCAAATGACACTTCAAAAAAGAATATTTCCAAATAACGAAACTGCCCTTATAAGTCAGATCCGGAAAATTCGGCTTATAGAGGCAGTTTCATTCCTATTATATTTTTTTTTGCTTTTAGGCGCAGGGAGTTCATCAAACACCGCCTTGAATAATCATTTCACCACATCGATTTCAGGCCGGCGGTCCCTGAATACATGGATAGTATCCCTGATTTGTTGAAGTATATCCGTATCTATATCCCCGAAAGCAATCCCTTCTTCCGTTCCCAGACGGCAGACGTCATTCCCCCAGGGATCGAGAAGCACCGAGTTTCCCGCGTACTCCGTTCCCCCTGAAATTCCGCCTTGGTTGACGGCGCACAGATAGATCTGATTCTCCACCGCTCTTGCCTGTCCCAAAAGCGTCCAGTGGAAAAGACGCGCCTTCGGCCAGGCGGCAGGGATAAAAAACAAATCCGCTTTCCCTTCCAGGACGGAACGGCGCACAAGCTCGGGAAAACGGATATCATAACAAATAGCCATGGAGCAGGAAATGTTATCCAACGCAAAGGAAACCGCATGGTCACCGCCTTTGAAATACATCGGTTCATGGGCATAGGAAAACCCGTGAACTTTATCGTATTCAGCAATCTTCCGTCCTTCCCTGTCAAAAACGAAAGAACGGTTATATACATCATTCCCATAAAGAACAGCTGCCGAACCGCCTACGACATTCACATGGTGTTTTTTTGCGAAAGAAGACAAGAACGTTTCCGTCCGCTTTCCACCTTCATCAGCAATTGATTTCAGTTTGCGGGAAATATAAAACCCCGTGTTCCACGTTTCAGGAAGGACAAGAATATCCGGATTTCCCTCCATCGCCTGTTCCATCAATTCTTCCGCATGGCGGTAATTCGTTTCCACATCGGCAAGAACCGCCTGCATTTGTATAAGGGCTATTTTCTTTTTCATAATGTCTCCTTACGCTGCTGCATTTCTATTTCTTCATTATAAATAAAACAAAAACAAAATAAAACCGCCTGTTTCAAAGAACAAACGGTCTTATAAGCCAAAATTTATTTTTAGAAAGAGTATCGCGCGGAAAGGGTAAATGTCCTTCCGTCACCTGCATAATACTTATCAGAGGCGGATTCCTGATCATAGTATTCTCTGTCAAGGATGTTATAAATGCTGAACTGGACAGAAAGATTTTTGTTCACCGCATAAGCGGTATCCATGTTCAAAAGGAAGTAGGCATCACGGGATTTGAATTTGCCGCTTTTCCATCCCGGCTCATTCCTTGCAGAAACGAACATACTGTCCACATTCACGGTCCACGGATGATTTGTGTACGTCACACCGGAATGGAAAAGGTGGCGGGGAATTTCATAATCTCTTCCCATGGCATAGCCATTATCCGCATCGGCCACTTTGCCAAGCTGCCAGGTATAATTGGCATAAACCGACCACAGACTGCTGAACTTATGGGTAACGGACAGTTCCGCCCCATGGGTCCTTGCCTCTCCTACATTTTTATATGTCTTTATATCAGCACCTTTAGCAGTTTTTCCGATAGTAACGAGGTCAATGTAGTCCTTTGTCCTCGCATAGAACAGGTCTGCGGAAATTTTTGTTTTCCCCAGGTCTTTCTTAATTCCCAGTTCCCAATTTGTCGTCGTTTCGGGTTTCAAAGACGGGTTCGGCTCATAACGGCCGCCATAGGACGGTTCCGCATACCGGTAGAGCTGGTAGAGAAGGGGCGGCGCAAACGATTTCCCAAAAGACAGGTACAGATTGGTATGATCATCCAACGCATAACTGGCAGACAACTTAGGCGAGAACTGGTGGTAGGAATCAGATTCCAGTCTTGTCGGCGCATTTCCCCTGTAATAATTATAACCGCCATATTTTTCATAATAGTCGTACCGCCCGCCGATGTACGCTGCCCAGCGGCTGCTGAGCTTCCATTTGTCCTGAATATATAAAGCCCATGACTTCGCCTTGCCTCCGAGCCATTGGTCATCTTTATTTCCTTTCACGGCACTGTCCCATGATTTCCAGTCGGAAACAGTCTTCCAAATAGTTTCATCAAACCGGTCCTTCCCGTAAGAACCGCCGAAAAGAATGGTATGGCTGCCTGCGGTCCAGCGTTTATTCAAATCAAAATCCCACGATTTTGAAGGATAGGATGTCTTGCTGCCGGCACCGTCAAAAGTGCGGCTTGCCTTGACCGTCTTATCAGGCGTGATATATCCGCTTTTTGTGTAGTCGGTCATGCCGAAATGGGCATGGATTTTATCCTTCTGATCATTGTAGGTAAGACTTTGCATGTCATAGACACGCCAGCCCCTGTTGCCGAAAAACGTGGACGCCGGTACGCCTGACGGTTTGCTGAAACCCGCAGACAGGTACGAACGGGGATCCGTATATTTCCATGTATAGTTGGAATGGGTGAATTTATAAGTGAGCTTTCTGTCTTCCGTGAAATCATAGCCCAGATTGAAGCCATAGCTTTCGGACATGACTTCCTTCTTCCCCCGGTCGCCGATGATGTATTCTTTCCCGTCAGCGGTCGTGTCCAGAGAAGAAGTATCCACACCGGTAAAATTATTTTTTCCTTTGCTATTCTTTATGGCATAAGAGGACAGGTACGAACGCCAGCCGTCCGTTATTTTACTTTCATAAAAGACGCCCCAGTTCAATCGATCCTTCCGTCCGCTTGCCATATAACTCTGCTTCACCGTGTTGTGGCTGCCGTATCCCAAGTTTACAGCACCGTGGACGCCATTTTCTTTCGCCGACTTTGTCATGATATTGATGACGCCGCCAACCGCACGCCCTCCATAGAGCGCCGACTGCCCGCCGCTGACTACTTCCACTTTGCGGATATTTTCCACAGGAATCATATTCCAGTCTACTGTGCTGTTCCAGGCGGTATTCATCTGCTGTCCGTCAACGAGGACAAGGATATTCTTGGAATTATATCCGCGAAGGTTCACGCTGCCTTCCACCGTAGTATCCACCTGCACACCGGTCGCCAAAGCAACGGCTGTGCCGCATTCTGCACATTGCGGTCCTTAATTTCCTTTTCTGTCACGATCTGTACATTCGCAGGAACATCCTTTGTCGTTTCTGCCTGCCGGGTCGCCGTGACGGTGAGCCCCTTCAGTTCATACACCGGCACAGGCGCCGCACTTGCGCTCACACCGCCCGCGGCTGCCAATACAGCCAACATCATTCCATACTTTTTACTTTTCATCATCTTTATCCCCTTTACTTCTGCTGACAGGATTCTTAGATATAAAATAGCACAACTGCATATAATTGTTAATACTTAATAAATAATCAGGCATAAAATATATTTATTCCCATATCACGCAGCTTACACACCGCCGCCCCCCCGGGTCAAACGTATTTATTCTTCCGCGCGCTCTTTTTTCAAGCCGCCATCGGCGTAAGGGATATAGATGGAAAGGATTCCGAAAATAGCCAGAAGCCAGCAGTACCACATATGGGGAATGATTTCCATCGCATTTATCACAGTACCATTTTTCGACGCCAGCGCGGAAGCGGTCAGAAGCTGGGCACCATAGGGAATAATCCCCTGGAACACACAGGAAAAAATGTCCAAAAGCGACGCGCTCCTGCGGGAATCTATCCCATATTCATTGCTGATATCTTTTGCCACACCGCCGCTGATAATAATTGCCACCGTATTGTTTGCCGTGGCACAGTCCGTCAGGGACACGAGCGCCGCGATGCCCAGCTGGGCGGATTTATTCCCTTTAATCATTTTGCGCAGTTTGGAAATAAGCCATTCGATACCGCCGTAGTAAGCAATCATTTCTGAAATACCGCCGCAGAAAAGAGCAAGGAAGAAGGCTTCTCCCATCCCCATAAAGCCGTTCCAGATATTCTGTGCGAAAGTAATAACCGTAAGCTCCGCCGATGCCATGCCGATAAATCCGGCAAGGAATATTCCTGCAGTGAGTACGAGGAATACATTTGCCCCAAGAAGCGCCAGTCCAAGAACGGCAATATAAGGAAATACTTTAAGCAGGCTGTAATCAAGCTCCTGCAAATCAGCTGCCGCTGACGGCTGGCCGATAACAAGGAGAAGAAAAATCGTGAGAACTGCCGCCGGAAGGGCAATTCTGAAGTTCATTTTAAATTTATCTTTCAATTCACAGCCCTGCGTCCGTGTCGCTGCAATCGTGGTATCAGAAATCATGGATAAATTATCTCCGAACATAGCGCCGCCCACACAGGCCGCCACCATGAGCGCTTCAGAAATTCCGCTCTTCACAGAAATTCCCGCTGCAATGGGCACGATGGCCGCAATGGTTCCCATAGAAGTCCCCGTGGCCGTACCCATAAACGCAGAAATAATGAAAATGCCTGCCGTCAGGTATTGGGCAGGAACAAAACTGATCCCCAGATTTACTGTTGCGTCACGGCCGCCCATAGCGGCTGCCACGGCGGAAAATGCACCGGCAAGGATGTAAATCATGAGCATGGTCATGACATTTTCGTTGCCCGCGCCTCGTGAGAAAATGCCGAATTTTACCTGGAGTGTTTCATCTCCCATAAAGAAAGCGGAAAGAACCGCAATAAACATGGCTGTCACCGATGGAAACTGGTAAAATGCCATTTCCACGCCATGAATCTGAAAATAAATCCCCGCGCCGAGATAAATGACGATAAAAATTAAAAAAGGCAGAAGAGAGAGCGCTCCTTCCTTTTTGTGCCGATACCCCATCCGAAAATCCCCCTTTACGTTTTCACCCATTATAACAAGATTTGCCCTAAAATAAAAACAGCTTGAAGCCTTTCGCCCAAAGCTGCATCGATAACAAAATATTTCTTTCGGTCTGCTACAGCAGCACCATTTTCAATCCGATGGAGATGAGAATAATTCCGCCGAGGACAGCAGCTTTATCCGCCAGCCTCACTCCGAATTTCCTGCCGATCATTACCCCGGCCACACAAACCGCAAATGTTACTGCCGCAATAATGAGAGCACAGACAAATGCGGCCGCCAAGTCCATTTGCTCATTGGTAAACCCTGCGGAAAGCGCATCGATGGAAGTCGCTACGCCTTGCAGCAAAAGCGCTTTTTTCCCCACGCCGGCCCGGATATGTCCCGCATCACCGGAAAATCCTTCTTTCACCATGCTTACGCCGATAAAGCAAAGAAGAAAACAGGCAATCCATGGGATATAGGACGCAAAGAATTGGAATACCTCCACAATGATATGCACACAGATCCATCCCGCCATAGGCATAAGCCACTGGAAAAATGCAAAAGTGCCCGCCATAAAACTGATTTTTTTCCATCCCATGCCCGGTTCATGAAAACCGTTCGCCAGAGAAACAGAAAAAGCATCCATCGCAAGACCGGCACCGAGGAGCACGCTGCTCAGCAGAAATACAAAGTCCATATTTTCTCTCTTTCGGAAAATAAAAAACCGGAACGCTATGCCCGGTAAATTTCCTGATCAGAGATCCCACGCATAGCTTTTGCTAAACACGTGAGTCTCGCATTTTAAAGTAGAGCCAGACCATAAGGTCAGCATGTTGACTTACTGCACAGGATGCTTGCTACTCCCCCACTTATTGAGAATAATATCACCAAATCCGCCGTCTGTCAAGCAAAACAATCAGTATTCATCGTATTTCTGATACTTGAAATACATTATCATTTAGAATTTTTTATTTCGCTTCATCTAAATATCTTTTTAGCTCTGCCGTCATTGTACGGAGTCCTCTGACACCCGGTACACCCCGCTTTCTCATCTCGGAAAGGGGACAAAATGACCGGTCATAGGTTTTATTTCGCCTGATACGCATACAGTACCGTTCCCGGTTCTTATCTTCTTTTCGGCAGGGAATATCGACTTCCACCGCTTCACAGCGGTACAAGATAGCAGAGTAAGGCGCCGCCATATACATGTACACCGTGTCTCCCTTCTCGATATGTCCCGCCTGCTTCCATTCCACAATATCCGTCTTCCGGAATGCGGAAATGATGTCATAGTAATACGGATTGGCAGGTATGATCCATGTATGGGGCGCGGTATCCTGTTTTGATCCACTCTTCTTTTTCTGCGTCAATCGGTAACTTTCTTCCAGAAATTCCATAATCTGCCCGTCCGGCAGTGTATCGTCCAGAATCAGACTCACCCAGCTCTTTTTATTCATATGCCATGCGGGATAAATACCTGCTGTTCCGCAGAGCCTTTTTCCCTCTTCCGGCAGAATTTTCACATTGATCGCTTCTATAACCGCCCCGTCTTTTCCATCATCCAGTTTATTTCTCGGAATTGCCGCAATGATTCCGTACCATTTTTTATTTTCATGATTTCTGAATACGCCATATCCGGGATATTTTTTCCACGGAAAATCCGGACGGTCGCCGTACCGCATCCTAATCATCTCCGCAATCCGTTCCGACTGGTCAAAAAGAAAAAGTCTGTCAGTAAAACATCCGGCACCTATCGTTTCCAATATTTCCACATAACGGGCCCTGACCATATTCACAAAGGCCCCCGTCTGATACGGCACATGGACGGGAAGATACTCCTCTCCCGCCGCCGTATCGAAAACGCGTCCGAAAACGTTCCCTTCAAGGCTGATAGAAATGTCCGCCCTGAAATCTCCATCCATAAATAACTGGGAATAATGGTACCCTTCTTTGTCCTTATGAAAACCGAACTCCGCCAGTTTCTCGAAATCCGGTTTTTTCCGTTCAAATACTTTTGCTTCCAACCCCATATCTTTCTCCTTAAAAATCCGTCTCCTGTAATTACACGCCGCAGAGCCGTCCGTAAAAAAGAGATTCCCGAAAGAATCTCCTGATCACACTATTCCCTTTTAGCCGGTTTGATCCCTTTCTCATAACTGGAGAAATCTTCCTTTATCCATGCCAAAAACTCTTTACATTCTGCCTTGAATGCAGGGGAAGGTTTCAATGCCAGGGCGCATCGGAACTCTTCTCCCGCACGCCGGCTCAAATTCTCCGCTTTTTTTACATCCTCTTCCTGCTCCGCGCAGTAATACAGGGCAAACCCGAGCCGGTAATGCCATTCATAGTTTTCCCTATTCCGATCCATGCGTTCTTCCAGAATTTCCAGCGCCTTTTCATACTGCTCCGTATTATTATAAGCCACGGCCAGCTCACCCATCAGGAGATCCGTCTGTTCTTCTTCGGGAAGAGCGGTAATAGCCTTTATGACTTTCTGCGGTTCATCATCCACATACCATTCTGCAATCTGTTCCAGAAACGGCCGGTTCTTATCAAAATAAGCCTCCTCTTCCGGTGTATACTCCTCCTCCGCTTCACAGCAGATATACTCCATGACCATCCGGCAGAGATTTCCCGCACTGTCGTAACCGAAGTACACGGGATAGCAGCCGTCTCCGAATCCGCTCTGTATCATGGGAAGCCGGTATGAAGTCCCCGGTATCGTGAAATTGATCCAGTCGCCCCCTTCTCTCTGGAACCGGGGCGCTGCTTCATAGCTCTTTGCAAATATATCTGCAAAGAAATCATCATATATATTTCCTTCCGGATTCTTTTCATACCAGTCACTTTCAAATTTGCAATAAGCGTCCCTTACTTTGACATCTGCCACGGTCGCCAGCCCTGCATCGACAGCGAATCCGATATAATCAAAATTTTCCCAATCAGACAAATCTTCTGTACCGGTCAGCGCCAATTCATAGTAAGCCGCTTCTTCCTCAGCGAAACGGATCCGTGTGGCAATGTAGCGGAAATTTCCTTCTTCCATTTCTGCCGCCAGTGTTTCCAGCATAAACGTTCCGACAGGAACTTTCTCCCTGTACGGCACAGCGTTTTTATCCAAATACACAAGAGGGTCGCATACAATGATCTTCCCTGTAGGGAAAGTTACGGTTCCCATGGAAAATAAAAACAGTTTCTTACCCTGAAACTCACTTTTTGCAAACAACTCTTCATAATCGACAGCAGGCGCCAGCATTCCTTCCCTTTTGAACTTTTCATATGCTTTTACCCATTTTTCTTCATCCGACATCCATGTACCGCCTTTCCGATAACCCCTGTTACATTGATTTCATTCTATCATCCTCTTTTCTCGAATGTCCACGCCCGCAAAAAAGAGCCTCCCGAAGGAGACCCTTTCATCAAAAGTAAGAACTATCCCTTGAAATATTTCACGCCTGCTTCCAGCAAAGGCTGAAATTTATTGCCGCAAATATTTTTCGCGATATTTGTACCGTTTCTTTCCGTATGCCCCATCTTGCCCAGAACTCTGCCGTCAGGACTGGTAATGCCCTCAATGGACCAATTTGACCCGTTCAGGTTGTACCGGCTGTCATAAGTCGGGTGGCCTTCACTGTCTGTATAAAGTGTTGCTACCTGTCCATTGGCAATAAGCGCTCTGATCTGTTCATCAGACGCAATAAAGCGGCCTTCCCCATGGCTTATGGGAATACTGTGCAGATCACCCGGCCGGCATAAAGACAGCCATGGAGATTTCGTGGAAACCACTTTTGTCGTTACATAATGGGACAAATGGCGTCCGATGGTATTGAATGTCAGCGTCGGCGCCTCTTCTGTCAGTGGCTTAAATTCACCGTACGGAACAAGCCCCAGTTTGATCAGAGCCTGGAATCCGTTGCAGATACCGAGAACTAATCCGTCTCTTATATGGAGAAGTTCTTCCATGGCCTCCATGAGTTTTGCATTGCGGAATACAGCCGCAATAAACTTGCCGCTTCCATCCGGTTCATCCCCTGCGGAAAAGCCGCCGGGAAACATGACGATCTGTGATCTGGAAATACGTCTTGCCATTTCTTCCACGGATTCTTCCAGTTCTACCGCATCTCTGTTTCTCATGATGAAGATATCTGTATCAGCGCCTGCCCGTTCAAAGGCTCTCGCACTGTCCACTTCGCAGTTGGTCCCCGGCATCGTGGGAATAAATACTTTCGGTCTTGTGATGGCGGTTTTCACGGCAAAGCGGAATTTCGGTTCCGTTTCGGCAATAACCGGAATAGTTCCCGTAAGATCTTCCGCACGCCTTGGGAAAATAGGATCCAAAGTCTTCTCATAAGTACGAAGAAGGTCTTCCAGAGAAATTTCCGTATCCGCCACTTTCATCACATCTCCTCCGATAGTGCCAAGAATTCTCGTGTGCGGCTGCTTTGCGTACTCTTCCGCCAATTCCGGCGCAGTTTCCACAATGATCGCCCCATAGAAGTTCCCAAAATACTTCGGCAGAGGCAAATTCCCCGTCGTGAAGTCCACCCCCAGCTTATTGCCGAAAGCCATCTCCGCGGCAGTCACAGCGACACCGCCGTGTCCTACCGCTTTCATGGCCGCAATATTTCCTTTCTTCACTTCCTGATACAGAAAATCGGCATGCAGTTTAAATACGTCAAGGTTCGGCATTCCTGTCTCATCTTTGGGCATCCCGAAAAGCATGAGGGTATTTCCTTCCTGTTTCAACTCTTGGCTGACCGCTTCAGAAGCCTTTCCGGGAGCAACAGCAAAGGAAACAAGCGTCGGCGGTACATGGAGATCATTAAACGTACCGCTCATGGAATCTTTGCCCCCGATGGCACCGAGACCGAGAGCCGCCTGCATATGGAATGCACCAAGAAGAGCAGCAGCAGGTTTTCCCCAGCTTGTCCTGTCTGTCAGTTTTTCAAAATATTCCTGGAGCGTGAGGTATGCCCTGCGCCAATCTGCCCCCATCGCCACGAGGCGTGTCACGGAAAGAAGAACCGCATATACGGCGCCATGGAAAGGGCTCCACTCCGCCAGATCCGGATCAAAGCCGTGTGCCATGAAGCTTGCGCTGTCCGTCTGGCCCCGTCGTACAGGAAATTTAGCCGCCATTCCGTCAGCGGGCGTCTTCTGGTACCTGCCTCCAAAAGGCATAAGAACCGTCCCCGCTCCGACAGTAGAATCAAAACGTTCTGCAAGTCCCTGCTGGGACGCATTATTCAGGTCACCCATGGCTTCTAACCACATCGCACGGATATCTTTGATTTCAGGACGGACAAAAAAGCCTTCTTCATCCGGTTTGGCAATATATACATCTTTTCTTTGGGACGCTCCGTTTGTATTAAGGAAGGCACGGGAAATATCAACGATCCTATCGCCCCGCCAGGTCATGACAAGTCGGCCGCTGTCATTCACATCGGCAATGACTGTCGCTTCCAGATTTTCTTCCGCTGCATAGGAAATAAAACGATCGGCGTCTTCTTTCCTGACAACCACCGCCATCCTTTCCTGTGATTCGGAAATCGCCAGTTCCGTACCGTCAAGTCCTTCATATTTCTTCGGCATGCTGTCCAAGTTGATGGAAAGACCGTCTGTCAGTTCCCCTGCCGCCACGGATACGCCGCCCGCGCCAAAGTCGTTGCACCGCTTGATCAGACGGGTCACTTCGCCGCGGCGGAAAAGGCACTGGATTTTTCTCTCCGTCAGCGGATTGCCTTTCTGCACTTCCGCGCCGCAGGTTTCGATAGATTCCGTATTTAGTTCTTTAGATGAGCCTGTCGCGCCGCCCATACCGTCACGGCCTGTCCTGCCGCCCACAAGGATGACCACATCACCGGCCTGCGGCCGTTCACGAATGACATGGCTTTCCGGAGCCGCTGCTATAACAGCGCCAATTTCCATGCGTTTTGCCATGAATCCAGGGTGATAATACTCTTTCACTTCACCAGTTGCCAGACCGATCTGATTTCCGTAAGAGCTATACCCTTTCGCCGCTTCCACAACGATTTTCTTCTGCGGTAATTTGCCCGTAAGTGTTTCGGAAAGCGGTGTGTGCGGATCCGCAGCGCCAGTGACACGCATCGCTTGGTATACATAAGAACGTCCGGACAGCGGGTCTCTGATGCAGCCGCCGAGACAGGTCGCCGCACCGCCGAAAGGTTCGATTTCCGTAGGATGGTTATGCGTTTCATTCTTAAAGAGAAGGAGCCAGTCTTCTTCTCCATCGACAGTGTCAATCGTCACTTTGATTGTACACGCATTGATTTCTTCGGAAGAGTCCAGATTTTCCAGGCGGCCTTCTTTGCAAAGCGCCTTCACGGCCACCGTCGCCATATCCATGAGTGTCACAGGACGGTCGGTCTTTTCTCCGTACACGCAAAGACGGCTATCTGCGTACTCATTCCATGCCTCTTTGATCGGTTTGGTGAAAATACCGTCTTCAATTCCTACTTCGGTAAGTTCCGTGGAAAACGTGGTATGACGGCAGTGATCGGACCAGTAAGTGTCAAGTACACGGATCTCAGTGACTGTCGGATCGCGCTTTTCTTCCGTCCTGAAATATTCGCGAATCATAGCCAGATCATCATGGCTCATGGCAAGTCCCATGTCTTTAATCAGTCTGTCGATCCCGTCATCATCCAATTCACGGACCCCCTCTACAACCGCCACAGGCTTCGGCTCTTCAACCGGCAGATCCAGTGTTTCCGCTTCTTCCAGAGATGCTTCTCTTGATTCCACAGGATTTACAAGAAATTTCAAAATTTTTTCCCGATCTCCGTCTGTAAAATCACCATGGAAAACATACACCAGAGCACACCGTACACGGGCACCGTCACGGCCTGTAACAATAGCAAGGCACTGTTCTGCCGAGTCCGCCCGCTGATCATACTGGCCGGGAAGGAATTCCACAGCGATCACCATATCCCCTTTCGGTAATTCCTCCTGCACGGAGTCTACCGGCGGTTCGGAGAAAACGGTCGCCACAGCCTTTTCATAATCGTCACCACTCAGATGATCCACATCATAACGGTGGTAAATGGCCGTTTCATGAATCCTTTCACCAAGAATTTCTTTCAGCTGGGCAGTCAGACTTTCTTCTCCCTGCCGGAAGTTTTCTTTCTTTCTCACATAAAGCCGTCTAATGTCAGACAAAGTGCACACCTTCTCTTTCATATATTTTCCAAATGACAGAACGGAAATAAATGGAACAAACCTGTTTATACACACTTATATTACCACAAAGCTTTCCCCGCCGTCCTCATGTTTCCCCGCATGCGCCTTTTATTTCCGCAGAGACATATTTCTCTTCTGTATCTAAAGGAAAAAATAGTTCTGTCCAACGAAAAAGCACCCGCCGGGGATGACGGATACTTTTGCAGGTCTTATTGCGGGAAGCATTTCATCTCTACACGGAAATGAGATACTAAAGAGCAGTATACAGGAGGCTTTACCCTTTCTTTCCATACCGATACCGCTTCAGTGAAATTCATTCAAAAAACGCATTCCCTGTTTTTTTATGCATGGAAAAACCAATCCCATCTATCCGTCATCCGGCAGGGAATCCCCCGAGACTCCATCAATTGAAAAAACTCTTTCAATTTTTCCTCGGCACTTTCATAATTATAATACTTAAATCCCTCTCCCCAGATTATCATGCCTGTCTTCCTGCCGTTTTTTCGATACAGACGAATAAAGTACTTGGCGCCCCCACTCAGCGGGCGGCGGTATAGTAGTACTTTCCTTGCTTCCACCCGTTCTATATCGGACAGGGGACAAGAAGTTTCAAACACATTATGGATATACAGTATCTCATTTTCTATATGATAAGCGGTAAACGCTGTCCCCTGCCAGATATGGCGGAGCAGACGCCAGCCGTAAAAGGCAAGTACAAACAAAATGCCAAGAAAAAATGCACTCTCTGCAAAGATTACAAATCCCACAAGCCACAAAAAAGGATCCATGATGTCCCTTTCCTTTCTCAAATCCGTTCTGATACCGGTATCCCATTCCGGCTATGTTCTTTTGCAGAAAATATATCCTCCGCTTGCGGGGCTGATTTCTTTTCCTGATCTGTTTATCCAAGAAAATCCCTGACCCCTTCTGCATAAAATGAAGTTTTCCCATATCCAATTTATACTATGTCTTGTTTTTCACATGTTCCCATGCTGTATGAAGAAAACTCCGCAAAAAAATCTTTTTCACTACCAAATGCAGAATAAAGAACATGGCCGGAAGCGACAGGGACGAAGCAAACAGCCTGACCCCATAACCGCTATACAAATCGGGCATCTCTGCCGCAGAATCCGCAATATATCGCAGCAAAGGGAAATACACTTCCACAAACCATTTCCGCGCCGCAGGAAGGGCAAGCAGCAGAATCCCCGCCAGCAGGATCAATACAACAAGAACAAGTATCCTGATCTTCCATACTACTTCATCATAAATACGCGCTTTTTCTCCTTCTGTAAGCTCCTGCAATTCCGGCATGATCTGTTCCCACCGGCGAAATGTTTTTTCCCGCCCTGTTCCCAGATGAACCAGATTCCGCGACTGCCTGCGCCGCACCCACAGCCCCAGAAAGAGACTCATTACCCCCAGAAGAAAAGGCAGCCCCGCATAAAGCAGAAGATAACCGGGAGGAAATGATACCTCTGCCGCAGACAGCACGGTCAGTCCTATCACCGGCAAGATGATGAGCAGTATCCCCATGAGTAGAAAAGGAAGCATGAAATAGTTAGAATACATCTGCCTCGTAAGACGCCGCCCTTTCCCATACCCCATTGGCTCCGGAGACCGGATTCCATGGTCTTCCGCCAACTGCACACGAACGATATATTCCGTTCCAAAAAGGCCCTTTCCCGTTACACATTGGTATTTTGAACCGATATGATCAACAAACAGCCGCTGGCGCCACGCATCCGCCACATAGGGCCCGCTTTCCTTAAACCAGAAAAAATGCATATTTACATGACGGTAATGTCTGCCCCTCATCCTCCGCGTCTGATAATCACGGAGCGTGACAATTTTGCTTTCTTTCCCATGGATACAAAACGGATCCACCCAATGGAGAAGGATATCACGCATGCAGAAAACGGAAAGGAAAGCACACACGGCCATCAGCCACAATGACTCCATTCCAAACAGGAAGCGGCAGAAAAGTACAACCGGAACTGCCAGCAGTATACTGGCGAAAAACAGCTTCCTCCGATCATATTCCAAATCTGTAGAAAAAAATGACGTAACATACCGCGGAGCAACTTTACGGCCAAAATACGGTCTATGGCTGGCCAGGTTCAATACGCCCAGCAGACAGATGATGCCTCCCGCAGTGCTTTCTCCCGTATCCATGGCAATGACAGTACCGCCTATTATAAAAGAGATGATGGAAAAGATCTTCCCGCCCGGCCCTTCGATGACATACCGGCAGGTAAGACAGAAAAAGCAAAAATACATAGTCAGCACAAGCCAGGATGTCATAGGCATACAATCTCTCAATGCAGCCATCATAAGACAGCCCCTTTCGTCCTATACTTTAATCCGTAATAACCGTCATAACTTCTATATCATATGACATACGCCGGCCTCCGTCAAAGATGCAGGGAAATCCCCAAAGAAAGCAGGTATATACGAAGCGAATGGGAATGGAGAACCCCATAACACCACAGTCCGTAATCCGTCTTCTGCTTTTCTAAAACCGTACTTGTTCCAGTTATCATAAAAAACCGGCCCCTTTATGGAAGCCGATTCTTTGCATGTTCTTCAATTATCCGAGAAAACCTCTTGTATTCTGCGCTTCTACCACACGCTGGAGCGCAAGCATATACGCGGCAAGACGATAAGTGACTTTATATTTTTCTTTCAGTGCCAGTACATCTTCATAGCCCTGGCGCATTTTAATTTTCAACTGTTCATTGTATTCGTCTTCTGTCCAGTAGTAACCGGTGCGGTTCTGTACCCATTCAAAGTAAGAACCGACCACACCGCCTACATTGGACATGACATCAGGCAGCACTTCGATGCCTTTCTTTTCAAAACAGATATCCGCTTCTTCGGTGGTCGGGCCGTTAGCGCCTTCCAGTACCAGTTTAGCTTTCACCAGTTCCATTGTCTTTTCATTAAGCTGGTTTTCCATTGCCGCCATAAAGAGCACATCCACGTCCTGAGAGAAAAGGTCCATATCCGGAATGATGGTTGCCCCCGCTTCGGTATAGCCTTTCAGGGATCTTCCGTGGGAATTTGCATATACATACATCGCTTCGATATCAAGACCATTCGGGTTGTACCAGGTACCGTTAATATCGCCGACACAGACCACTTTTACCCCCTGCCGGTGGATCAGGAGGGACCCGACAGAACCTACATTGCCGAATCCCTGTACGGCCATGGTGAGTCCGTCCATTTTTTTATGATTCTTTTCGCACCAGGTTTCCAGTGTAAAGAGAAGTCCTCGTCCGGTCGCTTCATTTCTGCCGAGAGAGCCGCCGGTCGCCAGCGGTTTGCCGGTAACGACCCCCGGTTCCCATTTACCCGAAAGGGCGGCGTATTCATCAGCAATCCATGCCATGATCTGACCGTTTGTATTTACATCAGGCGCCGGCACATCTTTGTCAGGTCCGATAATCGGGAAAATTTTACGCACATAACCGCGTGCCAGACGCTGGAGTTCACGTTGGGACAGTTTATGGGGATCCACCTTGATACCGCCTTTAGCGCCGCCGTAAGGAATATTTCCGATCGCGTTCTTTATGGTCATCCATGCGGCAAGAGCTTTTACTTCATTCTCGTCAGAAGCGGGATGGAAGCGGATACCGCCTTTTGCCGCGCCGCGGGCCGTATTGTGCTGTACACGGTACCCCGAAAACACTTCCACATGGCCGTCATCCATGGTAATCGGAATGCTCACGGTCAGTTCCCTTTCCGGATAACGCACAAATTCATAGTCATTCTTTTTGTAACCTAAAACTTCGGCTGCCTTGTCCAAAACATGGAGCATATTTTCATAAGGATTGTAGTTTGCCATTTCATCACCTCAAAGATAAAAATAAAATGAACATCTTAGATAAATATACCACTTTGCTTTCAGGATTACACTTAAATCGTCACATTATACCTTATTTGTATAATATAAATGTTTATGATGACAGAAAGTCAATCAGACATTCCCGCATGGGTTTCATGAGCCGAGCCGAACCCGCCAGCGGGGAATGCCATCCTCCGTCTCTACCCGTTCCAGTCCTTCGAAAAAACAATGATCGCCCAAATCTTTCCCTGCCAGCTGGTTGTGCACTTTCATCAAAAGCTCCCCGCTCGTAAAACATCTTCCGTTATCTGCGGACAGCAGGGCTTCTATATCCGTCTGAAACAGACCGTCTATCCGATTCTCCTCATCCAAATCAGATTCATCGACCACCTTTTCATTGGCAAGCAGTTCTTCTCTCCCTGAAAGGAACGCTTCATAGACAATATAGACTTTTCCCGCTTCCACAGCGGTTTCCTCCGGTTTCCAATTTTTACAGTTGTCTTCCATATAACTTTTCAAATCTTCAGAAAAAGTGTCTACTGATGTATATGTTTTTTCGTCAAAGGCCCAATAAATGTGATTCAGCATTTCCTCCCCCTTTTCGCGAAGGTTCCGAAGGAATGTGCCCACTCCATCCTGTCCGCCTGCAGGCGTATGAGCCGGATCCCCGCCACTCCTCTTATCCGGTGTATCTTTAAGTGTGTACAGCTTTTCCCAGCCGGAGGTATCGGGAATGATATTCCGGTTCCTGTAATTTTGCAGCGCATACAGTACCTGCTCCCCGGTCTGCCTCTCTTTTCCATAAATGACGCTTCCACCTTCTTCCGCCTTGCTGATTTCCAGAGTAAACAGATTCCCCTCATCATGAGCGGTCTGCATGAAAAGGCTGCCCATGACGGGCGCAGGCGGCGTCAGGATCAGATACTGCACATCATCTTTTTGCAGAAGTTCCATTGTTTTTTTGATATCTTCCGAGGCAAACTGCACAGTCGTATTCACATCCGTTTCCAGGCGCCACCGTTGTGATAATTTCCCCGCTTCCCTTCTCAACAGCGGCTTCTTCAGAAAATAAACGACGGCAAGCACCGGAATCACGATCGGCAAAACAAGGGGAAGCACATAAGGAAGGCTCATAACGGCCGCACCTTGCCGCTTTGCCATGGAATGCACGTTTTTATGAACCTCATTCACTTTATCCGCACTGTGGTTCAACACATCAAAAAACGCCGGATCTTCCAGCGAAAGGAAAAAAAGACAGCAAAGGGCGGCACCTGCCAGAAGCCCTGTTAAAACCAATAATTGGAAAGTAACGCGCCGGCATATCTCTTCTTTTTCCTGCTGCGTCAGGCACTCCATTTCCGGTATGCCCCGGCTCCATTTTTCAGCCCGTTCTTCTTTTGTCATTCAGCACCTCTTTTTCATAAACAGGATAAACCATTTATTTTCATCGCTTTAAGTATACACTATCAGCAAAACAAAAACTCCCCCTGAGGAGAGTTATGAAATCAAATCATCCGATCAGACTGCGCGCTGCAATGACTGTAATCAGAAGCGGCAGGACAATTTGAAAATACGGTTTCAGCCAGCGGGGAATCTTCATGCCGTCGCCGGTATTCACTTCTTTCAGATAATGGTCGAATCCCCAGCCGTATTTCGACACGCAGAAAAGGGCAAAAATCAGGGAACCGATGGGAAGCACAAGATTACTTACAATGAAATCTTCTGTATCAAGGATCCCTTTTGACCCCAGAATCTGTACATCAGACCACATATTAAATCCGAGAACACAGGGGATACTGCCGAAAAACACAAGCGGTAAAAGGATATAAACAGCCTTTTTGCGGCCCCATCCGAAGTTATCCATACAGTTGCCGATAAGTGCTTCAAATACAGCGGTCACCGTGGAAAAACTGGCAAAGGTCATAAAAACAAAGAACAATCCGCCCCAGATCTGCCCCATAGGCATATTGATAAAAATATTCGGAAGCGTAACGAAAATCAGGGACGGCCCCTGATCCGGTTCCACACCGTATGCAAAGCACGCCGGAAAAATAATAAGGCCGGCGAGAAGCGCCACGAAGGTATCAAGCGCCGTAATTCGTACCGCTTCTCCGCCAAGACTGTTCTTCTTATCCATGTAACTCGCAAATATTTCCATGGAACCCTGGCCGACAGACAAAGTGAAAAATGCCTGATTCATAGCGGCTGCCGCCACATTACCGAGACCGGCCTCAACTGCCCGCCCCCAGTCGGGAAGCAGGTAAAATGCAATTCCTTTTTCACCGCCGGGAATCATGACGCTGTTCACCGCCAAAAGGATAATCAGCCCCAAAAGTCCAAGCATCATGAACTTTGTCACTTTTTCGAGACTGCCCTGCACACCGCCTGCACAGACCGCAAACCCTACAAGTACAGTAAGTCCCATAAAAAACATGAGTTCCATCGGACTGGAAACCATCTGTCCGAAAATATCCGCTACCCTGCCGGGTGATGCTTCCACAAAGGAACCGCTCAGGAATTTCCAGAAATAATCAACCATCCATCCGGAAATGGTGGTGTAATAAACCATAAGGATATAGCTGCCGATGAGACACACCCATCCGTGCAGATGCCAGTACGTTCCTTTCGGTTCCAACGTTTCAAAACCGCGGAGCACGCTTTTGCGGCTCGAACGGCCGACAGCCAGTTCCATCGTAACCACCGGAATCCCGAGAAGGATTAAAAACGCCAGATAAAACAGTACAAAAACAGCACCGCCATATTCTCCGGTAATATATGGGAACTTCCACACATTCCCGATACCGATGGCACAGCCTGCACTGACCAGGATGAAACCAAGGCGGGATTTAAAACTGTCTCTTTCTTCCATACTTCTTTCCCCCAAAATGCTTTTCCATAACCGGCTTTATATTTCCAATCCTACATCAGTCCGCGGATTAAAATGACAAGGATCAGCACCGGCAGGACATATTGGAAGTACGGTTTCATGGCACCCGGCATTTTGATGCCTCTTCCTTTATTCACTTCCGCCAGATAATGATCAAAGCCCCAGCCCCATTTGGTGACGCAGAATAAAAGGTAAACCAGCGCACCGCAGGGAAGGAGCAGGTTGCTTACCAGGAAATCTTCGCTGTCCAGCACGTCACGGCTGCCGATGAAATGCATGTCTGCAAGAACATTGTACCCAAGGACACAGGGAATGCTGCACAGGAAAATGATGATTAAATTGACAAGCACCGCTTTCTTACGGTTCCAGCCGAAATTATCAATGGAACAGGCGATAAGGTTTTCAAAGACCGCCGTCACCGTAGAAAAGCTGGCAAAGGTCATGAAGACAAAAAACAAAGCGCCCCATAACTGTCCGAGAGGCATATTTACAAAAATGTTCGGAAGAGTAATAAAAATGAGAGCCGGTCCCTGATCGGGCTGGACACCGTATGCAAAGCACGCAGGAAAAATAATGAGTCCCGAAATAAACGCCACGAAGGTATCAAGCGCGGTAATCCGCACCGCTTCTCCCGTCAGCGTAAACTCATCAGACATGTAGCTGCCGAAAATTTCAATGGCCGCGATACCGAGGGACAAGGTAAAGAATGCCTGATTCATGGCGG
>ULXF01054541.1_pt1 | contig 24186 bp, 16 predicted proteins | sample 1961041 | NCBI WGS metagenome assembly ULXF01 (sample SAMEA4835832, study PRJEB28245) | human gut metagenome | biome: gut microbiome; material: fecal sample | place: Denmark | collected 2008
CCACCTTTGAGGCGCGTAAAGGGAAGGATGCAGGTGTGTGACGGCGGATTGCCGCCCATTGATTCAAACTCGCCTCCGCGAGCCGATTCCTGAGCTACCCAGTTGGGGTAGGTGCGGCAGAGACCTGTAGGACGCGGTGCCTCGTGGCTGTCGACCATGATGCGGTTTTCGGCGGCTTTCTCGATGACGTGGCGCACGTGGTCCACCATCCATTGCGATGTGTGGTGCTCCGAACGCGGGATGATAGCTCCGACATAGCCGGTCTTGACGGCATCGTAATTGTTGTCCTTCATGAACTTGAAAGCGGTGTCAAGCTGACGCTCATAGTCGGCGGCATTGGCAGCCGTCTCGTGGTGCATTATCATCTTTACACCCTTTGAAGCAGCATAGTCGCGTATAGAATCCACGTCAAAGTCGGGATAGGCTTTGTCAAAGAGGAACTGGCGGTTTTTGCGGTAGCTTGCCCAGTCTTCCCAGCCTTCGTTCCATCCCTCGACGAGTACGCCGTCAATGCCATGCTTGGCGGCGAAATCGATGTAACGCTTTACGTTGGCGGTGTTGGCTGGATGGCGCCCGTTGGGCTTCAGGGTTGAGTAGTCTGTGATGCCCGGTTTGGCGCGGTAGTCATCGGAATATGCCCATGTCTTCTGCTTACCGGTAAACATCTCCCACCATACGCCTACAAACTTCATCGGCTTGATCCATGACGTATCTTCGATTTTGCACGGTTCGTTGAGGTTGTAAATCAGTTGCGATGCGAGGATGTCGCGGGCATCGTCGCTGACTATGAGTGTGCGCCACGGAGTGTTGAACGGCAGTTGCAGATAAGCTTTTACGCCGAGACGGTCAGGCACAAGGTCGGACTTCATAGAGGCGGTAGCCGGGTCGACATCCACAAGCATGGCGGGGTAGCCGTCAAGAGCCGCTTCGTGGAGGTTGACATACACGCCGTCGGGAGATTTCAGCAGCATCGGGGTCTGCACCATGTTGCCGCCCGAACGCTGGCTCTCGTTGTGGCGCTTGTAGGAAGCAAGAGCCTCAGGGAGGGCGGATGCTTTGGTTTCTGACCACAGATATTCGTCCGTGTCATAATCGCCAGGGATGCAGTAGAGCGTCGGGTCGCCTGTGAAATTGAATTGAGTCAGTTCGTCACGCAGAGTGAGGTAGTTGGCATGGTCCTGAGCGGGGAGCTCATAGCGGAAACCGAGACCATCGTCAAACAGGCGGAAACGGACGGTCATTAACCGCTCGGGATTGTCGGATTTGAGATGCACAGCCATCTCGCGGAAATGGTCACGCACATCGGCATATTCACCCCATACAGGCTGCCATGTACGGTCGATGGTCACTGTGTCTATGCTCATCACGCGGAAACCGTCGACAAATGCAGCTTCGTCGGCTTTCAACCCGAGACGGCTGGGAGTGACAAGAGCCTTACCTTTGTAGTTGAGGGAATAAAGCGGTATGCCGAGAGAGTCCACCGAGATGTCAAGCTTCAGGTTGCCAGAGGGTGAAGTGATGCCCACGGCTGCCATATTGATGGCACCCGTGAGCATCAGTGTTGATATAAATAGTTTCATATCGTCAGAGCGTTAGTTCATATAAATGGCATATCCGTATGCCGGGAGTTCCAAAGTAACTGGCATTGTCTGGGGAGTGCCGTTGAGAAGGTCGGTCATCGCAGCCCCGGCGAGAGAGATGGGTACGCGGACAGTCTGAGAGTCCTTGGTGGTATTTGCCACTACGAGCATGTTGTGACCGGGAATGGCACGGACGAAGCAGACTGCCGAGGAGGTGGAGAAATCACGCAGTTCGCCACGGCGCACTTCTGCCGATGCTTTGAAAGCATGGTTGATGGCTCGGTACGTGTCAGACAGCTCGTCAGAGAAGTCGAGGGGATTGTAGTTGAAAAACGACAGCTTGCCCGTCAGCCCCTTGACATCCATTGAAGAATATATCATAGGTGTGCCGTTGAGCATCGATGCGAGCACATAGGCTGTGGGTATGGCGTCGGCAGAGCCAAACATCTTGTCTACCTCATTTTCGGCTGCAACATCGTGGTTGAAGGCATAGCGCAGTATCGACTTGCCATCGGGAACTTTTGCGAACGCTTCTGTAGCCTCTTTGACCACGCCCGAAGGCTTGCCGCCATTGAATGCCGCCGATATGACAGTCGGGCAGTCCCAGTCATAGATCATGTTGAAACCGTCAGCATAATATGAAGGGTTGCCACTCTCGGCGAGCATGAAGATGTCGGGATTTATGGCGCGCAGGTCTGTGATCAGACGGTTCCAGAACTCGTGGGGTACACCCTCTACGTAATCGCAGCGGAAGCCGTCGATGCCTGCCTGGTCAACCCAGAACTTCATCGCATCTATCATCGCGTCACACGTTTCGGGGTTGTTGAAGTTGAGCTGGGCTACATCGCCCCATCCATTGGGGGATATGATGTTGCCGTTGGCATCCTTCTCGTAACGGTCGGGGTGTTGGGTGATCCACGGATGGTCCCACGACGTATGGTTGGCTACCCAGTCGAGGATTACCTTCATGCCGATGGCATGGGCATCGTTGACTAACCGCTGCAGGTCAGCCATGGTGCCGTAACGCGGGTTGAGAGCTTTGAAGTCGCGTATGCAGTAGGGGGAGCCGATGCTCTTGAGCTCTCCAGGCTCGCACACGGGCATGATCCAGAGTATGTCACAGTCCATGCCGGATATGCGTGGCAGCTGGGCATTGATGGCATTGAGGCAGTCATGGTCGCCGAAGAAGCGGGGGTTAGCCTGATAGATTACATTGGTCGACACCTCGCGTCCCACTACGGGAGCGGCAGGATTGTCGGGCATATCCATTTCATAGGATGTGCATCCTGACAGAGCCAGGGCTGCCATCGCTGCTATGAAAGATTTCGGTTTTATTCGTTTCATATATCGTGTCATTTGATTTCAGCCTTGTCGGGATAGGCTATGATGTAATAGTCTTTGTCGATGGTTATGCCTACGGCATCGTACTGGGTGCCGGCATTGTCATTGAAGATGAGGTTTTCGCTTTCGCCGCTGCCCTCGACGGTCAGCACCTTATAGGTAACACCGTCAACGGTCTCGGTCACATCGGGCTGTGTGCCGGGCCATCCGCCGAAAATCTCCTTGTCGCCCCAGGCATACACGTAGAAGCTGTTCCACCCGGTGAGATCCTGGATATAGATCTTATACTCTTTGGCAGGGTCTGGGTCAGGGTCTGGCGTTGGATCGGGATCAGGGTCAGGAGTGGGTTCTGAAGGTATATAGGTCGCGGGGTCGATTTCTTTTGCTCCAGAGGCGGTAAGTTCCACGTATACGTCGCGGTCAAGATTGAACACTACCACATCATCGATCTGCTTGCCGTTGCCGTTGTTGAGTATGACATGTTCTTCGAGTCCGGCATCGCAGTTGGCTGCTCCGAGGTCAAAATAGGTATACTGCACGCCGTTGATGGTCTGTGTGCCTGTCGGACTCATGCCTGGCCATGCTCCGTTGAGGTCATTGACCGCTCCCCACATGTAGAGGTAGAGGGCATCCCAGCCAGTGCGGTCCACGACAAACACTGCATATCCGTCATGTGTCACCACATCCGAGGGGTTGAACTCGTTGACGCTGCCTGGCGTCAGTTCGAGATAGAAGTCTTGATTGAGGGTGACATTGTAGTCGGGCAGCTGCTTGTTGCCGTTATCGCTGAAGATGAGGTTGAGGTTCAGACCTTCGTTGGCTGCGCCGGTGTCGAAGTATTTGTACTTCACGCCCTTGATTTCCACAGTGCCGGTGGGTTTCATGCCTGGCCATCCGCCGAATGCCTCGGCATCCCCCCAGGCGTACATGGTGAGGTCATCAAATTCAGAGTTGTCAACTACGTAGATGACGTAGCCGTCGTGTACTATCTCATCAGGGTTGACAGGCTTGTTGAAATAGTCAGCCCAGCGATACACAATCACATTAAGGCGACCGCCCACCTCAGGCGCGTCACGGTGGATGACAGGCGTGTTTTCAAGAGATCTCTCTTCGCCTTGTCCCACGGAGTAGAATGTGTAACCGTCGGCAAGTGTCTTGCCATTGATGAAATCGGCAGGATTGAGGTATATGCCCCACTTTACATCGGTGTCAGGGGCTTTCTCTAGCTGCCAGCGCGGATCACCCACGGCATCCATACCGCCGTTAAATTCTCCGATGATGTATATCTTGTCAGATGCGAGAGTGCCTTGGGGAACGATTACTTCGAGGAGCTGATAGCCCTGTCGCAGTTCGAAGCGGGGGAGCTGGCTGTCAAATATGATCTCGTCCTTGGAACATCCGGCAAGGAATGGCAGGAGCAGCAGGAGGAGAAGGCTTGATATATTTAATTTCTTCATGGTCGGGAGGGTTTAGTAGTTAGGATTCTGTACGAGTCCGGGGTTAACCATCAGGGCTACCTGGGGCAGTGGATACCATTCGTAACGGCGGTCACGTGTGGCAGGCAGTGAGCGGTCGGTCTCTGTGGCGCGTCCGAAGAACCACCATTGTCCTTGTGTGAACTTGTCGAAGCGGCGTAGGTCAGTGCGGCGGCGACGGCCTTCGTCAAGGTATTCAAGACCCCATTCGCTGAGCATCCAGTCCATATCGAAGGCGTTGAAGCCCGGACCTGGCTGCTCAAGGGCGGCAGCATCGGCGGCTGCAAAGTAACGCTGGCGCACATCGTTGACGAGCTGCTTGGCTCCGCCTGCATCTCCGGCGCGCATGCGGCACTCGGCAAGTGTGTAGTAGACCTCAGCGAGGCGGAACTCAACCTGGTCGGCATCACGCCAGTCCACTCCAACCGATGAGGGGTAGACGGGGTAGCGGAGCACACGGAATCCGGAGTTGGTCTGACCCCAGCGCGGACTCATGACAGGCTCCAAGGCTCTGCCGAGGTTGAGGAATGTGCCCACCTGGTCAACGTAGATAAGCGGTTTGTCCTGGAGGTCGGCATCGGCGAGCACAGGCGCGCCTGTCTGATAGTTGGTCTGTGCGCCCATGGCAAACATGCCTTTCCAGTTACCGGCAGCATCGCAGGTGAAGGGCTGTTTGCGTATGTCGGCATCGTTCATGCGGTCAAACGGTGCGCCGAGCTTGTCGCCGTAGTCAAAGAGGAAGCTGCGGGCTCCTTCGCTGCCGGCGTTGGGTACGAGCGTTCCTGTATTGTCCTTTGACGGCACCAAGCATACGCAGTTCCATCCGCTCTGGTCACATGAGAAGTCAAACATCTCATCATAATTATAGGGGAGAAACGGGGTGTTGCGGTTGTTGTTGGTGGCATGACCTGCTTCCATGGCAAATGCAAACACCACTTCGGGGCATGTGACATTGTTGATGCCGTATATGTCGCGGTAGTCGCTGGCGAGGTTGTATACGCCGTAAGTGCCGTTGATAATTTCCTGGCAGAGAGTGGCACACTCGGCGTAGCGGTCAACTCCGGTGAATAGCTGTGAGTTGAGAAGCAGACGCATCTTGAGCATACGGTTCATGCCACGGTTCATGCGGTTACGGGTCGCGCTTGATCCGTCTTCGGCTGTCATATCCATGTAGCAGCCATCGAGTTCGTCGGCGATGAACTGCCATATTACGCTGCATCCGCGGTTGAAATCGGGATCAGCCGAGCCGGGGATGTCGTTGCCCACGGAAATGTTGAGAGGCAGTGCGCCTCCCCACAGCTCGAAATTCTGGTAATATGCCCATGCGCGCATAGTGCGCACTTCGGCGATGTAAGAGCGCAGAGCTGCATCGCTCATGCCAACGTCTGCGGGGTCAAGAGCTTCAAGGTCATTGATGAGCAGGTTGCAGAGTCCGATGGTCTCCCAGGCATGTTCCCACGCCTGGCGGATGATGACTGACTCGGAATTCCATGTCTGTGTGGAGAGGACGAACTTGGCTGCCTCGTCATATCCCCACGCACCGCCGTTCCATGTGCGCCATGTGATCTGGTCGGCAGGAAATTCGTTGAGATACCAGAAATACTCCAAGAAACTTCCGGCTGCGCTCGAATATATCGAAGCGACTGCGCCTTTGACGCTGTTCTCGTCCTGATAGTAGGTCGTAGCGTCTATGCGGTCAAATGTAATCTCGTCAAGGTCGGTGCATGACCAGGCTCCGACGGCTATCGCGGCTGCGCCGAGCAGACCGGCTATATGGTTTTTGGTTTTCATTGTGTGTCAGAAATGATGTGGTTAACGGAACTTCACTGTCACGCCGAGTGTAAGCTGTGTGGCTGACGGATAGGCTGACGAAACATCGATGCCTGGGGTTATGCCGGTAGATGTGACAGCCGATGGGTCGGTGCCGGAGTAGCCTGTGATGGTGAAGAGGTTCTTGGCAGAGAGATACACGCGGATGGTGTCGAGGAGCTTGCGGTTTTTCAGCGGTACGGTGTAGCCCAAGGTTACATTTTCGAGTTTGAAGTAGTCGCCGCGCTCGAGGAAGTACGATGATATCACGCCGCCGCCTGACCATACATCGCGGTCCTTTAGGTAGGCACTGCGGAGCACGTTGTCACTGCCGCTGCCCTGAAGTCCCATGCCGTAGCGGCGCATGTTGAAAATCTGGAATTTGAATGCCCCGTTGAACATCAGGCTCAGGTCGAAGTTTTTCCAGCGGATGGTGTTGTTCCATGTCAGGAAATGGCGGGGAGCACCGTCGCCGATATAGCGTTTGTCTTTGGGGTCAGCCGAGGCTGCGGTGACTTTCTCGCCGTCGGCATTGTAGACAAGCATGTTGTGGTTTTCGTCCACTCCGGCATATTCATAGCCGTAGAATTGACCGATCTTGCCACCTTCCTCTACGCGGAAGAAGTATTCGCTTGTGCCGACACCAGGCTTCTGGTACAGGTCGAGATAAGATGCCTGATAGATGTCATTTGACAGTTTGGTCAGCTTGGTGGTGCCGTAGGCATAGTTCACACCAGTGGTCCATGTCACAGGGCGGTTGACCACGGCATCAGCTGTGAGCGACAGTTCGATACCGGTGTTTTTGGTAGTGCCCACGTTGACCAATATCGAGGGATATACATAGGGAGGCTGGGGTGCGGTATAGTTATACAGGAGATCTTGCGAACGGCGGTCGAAGTATTCTATAGAACCGTAGATACGGTTGAAGAACATGAAATCGATGCCGTAGTTGGCGCTTGACAGCTTTTCCCATCCGAGTTCGGGGTTGGCATTGTTTGAGGGACGATATCCGGTGACCCATTGGCCGTCGATCAGATATGTTCCGTTGGCAGAGTAGGTTGCGAGCGATTTGTATGCGTCAAAGTCGCTTCGGCCTGTAACGCCGTAGGAGATGCGGGGCTTGAGGCTCTGGACTGTCTGCACATATTCGCTGAGGAAAGGAGCTTTTGCCATTTCCCATGCTATAGATGCAGCCGGGAATGAACCCCACTTCTTGTCGGCACCGAATTTTGTAGAACCTTCATGACGAATGGAGGCGGAAGCTATGAGCATACCGCGCCAAGCGTAATTCACACGGCCGAAGAATCCGACAAGCGTCGATTCGCTCTTGCCGCCATACATCTGCGCTTTGCCTTCGCCGAGCCATGAGCCGGCGCCGATGCCGTTCCACATCGGTTTGTCAAAGGTGAAGTCATTGTTCTGCATGAACATCTGCTCCCAGTTGGAACGTTCGTAGGCATAGCCGCCGACGACCTTCACGTCATGGTCGCCTTTATGGAATCCGTAGTCGGCAATCCACTCCACGCGGTTGGTCCACCATTTCTGGTAGTGCATCGATGCGCGACCTGCATATCCGCCCCAGTATGACTCGCCTGAGGTGGTGGGAGTGTAGTAGTCGCTTTTGAGGTCGTTGTAGTTATAGGAGTAGGAGAGGGTGGTGCTGACATTGTGGTAATCATTGTTCCAGATGTTGTACTTCACATCGGCCGTGCCGAGGAGGTATGTGCGGTTGCCTTCGGATGTGTTGACCTTGAGCTGCTGCACCGGGTTCTTGATGTCGGTAGGTGACGTGGGCTGAAAATATGTACCGTCTTCATTGAACACGGGGATGGTCGGGTTCATGCCGAGGGCTGTGTCAAACATGCCGTCATCGCCCCATTTTTCCTTGACCTTGCGGGCGTTGAATGATGCGGTGAAGCGCAGATGGTTGGCAAGCGTGTTGGCTGAAACGGCAGCGCGTCCGCCGAATTCCTCGCGTCCGCTCACGATGTCAAGACCGTTGGCTTTCTTGTAGTTGACCGAAGCTGTGTAGTATCCGCCATTTGGGAGAGAGCCGTCAATAGAGAGATACTGGTTGGTGTCATATGAGGTCTTGCGGGTGATCATGTCATACCAGTCGGTGCTCGCACCATAGTCGTTGCCACGGCGAGCGAGTCGCCATTCAAAAGGTGACAGCACTTCGGGCTTATCCTTGGCGAAAGCGAGGGCTGCATATGAATCATAAGTGACCACGGGATGTCCGACATCGCCGAGACCCTTCTTGGTGGTGATGAGGATGACGCCGTTTGCGCCACGTGTGCCGTAGATGGCTGCCGATGCGGCATCTTTGAGCACCGACATTGACTCTATATCCTGGGGCGCGAGGGTACGGATGTCACCTCCAGCCACTCCGTCGATGACGATGAGCGGGCCGTTGCCTGCGCTAAGTGAGGTCGCACCACGCACCTGGAGGGATGCTCCGGCATTGGGGTTGGCTGCTGCTGTGCTTGATACATTGAGGCCTGCCACTTTGCCGGTAAGCATTTCCATAGGGCTGTTCATCGCGCCTTTCTGGAAATCGTCACGGTTGACCTGTACGATAGAGCTTGACAGCTCCTTGCGGCTGAGAGAACCGTAACCGACCACGACCACTTCGTCAAGCAGCTCGCTCTGCTCCTGCATGGTGACATTGATAGTGGTGCGCCCGCTGACCGGCTCTTCTACAGGAGTGAAACCGACGTAGCTGAATACCAATGTGGCATCGGACGGTACATCGCTCAGCGTGTAGTCACCGTCAAAACCTGTGGCGATGCCATGTTTCTGGTCGCCTTTTACTGAGACACTGACTCCTACCAGTACTTCCCCTGCCGGGTCGGTGACAGTGCCTGAAACGTTCAATAACTGCGCCGACATATGCGGGGCAGCTACAAGTGCTAACGTCCAAAGCAGCGTCAGGACGCAGACTCGCGAATTCCATGGTTTTCTGTTCATATGTATATTTTGATTAAAAATGTGATATGGCTTATTTATAATGTGCGTGACAGATGTCCGATGGCAAAGTTCGCCATCAAGCCACGCATTGTCAATCCAATCAAAGTAAAATCAAAATATACATATAAATTAAAGTGCTGTTATTTAGAGTGTTACAAAATGTGCGGATGGTGTAAAATCAATATATATTCAGAACAATCTTAGCTGATATTCTTGACATCTTCCTCAAAACGGTCGGGGTTGATGGCGCGCTTGCGTATCTTGGACCGGTAGGTGTAGACTGTAGAGATGGAGCATCGTAGGAATTGGGCTATCTTGGTGCTGTCATCTATGCCTATCCTTATCAGGGCAAAGAGGCGCAACTCGGTGTTGAGGAGCTCGCCCGATTTCATTACCATCCTGTCATCAGGACGGAGGAGCGAGTTGAACTTTTCGACAAACGAAGGGTAGATGTTGAGTATCGCCTCGTCAAATTTTGCATAGAAGTTTTTGAGCAGTTGTTCGAACGTAGCCGAAGATTCCAGTTTTTTGAGCAGAGCTGTGCGGCTGCCACCCGAGGCTGCGAGCACACGCAGCGACTGCTGATATTGGAGCAGGGTGGAGATGGCTGACTGGCAGTATTCCATGAAAAGGGCGGCATATTGCTCCTTGGTGCGGTTATAGTCACGGAGGTCGTTGTTTCGCTTTTCAAGTTCATCGTTGGCTGACTGGAGCTGCTCGGTGAGGTCGCTTAACTCGCCATTGATGGCGCAAACGCGTCTGTTGGCTCTGCGTAGCTTCTTGAATTGTGTCAGGATTAGCACACAGGCTATGACAAGCACACATGACAACACGCTGCTGACCCATACCATGGTGCGTAGCCTCCCGGTAAGCTGGTTTTGCGAGGATGCATATGCTTCGTCGATAACCGGAAGCATCTTGCTTGACTGTGCGTTGCGCATGAGAGCCGAGTAGAAATTTGCATCGGCTATGCTTTTTTTGAGATAACGGTTGGCACGCTCTACGTCTCCGTCCTCATACATGACAGTGGCAAGCTCTCTGAACGACATATTTTCCTTGACAGCTCCACGGACATCGGATATGGCACTCAATACGAGATACCTCTTGTATTCATCGTGATATCCGGCGGTCTTGTAGATGTATGCCAGCACTGATGCCAGTATCGAGTATTCGCGGGTGCCGGGCTGGTAGTCCTCAAGATGTGACGAAAGTGCTTTGATCGCTTCCTCTGACTGTCCTTCGCGAGCCATCTGACTCATGACGTAGACGAGATGGTTAAACGTATCGGGCTGTATCACCATATCTAAAGAATCGGCATAGAGGGTGCGCTGATGTTCGTAGGTCAGAGCCGTTTCGTGCTCGTTGGTATATTCGCTAAGATACTGGTATATGCCGCAGCATGTGGAGTAGTAGCGTTCGAGCAGTTCGGGCTTGAGCGAATCACGAGGGATTGCCTGTATGACTGCCATTGCGTCCTGGAAGAGTCCGGCATGTGCATAGACATCGGCGCGCTTTATCATTAAGCGTGTATATTCGCCAGGGTGTGCCGATAGGGCTTGCTGGTGGAGATTCTGGTTGACATAATACAGTGCGGAATCGGCATTGAATGCGTCAAATTCTGCAATCAGGCTATCGGTGATTTTTATACGTCTCTCCTTGTCGGGTGTCAATGCGTACTCCCTGCGCATGTTGGCGATCCTTGCAGTCTTGGCGTCTTCGTAGACTTCACTGCGCTCTATCTCGGTGTCAAGCAGGGCATACAGGCTCTGCAAATCAGTATGCGGCTGTACCTCTTTTGTTTCGGCTGTGTTACGGGCGCATGCTGTCAGCAAGAAATATGCAGATAATATGATAATGAGTGGTGTTTTCATGATATGTTGTAAAGGTAGTGGATATTCCGTGAAAAATCAAAAAAGATTTTTATAAAATGCTTTAATATGCTTGGAAATGTGGGAGCTATTTGTTACCTTTGTAAGTGGTAATATCCAGTAGTAGCAGATGAAGAAAATTCTACTATCGTTTTTGATGGCATTTATGGCGTGTGCGGTCGGCTCTGTCAGGGCTGACGGCATCTCTATGTCTGGTCAGGGCGGTAGCGGAAACGATGCTCCTATAGCCCGGGTTACGACAGCCAACACCGTGGAGATAGATGCCGATGCCCTGCCGGCAGGGGAGTCGCGTGTACAGGTGATAGCCATCACCGGTACCGTGATGTGTGACATGATGGTCAATACCGACAATCTGTCAGGCAATCCGCAGGTTGAAAATCTTCCCAAAGGATATTATCTGGTCCGTGCGCTTCCCTCGGGCAGCCGCAATGGGCAGCAGAAGGTCAAAAGCCAGAAAATAGTGGTCAAATGAGCGCAGGCTTGTGCGGTGTTGTACGGGCGTGTCTGTGCTGCTTGCCATGAATATGAGTCACGACACATGTCATGGCTTTTTTTGTGCCATATCGCATAAAACCTTATGATTCAACAGTAATCAGAAATATATTAAGAAACAATCATATTTACATAATTAACCTAAGCATGAAAATCTCACACTTCGGAATCTCATCTCTGACAGTATTGGCTGCGTCGATGGCTGTCGTGATGCCTTTTCAAGCCAATGCACAATCTGCCATGGATCAACAGTTTGCTACCTTGCCTGCTTATGCAGGTGACGATCTGGGAGTTACGGTACGTGATGGAGTGACTTCGTTTAAACTCTGGAGTCCCCAGGCACAGGAAGTTAAACTCAATATCTATCCTACAGGTCGTAATTCTGTCCCCGACATGACCATCGGTATGCTCAAAGGGGAAAATGGCGTATGGACTGCCACTGTGCCCGAATCGCTCTATGGCAAATTCTACACCTATAATATATATCAGGACGGACGCTGGCGTGGCGAGACTCCCGGTGTCTGGGCTAAGAGTGCAGGGCCCAACGGCAAACGGGCTGCAATCATAGACTTCTCACAGACTGATCCCGAGGGTTGGGCAACGGACAAGGGTCCCGAGACCAAATCGCCTGTCGATGCAGTGGTATACGAGATGCATCACCGTGACATGTCGATACATCCGTCAAGCGGCATCGCCAACAAGGGCAAGTTCCTGGCTCTCACCGAACACGGTACCACTACTCCTACAGGTGAAAAAACAGGTATCGACCATCTGAAAGAGCTGGGTATCACACATGTGCAGATACTTCCGTCATATGACTACGGGTCAGTAGACGAAACCAATCTCCCCTCCAACCAGTATAACTGGGGCTATGACCCGCAGAACTACAACTCTCCCGAGGGAAGCTATTCAACCAATCCCTCTGATCCGACCTCGCGTGTCAGGGAGATGAAGGAGATGATCAAGGCTCTCCATGATGCCGGTATCGGTGTGATCATGGATGTGGTCTACAACCATACGTTTATCAACGAGGGCAGCAACTTCGATCTCACTGCCCCTGGATACTACTACCGTCATCGTCAGGACGGCTCATGGAGCGATGCTTCGGGCTGCGGCAACGAGACCGCGAGCGAACGTCAGCAGATGCGTAACTTTATGCTCAATTCGCTCAAACACTGGGTGAATGAGTACCACATCGACGGCTTCCGCTTTGACCTTATGGCTATCCACGATATCGAGACCATGAACGAAATCGTGGCTGAGTTGCGTAAAATCAATCCCGACATCATCATCTACGGTGAGGGATGGACTGCCGGCGATTCACCCCTGGCAGCCGACAAACGTGCGCTCAAGGACAATGTTTACATGATGCCCGGTGTCGGAGTGTTCTCTGACGATATCCGTGATGCCGTAAAGGGTCATTACAGCCGTCAGGATGACCGTGGTTTTGCCACCGGCAAGCCCGGCAATGAGGAGACCGTGAAAATCGGCATCGTTGGCGCGACCGACCATCCGCAGGTCGACTACTCCAAGGGCAACAACTCCAAGAAGCCTTACGCTTTGTCACCTGCGCAGGTGGTCAACTATGTGTCATGCCATGACGACCTCACTCTGACGGACAAGCTCAACAAATCGATGGGCGATACCACCTCTGTAGCCAAGCGTCAGCGCGCTGCCAAGCTCGCACAGACCATCATACTGACATCGCAGGGTATACCTTTCATATGGTGTGGTGAAGAGATCTTCCGCGACAAGAAGGGTGTGCACAATTCTTACCAGAGCCCTGACTCCATCAATGCTATTGACTGGAATAACAAGCACCTGTATCCCGAACTGTTTGACTACTACCGTAATCTCATCGCTCTGCGCAAGGCTCACCCTGCATTCCGTATGAGCGATGCCAAGGAGGTGGCTCGTAACATCAAGTTTGATCGTGTCAACGAACCTAACCTGATTTCATACTCTATCCTCAACAATGCCAACGGAGACCGCTGGCGTGAAATCAAACTCGTGTTCAACGGCTCAGAAGCTACCCAGACCGTCAACATCCCCAAAGGCAACTGGACTGTGATTGCCCGCGACGAGCAGATAAATCCTGAAGGTCTCGGCACAGCCAAGGGCGGCAAGATGGAAGTGGCTCCCGTATCAGCTCTCATCCTCGCCCGCGACTGATATGCTTTCTTGACATCTCACATTATTGAAATAAGTGGAGACCCGGACTGACGGGTCTCCACTTGCTTATACTTAAAATAAGAATATGGTTATGCGTGTAATTTTGATAAGTCTGGTAGCTGTCTTTATGGCGGCTTGTACAGGCAGCAAAAATACTACTGTGTCGTATGATGCGCTTGTGGAGCGCATTGACAGTATCATTGCGGACAGACCGGGGCAGTTTGGCGTGGCTGTCATTGTCGACAGTCGTGATACAGTGACGGTCAACAACAGCGATGACTATCCGCTGATGAGTATGTTCAAGCTTCATGAGGCACTCAGCGTATGTCATGTGCTTGATTCGCTGGGACAAAGTCTTGACAGCATCGTGACCATAGACCGTCGACAGCTTGACCCGGATACATGGAGTCCTATGCTCAAGGCATATGCCTCAGAAAATATCTCTTTGCCTGTAGGCAAGCTGATTGACTACATCTTGATAGACAGCGATAACAATGCGAGCAACCTCTTGTTTGACTCCATAGCTTCAGTGGCGCAGACGGATGCTTTTGTCGGTGCTCTGATGCCTCAACGAGGCTTTAAGCTCCTATGGAAAGAGTCGGAGATGAAGGCTGACCATGGCAAGGCTTACGACAATCGCAGCACTCCGCTGGCATACGCCTCGCTTGTCAACCGCGTTTTCACCGATAGCATAGTCAGTTGCGAAAAGCAGACGCATATCAAGGATGCAATGCTGCGATGCAACACAGGCATGGCGCGTCTGGCAGCACCATTGATAGGGGAGAAGAGTGTTGCCTTCGGTCATCGCACCGGTTCAGGATATACAAACGAGCGCGGAGAGATTGTGGCTGTCAATGACGGCGGATATGTGACCCTGCCATCAGGCAAATCGTATGCCATAGCAGTCCTTGTCAAGGATTATGCCGGACCGCAAGAGGATGCCGAAGCCGTGATGGCTCAGATATCCAAGGCTGTCTATGACTATGTAAGATGAACGGTATCTGCATCGGTGATGTCGCGGATGACGCGGCATGGTGAGCCATATGCCAGGACGCATGGAGGGATGTCGTGCGTCACTATGCTTCCGGCTCCGATGACAGCACCGTCGCCGATCGTAACGCCGGGCATCACGGTGACACCGGCACCTAACCATACATTGTCGCCTATGGTGACAGGTAGGGCGCGCATCAGTCCGGCATTGCGTTGCTCGGCTATCAGTGCGTGGGTGATGGTGCATATCGTGGAATTTGGACCGATGAACACATCGTTGCCTATGGAGACCTGTGCTTCGTCAAGGATGGCTACATTGAAATTGCACATGAAGCGGTCGCCGATATGGGTGTTGAAACCGATATCGCATCTGAAAGGGGTGTTGATATGAGGCTGGCAGCCGACGTGTCCGAAGAGCTTTCGCAATATCTCCTCTTTGCGTTGACCCTCTGACGGCGCCAGCTGGTTTAACTCGTGGCAGAGCCGTGCGGCATCGTCAAGGGCAGCACCGATTTCCCGTGTGAAACCATTGTGCCACCGTCCTGACGACATAAGTTCAATGCTGTCCATATTGTACGTGATATAAGTCTTTCCGCAAAATTACAACAAATATATCATTTTCAATGAGACCAGCTTCACTTGAAGCTCGGTGCCTTAATAGAACTGGTGTTTCATCAACTTGTAGGGACATGCCATGGCATGTCAGCATCATTTTGGATGGTTCAAACTGACATGTGTTGCCCAATCTGACATGCCATGGCATGTCCCTACATGTTTTAGCGTGGTTTTTTGGAAGTTCTGCAACATCCTTGAGGAGAGCAGATTGCTGAATAAAATTGGATGCGTGTCATTGCTGGATTAAAAAATACGCAAATCTGTTTCCGTATATCGGTTTTATCGCTATATTTGGGTATATTATTTTTAATTAATAAAATATGACAAAATCTTTAGAAGAAATAACTCCTCGGAGCAGTTCTGATTTACAATGGTATGAATGGTTGATACCTGGTTATAGAGAAGGTCGACTTATTGAGCATCTTGGTAATAGATATGCTCAACCTGCTAAAATGGCTATTCGTGATGTTGTGAGACATACTTTAGCAAGACCTATGAGGTACTCATTGGAAACCATCCGTCCGGATTCGTTGTCAGAGAGGAACTTCTCCAATGCTTTTAATAAGCAGTTAGGAGAGATAGTTATCAATGAATTGAATAGACAACGTCCTGATTGGCGAGATGCTACTATGAAAGGTGATACCATAAGAATAGGTGTGCACGGAAGTTCCTATATTGATAATTATGGAGGTACTAAAGTAAAGCGAAGTCTATTGTATCGTACAAGCCATCCCTTAGGTCAGATAGGAACAACATTGGGCAGCTTTAACGTACAAGCCACTAAGAATGATATTACGGTGAGTGATACGTATGATTGGAATCCTAAAGTGCATCTGAATATGATGGACCCTTATGGTTTGTTTAGAAATATAATGGGAGCTTATGGGACACCTGATACAGCTCCTGATAATGAAAAAACAAAAATCTCAATCAGATATAGGAGGACACAGAAATGAATATTAATGTTGTTGGAACTTACCTTTGTGGAGTGTGCATTACTGTCATGGAGAGGATGAGCGAGATAAGCGGCTTGTCCTACGGATTGATCAATGTGCTATTTTTCATAGTCTTGCAGCCACTGTCCATATTCAGCTTCTTCATGTCGACCGTGTCCGCTTGGCTCTACTGCAAGACCAGAAGAAAGTTCTTCAAATACGTAGCCCTCGCGTGTGTCATCATAGGCACCCTCGCAATACTGGCAGTCCTCGTCCCCGTCACCTACGTATTCTTCTGCGAAGAATTCTGATCGCAGCAGCCGGCATGCCGTGTCGCAATTCCAATGTCTTAATGTTCCATGTCCCGCTATGGCAAGACCTCCAGCGGAGGTCAACGTATTAGGCCATGGTCATTCATGCCGTAGGTTTGAATGACCATGGTAACCATAATCTCATTACGATGATTGCCTCTGTCAGAGGCACACCGACCCACATGGCGTGTGCTCCGCATACAGGGAATTTGTGGTGATTCTATCTGCTTAAGTCAGTGATATTTTGATAGGTATGGTATTTAAGTTTCCCAATAATGTTTCTTAAAGTTAAAATCTAATAATTGAATGGTTTTTGTCTATTTTGATTCTATTATTGATTTTCAACGTAATGTTCTAATATTATAAACTATTGAGAAAGATTATAGGGCATATAACCGATACATTACAAGCTAATTTCGTCTATATTGAAATTATAGAAAATGTTTCCGTCGGTATCGCATATTGCATAAGGTGTGCATTGAAACATGTATAATTCAATTAATCCTTCTGTGGTCTGATATTCATCAATTAATTCAACGGAAGAGATGAAATTCGGTCTATTTTGATGTCTATAATAGATTTCATCTAGGCATAAGTCTCTTTTAATTGGATGTATCTTGTATTGGCTTCCGTTCATGGATATTGATGTTTTACCTGGATAGTGTTCTATGATACGGAAATCATTAGTTCCACCACGTTGCCATCCGCATCCATAATCTTTTAAATCAATGAGATCATAATCTAGCGTATATAAATAGTCCTTTATTCTTTCTTTAACTTTAACTTCAAGATAAGTGGAGGTTTCAACTGACGACATCTTTGGCTTGATCTCTGTTTCATCACTGATTACATGATCTTTCGTTATCAAAAGATCTTGTGATTTATTTGTGATTTTATTAAACACGATGAATCGAGGGGCTATGTAATTATTCCCACAATTTGCTAAGTACAAACCTTTGATAATAAAGTAATCGGTATTAAGCAACTTGCCGTCATAGTTATATATCCATAATCTCCAATCATCATTGGTTTCATTGTCCGATAACCTACTAAATATAATAAAGTTATCTTTGAAGAATTTGCAGAAGATTCCATAAGTGATACTGTATATGTTTTTTGAATTCTTATGTAAATCTCTAATTTCTATGAATTTATTTAATTCTTCTGAGGAGAAAAGAATTGCTTTCTCACGATCATGACATTCCTTTGAAATCAAAAAGCCTCGTGTATACTCTGGGTCAAAATACAGGCTCAGACCAAACTCGCTATTATTTTTTATACATGGTTTATAGGTAGCCTTAGATTTGATGCTGTCGTTTTCAATGACAAGTTGAACGTAACGATGCTTGTTATCCACAGCAAATAAGCAGTGTGTTTCAAATGGATAAAACTCATTATGACCGCGCCAGTGCCATTTGTAGGTCTGATTTGACAATTTATTTCCTGAATTGCTGAAAAAAATAAGTTCATCGTTCTGATTGCTTAATAAAATAAAATTGCTAAGTGCGCGACAATAGATTTTTTCTGAAAATCTAAACACGTAAGATGTTATTGTTGGGTCATTTATATTTAGGGACAATAAGCTTTGGTATATTGATGATATTGTCCTCATTGCATCGACTGGTAGCTGATTAGATTGTTGAATTTGGGTCCATGATAAATTGCATATGTAAGGTTTATCGTATATAGAGCTTGGAATTTTGACGTTAGTTGTCTCGACACCTAAATTATTTAGATATTCAATTGATGCTTTAAAGGAAGGCAAATTACCGTACAGCTTATAGTCCTCATGTTTCAAAAAATCAAGTCGTTTGTTTCTCAATGCTTCCACAATTTGCTCTAATTCTTCCTCTTTATGTTGAGATATTATGCAACCGTTTTTAACTTGTACATATAAATTTCGATAATCTCCAATGACATCCAATTCCAATATTCCATCTTTTGAGAAAATATTTTCAACTTTAAATTTAGGTGGTATTTTAAACAGTGGTGCCAATGTGTCTAACTCATATACGATATTATCAAGTTCTACAAGGCCTAATCCTAGTTCTTTTGGATATTTATCAATACCAACAGATATATGGTTCCACTTTTCAACTAATGAACCATTTTCATCAAAGATGGTATATTTACAAGCGTTAAAATAATCATCGTCATCACGACCAGGCCGTATTATAATATTAGTATAATTATGCTTTAAAATATAGTATCCTTTGATAGAGCGATATAATTCATAATCGGAAGGATCTCCGTTTATGTATTCTCCCTTTTGTTTAGTCTTAAAAATGATTTGAGAATTTTTTATTAAATATAGATTGTTGTTATCGTAGGCAATGCATATTCCTTTTCGACTTAAGCCAGCCCACAAACATAACTTTTCTTCCCCGTCTTTTTGACGGACATATATATAGAGAGGGACTCGATAATGAGATTCTTTTTTCTGTACTATCATACATTATAATTTTGTTCACAATTATACATCTTATATCCTTGAATGGGGATTATTTTTTGTTATGAAAATAGGTAATCTGTTTGGTCATATTGTCGTATTATTAGATACAACAATATGAGACTTTTCTGCACGAATTGTAAAATCCCACACCTTAAAGAACAGGTATCTCTATATTTCCTATTTCAATATATCCATTAATTCAGAATAAGTCTAAATTGTTTCTATATAGGATTGAAGTGCGTCAATCATGTTAGGGGTATCTGTTTTGACATGCCAGATGTAATCTGACATGTCAATTCCAGGAGCCTTAGCTGCAATAGGATAAATTTCATCATCATTAATGATACTCCGCATTTTCTCATAGATAGCAAATTGCCCCTGTGTATAGATTGTGTCAGTTAACCCGCTTTTCTCTAAGGCGCAATAGCAGTCATACAGTGCTTGTAATTCTTCAGTTTTCTCAATGATTCGATCTGACATGTTTGATATGTTTTTGTTCAGCCAGTGACTCCCCTGATGGCTGGTGATTGGTTTGGATGTGAAAAAGCGTGGGAATCTGTATCTGTTGCCATCCTACCAATCGAGGCTTCTCGCATTGCCCTGTCTAAGTCGGACGGCAACGCAGAAGCCCACGCCAGTATATGTAATGGGTGTGCGTCCGGGTGTGGCTCTCGCGAGCCGCTGCGCCGGATGCATGGTGTTACATATCCACGGGCATCTACCGTTGCTCAACCCTTGACTCTGACAAAATTTTGCGAGAATTTCGATTGGTCAAGAATCAGCGCGGATAAACGCTTTCTTTAATTATGTTCGCTACATCCCGCCTCGCTTTACCCCAGACCGAGGGATGGCTTCGAAAAGCCTTGCCCTACTACTGGCGTGGTATGCTTGGCGGTCTGCACTCGCAAAGATATGTATTTTTGTCTAATTATCGTCAATTATTCAAAAATAAATTTTAATGTGCAGAGTATCACAGGGATGGATGGGGTAGGGCAAATGTGCTACCACTATTGCGTCTCCCACTTAATAAATAATGTGGCGCGCCCCTTGTGGGCGCATCTCTATGATAGCCGAGGGGCTCGCCCCTCGGTCGTGATGCATGCAGCTATGCGCTGCGCTTTGCCGCAGCGCATCAGTCGTTATCAGTGTGAGCATCATGATGTTTGATGCGCTGCGGCAAAGCGCAGCGCGTGGTATGGGTTGACGTTTACCGAGGGGCGAGCCCCTCGGCTAACAGAGAGATGCGCCCATTAAGGGCGCGTCTATGTCTGTGTTAACAGTTTTAAGTGTTTAGGTTGGTAGGGTTTTGAATTAGCGGTGATGGGGTAGGGATGATGGCTTGTCGGAGGGATTTCGGAGGTGATTTTTGGGAGGGTGTTTTGAAAAGTGACAAAAAGAGTGTATATTTGTCATCGTTTTTACAGCCTTAGGGCTGTGCGCAAGGTAGCTCGAATGGTGGAATGGTAGACACGAGGGACTTAAAATCCCTTGACCATTGCGGTTGTGCGGGTTCGAGTCCCGCTTCGAGCACTCAGGCATTATTTCTTTTCAAGATCCCGGATTTGCCAAGGCATAGTTCCGGGATTCTTGTTTTGGCTGAATATCGCTTCTAATGGCTGTAGCATTGAAAAAATCGTCGCAGATGGATATGCTCCACGGACCTCTGTGGGGCAAGATTTTCATGTTTACGGTGCCGCTGATTGCGAGCGGTATCCTGCAGCAGTCGTTCAATGCGGTGGATGTGGCTATGGTGGGGCGATACTCTACCAGCCAAGCCATAGCGGCGGTGGGGAGCAACGGCCCTATCATCAGCATACTGGTCAATCTTTTTCTCGGCATAGCTGTCGGAGCCAATGTGGTCATCGCCAACTATCTCGGTCAGCGTGACCACAATGCAGTAAGGCGGTCGATTTCCACTGTAGCCGTCATTGCGATACTATCAGGGTTGCTGCTGCTCGGGCTGGGCGTGTGTCTGGCGCGTCCGATATTAGAGGCGATGAGTGCTCCCCCTGATGTGATAGATCTCGCCACTACATATCTGCGCATATATTTCTGTGGCATGCCGTTTGCTATGGTTTATAACTTCGGCTCGGCGATTATGAGGAGTGTCGGTGATACGAAGCTGCCGTTTTATTCGCTGCTTGTTGCCACCGTATGTAATTTCGTGCTCGACTGGGTGTTTGTGGCTGTGTGTGACTTCGGAGTGGACGGAGTGGCGTGGGCTACGGTGATTTCCAACGCTGTCAATGCTGCCATCATCGTGTATTTTCTCACACGGGAGCCTGAGCCTGTGACGCTGCATCTCGGACGCTGGACGCTACACGGGTCGGATTTTAGGAAGATGCTCCAGATAGGCATCCCGGCTGGTCTGCAAGGCATGGTGTTCTCGATATCCAATATCTTTATCCAATCAGCCATCAACAAATTTGGCTCTGATGCGATAGCCGGAAGTGCCGCGGCTCTGACCTATGAGGTGTATTGCTATTACATCATAGCCGGATTCTGCGCCGCCACCATAGCGTTCACAGGGCAGAATTACGGAGCCGGAAATCTCGATCGATGCCGCAAGGTGGTGAGGATATGTATGACCTACAGCGTGGTGCTGTGCGGACTCGCCAACGTGCTGATCACTTGGCAGGGCACGGCTTGCCTCGGAGTGTTTACAACCGACCCTGAGGTGGTCAGATACGGACTGATGCGATTTCACACTGTGCTTATAGTGCAGTGTCTCGCCAGCAGCTACGAGGTGTCAGGCTCATATATGCGAGCCTTGGGTTATTCGATGACTCCGATGATACTGACCATTTTCGGCACGTGTGTGTTGCGCCTCCTGTGGATATACACCTACGCTGCCAAGCACCCATCCTTTGATGTGCTCATGGGTATCTATCCAATTACATGGGTGATTACAGGCATCATGGTCATCACAGCCGCCCTGATAGTGCAGCGCAAGGCTTTCAGGCAGTTGCAGCCTGTCAGTTGAGCGACGGATTTTTTGGGTGGAGCAGCCATTGGCGATACTCCTTGCCAAGGAGGCGTACTGTCTTGTGCCAGTAGGCATCCTCGCTCCCGGTCAAGGCTTCCTCAGCCGAGAGCACTGACGGGCTGACAGCCCAGACATTTTCCATGCACTCCTTTTCGAGCTGCTTTGGTTCCCAGCCGCTGTAACCTATGAAAAAGCGGAGCCGTCCATCCAAGGGATAGCCTGAATTTACGTAGTCGGTGATAGTGGCGAAATCGCGACCGATATACAGACCGTCGTTTATCTCAATGTCGTCAGGAAACAGATGTCCGAGGGCATGGATGAAATACAGGCGGTCAGATGCTACGGGACCGCCGCAAAATATGGGCACAGGATCTTCGCGCGTGATTGAGGGCAAGACATCCTGGAGCTTGGTGCCGGTGATCACATTGTTCATGACCACGCCCATGGCTCCGTCCTCGCGTGAATAGTCCATAAGAGAGATTACGGAGTGGTTGAAGTAGCCTTCACGCAAAAACGGCTCTGCGACAAGGATGTTGCCCGGGAAGATGTCGCGGTGCACCACCTTTATGTCAAATAAGCCGTGGCTGTCAATCCTTTTCATCGTGGGTATCAGCAGCTATCATGTTAAGAAAGTCATCCTCATTGATCACTTGCACTCCGAGCGAACGTGCCTTCTCCAGTTTGGCAGGACCCATGTTGTCACCGGCGAGGATGAAGGATGTCTTTTTAGATACGGAACCGGCATTTTTGCCGCCATGGCGTTCAATCATCTCCTTGTACTCGTCACGCGAGTGCTTATTGAAAGTGCCGGAGATGACGATGGTTTTGCCAGCGAGTTGATCGCCTGACGAGAGACCTTCCTGCTCGATGACTGACATCTGCAAGCCGGCTCTGCGGAGACGCTCCACGTTGTCACGGTTGTCCTGCTGGCTGAAATAGTCGATGACGCTGGCGGCGATGCGTGGACCTACATCCTCTATGGCTGTCAGTTGCTCTGCCGAAAGTGACATCAGGGTATCGATATTCTTGACGCTCTTGGCAAGTCGTTTTGACACAGTTTCGCCACAGAAGGGTATCGACAACGCATATACCACGCGCTCAAAGGGGACATTGACGGTGGCACGTATTCCATCAATGATGCGCTCTGCGCTGCGGCGCCCCGTGTGTTCAAGCTCCATCAGCTGTTCGGGGGTGAGATCATAGAGGTCAGCAGGCACTCTGACCAGTCCGGCATTGTAGAGCATCTCTACAGTCTCCTCACCGATGCCGTTGATGTCCATCATGCGGCGACCGGCAAAGTGTTCGATGCGTCCCATCAGTTGTGGCGGACAGCCCCAGCGGTTGGGGCACATCCAGGCGGCTTCGCCCTCCTCGCGTATGAGTGGTGTGCCGCAAGCCGGGCAGTGGGTGACAAATTCCACAGGCTTGGCTTCAGGTTTGCGTCCGTTTTCATCAATCCCTGTTATCTTAGGTATGATTTCGCCACCTTTCTCCACATATAGCATGTCATGCTCATGTATGTCGAGGGTGCGTATGATGTCCTCATTGTGGAGCGAAGCCCGCTTCACTATTGTGCCAGACAGGAGCACCGGGTCAAGATTAGCCACAGGAGTGACTATGCCCATGCGTCCGACCTCAAATGATACGAAGCGAAGCTCTGTCAGAGCACGTTCGGCTTGGAACTTGTATGCGATAGCCCAACGTGGAGACTTGGAGCGGTAGCCGAGGTTGAGCTGCTGACGCAGGGAGTTGACTTTGAACACCAGTCCGTCAGTTGCCACAGGCAGCTCTTTGCGGGCTGTGTCCCAGTGCTGTATGAAAGCGTCCACCTCCTCGGTGGTCTCCAACGGCTTCATGATGTCGCTGATCTTGAATCCCCACTGGCGTGCTGCCATGATGTTGTCATAATGGTTGTCATAGGGGAGGTCTTCGGAGAGGATGTAGTAGAAATAAGCATCCAGTCCGCGACGTGCCACTTCGGCAGAATTTTGTAGCTTGAGGGTGCCCGATGCCGCATTGCGCGGGTTGGCAAACAGAGGTTCTTCGTTAAACTCCCGCTCGGCATTCAGACGGTCAAACTCTTTCCATGGGAGCAGTATTTCGCCACGTATCTCGAATCGCAGCGGCCATCCGCTGCCACGGAGCTGAAGGGGGATGCTACGGATGGGG
>ULXF01041728.1_pt1 | contig 23161 bp, 20 predicted proteins | sample 1961041 | NCBI WGS metagenome assembly ULXF01 (sample SAMEA4835832, study PRJEB28245) | human gut metagenome | biome: gut microbiome; material: fecal sample | place: Denmark | collected 2008
CATTTCCCTGTTCAGAAGCCAAAATCTTAATATATAAAAAACAACTAGATTACTCTAGTCGTTAATTTCTGATACTGTAATTGTTTTGATGACAGGCTGCTTACTTTGTGCAATTGTTCCATTATCATCCATTGGATCTGCATCTTCACAAATCTTGTCCACAACCTTCATTCCCTTTGTGACATGTCCAAAGGCAGCATATTGCCCATCTAATGAATCATTGTCTTCTTGCATAATAAAGAATTGTGAACTAGCGGAATCAAAATCTGAGCTTCTTGCCATAGAAATCACACCACGCTTATGCTTAATATTATTTTTTACACCATTATCCTTAAATTCACCCTTAATGGTTTTATCGGATCCTCCCGTACCATTTCCGTTAGGATCACCACCCTGAATCATGAATCCTTCAATAATTCGATGGAATGTCAATCCATCATAAAAGCCGGATTTGGCAAGATCTACAAAGTTTTGTACTGTAATTGGAGCTGTTTTCCCATCCAACTTTAATGTAATTGTTCCATAGTCCTTCACTTCAATCTTTGCGATATAATCCTTTGTCTCTTTTTGACACCCAAACAAAGATATACATAGAACAAACGAACATAAAATCGTTATTAACTTTTTCATTATTCCCACCTCCATCTTATTTTAACAATACACAAGAAAAGGAGCAAGACTGCCCCTTAGCGATTCGATTTTTCAATCCATTCTTTTGTCTTCATTACCTTATCTGGAAATGTCTTAAAATCTTTTAACTTCCAAGTCCAGTTTTTGTTTGATACTGTGCCAGGTGTATTGATTCTAGCCTCTTCTTTATATCCACAAATATCCCAAATAGGAAGAATTACTGTATCTGCATTACTATCTAACGCAAACTGACACAACATTTCATTAAAGGCACGGCTTGAATAGCCTTGGTTTTTAAAGAAACGACGCAAACTAATACGCTTATTTGAATCATACGTATGATAATCCTCATTGCATGTCGCATTATCATGTGTTCCTGTATACAACACAGAGTTTTTCTTTGCCTTTTTCTTTAGTTGTTTGGCTTCCATTCTAAACAATAAAACATCCATTCCTGGAATCCCATAATCTTCCTCAAGTTCAATAACCTCAGGACGAATCAAGCCTAAATCTTCTGCCACTAAGACAATATCTGGGCATGCCTTTAAAATCGCATCCATCAATTTATGAGCAGGGCCCAAGATCCATTTTCCCTCAATGGCAGTAGGACAAGATTCTGGAATCTTCCAATATGTATCAAACGCTCTAAAATGATCGATTCTCACCATGTCGTAACAACGATTCATCCAACTCATACGATTGCACCAGAAAAGATATCCATTTTTTTCCTGCGCATCAAAATCATAAATTGGCATTCCCCAACGTTGTCCAGTTTCACTAAAATAATCTGGTGGACAACCCGCAATATATTCTGGTTTTCCTTCTTCATCCAATAAGAAAGCTTTACGGTTGCACCATACATCCGCACTATCTAAATCTACATAGAATGGCATATCTCCCATGATTTTAAGTTTTCTTGCGTGCGCATACATTTGAATTTCATCCAATTGTTTATAAAAAACAAACTGTAAAAATTCAATATAAAAAATCTCATCTTTATAATCATCCAAATCAATATCACGATTTTCTGGCCAGTTCTTATATTCATCTTCCCACTCAAACCATGGAGCCCCATTATAAAAACTCTTAAATAAAGAGTAGGCAGACCAATCCTCTAGCCAAAATGCATCACGCTTAAATGCTTCAAATTCTTCTTTAAATGAATCAAATTCCTTTTTAAAAACTTTAAAAGCCTTTTGAAAATAAGATTCCTTGAATTCACGAATCTTGTCATATTCAACAAAGTCTTTAAACTTATTACAATTCACAATTGAGCTTTGCGTCAACAACCCCATTTCACACAAACGATCCAAGTTAATATAGATAGGATCCCCCGCAAAACTTGAATATGTCTGATATGGAGAATGAGTGGGGCCTGTCATCTGCAAAGGCAAGATTTGCCATATGGCATACCCTGCATCCGCAATAATATCTATCATTCGAATTGTTTTTTGCCCTAAATCACCAATCCCTTGATTTGCAGGGATAGAGAAAACAGGACATAAGATTCCTGCACTTCTATTCATTTTATCACCATTTTGTAATCCCTTCATTACTTCTATTTTAACGCACTTTCATAAAAAAGAACTATATATTTCAAAAAATTATATAGTTCCTATTCCATAGAGAATAAATCCCTCAATTCTTCCTTGGATAAAGTCGAAATGCCACCATTTGAATTTTCGACAAATATATCACTCATCTCTTTTTTGCGCTTCTGCATCTCATAGATTTTCGCTTCTATTGTGTTCTTCATCAACAACTGATACACTAACACATTCTTTGTCTGACCAATACGATACGCACGATCTGTTGCTTGATTTTGCGCACTCACATTCCACCAAGGATCATAATGAATCACAGCTTGTGCCTTAGTCAGATTTAGCCCAGTTCCACCAGCCTTTAATGAAATTAAGAATACGTCCGAATCATCACTCTGAAAAGCATCTACTTCTTCCTTACGCTTCTTTTTATCAACTGCACCCGTAATCATATGGTATTTGATACCTCGCTGATTAAACTCTTCGATAAAGGAATCAAAAATACTTGTGAAACTTGAAAACAACAAGACTTTCTTACCATTCTCTTTTAATGTCTCAATCAATTCAAGACACATTGTAAACTTTGTACTCTCACCCTTATAGTTTTCATATAACATTCTTGGTTCGCAACAAATCTGACGAAGACGCGTCATCATCGCGATGATCAAAATAGAATCCACTTGTTCCAATTCAAATTGTTGCTGAAGCTGCTCATTGACTTGGGCAAGATTTGCAAGATACAACTGTTTTTCCTGTGGACTAAAGTTTAACCATATATCTTTCTCAACCTTATCTGGTAAATCCTTCAACACTTGTTTTTTCGTTCTACGCAAAATAAATGGCGACACCAACTTTTGAAGTTTGGACTTTCTGTCATCATCCCCCATCTGAATGGGTTTCTCAAAATTCTTTGTGAAATAATTCAAACTATATAGATAGCCTGGCAACAAGAAATCAAAGATACTCCACAATTCACTTAAACTATTCTCAATTGGCGTTCCTGTTAATGCCAAACGATGTTTACTTTTTAAAACCTTTACACTTTGCGCATTCTTGGTCTTAGGATTCTTAATAAACTGTGCCTCATCTAGAACAATATATTCAAATTCCATAGGCATATACAATTCAACGTCCCTACGCAAATAATCATATGTCGTAATATAGAGTTCGTGATTTTCCTGAATAATCTCTTTACGCACTTCTTGCGTTCCCGTAACACAAACAGCGTCCACACCAATCTTAAACTTTTCAATTTCTGACATCCAGTTATACATAAGACTACTTGGACATACAATCAAACTCGGTTTATCCTTTGAAACAAACTGTTCATAAAACACCAATACCTGAATAGTTTTTCCAAGCCCCATATCATCGGCAAGAATTCCATTTAAATTCATGTTTTTCAAATCATACAACCATTGAATGCCCTGCTGCTGATACGTGCGCAATAAAGATTTATACTCATCCTTCAATTGAATCGTTTGTTCTTTCACTTTCATTAATCGATCTGTATATTCTGTAACCGAATCATCATTACGAACATCCAATTCTGAATCCACATCCATTAAATGGAAAGCCTGATATGCTGGTTTTTCAATTGTTCCCTTCTTGAAATCCTTAGTCGTTAAATTCATTGTAGAAGCCAATTCATTCAACTGTTCTAAACCTGTATCTTCCAAATCAATCATTTCACCATTCTTTAACTGATAAAACTTTTTCTTCCTTCGATACGCATTTAAAATATGCGACAATTCATCTGCGTTCACATCACTATCTAGTTCCATCTTCAATAAATCATTTTGAACATAGGCCTTTACACTTAAATTCATACTGCGACGATTCTTTAAACGTTTCAATTCCTCAGACACATACACATCCGCTTGTTTTTGAATCAAAGGAATTCCATAATCCAAAAAATTATATAACGCATCACTTCGACCTTTAAATACAGCCTTATTATCTTCAATCTTGATCGCATAATGCGAAATAATTGCTTCTATACTAGCGATTTGGTTGGAATCTGTATTTGTGAAGAAACTTTTTTTTTGATTATTTTCTAGATAGTTTCCCCATACAATCATATTCGCATTTTCAAGATCTGAATACACACGAATATTCTCAATTACAGTCGCATATTTTTCTACATCTACATTCGTTTCTAATTGAATATAATCCATATATGGCTGCAAGCATTGTAAGTAAAAAGCTCTAAATTCACTTTTTTTAATCAACCAACCATCTTCTTGCGAAACATTATATGCAAGTGAAGCTAAAAAGCCATCCGCATCCAATGTATATCGCGTAATATTTTTATAATCCACTACATAGAAATGTTTATTACCAATTGTAAAATTATCATCCAAATCCACATTGAGTTCGAAACAATCATCATATTCAACCAATTTTATAACTAATTTTATATCTTTTTCATCCGTTTTAAATTCGGTATAGTCACTAGGCAAAGATACATTTAAATCAAAGAAATCATCCAGACATTCCGAATAGATTTCCCCGTCTTTTTGCCAATCTTTTGAAAAAGTATATTTCATCAAAAATGAATAAATCATTTGACTTGGCTCATCCAAATCTTCTGGATTTAAATAAATCTGTGTGTTTTTCCCAAAAGATTCCAATTTCTTTTCAAAAAAGCCTCGCATTAAAATTTGAATATTCTTTACTGTATATGCACGATTCACTTGAATCTTTAATTTAAATGCCGTCTGATCATAATAATACGAATTTGAAGAATGCAACGTCAAACGAATTCGATTCTCGTTTTCCTTAAAGAAATTGTTAACTTTATCTTCTTGTTTTTCTTTTAGGAAATCAAATGCCGCCTGATTCAAACTATGAATTCTACGACGCTTTCTTTCCAATTCTTCCTGACGTTTTTTTTCTTCAATATATTGTTGATACTCCACGCAAAACGGAAAAGTCTGGGGATTGATCGCATTAATGGCACGCACTACACTTACTAAATGCACACACCCTTTATGTGTCTCTTGTGAGCAAGTACAATTTGTAGTTAATATCGTACCATATTCATTCACTCTAAAGTTAATAATTTCCTCATTCCAACGCGTTTGAATAATAGCCTTTACTTCATAATATAAAATCCGATCATGCACTTTTTCAATTGAAATACGCTCAATCTTACCTGCATAATAAGGATCATTTGCCTCATAATATATCCATGAATTTTTAATAAAACGATTTAGAGACTCTTCAAAAATATGCATACGCAGACCACCTAACTTTCTTTTTATTATATCACAAATTTGACTTTCTATTTTTGAGTTGTTAATGTATCAGAAAGAAAGAGGAATAATATGAACACAAAAATTTTTACAACCTTACCACAAGATGCCAAAGACATACGTATTGAAGTATTCATGAAAGAACAAGGCTTTAAAAACGAATTTGATGAAATCGACACTATTAGTCATCATATCGTTGTCTTTGACGAAGGAAAGCCAATCGGAACATGCCGATTCTTCAAAGAAAACAATCATTACACTATTGGAAGGGTAGCCGTATTAAAGAAATATCGAAACCTGCATATTGGTAATTCACTACTTGAAAGTGCCGAAAATGAAATCAAAAAATTAAATGGAGACTTAATCGTAGTACACGCACAAGTTCGTATCTGCCCATTCTATGAAAAACAAGGCTATATTCAGTTTGGTCAAATCGATGATGATGAAGGAGTACCACATGTGTGGATGAAAAAAAAGATACAGTATTAAGCTACTGTATCCAAAATATCCTTCATCTTTTTTGCGAGTCCCTTTGTCTTTTCAACCGATAAAGAACAAATCGCAACACGAATACCCAAATTTACTTTGACGGTAAAAATGTTGTTTTCCATTAATGCCTCATGGAATTTGTCACGTGTTTCATTATCCATAGATAAAGTTACGAAGAATCCTTCTTTGTAAGGATAATGTTTTAATCCCACTTCCTTCGCTTCTTTGACAAATATATCTCCACGTTCTTTTAATAAATTTACATAGTGCAATCTTTCTTGATCATACGCATCTTTATGATTGTCTAATACATCTACAAATGTAGCCATAGCTCCATTGTTGATATTTGACCAAGTCGCACGCGCATCCTTTTCAAACACGATCTTTATTTGTCGAACTGCTTCTTTTTCTTGTCCTAACACAATGGCAGCTCCACAACGAAGACCATAACTTGTCATTGATTTTGATAAACTAAATGCGACGATTACGACAAAATTTTTCTCAATTTGATCAAACTGCGCAAAGTATTCTTTCGCCTTTTCTTGTCTAGAAGAAAAATCAATGTACGCAATATCATTCAACAATACTACGGCATGTGTTTTTGAACATTCATTCAAGAAAGAGATTACTTCTTTCCATTCGTCTTCACTCAAAGAATAACCAGTTGGATTGTGACAAGGATCATTGATCACAATGACTAAACGATTTTGTTTTTCCATCACATTTTTACATGCCGATTTAAAAGAGTTTAAATTAAAGTGATCTTCTTCAAATAAACTATATTTTTCCACATTCAGATTGTGCATCTGCGCCATTAGTGCATAAGAACCCCATGCGATTTCTGGCAAGACAACTGTTTGTCCCTCATCTAGACACTCTTGTAAAGTCATACCAACGGCACCGGTTCCTCCAGGTGTTGCGATAACTTCATGTTCTAAGTGTGAATTTCCATTCAATACCCAGTCATATACTTTTTGTCTAAAGTCTGGATTTCCTGTAAAACTAGCTGCATAGGCTGCCAATACTTTATTATCCAAGTTTTTTAATGAACTAAATACACTGTCTAAGGCAACCAAAGTTCCCTCTTCATCATATAAAGAACCAATTGTCGCATCTACAACATTTTCACTTCCCACCTTAGCCTTAGCCTCTTTTGCCTTGGCAACAATTGAGAATACAGTATCTACAATTGGTGTTTGATTGACACTTTCCTTCACAAAATTCATACTTATTTTTCCTCCTTTAAAGTATATGCTCCCAATACTTTTACACTTTCACACACAGACTGTACCTCTCGAATACAGTCATTTGCCTTTGACATATCCCCTTCAATTTCGACAAAGAAGAAATACTCAAAAGGTTTATTTTTCATCGGTCTAGACTGAATACTTTCCATATTCAATCCATTCTTGGCAATACAATCAATGATCTTTGCCAAAGCGCCACTCTCATGTTTAACCGATAGAACCATACTAAAGCGATTGCCCTGCATTTGTGGTTTTAATCCAATTACTAAGAATCGCGTTGTGTTAGTCGCATTTTCTTGAATGTTTGTAGCCAACACCTTTAAGCCATACAACTCTGCATTTTCCTTAGCACCAATAGCTGCTTTATGCACATCCTGTTGTGCTGAAATATATTGAGCTGCCATCGCCGTATTTGGATAGGCCACCGTTTGTACATTTAATTCCTTTAAAAATTCTTTAGACTGTGAAAGTGCTTGATCCTTTGAATAGACCCACTCCACATCTTTTAATGTACTGCCCGGAATTCCAAGTAAACATTGTTCAATCTTTTGATCATAAATTGACTGAATATACACTGGATATTCCATTAATAAATCTAAGACTTCTCCAACCAATCCAGAATTCGTATTTTCAAAAGGAATCACACCATATTGTACGTCTGAATGGACAACCATTTGAAAGACTTCCTCAAAACTAGAAACGCCCACTTTTGGATTGGAAGGAAACAACTTCTCGCTCACCATATGCCCAAAGGCACCTTCAACTCCACAATATCCAACTTTATCATGCGACTGCAACGTTCTTTGATAGACCTTCGATTCTTTCATAATGAACTTTATAAAAGACTCATAATATTCTTTATAATCTGGATTCTGAATAAACTGCAGATTCTTTTCAATTACAACCTGCTCTCTACCTGAATCTAGAATTGGTAAATCATTTTCTATTTTATACGCAATCACATCCTTAACTGCATCCAATCGTGCTTCATACAGCTTAGCCATTTCACGATCGATCGCATCTATTTGTGTACGTGCTTGTTCTAACTTATTCATAAGTTCACCTCGTGAATATCATACCATAGTTTTCATCTATTTTCTGAAAATGAATGTATCATTTTTTAGTCACTCATTTATTACTAATTTTAAAATGACTAAAAATAGAAAGCCAAATTACTTTCTACTTCATAATACTCTCAAATTCATCAATTAAAGAATTAAACAATTCAATCGCATCTTCAATTGGTTTTGGACTTGCCATATCAACTCCAGCCATACGCAATAATTCGACTGGAGACTTTGTACATCCTCCCTTTAAGAAAGATAAGTATGCTTCAATATCAGCTTGTGTTCCATGAAGCAATTTTTGTGATAGAGCCATAGCTGCACTAAATCCTGTCGCATATTGGTATACGTAGAAATTCATATAGAAATGTGGAATACGAGCCCATTCCATACCAATTTCATCATCCACAATCACATCTTCTCCATAATAGAATTTATTTAAATCCGCATAGATTGTATTCAATGTATCACTTGTCAAGACTTCGTTGTTCGCTGTCTTTTCATTGATAATCTTCTCAAATTCTGCAAACATACACTGTCTAAATAATGTAGTTCTAAATTGTTCCATAAAGTGATTAATCAAATAAGCCTGGAATTTAGGATCTGAATTTTGTTTGCGCAAATAATCCATCAATAAAGCTTCATTACAAGTACTGGCAACTTCAGCTACAAATATTTTATAATGACGATCTAATGGAGCCTGATATTTTGTAGACATATAGGAATGCATCGCATGCCCCATTTCATGAGCTAAAGTAAATTCTGTATCTAAAGAATCCGCAAAGTTCATCAACACAAAAGGATGTACTCTTTGTCCACTAGAATATGCGCCTGAACGCTTTCCTTCATTTTCATATACATCGATCCAACGCGAATTCAATCCTCTTTCATACACCTTGGCATATTCAGTTCCATACAATTGAATGGAATGTAAGACATCTTCTTTAGCCTGCTCAAAAGATACAGGAACATTACATTCATTGACCATAGGCACATATAGATCATACATATGAAGTTTCTCTTTCTTCATAACTTCTTTACGTACTCGCATATATTTATGTAAAACATGGATGTTTTTATGTACCGTTTCAATCAATTGTTCATATACTCTTGGTGAAACATTATTCGCATCGACTGCACATTCTAAACTCGATGCATATTTACGTGCTGTACTATTAAATTTCAACTGATTCGTCTGTCCATTTAAACAAGCAGCTAAAGTATGAATCATAGAACCATAGCCTGCATAAAAATTACGATATGCACTCTCTCTTAGCACTTCATCTTCCTGCTCTAACATATGGATAAATGTACCTGTAGTTAAAGCGTGCTTATTTCCTTTTGAATCAATAGCATCTTCAAATTTTAAATCCGCATTGTTCAACATTCCAAAAATCGAATAAGGCGTGTCTTGCATCAATGAACTGGATGCCATTAATTTTTCTTCTGCTTGAGATAATACGTGTTCTTTTAAACGACATACTTCTTCTAGATATACACGATATCTTTCTAAGATGGGTTCAGATGCATAAAAGGACTCTAAATTTTCAATCTGCATGATTTGCACGTCACTAAAAGATAGCTTAGTAAAAACTTCAACCGCTAATGCATTGGCTTTTCCTTTTAATTCTTGATGATGGGCATCTGCCGTATCTTGATCTGACAACAAAGAAGAATAGCCTAAACAATCATCTAATAGACATGTTAATTTTTCATATCCCTTTAAAAATGATAATAAGTTGGATGCATCATCCAATTTTCCATCGTATGCACAAAGCTCATTTCCTAATTCTTTACAAGTATCTAAGCAAGCTAGAAATGCTGCTTCATCTTTAAATATATCTTCTGTTTTCCAAGTGTTTTCTATTTTTTGTTCATTACGCTTCATGAGTAAACAACCTCCATTAATACGTCTATTGTAGCACATCTACATCATTTCAAGCGAAACTAACCGAATATCATTATTTTTGCGTATTCTATCGCATCTTCTGTAAAGCCAGATTTATAAAATGCCATTAAACTTTATTTTTATATTCAAGAAAAGACTTTTTCAGTCGTCCGATAACATTTCAATAACCACTCCATCTTTCTGAATCATTCGGTATCCCAATCCATTCAGTCTTTATCGATGGATTTTTTATTGTATACTTTTTTTCATCCATGATCTATGTATCTATTATCCAGTAGCTTTCAAATGAATCATATACGATTGAATCATTCTTCGAAACCACTCGCGACAAACCAATTAAATTTGCTTTTTGAGTCCCTTCCAACTCTTCGACGCCCATAGATTACCGCAAACTGAAATTCATTCGTTGAATACATTTTTTCTAATTTTGTTAATTCGTTTTCTCTGCCAACAAACATACAAGATTTCCATTTACTTAGTTATGACTTACTAAGTTATAATTTGGTACAAGAAAAGACGGGAACCCCGCCTTACTTGATACTATTTACTAATTTTGTAACCAACTCTACGTCCACTACATCATAGTCATTTTCATGTGGACTTTCTAAGTAACTATATGAAACACCATTTTTTGTTGTGGTTGTATCTGCTTTATAATTCTTACAAGATGAATGCACCTGATATACGCCTGTATAATTCATCATCATTTTTGCGTTTTCTGCATTCATTCCACTGCCAGGAAGAATCTGAATCTTATCACCATATTGATTATTCAATACTTTAATTAAATCAATACCTTCCATAGCTTTTGATTTTTGTCCACTTGTAAGTACGCGATCCGCCCCTAAATCAATCAATGTTTCAATGGCTTCAAATGCATCTGGCGTAACATCAAAAGCTCTGTGGAATACAGCTTCCTTATTGTATGAATGAATCAAGTCAATCATTCTTTTTGTGTCCTCTTCACAAATTGTGCCATCCTCATTTAAAAAACCAAACGCAATTCCATCAGCACCATGATCCAAAAGAATCTTGGCATCTTCAAACATAATTTCTACATCTTCTTTTTCATAACAGAAACCAGCAGCACGCACACGTAGCATGCAAATAACTGTTAAGTCTGTTTCTTTTTTTACACGAATTAGACTTGCGACACTTGGTGTTAAGCCACCAACACTTAACGCACTATTTAATTCAACCCTTTTTGCTTTACCCTGATATGCAGCTATACAATCTTGATAACTACCTGCACATACTTCAATCATTCTCTGCATTAGCCAACCTCACTATACTTAATGCGTATATTTTCGCATTCAAAATCAAATCACTACGATCCATCCATTCATTCGGATTGTGCCCAATGCCCTTTTGTCCAGGAAAACTAGGTCCAAAAGGAACTATATTTGGCATGATCTTCGCATAAGTTCCACCCGTAGTTGTAACTGGCGTACCATCCATGCCTGTTACCTTTTCATAAGTCGCCTTTAATGTTTGACATAAGAATCCATTTTTATCAAAATAAACAGGATCATAATTATGTATACATTCTACTTGTAGTCCTTTGCTTAATTTAGATTTGATTGTCACCCCTATTGTATCATTACTAATACTTGCAGGATAGCTAAAAGAGAAGTCAAAGCTAAGTTTTCCTTCTAAATCCACCAGCTTTTTATTACTCATCTGCATTTTACCAAATTCAGGATCTTCAATATTTAGTCCCAATTTATTTTCAAATCCATTATCCGATAAAATATATTCATTAATAAATTGATTAAATACAGTTTTATTTTCAATAGCCGCACTCACACGGTAGGTACTTCTTCCTCTTTCCGCATATACAACCGGATATTTACAATCGGGTGTCCAACCCATAATAGGTGGTTTTCTGACTTTAAGAAAATGTGTTAAATCTTCAAATCCCGTTTCTTCATTCGTTCCAAACAAAATATAAACAGGACGCTTTAACTGAATTTTCAATTCCTTTATGGCATATAATGCGTATAAACAAGATAAAGTCGGTCCTTTATTATCTAAAATACCGCGGGCAAAGATTCTACCATTTTCATCTTCATAAGCTGAGAACGGAGGATGATTCCATCCTTCTCCTACAGGTACAACATCTAAATGTCCCATAATGCCAATATAGTCTTCTCCTTGACCATATTTGGCAATACCCACCATATGATCGACGTTTTCTGTATCAAAACCTAATTCACGAGCTAATTTCAATGCTTCTTCTAATGCTTTATTTACGCCTTCTCCAAAAGGCATACCTGGCTTAGCTTCACTTTGTACACTATCGATTTGAACAACTCTTTTGATTCCTGAAATCATCTCTTCGCTGATTTCATCGATTTTCTTTAATAATGCCTCTTCCATTTTATTTCCTTATTAATGGAGCTGTGCGCGTAGCCATATAGTTGTCCATCCATTCTTTACTTGCGACTTCAAATGTGCATTTTCCATCCTCATCATGATTTACTAAATATACTGTTGGGGCTTGTTTTTCAGTTGCCACTACAAAACTAAAACCTTCAATATTAGTAGCGCAACCCCATTCACCCTTATTATTCATCGCAATCAAAGACATGTCTCCAGCTTTTCCTCTTCTTCGTTTTAATTCTAAATCAAAATCGTGTACAGCCTTTTCACACGCTTGTTGAGGATGCATGCCTTCTTTCATTAGGCGAACGATTTCATAAGAAACACAGCCCTTCATAACATCTTCCCCTAAACCTGTAGCACTCGCTCCTCCAACAAAAGAATCTACATAGAATCCAGAACCACATACAGGCGAATCGCCTAGACGTCCTGGATGTTTCATGAACAATCCAGAAGTACTTGTAGCACTTGTCATATGTCCTGCAGTATCTAGACAAACCATACCTACTGTGTCATGTCCTGAATATGGTTTTAATTCCGTATTTGTGATTTCTTTTGTACGATTGTGATAATGAATCTTGGCACGATCTGTAAGCATTGTTTTTCTTTCAAAGCCATGTCTTGAAGCATATTTTTCAGCGCCTTGACCAATTAGGAAGTTATTGGCATCATAGTGCATTAGACTACGTGCAATACTAACAGGGTTGGCAAAATCTTTAATGCCTCCAACACATCCAAATTCTAGTGTATCCCCATCCATAAAAGCAGCATCTAATTCCACTTCCATTTCTTCATTTGGAAGTCCTCCATATCCTACACTTTTATAGTATTCAAAATCCTCTACAGCTTTGATTGCTTCTTCAATCGAATCCGCTGCACTTTCGTTATTTTTTAACATAGAATCTGCTTTTGAAATTCCTTCTAAAGCCATTCTCCATGTTGCGATAATTCCGTACATATCATTCTCTCCTTATTTTGTTAAATCAAAACTACACGTTACAAGTTCCATTACTTTTTCATCCCTTATTGTATCGTCTAGTACAACTGAAATCCATGTTTTATGATTCATATGAAAGGCCGGATAAATACCGTCTATTTCATAAAGTTCATCTCTTTTTGTCCCATCTATCTTTAAATTAATAATATTCAACTTTCTATTATCTCCATTTTTTAATAGAGCATCCCACGCCACATACATAATAAGGGAAAACCACTTATTATTGTCTAAATGACGAAAAACACCATTGTCATCCTTCCATGGAAAATCTGGTTTTACTCCAAAAGTTTGAAAAATCCGATTCGCTAAGCGATTCGCTTGATCATCCGCAAAGAATACGTCTGTACAACATATATCCGCAATTCTTTTTAATATGGCTTTATAAGCATCACAAATTCTACAAACAAAATTCCCATCAAAGGATTCTATGCGTAGTGGCATATATTCTTCATTACTGAAATTATCAATGACTTTACCTTTTAAAACATCCGATATTTCAATGACAGCTTTAAAATCTCCATCCATAAAATTTTCTGAATAAATATATGTGTTATTCTCAAAACAAAACCCAAATTCTTTCAATTTTTCAAAATCAAATTTCTTTTTTAAAAAGATTTCATCTTCAATTCGTATCATATGAACTCCATTCAAAATTTTCTTTTCCTGCACCAAGCTCAAAGAAATATTTTCCTATCCCCAAATCGACTTGTGACAAAGTTCCACTTTTTACTTTAAAGCTCACTTTATTACCCACACCACTCACTATATATGGTTGTCTATTTAAAGCACTTGGTGCTAATAATAAAGCTTTGATACCCGCGTTAAACCAATCTGGAACCACTCCTTGGTAATGGCTAATTTGATCAGCTGTCTTTGATTTGTGCGGTACACCCTGTGTTTTTCCATATCCAATCACAATGACACCATTGACTCTAACATCTTTATCATCTAAATGTTTAAGAGCATTCTTACCATTAAACATGCCTCCACACCACCATGTATTTAGCCCAAGGCTTTGGGCATACAAAATTAAGTCAGCACCACAATAGCCTATCTTTTCATCTAAACTTGAACATTCTTTGCCTGCAAGAATGATATAGTTTTGTACTGTATTATTCGACATAATTTTAGCCAAACTAGAAATACCATCTGAGTTGTTCATCACGAGTTTCAATGTCAAATCATACAATTCATTGTTTTGTTCAATACGTGCATTTAATAAGCTTATTAAATCAACATCTAATGGTTTATCTAAATATTTCCGTACTGTGTGTCTTTTTTCAATCATCATTTTCTCCTAAAATAAGTCTAGCATTGCATCTAAATACATTGCTTCACGAACATGAATTTGGTATTGTGGTTTTACCATATAGTAAAGAATAAATTCTAATAATAGGGCACTTCCTAAATCTCTTCCTTCGATTTTAAAATTTGAATAGCCCATAGGGATATAGATATTTAAAATATCCTCTAAACTAATAAATGCAGGATTTTCCATCACTCTAGAAAAACGATACCCTTCCTTAGAAAAAGGGGCCTTACATACATGATCCATACAATCAATGCCTAGATTTTGTCTAGAAACCGATTTATAACATTCCTTACGATCTTTACATCCATACCAGCAACATTCGTTACACAGAAATTCTACCTTTGGCTTATATGATTCAGATAGCGAATTCAACTTTTCTAATTGTTTATTCAATCGAAAATCAGGGACTATATATGCAAAGTCTGGATTTTCTACTTCCTGCTTAAAATCATTAAAATCCGTTAATACTTTTGTGGTTGAAGATACAAAATATAGATTTGGATATTTAGATTTCAAATATTTCATCAATAAATCTGAATGAATAATAATCCCATTGTTTAAATCTAAATTCAACAATCGACACAATTCATTGCATTTTATATCGGACAAATGTTTTTCTTCAATCAAAGAATTACTAAATGTAAGACGTGAAGATATATTATATTCTTTCATCAAAGCGAATACTTTTTTTGGATCACAATCTGCATAACTGATGCGTCCACCAGACCATATACAATCAGATGGCGAGCCATAGATAGAGCCAATCTTACACCAGTCATAGAAGTATTCTGGTTTATTTTTAAATAGGGGCAAAAACTTTTTATAAAATTCATAGAATTCAAATAAGCCCGGTAAATGATAATATACATTCATATTCTTAACCTCTTGATAAGAGTATTTTACACTTTTATGAGGGAATAATTTAAAACAATTACACTTTTATGAGCGATATAGAAAAAATCCAACCTTTCGATTGGATTTTATTGAATTTGTGATTTTAAATACGCAAAGATGAATTCATCAAGATCTCCGTCTAATACAGATTGAACTTGACTTGTTTCATATCCTGTACGAACATCTTTGACTAAGCTATATGGATGCATGACATAGCTTCGAATTTGGCTGCCCCATTCATTAGCGGACTGTACACCTTTAATTTGAGCAATCTTCTTTTCTTGTTCTTCAATTTCTAATTGATATAAACGAGATTTTAAGACACGCAAACATTCTTCTCTATTTTCATGCTGACTACGTCCATTTTGACATGTAGCCACAATACCTGTTGGCTTATGCACCATACGTACGGCACTATCCGTTTTATTGATATGCTGCCCTCCAGCACCTGAAGCACGTTTTGTTTCTACCAGTAAATCTTCTGGCTTGATGTCAATTTCAATTTCATCATTGAATTGAGGCATAACATCTAAACTCGCAAATGAAGTATGTCTTCTAGCTCCTGAATCAAATGGCGAAATACGAACTAAACGATGTACTCCTTTTTCTGATTTCAGATAGCCATAAGCCTTATCTCCTTCGACAAGGAAAGTTACACTTTTAATACCAGCTTCATCCCCTGGTAAATAATCTAGAACAGTTACTTTAAAGCCATGTTTTTCAGCATATCTTGTATACATACGATACAACATGCTTGCCCAGTCACAAGACTCGGTTCCACCAGCTCCAGGGTGAATTTCTAAAATGGCATTGTTTTGATCATATTCATGACTTAATAAGACTTGGATTTCAAAATTCTCGAATTTCTTATCCATATCCGCATATTCTTCTTCGGCAATCATCATCAGTTCTTCATCAAATTCAGACTTTAATTCATCAGCCGTATCATTTAGTGAAGTCAATTGTAAATCTAATTCTTCATAACAATCCACAATATCTTTTAATGCGTTTTTTGCACGAATCACTTGTTGAGCTTTTTTTTGATCTTGCCAGAAATCTGGTTCTAAAGTTTGTTTATCATATTCTTCAATCTGTTTATTTTTACTAGATAAGTCAAAGTGACTCACCTAAAGAATGTAATTTCTCTAGGTGAGTACTCACTCCTTGTTTCAATTCATATAGTTCCATTAAGCTGCATGCTCCTTACGAATACGAACCTTTAATAAGAAGAATGTGATTTCACGATCAATTCTTTGATTCATTTCTTCAAACATATCGAATCCTTCTTGTACATATTGTTGTAGAGGGTTATTTTGTGCATAAGAACGCAAATAGATTCCACTACGCAATTTATCCATCATATCAATATGGTTAATCCAGTTACGGTCAATATTACGTAACACAACTGTCTTTTCAAAAGGCAAGAATTGACGCTTAACATCTTTGATTTCAGCTTCATATTCATTCCAAATCTTATTTACACAATATTCTTTAACTTCATCATAAGACTTTCCTTCAAGTTCATTTGCACGAATCGCCTTATCTTCAGCCATACCCATCATTTCAATAGATTTAACAACACCAGCAACATCGATTGTTTGTTTCTTTTGATCCGATAAATTAGCTTGTAAAGTTTGTTCAATCGTTTTTTCAAATACAACACGAACCATATCATGCACTTCGTCTGCCTCTAAAATACGATTGCGCTGTGCATAAATAATTTCACGTTGACGACGTAATACATCATCATAATCTAACAATTGTTTACGCATATCGAAGTTATATCCTTCAACACGTTTTTGAGCCATTGTGATTGATTTTGTAACTGCCTTTGATTCAATTTGTTCATCACCCATTTTTTCAAATAGCTTTTGTAGCTTGTCGCCACCAAAACGAACCATCAATGAATCTTCTAAAGATACATAGAAACGTGAGAATCCAGGATCTCCTTGACGACCAGAACGTCCACGTAACTGGTTATCAATACGACGAGATTCATGTCTTTCACTACCCAATACAGCTAAACCACCTAATTTACGTGATTCTTCTGTTAATTTAATGTCGGTACCACGACCAGCCATGTTTGTCGCAATTGTAACTGATTTTGGACGACCCGCCTTTGCGATGATTTCTGCTTCACGAGCATGGTTTTTCGCATTTAATACTTCATGAGGAATGTGTTCCTTATTTAATAATTGTGAAATAACCTCACTTGTTTCTACCGCAATCGTACCAACTAGAACTGGTTGTCCTGTTTCATACAAACGTTTTACTTCACGTACCAATGCAGCATATTTATCTTTTTTATGTGCATAGATTTCATCAGGAAGATCCTTACGAGCTATTGGACGGTTTGTAGGAATAACAACAACTTTCATATTGTAAGTTGATAAGAATTCTTCTTCTTCAGTTTTTGCGGTACCCGTCATACCAGCCAATTTTTCATATAGACGGAAGAAGTTCTGGTATGTAATTGTCGCCAAAGTCGAAGTTTCTTCTTTGATTGGAACCCCTTCTTTAGCTTCAATAGCTTGGTGTAAACCATCTGAATATGCACGTCCTGGCATCATACGACCTGTAAATTGATCAACGATAACAATTTCTTTTTCATCACTAACTACATATTCAACTTCACGCATCATGATGTAGTTTGCCTTTAAAGCCTGGTTAATGTGGTGAACAAGTTGAGTGTGTTCGATATCGTAAAGGTTTTTGATCTTAAAGAATTTTTCTGCCTTATGAACACCATCTTCACTCAACATGATCTGACGTGTCTTTTCATCAATATCATAATCTCCAGAAATCAAAGTTTTTTCATGAGTAAACTTATCTGTTTCATATTCTGGAGCTATTAAAGTCTTCACAAAACGATCCGACTGAATGTATAAATTTGCGGTTTGTTTTTTACCACCTGAAATAATCAATGGTGTACGACTCTCATCAATTAATACAGAGTCAACTTCATCGATTACAGCCATGTGAAGTCCACGCATTACACGGTCTTCAACTTCTGTGACCATGTTGTCACGCAAATAATCAAATCCAAGTTCTGAGTTTGTTGTATATGTAATATCACATGCATACGCATCACGTTTTTCTCTTGGTTTTAAATCACGTGTATTTACACCAACAGTTAAACCTAAGAAACGATAAATTTCACCCATCCAGGCAGCATCACGACCAGCCAAATATTCATTGACTGTGATTACATGAACACCTTGTCCTGCAAGTGCATTCAAATATACACACATTGTAGCTGTTAAAGTTTTACCTTCACCAGTTTTCATTTCTGAGATATCACCTTTGTGCATCGCAATCGAACCCATAATCTGAACTTTATAAGGTTTTTCGTTGATTACACGATAAGCAGCTTCTCTAGCTGTTGCGAACGCTTCAGGAAGAAGATCATCTACCGTTTCTCCAGCCGCAATTCTTTTTCTATATTCATCCGTTTTTGCACGCAACTCATCATCCGATAATGCCTGCATTTCTGGTTCATATTTCAATACTTGATCTGCAATCTTTTCTAATGCAGATAATTCACGTTGTTCTTCTGAAAATAATTTTCCAAAAATTCCTGCCATAATATAAGTTCTCCTTTTAAAGACTATACTATATTTTAACATAGAAACGACACGATAAATAGGGCAACTCAAATAAAAAAAGAGAATTTTACTGTTGAAGTCAGAACGCTCGTGACTTTAGTCATGAGATGAATGACGTATGTAACTGGTTTTTAACAGTTTCTATACACGAATCCTATTATAATATATGTAGAATACATCGCAAAATAAGGAGATTTCGATATGTATACAGTACGCTTTCAATTGGAACTAAGTGGATCTGAGAAACGTTTTTTGTCGAAATCTTTTTTCTATGTGAATCAGATGCATAAGCAGTTGTTTCTCCTTCTACTGTAGGATCTAGAGCCAATGAACTTCAAGGCTCTTCAAAAGAAGTCGAAGAAAACGGAACGGCAGGATGAGGCAACGGCTGTTAAACAAAAAGACGGTTCTTTGAAAATGATACGCAAATACAAACGCAAAAAGCGTTATGGACATTCCATCAAGAACCGTTCTCCAGGTCTTATGCAGGCCGATTTAAAAACAAAGGCAACACAGTATGGAATTCCATACTACGAAATAGATATTCATCAATATCGTGCTTCTCAACTTCACCATGATACGGGTGAATACATCAAACCTACTTTAAGTGAAAGATTTAAAACGATTGAAGGATGTAAAGTACAAAGAGATTTATATTCTGCCTTTCTAATTTATCATACTGACGATACATTGACTGCACCTGATTTTAAAGCCTGTCATGTTGATTTTCCACACTTTGTCAAGATGCAGGACACATTGATTCTAGATATGAAAAAATGTGGACACACAATGAAATCATGCTTTGGATTCTAGCATAAAGAATCTCTCATCCAATCAGGTCTTAGGCGTAAGCCCTGCTGGATGTAGTATGAGTATACAAAGTACAGTCCACATGGATTGGAAATGCTCAAAAAACAAGAGCTATGTAAAGACTATATGCAAGGTCTAGAACCAGGCTGAAAGCTTTGCGATGCTTTATTTCTCGCATTGTGAGAAAGAGAATCTCGTCATTTTAATGATGAGAGTACGTCAAATTCTCTTACACAATTTTTCTTTCGAATGGGTCGCAACTCATTCCCTTCTCTAAAATTTCTTTTGCCCATTCCTTAGCACCAAATAAAGAATGATCTTTGTAGTTACCACACTCTTTTTCTTCTGTACCCGGAACATCTTCCCATTCTGTAGTTGTGATTAGCTCTAAAGCTTCTTTTACGGCAATCGCAACATCTTTGCTTGAATGTTTTCCCCATGCTAAAAGGTGAAATCCTGTACGACATCCAAATGGTGAACAATCTAAATACCCAGTAATTCTAGGACGAAGATATAATGCGAACAAATGTTCCAAAGTATGCATAACCCCGGTTGGTATCTCTTGTCGATTCGGTTGACATAAGCGAACATCAAAATTTGATACAATATCTCCGTTGGGTCCTTTTTCTTCACTTATCAAACGCACATAAGGCGCTTTTACTTTAGTATGATCTAAAGTAAAACTTTCAATTTCTACTTTTTCCATAAATACTCCTCTACTTGTTTCATAAACGGCATAAACGCACTTGGTAACGCGATATGCTCTTCTATTTCTTCAATTGTTTTATAATTTGAATCTTCCCTATCTACTATACACAACGTCGCATCCATATGCCACTCTACATGTGAAAAAATATGTATATAAGGTTTTAATTCAATACTTTCTATAATATGTTCTGGTTTCGTTTCATCAAATCCATAAAGTCCTGCCAACAAACCGGTATCCGCTCTTTTTACAACATGAACCTTATTTTGATGTATCCAAACATACAAATGTTTATACTCGATTTTACGTGCCCTTTTCTTTGGCTTGTAAGGCAAAGAAGCAGGATCTGAAGCTTCGCAATATTTTTTGATTGGACAAATATCACACCTTGGACTTTTTGGAATACAAATAAGTGCTCCAAGTTCCATCAACGCTTGATTATAGTAAGAAATCTCTTCTTTTGAAGGAAGGCTTTCATCTACTAACATTTCAATCTGCTTCTTCACACTTGTCTTGGTAACATCCTCACAAATATCATACAACCTAGAAAATACACGAATCACATTCCCATCGACTGCACTTACTCTTTGTCCATACGCAATGGAAGCTATGGCACCTGCCGTGTATGGGCCAATTCCTGGTAATTTTAATAATTCTTCTTTTGTACAAGGCAATTTCCCATTGTGTTTTTCAACACATTCTATGGCACACTTCTTTATATTTTTACACCGCGAATAATAACCTAATCCTTGCCATAACTTATTTAGCTTTTCATCATCACACTTTGCGACACTCTCAATATCCGGTAACATCTGTATCCACCTTTTAAAATATGGAAGCATAGCCTCAATACGAGTTTGTTGGGCCATGATTTCACTGATCCATATTTCATAAGGATCTTTCTTTAAACGAAATTCTAAAGGACGATGATTTTTAATATACCAGTCTATTAAATCTTTTTGAAATTCTTTCATAACTAAAAAGAAGCAGGGGATTAAACCCTGCTATATATCCATTGGCAGTTCCCTGTGATTTTTACATCACCACTATTCGCATCAATAAACACAGAATCTCCTTTATTTACTTCTAAAGTTGTACCATCATTTTCAATCGTCGCATTGCCCTCAATCAACAAGATAGAACCAAAACTTTCATCATCAACATGAAGCGTTGTTGTACCATTCAACGTAGACTCATATGTAGTAAAGTATTCGCAAGTTGCTAAACGTACAGTATCACAATCCCCATTCTTTTCTTCAGGACCACATGGTTTAAAATCAGATTCAATCGGACTTAGATTTGAAACATCAATCGCCTTTTGAATATGTAATTCACGAGGTTTACCATCTTTTCCAACACGACCAAAATCATAAACACGATATGTTGTATTTGAGTTTTGTTGGATCTCACAAATCTGAATTCCTGCACCAATCGCATGAATTGTACCAGATTTTATAAAGAAAACATCTCCCTTATGTACTGGAACCGCTTTTAACACGTCTAATAAAGTATTATCATGAATTCGACGTTCAAATTCTTCTTTAGTAATTTCTTGGCTTACCCCAAAGTATAAAAATGAATCTGGTTCACAATCTAAGATATACCACATTTCTGTTTTTCCATATTCATGCTCAACACGAAGCGCATATTCATTATCAGGATGAACCTGAATTGATAATGGTTGCTTAGCATCAATAAATTTAATTAAGATTGGAAAAAACTCAAATGTGTTTCCCTTCGTTCCTAAAACGCCTTTTCCTTTTTTCTCTAAATATTCAGGAAAAGACAAACCTTCATATTCCCCACTAGCTACAATACTTGGACCATCTGGATGCACAGACAATTCCCAGCTCTCCGCAACTGGATCCATATCTGTTTTTTTACCATAGTTTTCTTTTAGTTTAGTACCACCCCACAGGTAGTCTTTAAATGCAGGAGTTAGTTTAACAATTGACATTTTATGTACCTCACTTCTAGTTCTATTATAGTTAGTTATTCATATAATGTCTACTTCTTCACACTTCTTTAAACAACGTCTACATCAAGACTAAATATCATTATCTAAATGATATCAATCCTGCATATATCTATATTTTTTTAACTTATCAAGAAGATGGATGCGAAATCCACATCCATCTATTAAACTCTATTTTTAAAGTCATTCTAGAAATCTCAAAGATTTGTTCTAGTGTCTAAATGTTCTTCACACATTTAACTACACCTAAGCTTTCAATCAACAGCCTTTCAATCGACTCTTCACTTACCGAAAAAATGGACGCGATACTTGAAATACTGAATCCTTTGTCTACCATTGTTTG
>ULXF01023146.1_pt1 | contig 22536 bp, 23 predicted proteins | sample 1961041 | NCBI WGS metagenome assembly ULXF01 (sample SAMEA4835832, study PRJEB28245) | human gut metagenome | biome: gut microbiome; material: fecal sample | place: Denmark | collected 2008
TTTCCATCATCACCATATCTATACATACATCATATTGAAGTGAAGCATATGCATGTACAACATCTGTTTTTCTCACATATTCTATTCCCAGCGATTCCTTCAGGAAATAACGCAACATCTGATCTTTCAGCATTGTCTGCCCGTGTCCCGGAATGCTTGCGTGTTGCGTCGGAAGCAATCGCGCCTGAATCAATGGTTCTATCATCAATTTCGTAATATGACCGATCAGCTGATGCATAATGCACAACAGTGCAATGTCCCTGATCTTTCCTGTCATTCCATCCGGACGCTGCCGGATCGTCACTGGTTCCATATCATCCGGTTCTATTCCGTGATCGACCAGATCTTCCACAATCCCAAGCATTGCCAAGCCAATCGCTTCAACAGCTTCATTTTTATACTTCCACGATCCGGATAAATCATCTATTTTTATATCGTCGCGTGGAATTCCTGCATACTTTTCAATAAACGTCAGTACATCGTTTCTTCTCCATTTTCCTTTGAAACATTCAACAACTGCCTGTTCGCACAGCTGCCTGCTTAACTTTTTATATCTCTTTTTATGTGCCATCTTATTTTTACTTTATGTGTGAAGCGACTTTCGGTTGCGACAGATCCTTGAATCAGGATTCGTCTTGTTACTACTTGTCGCACGCATAACCCACGGTTATACATGCCAGTTTCCCGGCTTCCGGTTTTACTGATTTTCGCTTATGCGCGGATATACAGACGCATTTCAGCAAGTTTTCACCTGCCTTCATAAATACATAAATTCGTGGACGACTGTTCCAGTTCGAGTTACCCGGCGCATTGTTGCCATTCTCCGCAGCCAGACCAGCATTCCCGCCATTGTTCAAGTTCGCAAAACGCCACGGGCAGCGAACCCCGGCGGAGTTGGTACCGTAGAAAGCCGATCCCGCGCCTGCATACCCTTTTTATTTTCTTTTCCTGTTAGGTGTGTATGAGTGGTCTTGCCCCTCTGGTCTGCTTACGCAGACCATTCACCCCGCTTTTTACCCGCGCCACAAAGCCGCGGACGACCGTTCCAGCTCGAGTCACCCGGCGCAAGGTTGCCATCCTCCGCAGCCAGACCAGCATCCCCGCCATCGCCCAAGTACGCAAAACGCCACGGGCAGCGAACCCCGGCGGAGCTGGTACCGTAGAAAGCCGACTTAAAATAAGTCGTTGAAGATCCGCCGATCAGCTTCGGAAACAGCACACCCAACTTTGACTTGATAAATGCTTTCACATAGTTCCATCCGGACGGCATACCGGAATATACAATGCCTGTATCTTCATAGTCCGCTGTGATTGATCCTGACAGTTTCTGACTGTCGCGGCACTGATACACAGTATAATCAAATCCTCCTGCTTCGTTTGCAGTCGTGTCATACAGTGGATCCAGCCCGATCGTATATGATCCATCCAAAACTTCTACACCAGCAACACGAAGCGGTGTCTTCCCTGCTGTCAGGCTGAATGTGCATCCGTCTTTATGTCCCGGCAATGCTTCTGTTGCGCCCGAATGCCACGGCATAGTTGAAATACACGTTGTTGCTGTCGTTGTGATCGTTCCGCTGATGTCAAGATTGATCGCTGTGTATTCCGTTCCGTTTACTGTTACTTTTTCGATTGAAGATACTTTCACCAGATCCGCAAGGTTACGCATCCATGCATTCCATCTGTCTTTATTCGACTGTGCGCCCATATCACCAACCGATACCGTGGATCCGACAATGAATCCTGCTGCCTGACTTGCAGACAGAAGAACCCTTTTCACATTTTCTTCCGGCAACGCCGCCATGTACTGATAGTTGTAATTTGTGCATCCTTCGGCAATGTTTGAGTTTTCCAGATCAAAATGCCTTAACTGCCACATACGAAGAATCCATCTTGTATCGCAGTCATTCCACAGTCCTTCATAAATTGTTTTCTGTCGTGCCTTCTTGATCCCTGTCGTTGCTGATGCGAAGTTATATGCCTTGATCCCTGCGCCGGATGTCAACGCGCCTTTGCTGTCCAGACCACCGGGGAATGTTGCGTGCCATGTGATCAGTCGCTTTTTATTTTTCGGATCCACATCCCCCGCATCCGGATAATATCCGGATCCCCTTGTTGTTCTGAATGAAATATAATCGTATGCACCGTCATTCCATTCTTTAATCCATAATGCAAGCGCAAATGTATATACTGGTGCATCTTCACCAGTGATGTCAAAACCGTCTTCACCTTCAAAATATGTGATGTTCATGGTTCCGTCTTCCAGTGACAGCGCGTTTGCTCTGATATACCATGTCATCGGATCTTCATCCGCCCAGTCCTCGACCGCTTCAGTATTTTCTGTACATAGCTGTGCTGCCGCTTTATCTGCCAGATCATCCATCGGTGTCATTTTTGTTATTCCTGATACTGACGGATCATAGCTTCGCAGTGTATACGTCTTTCCATTCCATGCCTGCGCTGCTGCTGTTGCAAACCGTGAAAGCAATTTATACTTGTCTGTTTCTCCTGCTGCCAGCGCACGCGGATACCATGACCAGAAAACCCGTGTTGTATTTGTTCCGTCAAGTAATTGTCTGCACGCAGCATCAAGTGCTTCCGCCGAATTCTGTCCGCCATTCAGTGCGATCGCTTCCAGTGCCGCCGCCATTCTCTCATGCTGTGCATAAGACGGAAATGATAAATCAATTCCTTCCATTCTTCTTTTCCTCCTGTTTACTCATTGATCGGTGTTAATGCCAGATGCGGGATCCCCCGTTCTGTATAAATTGCATATGCATATTTGATATTTTCATCTTTATCCAACATATATGACGCTTCATTGATCTGCCCCGCAATTTTTACAGCTTCATTTGCCTTATCCAGAACTTCATTCGCCTGCTTCTGTCTTTCCTGTTCTGCCGTGACGCGATCACTTTCTGCTGACACTCTGCTTTTTTCCGCGTTCACACGACCTGTTTCTGCCTGCGCTCTGGCTTCCTCTGCCTTCACGCGACCTGTTTCTGCCTGCACTCTGGCTTCCTCTGCCTTCACGCGGCCTGTTTCTGCCTGCACTCTGGCTTCCTCTTCCTTCACACGTTTCGTTTCTTGATCAGCATACTGTTTCATTGTCTTATCGAAGATAGAAAGTTCATCGCCCGAAACGATCGCATCTTCATCTTTCACCTTTGCTTCAATCTCTATTTCAAAAGTGACCGATGTTACCACCTGCATCAGATCTGAAGATTTCACTTCCACTTCACACAATGCCGTTCCCGCTGCTGCCAGTGCCTGACTGTCCAATTCCACCATCACAACATTGTCCGTGAATTCACACGGTGTATATACCCTGTGTCTATCTGGTTTTCTGATGAAAGCTGTGACGCTGGATCCTGCCGGGATCGTGTACGGTTCCCCATGATTCAGTAGTACGGTTTCGACATATCTTGTTGCCCGATCTCCCTGTTTTGCAGACACCATATACTGTTTTGTCCCACCCGACATTTCGATTTCAATTCGCTGAATTACTTTTCCAAGTGCCACTGTCTTCCCTCCTTTCTATAATCCGAGTTTGTTCAGGATCTGCTGCATTGTCACTTCGGATCCATCTGATTTTATGAATTTCACCCCATGCCTGAATATCGCATCAAAAGTAAAATCCACTGCGTTTTCCACGGTTGCCTTCGATCCAAAAGCCACACCGCGCCCACCATGCAAAAAATGCATTGCATATACCGCTGTTGATACGAAGTCAATGACGGTCACTGTATTGAATGTATCTTTCAGCACATAACGAACATCATATGAAAATTCTGTATTCAGATCCCCGCCGCAAACAGTTGTCGCTTCCCCGATCGGAAGTTCTTTTACTGCTGACGTATATGCGCCCTGACTTGAGAGTTTATACTGCATCTGAAGTGTTGCTTTATTCTTTCCGTTGCAGGTTGAATATGTGCTGTCTGTCGTCGCTAAAAAGTATACGCCTTCATTTTCCAGTGTTCCTTCCTGTCCGCACCTCATAGAATCCACCTGAATCGTCGGCGGATTATATTCCACGACTGTCACTTTTGCAGTTTTTTCTGCCGTCCGTCCTCTTGTATCACGGATCTTCACTGTCACGTCCATGATCCCATAGTCTTCCAATGTATATGACTGTGGCAATGCAGAAGGCGTTCCATAATATGTCCTGTCATTCAGTTCCATATTGACTGATACAATATCCGCACCATATGACTTTGTGATATTCGCTGCTGTAATGGCTATATTGCTGTTATGTTCCACGAACATCCCCCACGCCGCAGGGACACGCCCTTTTGTATCTGCGATGGATATAGAATTGATCACCGGGACGCAATCATCCGGGACTGTCGCCCTCACCGCAGTTTCCCTTGATTGATATACCTGCGATCCAAACAGCACCTGAACTGAAAGTATGCAGGAACCCGCTGTACTGTTTTTTATCTCTTCATTCCAGCTTTTCGGTATAGTATAGCTTGTATTGATCCTTGTCGCTCCGGACGTTTTTTTGTCCAGCGTATACGACTTTGATCCAATCGCCCACTTGAATCTGTACGTTGCATCAGATGACAGTTTCGCAGAAAACAGTGAATCTTCATCTGCATTTTCTATATTGATAGGAACTGCCGTCTTTCCATCAATTTCAAATTCCGAAGCCCCCGGATCGAATCCGTATGGTACAAATGATCCCAGATCGTAAAATGAAAAGGTCATTTCTGTTCCTTCTTGTGTCGGATTCTGACCGTATACAATTTTGAAGAATGGCTTTCTAATTGTCAGCTTTGTTCCAATGTTCAGTGTTGCTTTTTTTACCCATGTTCCTTGTGCTACGATGGTATTTAATGTAAAGTAGGAATGCACTGTCCATCTGTATTGTTTTCCATCAATGATCATGACCGATGGCATATCTTCTTTTTTTACTCCCAGCATCCAGTCGCCTTCATTTTGCGTGAACGTTACGGATGTGATTGTTGTTACATCTCCGCTGACATTCCCGGTGAAGACAGCCTTCGCATATATACTTGTGACTGGTACTTCTCTTCTTGTCGCACTCATACTTTTACTACCTCGAATATTCCATCATCGTCGATCAGCTGTCTGTATTCCTGTTTCCGTTTTTGCCTTTTGGCGCTCTGTGTTGCCGTTTCTTCCACCTGCTCCGCTTCTCTCCATTTCACGCCCATCCCGTACTGTGTGGATATGAAATCAAAGTATCCGCCGTCGTCTGCTGCTCCGACCGACCACCTTCGCACCGCTTCGACATTTTCAATGTGTAACTTGTTGTACTGCACATATGCCACCGGAATGCCTCCCTGCCTGAATTCCAGTCTTTTGTCGGATAGCAATGTCGAAAACGGCAGTACCCCGCCATCTTGCTTTTTTCCGATCTCCATTCCATCATCCGTGTAATGGAAATATGTTTCATTCTCTCTTCTGAATTCTTCCAGTTCGTCTCCCTGCGATGTCACAGTTTCTTCGACCGACTTAATAGACATATCAAATGAATTTGCAGTCTGATTCAGCGCTGTTGAATATTCATTTGTCATTCTTTCAATGGTCTTTTCATTCAGCTGTGAAGCATAGTCTTTCGCTTCCTGTTCTGCTGCATAGGTCAGATCTCTTTGTTCTGTTCTAACCTGTTGAACTGATGTCATGATTCCGCTTTCTGAAGATTTAATTGCAGCCTGCGCCTGTTCGATTGTCCAGTATCCTTCGTTCAGCGTTTTCCTTGTCCTTGCCTGTGCCTGATCCACTGCATCGGACTTCATTTTTTCTTCTGTTTCTTCCTGAAGCTGTGCAAAACTCTTTGTCGCATTAGAAAGTTCACAGGTGTTTTTATCCGGATGTTGCGGATATTCCGTCATCTTCACGATCCGCTGTTTTTCTTTTGTAGCTTCCGTTTTTGAAATCAGATGCACTGTATCACCGATGTCATATTCCAGAATGCTGTATTCCTTTTTCTGTGATGCTAGATCCGCAACGTCAGCAGTATATGCTGTATACGGCTTCGATGCTGTGTCCAGCTTCGCAGTCGCATCTTCGATCAGATTTTCAGTGATGGTGTATCGTTCATCTTTCCAATAGCGCGGAATCACTTTATCTGAATACTGATGATTGTCAATATACGGAACCCCCAGCATAATTTCCGGTGTGATCCCATCTTTTCCCACTGGATAAATCCTTGTATAGAAATCATATGTATCTGATTTCAGTGTCAATTTCCGCAGGTTTAATCCTTCTATGAAATACGCTCCGCGATCCATTCCGATCGCTTCATATAGGTCTATTCTCTTCTGGATGTTGTCGATCTTGCATTCGCATCTGTATGTGTCCATAACCTCCTGAAGTACATCCCAAGCATTGCACGTTTCATCAATGCTGACTGTTCTTCGCTTTGTTACTGTACAAATTCCAACCGTCCAACCTGTTCCATCAAAAGCGAATTCCAAGCAGGCGCGCGCCGTCTGTGTTACACTCTCAAATCCGTACAGAAATTCCTGTGATTCCAGTTCTTCTATATTCAGCTGTGCTACATAACTGTTTTTATTTTCTCCTGTGTTTATTTCCTTCAGAACATATTCATCATCTTTTGTCCTGATATAATATTCAGCCCGCAGATTTTCAATTTCTGATCCTGTTTTCGGATAACTGAATGAAATCTGCTTATCTCCGGATGATAATGTTTTTTCAATTTTTAGATCATCCGGATCATCTATTCCTGCAATTCTCCTGTGCTGATCATCATATATCTGAAGCATATATCATCCCCCTTTTATAACCACATCGGGGAATACCTAACTGTTACCCTTGCGCCATTCGTTGAAAACGCAAGGTCATTTCTTCCCGTTTTTAGTTTAGGGAACGCCCACAGATCCACGGATCCGAAAGCGTTATCCCCTTCCTTTGTTATTTTTCCGGTCTTCCCGTTAATCACAATCGTTTCGCCATTCATCAGGCTTTCAATAGTGTACGGTTCCCCGTTTAGTGTTATCTTATAGTTTGTCAGATCCGCTTTTGCTGTCACTTCAATAATGCAAGGTGTATCCCGGCTTCCTTCTGCGTACAGCTTTCCTTCCAGTTCCTGATCAAATAGCGCTTCTGCTTCATCGTCAAAAAAGAATCCATCAAATTCTAATGTCAGAATTCTTTTTTCCTTTTCAAGCGTTTTTTCGTAATCATCGCCAGCCAGAAAACCTTTGTATTTTCCTTTGAATCCTCTGATTTCTTCCATAATGCAGGACGACCTGAAATTCTGCATAAAAGATGACATTGTTCTTTCCAGTGTCGCCCTGTTCTTTCCCCTGAAGTATATGGTCATTGTCATAGAACCCAGTGGAATATCTGTGTCATACTCTGTCGGAAGAAGTGCTTTTGACATCATTTCATAGTTTGCCGTCATTTTCGGGGGCTTTGTTTCTGCCGTCAGCAATGTCGCCCCGTATCTTCTGACGTCAATCCCGTTTATGATCATGCTTTACCTCCTCCGTTTTATTTCATCTGTGAATTTTTCTTCCACTTTTGAATATACTTTCGTTGCCACGACTTCGCCGTCCATTGTTACATAGACATATACCGTTGTTCCTGTCATAATTGCATCCAACTTTTTATCCAGCATGTCGCCCAGCCTGTCATAGAACTGTTTCAATGGAAGGATTGCTTCTGCTCCCGCTTCTCCTCCTGCCAGCAATGTGTCGCCTGCCGCCCCGAATGCGGTCGGTTTCGTCATAATACCGCCGTTCTTATACCAGCTAATGCTGAAATGTGGAACTGATGGCGGATTCAAGCTGAATGATCCGCTGATAGACGGATGAGGCAGTTTCAAATGCGGTAATGACCAGCTGAAGTTGAATTTTGATCGGATCGCACTGATCGCATTTCCTACCGCAGTTTTTGCAGCATTGATCGGTGTTGTGATCGCTCTCTTGATTGCATTCCATGTCGAAGACGTTGCTGATTTCACGCTATTCCATACAGAACTTATCGTTGACTTAATCCCGTTAATCGCAGATGTCACTGCTGACTTTGCGGCATTGATCGGTGTTGTCACCGCAGTCTTCACTGCATTCCATGCCGTCGATGTTCCTGTTTTGATCGCATTCCAGATTGTTGTCACTGTTGTCTTTACTGCGTTGAATACAGTCTGCACCGTCGTTTTGATCGCATTTACGACAGTCTGCACCGCCGTTTTGATCGCATTCCACACTGTTGTGATGACTGTTTTTATTCCATTCATTACTGGCGTGATCACGCTGTTTTTCATGAAATTCCATGCCGTCTGTACCGCGGACTTTATTGCATTTGTCACTGTCGTGAATGTTGTTTTAATGGTGTTCCACACCGTCGAGATCGTTGTGCTGATCGCATTCATCACTGGTGTGACCACATTATCCTTCATGAAATTCCATGCCGTCTGTACCGCAGACTTTATTGCATTTATCACTGTCGTGAATGTCGTCTGAATCGCATTCCATACCGTCGTGATCGTTGCGCTGATCGCATTCATCACTGGCGTGATGATATTATCTTTCACAAAATTGATTGCTGTCTGTACCGCGCTTTTGATTGTTTCCCATACGCTTATGATCGTATCTCGACAATTTTCCCAGATAAACCGGAACGGTACGGTTATCAATTCAAATGCTGCTTTGACAACTTCCACTATGAACATGATCGCAACCTGAACCACATTCTTTATTGTTTCCCACACATTAGACACGACATCTTTCACAGCATTAAAGATTGTGCTGATCGTATCGTGTACGGTCGTGCAGAACGCCGTCACGTTTGTAACAATTCCATTCCACACCGTTGTGCAGAATGTTGAAATCCCATTCCAGATTCCTTCAAAAAACGAAGAAATTCCGTTCCAGATTCCTTCAAAAAAGGTTTTCACTCCATTCCAGACAGTTTCCCAGTTAGTTCCAAACCATTCAAGAAAAACATCCGCTACACCTTTGACTGCTCCGATTATTGTTGAAAAATATTCTTTCAGACCATCCCAGATGCTTGAAAAAATTCCTTTTATAGCTTCCCACGCACCAGACCAGTCGCCACTGAATACAGTAGAAAATACATCCCATATTCCAAGAATGACATTGAAAGCTGTTTGTAATGCGATTGCAATCGTACTGAAGGCAGCTTCCAACACTAGTGTAAGCAAATTACAGAATCCGTCCCAGATTGTTTTTATTGCTGACGTCACGTCGCTGAATGTAATTCCTAACGCTGACAGTCTTTCACTGATTCCTGCTGCAAATGTTGTGAATGCATCTTTGATTTTCTGCCAGATCGCCGTGATCGTATTTCTGAAATCCTCATTCGTATTCCATAAATGAATAATGACTGCTGTAATTGCTGCAATCGCTCCCACTACAATCGCCGCTGGTGATGTAATCAATCCCAGTGCTTTCGTGAATACTCCTGAAAATCCGCCTGCTTTTACAAGTCCGTCTGATAGCGTTCCAAGTGCGCGTGATACATTTGCGCTGAACGTGATCACTTTCCCCAATCCAATCAGCATCGGTGCAAGTGCTGCCACAAACATTCCGATGCGAAGAATTGTTTCTTTTTGTCCTTCGTCCATTGCATTCAGTTTGTCCACAAAGTTCTGAATATGTGTCACAATATCACGGATTTTTGGCATCAGAATTTCCCCGAAGCTGATAGCAAGTTCCTGAAGCTGTGACATCAGGATCGTGATCTGTCCCTGAAGATTGTCATTCATTGTGTTTGCCATCTTTTCAGATGATCCATCGCAGTTGTCGATCGCTCCTGCCAGCTTCTCAAAATCTTTATCTGATCCGTTTATGATCGCCAGCATTCCGGACATTGCTTCCTTTCCGAATAATGCCGCTGCTGCCTGTGCCTGTTCCGCTTCTGACAGTCCACCCAGCTTCTGCCGCAGCTGTTCCATCAGTTCACGCAGCGAAAGCATCTTACCGGAACTATCTGTCAATGATATTCCATACTTATCCATCGCAGCCGCGACAGTATCTGTTGGCTTCGCAAGGTTCGTGATGGCTCCTCGCAAAGCTGTTCCCGCCTGGCTGGACTTGATACCTGCATTTGCCATCAATCCGATCGCAAGCGCAGCATCTTCTGCTGTGTATCCTAACGATCCGAGAACCGGGGCTGCGTATTTAAACGTTTCACCCATCATCGACACGTTGGTATTTGCATTCGATGATGCTGCCGCCAAAATATCAGAAAAATGACTGGAATCTTTTGCCGAAAGTCCGAAGGCGGTCAGGGCATCTGTTACGATGTCGGATGTCGATGCAAGATCTTCTCCTGATGCTGCCGCAAGATTCATGATGCCCTCCAAGCCGTCCATCATGTCCTGCGTCTTCCATCCAGCCATCGCCATGTACTGCATCCCCTGTGCAGCTTCTGATGCGCTGAACTTTGTTTTTGCGCCCATTTCACGGGCTTTTCCTCGCAGTTTATCAAGATCCGTTCCTGTTGCTCCGGAAATTGCTGATACTTTCGACATTTCACTGTCAAAATCCGCTGTCGTCTTAACAGCCGCAACTCCAAGCCCTGCAATACCGGTCGATAACGGAAGAAGTTTCTGCCCCACACTCGTTAATGTGCCGCCAACCTTTTCTGCTTTTGCTGCATATTCATCAAACGGCGCACGCGCAAGTTCTGCGTTCACATTTTTCAATTCCGCTTCCATTTCAGTCAGTGCAGCTTTCGACTGATTCACTGCCGCTTCCTGCTTCGTGATCGCTGTTTCTGTTTTTGTGATCTGGCTTTCACTGGTGGACAGCTGCGAAGACAACTTTTCATATTCTGCCTTCAGCTTCTGTGTTTCTTCGCTGTCTTCGCCTGTCGCTTTCGCACTATCTTCATATGCTTTTTTTGCCGCTTCAACCTTTGTCTTCAGCTGATCGTGCGCTGTTTTTTGCAGTTCCAACTTCTGTTTTAAGTTGTCATACTGTTGTCCATTCTGTTGCACGATCCCCTTTTGAACATCTATCTTCGATGTCAGTTCGGTCACTCTTGCACGCAGGGCGTCCTGCGCGGATCCGCTTAACTTTGCTTGTGCCGCAGCCAGCGAATGCTGTGCTGTCAGGTTTTTCATCTCTGCTGCTGCCTGACGCATCGCCTGCTGATACTGCGACGTTTCTGCCCTAATCTCAATTAAGGTCTTAGCCATGTTTCGCGTTCCTTTCTTTACTTCTCATCGACCGTCCTAATCTCGAATGCCGCATGATCTAAAAGGCTCATGATGTCCGCTTCTATGCACTGCTGATATGAGTTTTTCATAAGATTGATACAGATCTTCACTATCCGATCCACATTTTCCCTGCATATCTTCCACAGGTTTTCACCCGGATCTTCATCGTTATATCCATTTTCTTCGTCATATTCGTCGAAAGCAGATTTTTCTTTCTGTATCTTTTCAGGATGTTCTGGATTAAGATCCAGAAATTTCTTCGTGATCACATCCTGCATCATGAAATGGATTTCTTTCACAGCTGACAATACATCTTCCGGATCGGCTTCTTCCACCTCCCGCTGTCTTGCTCCGAATACTGTCATTAAGATCTTCGTATTCGCTTCAAAAGCATCACTGATCGAATCACTGTCATTCCGTTCCATGATTTCCGTATATCTGCGATACATTTCCACTGAAATCGTCGTGCAGACATATTCTTTGTGTCCACACGACAAGATCAGTTCCGGCATCACTTGCCATTTGTAAAATTTTTCGCGAAGTCTTCCGTTCTTTTATCAACCTTTTCACCCACTGATACATCCATCAATGCAAATTCCATCACGATCGAATCCGGTGTCATTCCGGTTTCAGCATCCAGCATGTCATCTGTTGTGAACTGGTTTCCGTACATTTCAACAATAACGTCCATCATATCCATGAACTGCTGTCTTGTGTACAACGCCTGTTTCGCTTCTGTGTCCATAATGCTGTCGCGCACTTCCAGATAGCGCAAATATGCCATCGTGGACATCTTCTGCGGCATCGTATATTCTTTGTTGCCGATGATAATTGATCTTTTCTTTGTTTTAGCTGCTGCCATTTCTTTTCCCTCCTGTTTTATGCTGCATCCGGTTTTTCCTGAACTTTTGAAAACCAGTCTTTGATCGCTGCCGCTGCTTCTGTATGTTCCGTAAGAAGATTGCTTTCATCAACGCTGCATTCATATCTTCCATCCATCTGACGGGCATAAAAATCGCCCTTCAATGTTGCTGTCTGCGTTGTTTTTGTTTCCCCTTCTGTTTCGTAATTATCTTCAAATCCCTGACCGAATCTTCCACAGTACAGCCATTTGAATTCATACTTGCCATTCAGCTTCTTCGCACGCCATCCAAGCGCAAGTTCCGGTGCTTTGTCATCCTTCGTCTTAATCAGGAAGCCTTTTTCATACAGATGCCCGAACACCTGCGACTTATCCTGCGGTGCCAAACTGTTCACTTCCAGTTCCACGCTTGTCCCTTTATATGACATGTTTACATCTTCAACCGAATCATCACTGTAAATTTTTTCAGTTTCAAATTCATCGCTGATCTTTCCCGTGATCGCGCGTGCCAGCTTTGACGGTGTTTCTGCCGTGTATTCTGTTTCTGTATTCGTTGTAACTTTTGCGATATGAATATCTCTGAACGATACAGTCCTGCTTCGCACGATCTTTTCTTTTTCTCCTGCCATGTTTATTCCTCCGTTTCCTCTGCTTCTTTCAAAATTAAAAATCGCATCGCATTGATAAAGATCCCCGTATCTGTTTCAGTCTGATCATTTCCTTCCTGAAATAGAAATCCGTTTTTCTTCATCAGTCTTTTTATTCTTTTCACAAGCGTCTGCTGATCGCTCCGCGACCAGATATTCACTTGTATGCTTGCTGCTTCAATTTCACATTCATCATCTGAATGTGCATCTTCTGTGTCTCGTAGCTTCCACAGTGTCACATGAAGCCGTTTCAGGCTTTCGTCATACCATCCTTGCTGTACGATTGTTCCTTCATCCGAAATCGGCTTCAATGCTTCCGCTGCCAATCCAATAACATCCACTGTTTTATCCTCCCAGTTTTTCGTTTAATGCTTTCTGGTACTCTTGATCAGCTATCATGTGATATTCACTTTCACACTCCGATTTCGTATTGTTCAGGAAGTCCCGCGGTGGCATTTTCGATGTCCCCCACTCCACAAACTTCATGTAAAACCAGTTTTGCGCGTCGCCATTCAATTCCCATCCGACTTCGCCTTTTTTGGTCGTTACCTTCTTAGGAATGTTGTCCCGCGCATGTCCCGGCGGTCTGTATCCATTCCGTCCTGACTTCGAATTGTCAGCAGATCTTGCCATGTGTGCCTTCATCTTCGGTTCTGTAATATCGGCGGATCTCTGAAATATTTTTTTATTGATCGCTCCGATTTCAGCACTTGACGACAGGGCTTCCACACCACGCTGTACTTCCTCAAATCCTTCAAATCGGAACGATATTTCCATCTCTATTTCCTCCTGTCAGTCGTGTCTGTTGGCTTTCAGTTGCACATACTGCCTGTCATTTTGTTTGAAATCCGTTGCATAAATGTCATATCTGTCGCCTTCAAATTCGATCAAGAAATCTTTTGCATGTACTTTAATCTCTTTTATACGTCTGCAATATCTCACTTCAAATACGATTGCATTTTCCAGCCTGACATCCAGTGCTTCGTACAATTCCTGCCCGTAAAGGTTTCTGATCTCACACCATGCTTCATAAAACAGTGTCGGTTCTTTTTCCTGCTGCCGTCCGTTTTCCAGACTTTTGTTTCGCTTATAAAATTTGATCCTTGCTGTTGCCATGCTATCCCCTTAACGTTTCTTTCAGCATCATTGACTGAATCGCGTACCTGATGCGTTCCGTTGAATCAGATGTGATTTTCCCGTTGTTGTACATTCGATCCCTGTGATCGTATAATTCCTTCACATACGAACAGATCAGTATTTTCTGCCTATTTGTTGGCTTTTCCGGATCGAATGACGGAATCAGTTCCTTCATTTCGTCGATGACAGCATCATGCATTAGTTCGATCATGCTGTCATCGTCTGTATAATCGACGCGCAGATACTGTTTCAATTCCTTTAGGCTCATATCATCACGCCCCTTTTTTGTTAGCCAGCCACAGCAACGCTGATTTCTCCTTTAACAACCGCAGTTTCATCGACAGACTGAACGTCAAATCTGTCACGAACCTTGATTCCCGTCAGATCCTTCGCCCACAGATCTCCCGCTTCAGTAGAAAGTTCGATCGTCATTTTCTCACGGTCAAACAAGGTAACAGCTTCCTTCAGATCTCCCATGTATACCGGATATTTGTAGCCAGTCACATCGTTTTTGTCAGATCCTGTTCCGCCTTTTAATACATTTGTGCTTTTCAGTGTCTTATTGCTCACAACCTTTACCGGATACTTGCCGAAAAGAAGTGTCTTTGTTGCATCTGTCGGATCCGGCTGCATGATGTACTTGCCATCCTTATCCTTCAGCTTGTCCATGTAGTTAAAGCCATCCTGATTCGTCAATACAATAGAACTTACTGCAATCGCCGGATCCAGCTTCACGTTGAATACATCTTTGAAATCATCAAAAGTCGCAACCGCAACTTCTTTTCCTTTTGTGATTGTGTTAATCACATTCAGAATTGCAGCATTTCTTGTCGCTCTTGACTTCTTTGCGATCCACTTATTCAGATATGCAAGGATATTCGTAGCAGTGTCCTGAAGCAGTTCGCGTGTTGTCTTCAGAATTCCGCCTTTTTTCTTGATTGCATACTTGATCTGTTTCAGGTTCGGTGTTTCTTCCTCTCCGAATTCTCCACCTTCATCCACGTCGCCCCAAGGTGTACTGTCTGCATCAACTTCGATCACACGGGATCCACTCATTGTCGCTACCTTTTCGACATTGACGTACTGTTCCAGATCGTTTTCTGTACGGCGCAGTTCAATGATGTCTGTGCTTACATCCTCCGGAACCGTAAAACCTCCATCCCCGTCTACGTCTTCCTTCATCATGTTTTTGAAGCTGTCCATGATCTCCTGATCTTCTTCCGGCATAGCACGTTTACGAAGACCACATACGATCCTGTTTACAAACGCTTTGCACACCTGCGCTTTGCTGTACTTTTTAGACTTCTGACCATCTTCAATTTCCTTCACCTTCCCATTGTGTAAAGAATCCTTGATACCATCGTCATCGTCTTCTTCCATTTCCATCAGCATGTCGAATTCTTCCTGCATCTCACGAAGTTCCGCCATCTGATCCTTCATTTCCTGTGTTTTTCCCTGCCCCTGAAGACCTCTGATCGCATTTTTCTTGTCATTGATCTTCTTCAGCAATGCCCTTGCTGCTTTGCTCATTCTGTTTTCCTCCTTAGATTCCGAAAAGTTCCATTTCTTCGATGATTGTTTCTTCTTCGGCTGTAATCTTCGCCGTCACATCATCTGCGCTTTGTGTTTTAATGCCTTCTGGTGCTTTTTTGAAATTCTCCATCATCCAGCCAACACAGGCGGCGACCGCTGGACGTTCTTCGATCTGCACATCGAAGATTTCCTTTGCTTCCTCTGCCGTCATCCATGTTTCGGCATTGATCAGATCTGTGACTTGTTCTTCTGTCACGCCTTCTTTCACTCGTCCCATATATATGTCCGTGATGCTTTTCTGACATTTATCCAGTTCACTGATCAGCCGCTGAAAATCATCCGCATTTCCATATGCCCATGACAGCGGTTTGTGAATCATGATCTGCGCTCCCGATGACATTACAATCGAATCACAAGCCATCAGGATCACGGATGCGATCGACGCAGCCATTCCGTCCACGATGCCTGTTTTATGTCCGGTATGCCGTGATAAAATGCTGTGAATCGCTATCCCGGCAAATACGTCACCACCGCCACTGTTGATGTACACCGTCAGTTCAGCCCCCGGTTCAATCTGATTCATAAAATCCGATATATCCTGCGGGCATGTATCTTCATCGCACCACGCTTCCCATGTTGAAGAAACAATGTCACCGTATATATACAGGTCTGCTGCATTATTCGATACATTTCTGAATTCCATAAATCCAGTATTTTCAATCTTCTTTGTTTTTGGATTTCTCCGTGAAAAATTGAATTTATTCTTCATCGTTTTCCCCTCCTTCCTGCGATTCTTTTTCATCAGGTTCTGTTCCGGTCGTGTCTGCCTGATCTCCTTCTTCCGGATCCTTCTGCGTTTTCTGATCCGTTTCCGGCTGTATAGGAAGCACGCTTTGCTGCTGTGCATTTCCCGCTTTTTCGTACTGCTTTCCAACTTCTGTGATCGGAATATAATTTCCGTTCACGATCAGCTGATCACCGCCTTCTGCATCCATCAGATCCAGTTTTCGTCGGCATTCATTCACTTTTTGAATTCCATTCTGGACACCTGTTGCGAAAATCTCCATCTGTGTCTTGCTGTCAGTTCTTAGCAGAACTTTTTCATTCAGTTTGTAATATTTTCCTTCGCTGAAGGCTTCTTCATCTGTCAATAACTTATAATTGACCTCTTCTTCGTACTGCTTTAATACAAAAAGCATCGTGTCTGTTAGGAATGACAACTGCTGCATTTCGCTGTTGCTGTACGAAGATTTTGTGTAATCATTGATCTGATTCGGCTTGATTCCGAATGCAGCTGCGATCTGAAGTGCTGAATATTTCTTTAGTTCGATGAACTGACTGTCCGAAAGTTTAATATCCAGTGGCGTCAGCTTCATCCCAAGCGGAACCGGAATGATTTTTCCTGCATTTTTTGCGCCTGATCCGAATTCTTCAAATGCCTGCACCAGTTTTTCTTTTAAATCTTTGTTCAGATCTCCTGTGTATTCCAGTGTTGCTTTCCCAGTCAGTCCGCTTTCATATAAGCTGTTCAGATAGTCCTGTGATGCCGCTGCGCCCTCCACAGTCGTCTTCAATATCGCCTGCACAGGAAGCCCCGTAATACCATCCAAGCTGTGTGATGTCTTGAAATGCAGAACTTCATCTGTCCCGAACACATATTGCTGCCCGCTGTATTTATCGTTGTAGACATACCAGATCTTTCCTCTTCCTCCGAAGTATCCTTCATCATCCACTACAATCTGCACGCAGTTCGACGGCATAATCCACAAGTCCATGACTTTGTATTCTCCGCCGTATTTTTTTCTTTTGAACTTCGACCTGACATATACATACGCATTTCCGAAGTGATTTCGGTTCATTTCCACGGCATTCCAGAAAGCTGTGGGCGTCATAAACGGATTCGGTCTGTTTTTCAGCAGTTTCGCAACATCCGACAGTTCTGGTTCAATGATCCCTTTTTCAGTTTTTTGATAATATTTCCACGGTATTTTTGCCAGCGTTTCAGACATCATTTTCAAACATGTGAAGTACGTTACTTCCGCCATCACATCCTTGTTTTTTCTTTTCACACCAAGCCATTCAAGAAATGATTCTTCCTTCATCGCTGGTGATGTTTCCACGGTGAAGTTCATTTTTTTTGCAATCCATCCTTTGAACTTCTGCCATACATTCAACCCGCATCACCCCCTCGCCTGTTTTTTCTTACTTGCTTCATATAGTTTCAGCCATTCTTCGACCGATTCTGCTGTATTCTGTTTCACTTCGCCTTTCATTGCAGCTGTCCATGCGTCAATGATCGCATCTATCACGTCGATTCGTTCTGTCTGATACTCTTTGTCGATCTTGATTTCTCCGAAACTGTTGGAAGTTGTCTTTGCATTCGCGATCGACCATTTGATCATCGCGTTTCCATCGTGTTCCACATTTCCTGATTCAATTTCAAGTCTGAAGTCAACCGTTGCATCATTCAGTGCTTTTGCTGACTGTGTTACAGCCACGCTGTCGAATCCCAACGCTTCCAGATCCGTCAAGAAAGCTGACGCATTATGCGGATCGTAAAGAATAAATTGCACATCCAGTTCATAATCGGTGATGATTTTTTCCAAGTAGGTTAAAATATACCGATAGTCAGTTTTTACCCCGCCCATCGTTTCTGTTACCGTCACAAGTCCGTCGCGGATCCATAAGTCATATTCCGTCCGGTCTGTTTTGATATGTTCTTCAACCCTTCTTTTCGGTATGAAACTGTGTGCATGAACAAAATATTTTCTGACATCATCTTTCAAGAACGGAAATACGATCGCCAGTGATGTCAAATCTCCACCAGCAGAAAGATCCAGCCCCACATAGCACTTCTGTCCCCGAAAATCCTCTAGTGTCTTCTTTGTCGCGCCATTTTGCCACAATTCCATGTCTTTCAGATAGACATCATTCGTCCATTGAATCCACATGTTCAGCTGTTTCACAATGAAATCGCGCAAACTGGATCCGCCCATTTCTTTCGCTGTTTCAGCAATCGGAATCATGTTTTCAAGTGCTTCCAGATCATATTGCAGGATCGGATTCGCCTTGATCCAGTTCTTCGGCGTCCACATGTCGTCTGTTTCATCCATTTGTGCGATGTATATGAACTGTGAATCATTGTGTGCAATGCCTTTCAGCACCTTCACGCAATATTCATACAATGCATAACATGGTGACTTCAGATCGAACCCTGCTGTCGTGATCACACTGATCAGCGCAGATTTCATCTTCTTGATTCCGCCTTCCAGAAGTTTGTACATCTGGTCGTTTTTGTGTGCATGGTATTCATCGACAATTCCAAGATACGGGCGGAATCCGTCGATTGACTTCGTATCTCCTGAAAGCGCCTTTATTTTGCTATGTGTCAGTAAACAATCTATTGTGCTGTTGTGTTCGTGTACGTTGAAACACTCATCCAGATCATGATCCGACCGGATAAACTTCACAATTTCATTGAATACGATCAGCGACTGATCTTTTTTCGTTGCTGTGCAGTATATCTGACCGTATTTGTACTTCTCGAAATTTCCGTAATATGCAGCCAGAATTCCATTCAGAAAAGATTTACCGTTCTGTCTTCCAAGTTGCACATATGATGTTCGGAATCTTCTGTGTCCGCCTGTTTTTGTCCGCCATCCGTTCAGATTTCCGAGAATAAAACACTGGAATGCGTAACATTCGACCTGTTCTTCCTCTTCGCCTTCTGCGATGGTCAATGTTTCAGCGAATTCAATGATTCTTTCCGCCTGCTCCACATCAAAATAGTATTTATATGGCTCAGCCTTTGACTTTTCGATGTCGTCCAGATGACGCTTGCAGGCAAGTTTTACCAGATCCCCGGCAATTATTTTTCCCGCAAGGACATCCGCAGCGTACTGTGTCGTTCTGTCCTGCATCGCATCATCACGCAAACTTGTCTTTAAATTTGTTTGTCTTCGGTGCTTCCGGTGCTTTTGGAATAATCAGGCGGCATCTTGACGATACTGTCAGTCCAAAATCTGCTGCACCCTGTCGGCACTGTTTGAAATACCTGTCCTGAATGATCGCCAGACGTTCCACCTGACTGTTCACAACCTCATGTTCTGCCATGATCGGATAGCCTTCTGCATCTTTTTTCCCTGTGTCGTATGCCACAGTTACCATCAGTGGCTGCTTTGCGATCGTTTCTGTCACTTCTCTGTATTTCTCCTGCGCGATCACTAACCGCGCCAGTGCTTCCACGTCCAAGTTTGAAATCAGGTCGATCGCCCGCAGTTCTTTCACCGTTTTTCTGAATGCCTTTTTCTGCGTAGCTGTCAGGTATGACGGCGGCGTCACTCTGTCCGACGGTGCTTTCACTTCCGTCTGTTCTCTTTCTGCGATCTCTGCCTTTGTCAGATGTTTCTTCCCTTTTGCTTGTACCAGCGCGATCGGCTGTCGTTGTCCTGCCATTATATCGACCTCCTTTCCCGCTGCTTTTCCTTGCGGATTGTGTCAGAATCTGACACATGACCGTTTGCCCTTATATCTGAAATTTCCGTGGGGAGTTTTCTCCACAGAATAGAGGGGGCGCGACTAATCCAGCCCGGTCAAAACTTTTTCGATACCCCCTACCCCTTTCCAGTGCTGCTGGATAATGTTCCGCAGCAACTCCTGTGTCTGTCTTTTCGTTGCTTCATCCTTCTTGTACAGCGCACTGATGATCCCGTGGTTTCCATTGCTTAACGGGAATAGGTTTTCCACGTTCAAGCGTTGTGTCCAGTCTTCTTCTATCTCCGTGATGTGGTGTACCATGTCAGCCACAACAATCTTGTGTTGAACATAGTACGCATACATGTCCAAGCTGTCATATAAAGACAGTGCAAACGCCCGTACTTTGCGCCATTCCGCCGACACATAGAAAGCCGCTGCTTTCTTATTTCTTCGGCGCAGATTGTATTCCATATGCCTTGACATCTTGTCGCTTTTCTTTGCTTCACAGTCCGGACACAGGCGTAATTCCTGCGGTATCAATGCCCCGCATTTACATCTGTGTAATAGCACTATGTATCACCTTCTTTCGTGCTATATACACACTGCACGCAGGCATCTTTGCAAGATGCCCGTCGCAGTGTTCAGAAGGGTGTGGAAATGGCAATAAAAAAGCGACTGCACATTTCTGTACAATCGCTTCTTGCAACTTTCCACGCTATCAGTTTACATCTTTCATCCCACCATTAAAACCCCAGCTTTTCCCCAGCTTTTCCCCAACTTTTCCCCAAAAAGAAAAGCAAAAAGGATTTCTTTTTAATATTTTTCAACGCCATCTATCCCGAATAACTTCACTGACATTTTCCTGATCAATTCTTTTGACCATCTGGACGGTGTGTTCTTTCCGCAGTTCTGGATGTCTGCAATCTCTTCATACGATGCCCCATCAATATAATGCATCTTAAAGGCATCGTATTTGTATGTCATTTCTTTCGTTTCATATTCTACCCGCAGTTCTTCCATTGCTCTGTCAATATTCGCAATCATCATCGCTGTCTTCATTTTTGATCTGCGAACACTTCCAAGATGTGCGCCTTCTCCTCTGAATATATCATACTGTTCTTCCTTCAGTTCTTCTTCCTCTGATACTGCGCTTTCAATATGTCTTTTCATTTCGATGTATTCTTCCATCAGCATCCGTGTGTTGTGTAGTACCTGCTGCCTGCGAATCTGTCTTTCCGCTTCCAGTGCTGTCTGCACCACCTTCTTCACGAATGTTTCTTCATTCTTTTCCTTTTCCTGCTCCATATTTGCCACACCATCCTTCCTTTATTATCCTTTTGTCGTCTTCTTTTTAGGCGGTCTATACTGCTGCCGTTTTGGTCGTTTTACCATCGGTATTCCTCGCCTTCTGCGCTCATTGTTTGACATCCGGCTTTTCTCCTCATAATATCGCCGCCATAATTCTCTTTTTCTGATCTGTGTTTCTGTCATCGTATTATTTTCATGTATACGTCTGAAAACCTCTGATATTTTGTCAGCCACCCGCCGTATATTCTCCATCATTTCTGCAAATGCCATATTCAGCTTCACGGCTGCATCACTGATCATTTTCAATGTTTCTGCCGCCTTATCTGGCGACAGATTCCATTCTGCTTCCGTTTTTCTGATCACTTTTTCCACTTCCTCCGGTTCAACCTGCATTTTAGCCGCAATATAAAATTTTCTGTCTTCATATGCCGGAAGATCTTCGATTTTTCGGATTTCTGCATCTTCTGTTTCCCTTTTTTCTTCCGGTAGCGGAATATCATTTATAGGAATTACCATTTCCGGCTTCTGGTCTTTTTCTTCGACCTGAATTCCGCCTTTTTTGTATTTTTTCATTCCGATCTTCATTTTTGTTTCTTCGATCACCTGTCCCACTTTTCTAAACGCTTCTTTCAGCCCCATATCGTCACATCCTTCCTTTTTGCCTAATTGAAAGGCAATTCTTCGTCGATGCCTTCCGGTATATTCATAAATCCATCGTTTTCCGTCTGCTCCGGTTTTTGATGTCCTCTTGCTCCGCCGGATCCCTCTGCTGCCGCTTTGCTTTCTGCGAATTCAATGTCTTCCGCGATCACTTCCGTCGTGTATACTTTGATATTGTCTTTATTTGTGTAGCTTCCCGTCTGGATCCGCCCAGTCAATACAATCTTCGTTCCCTGATGCACATACTTTTCCACAAATTCCGCACTTTTCCCAAAAGCAACGCAAGAAGGAAAGTCAGCATCTTACTGACCTTCCTGTTTTCTTCCTCTTCTATCGACCGCAAGTGTAAACCTTGCAATCGCCATTGAATCCTGCCCCTGTGTGTATCTCACCTGTGGATCCCGTGTTAAACGTCCCATTAAAATCACTTTGTTCATGCTTTTCTTCCTCCTGCTTTATGCATCCCACCGGAATTAGTATTCTTCTTTCTCCTTTGTCTTCAACGTCGTATACTTCCCCTGTCGCAAGTACAATCTGTGTTTTGCTCATTCTCGCCTTTCTAACAGCCTTTCGGTCATCTGTTCATACAGCTTCTTGAATATATCTCTTTCCGTCCTTGCCTTGATCAGTTCTTCGTTTGTTTCCATCTGGACTTTCGTTTCCGTCTTTTTCTCCTCTGCTTTTTTCTCTTCTTTCTGATCAGCGACAACTGTTTTGTCCTTTGTCGCCCCCCC
>ULXF01015946.1_pt1 | contig 21918 bp, 20 predicted proteins | sample 1961041 | NCBI WGS metagenome assembly ULXF01 (sample SAMEA4835832, study PRJEB28245) | human gut metagenome | biome: gut microbiome; material: fecal sample | place: Denmark | collected 2008
GTTATTTGGTGATTATTGCTGTGCTGATTATCTTTTTCTGCATCAGGAGAAGAAGGCGAACAGCAGCGGTTGCGTGGCAGATACTAAATCGATGTATCGCATTTTTATCGTGGAAGATGATGAAATCATTGCAAGAACAGTAAAAAGCCATCTGGAAACGATGTCGGACGAATTGAGAAAGAGTACGATATTCCATTAGAAGAAGATTTAAGAAAGAATTTTTTGAGAATCTGATGATGGACCGGTTACGAAAGTTTTACAAACTTTTACTTACGAGAGTGGAGAGGATAAAGAACGGACATACTAACAAAAAAGTTGGAGGTATGTCATGAAACCCAAAAATTACACGGATAAATCAGCGATGCTTGTAGGAACGGATGCAGATCCGGTTACCGCAGGACCAAAACATTTTGCGGAGAACACACCGGAACAGGAAAAAGAAAATGCCGCAATCCGGCAGAGCAGTATGTACAACGACAAAAACCGCGCACGCATAGATAACAATCAGTTTTTTGAAACAAGAAGTAATCCTTTGAGCAGCAAGGGGAATTGAGGATTTGCTTGACAAAGGTTCTGTCCGAACATCATAATGAATGATAGAGATATCATGTAAAACAGGACGGAGCATAGTATGAATCAGATTTGCAGGGACATTTTCCGGGCGATTCATGAGGGAAAGTGGCTGAAAATCGAATATCGGAACAAAGCGGATCAGATTACAAAATACTGGATTGGAATCCGTGATCTCGATCCGGCAAAACGTACCCTCAAAGTAGATGGTCTGCACCTCGGAATGTATACACTGGGGGAATATGACAAAATTTTTGTGGATTCCATCCTGTCCACGGAAGTCATTGAAGGAACGTACTGTCCGGAAAACAAGCAGCTGATCGAAGATATCGAGATGCATCCGGAGCGTTATAAAACTATTTTTTCCAGCTCTGCAAATCTGAAAATACTAAATTATCTGGAACTGTGTAACCGCATGGATACGACACCTTACATCACCGATTATGATCTGATCCATTATATCGATGGGGATCGTGTGAAAAACGGACGGTATGCACTTAACGATCAGCAGTTTCAGGAGGTCGTGTCAAATTTCCAGTATTCCCTGTCTCACGAAAAGAAAAAGAGCACCAATTTAAGAATTAAGAAACTGGCACTCAATGTATTGAGTATTCATACGGCGAAGGGGCTGTATGTTCTGGCATACCGGAACCTGAACCTTGATGTGAAAAACAGAGTGTTTCAGCCGGATGAAGATATCACAGTCTGCACACAGTTTGGCATTGACGGACAGACGGAAAATGCGCGTAAATTTCTGGATGCGGACGAGTACGAACTGCTGGAAGATTTTGAAAACAATCTGGAAAAAATCAAAGATGCGATTACCGGTCATGGCGGGCAAAAGCCGGTCGTAGATGATATGCCGTATGTGCTGGGGCTTGGGATGGATGTAGTGCTGAATCTGCATGACGAGTACAAAGCCATACTTGATATGTTTGAAAAGCAGCAGGTTACTTATCCAGTCAAAGCCTTCTTCGGGGAATTATTAGAACGGCCGCGCCGCACCAAGGCGTATCCGATTGCACTGATCAATCAGAACATCAATCTGGATCAGCTGCTGGCAATCAACAACGCCATGAAATATCCGCTTGCCTACATACAGGGACCACCGGGCACGGGAAAAACAAATACGATCATCAACACGATAGTAACGGCGTTTTTTAACAATACGACCGTTTTATTTGCGTCCTACAATAACGTTCCAATCGACAATGTATTTGAAAAACTGACACATCTTGAGTACCATGGACAGACCATTCCGTTTCCGGTACTGCGGCTTGGGAATATAGACAAAGTTAAAGCTGCAATCAGCTACATCAACCGCCTGCGCAATCAGGTGCAGACCGTAAAAATATTTACGTCCACGCTCGATAAGCGCAAGGATGACCGGATTGACCGTGCAAAACGTCTTTCTGCGAGACTGAAAGAGTATGAGGAAATTCTGGATTTAAAGGAGCGGAAAGAGACACTTTCGCATCTGATGGAATATCAGGAACATATCAAAAATGCCATGAACCTGCTCCCGTTTCAGATGGACCTGCAGGGATACCAGATGCAGAGGCTCGATCAGAGAATCCACCAGATTGGCGAAATTTCCGATTCGGATGCTCTGCAGCTTCTCGACCGCAACGAAGAAGAATTTTATCAGTATTTATTTTATACGTCTGCGCGTTATATCAAGACACTCGAAGAACCCAAATATCAGGAACTGCGGGAGATTTTAGATTCTGGAGAAAATCCAGAGACACAGGCGCGGGCATTCAACAAATACATGCAGAAATCCGAAAATGTAAAAAAGCTGCAGCATGTTTTTCCAATCATTATCACTACCTGCATATCGGCACATAAGATCGGGGAACCGGAGCCGTTGTTTGACATGACTATTATGGACGAGGCCAGCCAGTGTAACGTTGCGATCTCTCTTGTCCCGATTATCCGTGGAGAGAAACTGATGCTTGTGGGAGATCCGCAGCAGCTGAATCCGGTTATTCTGCTCGGAGAACTGACCAACCGCAAGCTGCGACGGCGGTATCATGTGGCAGAGGAATATGATTACAGAAAGAATTCGATTTACAAAACGTATCTGGCATGTGATGCGGTGAGTGATGAAGTGCTTTTGCGCAGCCATTACCGCTGCAACAGAGAGATTATTGGATTTAACAATAAAAAATATTACAATTCCAAATTGCAGATCTGTTCAAAAAGCAAAGAGCCGGAGCCGCTTGTCTATGTAGATGTAAAAAGCGATCGTGCCGAGATCAAAAATACATCTCCGGCGGAAGCAGACGAGGTCATTGCATACGCGAAGCAGAACACGGACAAAAGTATCGCGGTGATCACACCGTTTGTAAACCAGCGGGCACTGATCGAGCAGGCGATCAAAGAAAACCACCTCGAAAATTTAGTCTGTGGAACGGTGCATGCTTTTCAGGGAGATGAAAAGGATGTGGTGCTTTTTTCCACGGCACTGTCCGACCGCACCAATGCCGGTACCTATCAGTGGCTGAAAAACAATAAGGAACTGATCAATGTTGCAACCTCACGGGCGAAAGACAAACTTGTTCTGCTCGCAGACAGCAAAGAACTGGAGCGCCTGCATGCAGGACAGGCAGACGATGATCTTTATGAACTTGCGCAGTACATCAAAACCAACGGGAAGTCAGAGATCACGGAAAAACATATCAGTTCCCGTGCACTTGGCATCCAGCCGTTTTCTACCGCTACCGAAAATGCATTTCTTGAAAACCTGACGCATGCGCTCGAAAATATCTGGCTTTCCCAGAGTAAGTATGTGATTCACAAAGAAGTTGCCATATCGCAGGTGTTTCAGGACAACATGACATATGATGATCTGTTTTATATGGGGCGCTTTGATTTTGTTGTGTACGAAAAGCAGGGAAAAAAGGAACTGCCGGTTCTGGCAATCGAACTTGACGGGAAAGAGCATTTTGAGGATGCGGTGGTGCAGGAGCGCGACCGGAAAAAAAATGCCATCTGTCAGGCACACAATATGGAGATTATACGGGTGGAGAATTCTTATGCCAGAAGGTATAATCATATTAAGGGAATTCTGATGGATTATTTTTCGAGGGTGCATTAAAAGAAAAATGCATTTTTTGTTATGAAAATATAGCAAATCCCAAAAATCAGTGCTAAAATATACACAATTCATCCGTGCAGAAATGCGGCCTTCGGGCTTTCACATGACACTTTTTTCGATAGCGTAGGCTTAGCGGTGTTATCATGTTGAAGCGGATGAATTTTTATGTACAGAAAAGGGAAACGTGTCAGTAAGGAGAAACTGGTGAAAACACAAAAAGGAATGATCATCACTGCGGCCGTGTTACTTGCAGCTGCCGCAGTCGTAACCGGAAGCCGTCTGATCCGGCATCCGGAAAAATCAAGCACAAAAAAGTCTGAGGTTGCGGATCAGGAGAACAGTGGAAAAGAACAGGATCACAGGACTTCAGGGACAGAACTGAGTGAGAAAAAACAAAACATGAACGAACCGGATCATATGCAGAAAGAACAAAGTGTTGAAAATGCGGACCGTACCGGGAAAAGTATCACAGAGGAAGCGTTCTATATTTCCAAAATCCCGGACGATATTTTTGAGAAGATGCAGGGAAAATCATACAAGGCAGATTGTACCGTACCGCGGGAAGATCTCCGCTATCTTCATGTGCTCCACATGGGGTTTGACGGTCAGACAAAAGAGGGAGAACTTGTGGTAAATAAAGCCATTGCAGAGGATGTCCTTGCCATTTTCAGGCAGTTGTATGAGGCAGAATATCCCATTGAAAAAGTCCGGCTGGTGGATGAATACGATGCGGATGATGAGGCATCCATGAGCGATAACAATTCCTCTGCGTTTAATTTCCGTTTCATTTCCCACACGACAACAATCTCAAAACACGGTCTGGGCATGGCAGTTGATATCAATACGCTTTATAACCCCTATGTAAAAACCGTCAACGGAAAGCTGTCGATTGAGCCTGCAAACGCAGAAGCATATGTTGACCGGAGTGGGAATTTTCCGCACAAGATTGATCACAATGATCTGTGTTACAAGCTTTTTACCCGATATGGATTTACCTGGGGTGGGGACTGGACACATTCGAAGGATTACCAGCATTTTGAAAAAGACTGATGAAAAGTTGTGGGGACATATAGAGAAAAAGATGTAATGTATGGTCCATAAGAACAAACGTGGAGGTCAATCAGAAAAGCAGATGATGGAAAATTTTTCTCTTGACATATTTTGTCAGGAGTCTATAATAGGCAACATAAAGAAAATATTGTTCACCGAAATTCGTTGACGAGAACAGCATTGTATCTTATCGTTATTTTCAGAGAGCCTGTGGGTGGTGCGAACAGGTAGTAGCCGGATATGGATGATCCTCTCTAAGAAGCGGGCTGAAAGCAGACAACTGTGAGTAAACTTCGCCGGTTTCCTCCGTTATGGGATAGCATATGTTGGTATGTGAAGTGTCACAGAGTTTTTCTGTGGAATCAGGGTGGTAACGCGGATTTTATTCGTCCCTTTCCAGAGTAGTATCTGGGAAGGGGCTTTTTTAATGTCTGAATTCGTTTTTCAGTGAACAGACCAAGGAGGAAAAGTTTATGAAAGCACTACAAAAACTCAGCAAATGGTTATCGGACTACACATCAATTGTGGTAATTGCAATTGCGGTAGTAACATTTATCGTTCCGGGAATGATGGGATGGGTAAACCATCAGTTATTTACCGATCCGGTTTCCAATAAGTTTACAAGTCAGTCGATCATCATCGGTATTATTATGTTCAGTATGGGTCTGACACTGACAACGCAGGATTTTAAGATTCTGGCACAGAGACCATTCGATATCTGTGTTGGTGCACTGGCACAGTATCTGATTATGCCGTTTCTGGCATTCGCACTGACGAAAGTGCTGCATCTTCCTGCCGGCATTGCACTGGGACTCATTCTGGTAGGTTGTTGTCCGGGCGGCGTGTCATCCAATATCATGTCGTATCTCTGTGGTGGAGATGTGGCATTTTCCGTGGGAATGACAACCGTATCCACGATTCTTTCCCCGATCATGACACCACTTATGGTTTCTCTTCTGGCAAGCGGAACCAATATTTCCATCAAGGCACTGCCAATGCTTGTTTCCATTGTGGAAACGGTTATTCTTCCGGTAGCACTGGGCTTCCTTTTAAACTATCTGCTGGGGAAAAAGAAAATGTTCAGTGAGTTACAGAAAATTATGCCGGGTGTGGCAGTACTGGGGCTGGCGTGTGTTGTTGGTGGTGTGGTATCTTCCCAGGGCGCGAAGTTCTTCCAGTCCGGAGCTGTAATCTTTGTAGCTGTTTTTCTTCACAATGGACTTGGTTATCTGCTTGGTTATGGAGCAGGAAAACTTGTTGGCATGAATACCGCCAAAAAGAGAACCATTGCCATCGAAGTTGGCATGCAGAATGCGGGACTGGCAACAAACCTTGCCACAACGACCGCACAGTTTTCCGCAACACCGGAGTCTGCGATCATCTGCGCTGTTTCCTGCACCTGGCATTCTATTTCAGGAACACTGCTTGCCGGCATGTTTGCTGCTTATGATAAACACAAACAGAAAAATGCATAAGTTTTTCTATTGACATAGACATGGGAATGATGTAACATAACGGTGTTATCTAACATAACAACGTTATGTTGCATTTTTATTTACAGGGAGCGTACCATGGCAGGAAAGAAGATACATGACAGCGAGACGAAGATACACCTGATCCAATGTGCCAAAAAAGAATTTATGGAAAAAGGGTTTGTGGGGGCGTCTCTCCGCGGAATCTGCCAGAAGGCGGGTGTGACCACAGGGGCACTGTATTTTTTCTTTCAGGACAAGGACGATCTGTTCTGTGAGGTGGTAGGAAATTTTATGGATCGGCTCAATGAAATTCTGCGGGAGCATTTTTCTTTTGAAGTCAGGGAGATGGAGAGCGGCAAAGCAAAAGAGCATGATGACAGCAGCGATTTTGAAGCAGTCGCACAGGTTGTCCATGAACTGTACACCTACCGGGATGAAGTGCTTTTAGTGCTGACAAAAGCGCAGGGATCAAGCATGGAACATATGCCGGACCGGTTGGTCGACCAGATGGATGAGCACAATGCATTTATCTGTGAAGCGATGTGCAAAGCTTACCATGTGCCGATGGTGGAACAAAGCGTTGTACACTGGATGTCCCATTCACAGATCGATATGTTTATATTTATGGTAACGCACATTGATGACGAGGAAGAAGCACTGCGGTTTGCGGAAAAAGGTGTAAAATATCTGCTGGCAGGCTGGTACGGACTCATCAGACCGTAGGCTGTCCGCATGTTTTGACGGAAGGTCGGGAAAAGAAGCACAGATCGTCCGCGTTTGGACAAAAGGTTTAGAAAAGAAGCACAGGTCTTTCGCTTTTTGCGGGAGACCTAAAAAAAGAACCAGGGGTTAGATGAAACTAATATTAGTATGAAAAGTTAAACCAAAAAGAAAGGGAGTTTCTATGTCAGAAGAAGAAAAGAAGTTTTTGGAAATTGTAGATTTAAAGAAAGGATTCGGAAGCGGACAGACGCGTCAGGAAGTACTCCGCGGCATGAATTTTTCCGTTGCAAAAGGGGAGTTCTGTGTGCTGTTAGGACCATCCGGTTCCGGAAAATCCACACTGCTCAATATTATCGGAGGCATTGATAACGCCGATTCCGGTTACATCAATATCAACGGCGATAAGTTAGAGGATATGAGTGAGAAAAAACTGACACAGTACCGCAGAAAACATCTCGGCTATGTATTCCAGATGTATAATCTGATCGGCAATTTAAATGTAAAAGAAAATATTGAAGTGGGGGCATATCTGTCGGATAACGCCCTTGATATTGATGATCTGTTACATACGCTCGGACTTTACGAGCACCGCTACAAACTGCCGAACCAGTTGTCCGGAGGCCAGCAGCAGCGTGTTTCCATCGGCCGTGCGATTGTAAAAAATCCGGATATTCTGCTCTGCGATGAGCCGACGGGAGCACTCGATTACAATACGTCCAAGGAAATCTTAAAACTGATCGAGGAGGTCAATCAAAAATACGGCAACACGATCATTATGGTAACGCATAACGAGGCCATCAAAAATATGGCAGACCATGTGATCAAGCTCCGTGACGGTGCGGTGCGCCACAACGACATCAATACAAACAAGGTATCCGCGGAAGATCTGGAATGGTAAGGGGGCTGCTATGAAAAAGAAAAAAATCAAAAATCCCCTGATCAGGAGAATACCGAAGGAACTGATCGGGGACTGGAAAAAATATCTGGTTGTATTCCTGTTTCTTGTGCTCACGATCGGCTTTGTGTCCGGTATGTATGTGGCAAACGAGAGTATGATTACTTCGGCAAACGAAGGCGTGACAAAATACAAACAGGAAGACGGTCATTTTGAGTTAAAAAAACAGGCAGATGCCACCTTGCTTTCGGCAATTGAGACCGGTGAAAAAGCGGATTTTAAGGCACCAAAGACAACATTGTATGAAAACTTTTTCCGAAATGAGGAAGAAGATTATAATAACGACGGGAAAAAGGATGGCACGATCCGCGTATTTGCAAAGACAAAGGATATCAACCTGGCATGTATGCTGCAGGGAAGTTTTCCACAGAAGGCGGATGAAATTGCCATTGACCGTATGCACGCCGACAATGTCGGAATAAAGGTGGGAGATACCGTCACAGTTTCCGGAGAGACTTATAAGGTTGTGGGACTGCTTGCGTATGTCAATTACTCCACCTTACATGAAAAGACCACAGATCTGATGTTTGATGCACTGAAATTTGATGTGGCAATGGTGACACAGGACGGTTTCGATCGGCTGCACAAGAGTATTCACTATACTTATGCATGGAAATATGAAACGGAGCCTGCGGATGAGGCCGGGGAAAAAACACGCTCTGATAATTTTATGCGTGCATTGCTCACACAGGTGGTTGTTGCGGACAATGAGCTCGAAGATTACACACCGAAATACGGAAATCCGGCGATCAATTTTGCAACCGATGATATGGGATCGGACAAAGCCATGGGCGGTGTGCTGCTGGATATCCTTGTGGTAATCATCGCATTTATCTTTGCTGTGACGATCAGCAATACGATTGCAAAAGAGTCCTCCGCGATCGGAACGTTGCGCGCGTCCGGTTACACGAAGGGAGAGCTGGTGCGGCACTATCTGTCCATGCCGGTTATTGTAACACTGCTGGCTGCGATTGTCGGAAATATACTCGGCTATACGGTGTTTAAAAATATTGTTGTATCGATGTATTACAACAGTTACAGTCTGCCAACGTATTACACGATCTGGAATCCGGATGCATTCTTTAAGACTACGGTGGTTCCGGTGATCCTGATGCTGGTTGTCAACCTGATCGTGATCGTGCGCATGATGCAGCATACACCACTGCAGTTTCTGCGTCATGACCTGAAAAAGACAAAGAATAAAAAAGCCATGCGTCTGCCGGGATGGAGCTTTTTTGGCCGGTTCCGCCTGCGGATCATGTTCCAGAATGTCGCAAATTACCTGATTTTATTTGTCGGTATTTTCTTTATCATGGTCATGCTTGCCATGGCAGTGGGCATGCCGGATACGCTTGATTATTATAAGAGCAACACGGATGGCATGATGTTTGCAAAATACCAGTATGTGCTTAAATCCTATGAAGATGACGATAATAAACGGATTACAACGGAAAACAAAGATGCCGAAAAGTTTAACATGACATCGCTCGTAAAAAAGAGTGATGCGATCGATGAGGAAATTTCCGTATACGGAATCGCGGATGACAGTAACTATGTAAAGATTAAAAAGTTAAGTTCCCTTAAGAAAAACGAAGTTTATATTTCCGCTTCGTTTGCTGATAAATATGGGCTTGCAACCGGCGATACGGTATCGCTGGATGAAAAGTATGAGAACAAATCTTATAAGTTTAAAGTAGCAGGACTGTATCATAAATCCCAGAGCCTTGCGGTCTTTATGTCCATTGACAATTACGGAAAGGTATTTGAACTGAAGGAAAATGAATTCAGCGGATTCTTATCCGACAGTAAAATTACCGATATTGATGAGGATAACATTGCAACAACCATTACAATCCATGATATTACAAAAATGGCAGATCAGCTGGATCATTCCATGGGTTCTTACATGACATATTTTCAGGTACTGTGTATCCTTCTGGCAGCCGTTATGATCTATCTTCTGACAAAGCTGATCATTGAAAAGAATGAGAATGCAATTTCCATGACAAAAATCCTTGGGTACGAAAACAAAGAGATCGCGAGTCTGTATCTGCTTTCGACGAGTATTGTGGTTGTAATCGCGGATCTCATCAGTGTGATTCTTGGAACACTTGTTATGGCCGCGGCATGGCGGATGATGCTCTTTTCCTACAGCGGCTGGTTCGCTTTTCGCGTAACACCGATTGGTTATGCAAAAATGTTTGGATTTGTGCTGATCGGATATCTGATTGTTATGGTATTTGATTTCCAGAGAATCAAGAAGATTCCGATGGATCAGGCACTTAAAAATATGGAATAAAATTTTATAAATGTGTGGCTGAAAGTGATGCGCACAAAACGACCCCTCAGTAGCGGCGGCTACCGGGGGGTTCTCTTTTTATATGGCATCCATTCATGTTTTTACCGTTGCTCACCGAGAGTGGTATTTTGCAATATTGCAAGAATAATGATTGCATACACCCCGCCGATCAGGGCAGTAATCAGCTGCGTGACAGAAAACTGCAGCTGCAGAACATGTAACATTGGCTGCATTTTCACAGGCAACATATTTGGTAAGATAATAAGAGAAATAAGAATTCCCATAAACAGAGCCTTTAATACAGCACCGATCACAACAGATACCGGAAGTCCTGCTTTTTCCCCGAATTTTTTGTGGAGCAGGGCAACAACAAGGACGAGAATTGCATTTCCGATTATAATGCATGGAAACATTGCCGGAATGGCTGCCATAATCGGGCTTCCGGTGATGAAAAAGGATGTGATCGGGGTGATGATACTTAAGATAATGCCGCATGCCAGCCCGGCATAGACAGTGGTCAGAATCAGGGCGGCATTGATGATCGGACCTGTAAGGTATACACTCACATTTTTGAAAAACTGGCTGACAATGCAGATTGCGAGTAAAATTGCTGTAACGGTGATTTGTCTTGTTTTTAATTTCATAAATTTATCCTCCTAAAATTCGTATCATGGTAATGATACTCTTAAAGGCACTGAAATGCAACGACACGGGGATTTTGTCTTGTGTTACCATAAAAAATGAGGTAGAGTAAAGACAGTGAAAAGATATTTTGCTCCTACAGGGGGATAAAAACTGTCGAATGTTTAGAAAGAGGAGTGTATATGAAAAAGGGGATAGTATTTCTAATTGTATTTTTGATGGTCATCAGTTTCCCGATATGCGGATATGCGAAGGGGAAGGAGAAAATTTATCTGGACTCTTCATGGAAATATGCGGATCATGCAAGAATTACATCGGGCTATGCCGTTATGTACAAGGTGAAAAAGAACCGGAAGGACATTGTGATTGCAGTCAATGCGGGACATGGGACGAAAGGCGGTTCATCGGTCAAAACGCTGTGTCATCCGGATGGCTCTGCAAAGGTGACCGGAGGAACGACAGCGGCAGGCTCTGTGAAAGCAGTGGCGGTTTCAGATGGAATGGCATTTCGGGACGGAACGGCAGAACGTGATGTGACGCTTCGTATGGCACGGATTCTGAAAAAGAAACTGCTGGCAGAGGGGTATGATGTGCTCATGGTCCGGGATGGAAAGGATGTGCAATTGGATAATGTGGCGCGCACGGTTATATGTAATAATGTAGCAGATTGTCATATTGCACTGCATTGGGACAGTGACGGACTTTCCTATGACAAAGGATGTTTTTATGCTTCTGTTCCGAAACAGCTGAAAAACCGAAAACCGGTTGCTTCTTATTGGAAAGAACATGATGCTCTGGGAAAAGCTTTGATTAAGGGATTGCGTTCTAAAAAAGTGAAAATAAGCGGGACAGGAGCTGCGGAGATTGACCTGACGCAGACTTCATACAGTACAATTCCTTCTGTTGATATTGAACTGGGCAACCAGTGCTCGGATCACAGTGACAAAAAAATGGAAAAATTAGCAGACGGATTACTGCGGGGAATCAATAGCTATGCGAAAAAATACATTCATGTAGCGCCTTTAAGCAGTCTGTGAGATTTATATGAAATAAAAAATGGAGGTAGCATATGGAAACATGGTATTATGAAGTGGTCAGCATTGATGGAGATTATGCAAATTTAAAGCGGACAGATATTGAAAGTGATGATTTAAAACTTGTGGCGCGGGCATTGCTTCCACCGGAAATTATGGAGGGAAGCAGACTTAAATATGAGCTGATGCAGTATGAAATCATGGCATAGTTATTTGGAAAAGAGGTTTACACAATGGACGTAAGGAAAATGAGAAATGAGAAGCTGGGAGCGCGTGTTGTGGCGGCACTGGAATCCCGAAACATGGAAGCATACTATGTAGAGACAAAAGAGGAAGCGGTAAAGAAAGCACTCGAACTGATTCCAAAGGGCAGCAGTATCAACATGGGCGGTGCAACTTCTGTAAAGGAGTGTGGTCTTTACGATGCCATTTCCAACGGTGAGTATGAATTTTATGACCGGGATAAAGTAAAAACCCCGAAGGAAAAAGAGGAGATTGCGCGGAAAGCATTCAGCTCGGATTATTTTTTAGGCAGCGTCAACGCCATGAGCGAGGATGGCGTGTTTATCAATATTGACGGAAATGCCAATCGCGTGGCTGCGTATGCCTATGGACCAAAGCATGTTCTGCTGATTGTGGGTATGAACAAAGTCGTAAAATCCGAGGAAGACGCCCTGCACCGTGCGCGGAATGAGGCGGCACCGATTAATGCACAGCGATTTGGCATTGACACACCATGTTCCAAAAACGGAAGCTGTTTTGACTGTAAAAGTCCACAGTGCATCTGCTGTCAGATTCTGACAACCCGATTCAGCAGGGTCAAAGGACGGTTTCAGATTATTCTGGTGGATGAAAATCTGGGCTTTTAAGAGGAAAGACGGGTTTTCTTGTGATGATTACGGGTATATAGCATTGGCAGTGGTGGCACTGATTCAGCTGATCCGGCAGGTTTGTAAGAAAAATGAATAATAAAGGATAAAAAGTTCTGGGAAACAGATGTTTTCCAGAGCTTTTTTATTTCCGGAAATATTACCTCGCAAAATTTTCAAAGGTCTTTATGCAACCAAGAAATGGCATTTCTGGAAATCAGTATTGCGGTCACGTATGCGTGATAGTTTATGCTGAAAAGTACGGGGAAAGGTAAAGACCGTAATGAAAAAAGTAAACGAAGTGAGCCGGCTGGCAGGAGTGAGCAAGAGAACTTTGCAGTTTTATGATGATGAAGGACTATTGCCTGCCCAGCGGTCGAAAGACAATTATCGACTGTATGATGATGCTGCACTGGAACGTCTCTGGGAGATTCTGGTGTATCGGGCAATGGGGCTTGATCTGAAGGAAATCAAAGATCTTCTGACGCTTTCGGAGAAACAAAAAAATCAGTATCTGGAAAAGAAAATCCGAGGGCTAAGGCAACAGATCAGACAGCTGAACGGGCAGATGGAATTTATTTCATATGTGCAGCAAAATGGAATGTTACCGGTTCCGACAGAGGAAAACACTGTGGAAAAGACCTATATGGATCATATAGCAGTGCTGAGAAAAATGAAGCAGGATCAAAAAAGGGAGGACAAAGAGAAATGAAAAAAAGATTAATAATGGTAATGTGTTGTGGAATAATGATTTTGGGAAATCTTAGTGGTTGTAATGCTATGAAGACGAAAGAAACAGAGTATCATTGGCCGACAAGTACGCTGGTAAAATCGTTGCCTGTTCCGGAATCGAAATACGGAGAAATTGTATTGGATGCAGAAGATTCTTTTGAAATTGACGTTTTTAATACGTCGAAATCACAGTTTGCAGATTATATAAATGCATGTAAGGAAAACGGATTTAACGTGGATTATTATGGGACCGAAGATTCATATGATGCAGAGAATAAAGATGGATATACGCTCTCGCTGAGTTATGATAAAAGGAAAAAGACAATGAATATAGATATCTATGACCTGGACGATGATACGGAGGATACGCAGGAGCCGGAAGAAACAGAGGAGCCGGAAGAAACAGATGACTCGGAAAACGCAAAAGATACATCCAAAGATTCCTCAAAGACTGATAAGAAGGAGAAAAAGAAAACTAGTTCTAAAAAGAAAGATGGGGCAGTTGATGCGGATTTTAAGAAGATGATGGATAGTTATGAAGATTTCTTTGATGAATATATCGAGTTTATGAAAAAGTATGAAAATTCTGATGATGTGGCGGGAATGTTAAATGATTATGCGGATTATATGACGAAATATGCCGATTACATGCAGAAGTTAAATGACGTAGATACGGATAATCTGTCGACTGCGGATGCCGCCTACTATACAAAAGTGCAGGCACGTATTGTGAAAAAGCTTGCAGAAATCCAATAGGATCTGCTTTATGATGGTGGGATGAAGAAAAGGATCGAAAGGTCCTTTTCTTTGTCATAAACAATAATTTATGAGGAAAAGAAAAATGAAAAGAAAGAAAATGCTTCTGGTTATTTATTATGGAAAAAAGATAAAAATTTTTGGATCAGTTATGATGGGATAGTTACACTTGGCATTGATAGTTCAAAGTTAGATGTAAAAGTAGATGGTGAAAATGTAAAAATACATATTCCAGAAGCAAAGGTATTAAGTTCAAAACCAAATCCCGACAGCATTACCAAGGATTCCTATTATTATGCAAAAAATTCAGCAATAGCGGATGCAGATGATCAGACGAAAGCCTATAAAAAGGCAGAGAAAGAAATGGAGAAGACAGCAGCAAATGATACTGTTTTATTAGCACAGGCACAACAAAGGGTGCAGTCTATGTTAGAGGATTATGTAAAAAATATGGGTACGATGTTAGGAAAAGAGTATACGATCACATGGGATATCAAAGAAAATCATGTGAAGCCGGATACGGCAGAATCGACAGAATAGTAAGCTTTTTACGATGGCTTGGAACAATGTATTCTAAGCCATCGATTTTTTATGCAGGTATGCGTTACGGTTGGAAAAAAATTAACATTTGCCTAATTAAACAACAGAAAAATTGATAGAAACGATCAAGATAGACTCTTGAAAAAAGTAAATTTCCTCATAAAAATGTAAAAAATAAATATAATTCGCTCATAAAAATGTAATTTTGAAGAAAAAATCACTCATAAAAATGTAATTGAGATCAACTTTATTACAGAGCCATCTTATAAAGTTATTGTTGAGGAAGGGTTTTCAGCAGAACATATTATCAAGCTGATCAGCAGGATTGATCCGACGAAACATTTTGATGAAAACGAATTGGTAGATTATGAAAATGATATTGTAAAGTATGCACAAGGGCTGGATAAGGCGAAAATTCTGCGTGTATACCGGTCAATTCCAGCACAGCTTGCTAAAGAAAATAAAAAATTTCAATATTCGAAAGTCTCTAAGGGCGGAAGATCTAAGGATTATATGGGATGTGTAGAGTGGTTGAAAGATGCTGGGCTTATTAATGTATGTGAATGTTTGCAATTTCCGGAATTGCCATTAAAAGGAAATGTGGATGAAAGCAAATATAAAGTATATATTTCGGATACCGGATTATTGGTGGCAAGTCTGGACGATGAATCACAAATTGACTTGCGTGCAAATAAAAATCTTGGCATTTATAAAGGTGCGCTTTATGAAAATTTTGTAGCAGAGGCATTGGTAAAGCAGGGATATGGGCTTTATTATTATTCGAAGGATAATTCGACACCAGATGAAGCTGGTTACCGAAGAGATTACAAAAATAGGAAAGAAATTTATTGCGCGAGTGCGGATAAGGATAAATCTGCAAAGAAGCGCCAGAACAGGCTTCATCTGCCGGATCTGGCGTTTCTTTTCAGAGGTGTTTTACAACTGATAATTTGAATTATTTTTTCTTCACAACACAGCGTTTTTTATAGAATGAAATCCCATAACAAATGACTTCATCATAATCATCTTCAAAGGATTTGGCATACATGAGATCATCCATCTGCTGCACAGCTTTTTCACATGCGGTGTCTAAATCGTTGAGAGATTTGGCGTACTTGGCTTCAAAGACAGCAACGCGGCCATTGAGGGAGTCGTACACAACCACATCACTGCGTCCTTCCCCATGTTCTTTATTGGAGTCTACCATATAACCGGTTCCGGCAAATATGCCAGCTAAAAAAGCATGATAATAATCTTCTTTGTAATCATGGTAACTGATTGTTTTGCGCAGAAGTTTTGTCATTTCAATAGAAATGGTCTTTGCATCCTGATTCCATACGGCATGAAACAGAGTTTCGCGGTTCCAGGTCAGGGCGCTCTCCTGAAACCATTTTAAAATGGTTGTCTCAAAAATTTCCCGGATTTCTGCATTCGGAATCATCAGTGCGGATATACCATCCGGCAAATGTTCAGGGAGATCTGCATCGCGGGCTTTCGTCAGATAACCCGTGAGATAAAGAATACTCCAGAGATTGTCTTCGGAAGAATGCAGATAGTCGTAAGTAAGATTTTCATCAATCTGTTGTGTAATATATCCGCCTGAAAGCAGGGTTTCCAATTTCCGGGTAATGGTATTTCCGGCATAATCAATAAAAGAACGAACAATAGCATTATCACTGGTGTTTTTCCAGTAACTTGCCGGCCTGACATCGGGATTGTATTGCAGATCTCGTATATAATTCATGACATCCCACGGACAATAGACATCGACATCTCCAAAGTGATAACCATCATACCAGAATTTCAAATCTTTGGAATGTTCCATGGCATCGGCATCCCGCAGAAGCTGTTCTACATCCTTTTGTGTAAATCCAAAATATTCATTCAAACGGCAATCTGTAATGGTGTCAGATACAAAATTATTTGTCCCGGTAAAAATGCTTTCTTTTGCAATCCGAAGGCATCCGGTGATCACTGCAAACCGGAGGGCAGCATTATCTTTTAAGGAAGTACTGAGCATTCCTTTGATAATCTCAAGCATCTGGTCATAGTATCCATTAGAGCTGGCTTTTGCAATTGGCACATCGTATTCATCTAACAACAGGATGACTGGTTTTGCATAATAAGAAGCTAAAGCTTTTGTCAGCAATACAAGACTTTGTTTGATCTCAGAGACAGTGGCTTTGCGTTCTGCAATATGATGTATGATTTCTTTATCATAATTGTTTACAGAATCACTTTCTAACAGATAAAGGTGCTGCTGGTATAAATCGGAGATGGTGTACATCAGCATGTCGCAGGCACTGGAAAAGGTAAGTCCATCCACATCTTTAAAAGACAAAAACAGTGTAGGGTACTGATTCATCCATTCATCACATAAAGCAGTATTTTTGGAAATTTCCAGCCCTTCAAATATGGTTCGGCTGTCTTTTCGAATATCAAAAAAACTTGCCAGCATACGCATGCCAAGTGTTTTCCCAAAACGCCGGGGACGTGTAATTAAGGTTACTTCAGCAGATTTCGTCTGTAGTAATTTAGAAATAAATCCGGTTTTATCGATATAGTAATAATTATTTTCCCTAAGCTTTTCAAAATCCGAAACGCCGACGGGAATGTTCAGATCTACCATATACCTGTCTCCTCGTATACATCATTTCTTAAAAACCAAGTATATCATATCATGAAGAATTTTAGATGACAAGAATTCACAAGACAACATTTCACAGTTGACTGTAACATGATAAAAATTGAAATTAATATTGCGTATAATCAAAGAATGTAGCAGAATAAAGGTGCGCATAATCAAAAAGTATGGAATTCTGTGCATTTCTCCATACATGGTAATGATGCTGTATAGACACCCTGCGTGCCAACCGGGAAATCTGTGTCTGAGGAGGTGAATGTGATGTTGTCGATTGCAATATGTGATGATGAAGAATATTTCCGAACAACAGAAAAGAAGCTTATATCAAAATATATGGCAGGGAAAAACTGCGAATGTATGATTGATATGTATGAGTCAGGAAAAGAATTATTAGCATTAAGATCAGCAATTTCTCAATATAATATTATTTTCCTTGATGTGAATATGGAAGAAATTGATGGAATAGAGACAGCAAAGGAAATACGGAAAATATCAAAAGATGTTTTTATTGTTTTTGTGACGGCTTTTATTACATATGCGTTGGAAGGATACAAGGTGGATGCAGTAAGGTATCTCATAAAGGATCATGAAAGCCTTGAAAAAGCAATGACAGAGTGTATGGACACAATCCTTGATAAAATGGATTACGAAGAAAATGAAATGACCTTTGATTTTCAGGAGGGAAAAATAACAATCAGTCTGGAAAACATTCTTTATATAGAAAGCAATCTGCATCGACTGGTATTTTATATGGTGGGTGAAGATGCAGTTCATTATACAATATATATGAAATTGGATGATATTGCAGAATTGCTGCCAAATAAAGATTTTTGTCGGATTCATAAAAGTTATCTGGTGAATTTAAAATATGTAGAAAGCGTGGAGCGTTACCGGGCTGTTCTTTCAAATGGAAAAAGTCTTGCAATATCTAAGGCGAGATTTTTAGATACAAGAAATGAATTTGCTTGTTACAGAGGTGAAATTTAATGAAAATGGATATTTATGGAGTACTATATACAGTGCTTTTTGTAATATTGTGCATAATGTTTATCGGGACTTTTGCCAAAAAAAGAGAATTACCAGGTAAATGGTGCCGGTATGCGATCGTCGGTGGTATGATCATGGCAGACTACTTTATTTCAGTAAAACTGGATGGTGACATTATCCTGAAAGAAGTGGCTATTATCGGGGCAGGAACACTTTTCATGTGTTTGTATTTCAGACAGCGGTGTATAAAAACAGCAATTTTTGTTATATCCTATCAGGGAATCTGTTTTATAACGGATTATATTTCTATTTTGATGCTGTCTAAATGTTTTCCGGCAATTACCGTAGAACGTTTATCAGAACCATTATTGATAAATGCGCTGCTTGGAATTTTAAGCCAGATGCTGCAGGTCTGTTTTATTATGGTGCTGCGAAGATATGTTGTAAAAAAATCTTCGGAGATGCTCACCACATTGGAATGGGTGAGATTTACGATCGTTCCGGTTTATACAATTATTGTCCTGATTGCACTTCTGACGAATTTTGAAATCCCGGAAAGCAGTCATCAGAAAAATATATTGATCTGTATTGCATTTGGACTATTGGTGATGAATATTATCATTTTTTGTCTGATCAATGATATATTGAAAAGAGAAGTACAGATAACAGAGAACCGCTTATTGCTGGAACGGGTTAAAAATGAAACCGGAATGTACCGGACAATTTCAGAAAACTATGATAAACAGAAGAAAAGGGAACATGAGTATAAAAACCAGCTTGCACTGATTGCTGCGTTGGCCAGTGAAAACAGAGCAGACGAGATTAATCATTATTTGAAGCAATATAATCATGAAATCATGCAGCACACAGATTTCATTGATACAAATAATGTAATTGTTAATGCAATTTTAAACTCAAGGTATCAGGAAACAAGGGAAAAAGGCATTGTATTTGTTGTTAAGGTAAATGATCTGTCGGCTTTGAGAATCAAAGATGAGGACATTGTTCTGATATTGTCAAATTTATTAAATAATGCGATAGAAGCAAGCGAACAGTGTGAAAACCCAATCATAAAAATGAAATTTGTAAAAGAAGAACATCAGATTGTTTTGTCTGTTACAAATACATTTTCAGGGAAACCGGTAATCGTAGGAAAAAGATACATAACGACGAAAAATGAGGAAGCAGACAGACATGGGATAGGACTGGAAAATATAAAGGAAACTGTTGAAAAATATGACGGTTCCTGCGTGATAAAACATGATAAAAATAATTTTAAGGTTGCAATTTTAATACATAATCAGGAAGAGTAGATGCGATTTATAGTTGTATCTACTTTTTTTATTTCCAATTCTGCTTTAAAATTTCCAATTCTGCAATGGATATACGGAATTAGACAGGAAGTGACGAATAAAAAGATAAAGTGAAATGGAGATGATTAAGTCATGACAGAATATATTGCAAATATGCTGACAAAGAACATGTATATGGATGGACTGATTGAAGAAAGCGATGAGAGTATTTATTCATACTCCATACAACTTATTATTGAAAAGATAATAGGATTTTCGGCTATTTATATGATAGCGTTATTTCAAGGATATTTTTTTGAAACTGTTTTATTTACCATATCTTTGTCAAGTTTAAGAAAGTGCACAGGTGGGTATCATGCGAACAGTTTTAGAAGCTGTTTTATTGGAACGGTAAGTATATATCTTATATACATAAAATTGATATATCCATATCTTCTTAATAATATAAAGATAAATATGATAGTTTTTCTTGTATCAGCAATGGTTATTTTTGTATTAGGAGCAGTAAATCATCCTGGCATGGATTGGAATAAGGAAGAATTCGAGGAAAATAAAAAACTTGCCAGGATAACAGTATTTGTGGAACTGCTAGTTGTTATTGCACTTACATATCTGGGAATGGCAGAAAAATATATTCTGTTTATAAGTTTTGGAATGATTTTATGTGCAATTTTATTAACACTGGGAAAAATAACTGGACAGGAGGTGAAATGTGATGAGTAATAATATTAAGAAAGAGTTATTAAGCTTAATGCAAAAAGCGGTAAAACTTGAGGTAGAGCAGAATGGAAATGAAGCTTCTCGCTATTGCCCGGTTATTTTGCATCAGCCTAAAAGACCTAAAAAACAGAAATAGGTAATGAAAATATTACTGTGTAAGAAAGGTGGAAAATAAAATGAAAAAAGTTTAAAAAGCTTTAGGAATATGGCATCAGCCGAAACGTCTGACCAGCCAAAGAATAAAAAGTGAAAGATGGTTAGAGGGTTTATTTGTTGGATTCCTATAATTTAGTAAATAGAGGAATCTGAATGGTTGTTCTAAGTTTAGCAAGTATCGTAAGGTATTGTTTTACTAAACTATTACAAAAGAAAAGGTGGAATTTTTATGAAAAAAAGAAAAAAGGTGGCAAAGATTATTGCAATAATGATGACATTATTATTGTTTTACAATTTTGAAGGTTCTATTACGGCTTATGCACATGGGACGAGTACAATTACTTCTTTAAAATTAGAAAACAATGGAGAAAATGTTCAGCATGCAGATGAACAAATGATAAATGTGCAGTCTGTTGAGTTGGATACAAATATAATATCTAATGATGTAATTAATAAAAATGATAGACAAGATGTACAGAAAACATATTGTATAAATGAGACTTCACGATATGCTGAAGATGAGAGTGAAAATACAGATCCCAATTATGCATTATTGATTGAGGATGAGAATGTCGTTCAAGGTACTTTGACTGAACAAGGTGAGATGAGATGGTATGGTTTTATACTTGAACAACGTGCAAAAGCATCTATAATGTTGCAGCTGGTTTCAAATGTGGATGCAGACATTTATTTATTTAAACTGAATCAAGATACTCATGAATTAAATTTAGTTGGAGAAAGTGCTACATCTGGACTTGGGGTAAGCGAGTATTGCACAGAAGTGCTAGACGAAGGTATATATTATTTTGGAATTAGCGCATATGAAGGGTGCGGACGGTATGCAATTGCATATTATCAAAGTACACAGGATATTCAATATGAGGTAAATGATAGCGCAAGTTTAGCAACACCAGTAGATGAAAATACAAGTATATCGTCGTTTATAGATAATCCATTTGATTGTGATTATTATTGTATTACGTTAGATGAGGCAAGTGCGGTAAGATATTCACTTTCAAGTTTGTCTACTCTTGGATATAAAATTGAGTATGCAGGTGGAACCGGAGGAAATATAATTAAAGGACAATTGGTATCATTAAAAGCGGGGAAACATTATTTTAAGGTGTCAAGTCCTAATGGAACATATTCAAGGACATCATCATATACAATTAAATTTGAAAATATTGCACCAGTGTCAACAGATAGTACGGCAACCATATTTGCATGTTGTGAAAAGGCAGGTATAGTTTTTCAATTTAATTCGGAAAGAACAAAGTATTATGTTAATGGAAATCCCATTGATTTTTCATATTCATATACTAAGAGTTTGTCAAATTCCGCTGGAGTTCAAAA
>ULXF01056587.1_pt1 | contig 21524 bp, 28 predicted proteins | sample 1961041 | NCBI WGS metagenome assembly ULXF01 (sample SAMEA4835832, study PRJEB28245) | human gut metagenome | biome: gut microbiome; material: fecal sample | place: Denmark | collected 2008
ACACAAGGACGCGCCTGGGGTATGGCGCACAATCTTCCTCGTGCCATGCCCGAGAGTATTCTGTGCCATATCCTTGATGTCTTGAGCAAGACTCCCCCTCGTCTGTCTCTGCGGCGTAAACATCGGGCTTCTGCCCGGCACAGTCAAACCTCTTAACACACTACCATCATGACATCTTCATTCCAGACCGCAGCTTTCACTCCCTTCTATGATTCGGTTGACATACATACGGGCTCAAATCTCTATCAGGCGCATATCGAGAACTTCGACGGCGAGATATTCTGTCTCGAGATAGAGGCGGACAGTTTCGCCGATGCAGCCGACAAGATCAACGAAATGTTTTACGATGTCTACAACGTCAACCTGTACCGTCTGGAGTCCTGACTCCGGGCGGTTTCGCCTTTGCTTGTCCTTTTCGCCGGGTGCGGTTCCGCGCCTGGTATGTTTTCGCCATGGTGTTGTGATACGCGCGTGTGGCGCGTGACCGTGCATCTTGTCCCCCTCCCGCGCCCACCCCCTCTGGCATATTCCGCCCGTCCGTTCGCCGTTTTCGCCGACCTCGCGCAGGGCGGTGGGGCAGTCGTCTGCGACAAATCACGGTTAAAACCGTGATTCCTGTCAGCTATCTGTTTGATTGTCAGCGGTATCACTCTCCGAGGAGCGTGATGTTGGCTGAAATACCCCCGTCATCGTCAATCCGACACAGGCGATGTGCCTGTGCCTGAGCCTTTTCCGATGACGGCTAAGGGGCTGTGCCCCCGGTAAGGAATATTTCATTTTGTTAAATCTATCAAATAAGATAGATTATTGCGCTGCTTATTCGTACCTTAGCTGCTGTGATACATCCGTAATTCAACTTTCTCAAACCTTAGATGGAACTTTTCGGGAGAAAAGTTCTATTTTTTTGTTTGTAATTCTATTAAATAATACGATTATTCTATTTTATTTACTATATTTGCGGTGTCGTAGATTTTTCTTCTTGTCTGAATGCTTGCATTATGGCTCACGATGTATCCCGTTCTGGTCGCTCTGTCGTCTACGCCGCTTGGATCGAGTGGCAGCACCGCGCGTTGCGCCGGGGCTACTCTGGCAAGGTGGCTCGCATCAAGAGCCGCTTCGGCATAGAGGGCATCACCGTCAACTGGCACAGCCGTTTCACCGTCGCCGAGGCTGACCTGCCCGACCTCCGCGCCATAGAGCAGCTCGGCTATATACGCATACTGTCGCTAACCCCTGCGGATGTATCCACCCTATAATATCAACACACATGAATCCCAACCCCATCACCAAGATCAACGGCATCGACATCGTGACCGTTGAAAAGGACGGCGAGACCTATCTGCCCGTCAAACCCATTTGCGAAGCTATCGGCATCGCTTTCCAATCGCAAAATGACAAGCTGCGGGAGCACCCGATACTGTCATCAACTGTAACGATAATCGTTACGGTTGGTGCCGACGGAAAACCGCGTGAGATGGTCTGCATCCCTCTGAAATATGTCTACGGCTGGCTGTTTACCATCAACCCTGGCAAGGTCGCCCCCGAAGCCCGCGAGACGGTGGAGCGGTACAGCCGCGAATGCTACGAGGTGCTTTACAATCATTTCCATCGGACTCTCACGCGGCAGCTTGAAGCCAACGCGGCAGAAATCGAGTTGCTCAAGGAAATCAACGATGCCATCACTCAGGAACGTGTACAGCGTGAACGTCGCAAGCGTGGCGAGCAAGCTCTTGAAAAGCTCCGTGCCTCGCGCCTTGACCCGCAGCCATCTCTTTTCTGATGAATGTATCAACCCTATAATATCAACACACATGAATCCCAACCCAATCACTAAGATCAACGGCACCGACATCGTGACCGTTGAAAAGGACGGCGAGACTTATCTGCCTGTCACTCCTATCTGCAACGCTATCGGTATCGATGCCAAGGCGCAGCGCGACAAAATCCAGAATGACGAATTTCTCTGCCCAACCGGGGTGATAATCACCTCGGTTGGAGCTGACGGCAAAGACCGTGAGATGTTCTGTATGCCGCTGAAATTCATCTACGGATGGCTTGCCACCATCAATCCCGGCAAGGTATCTCAGGAGGCTCGTGATGCCGTCATGCGATATCGTCGTGAATGCTACGAAGTGCTTTATGACCATTTTGCAGGTGCGGCGCGTAAGGCTGCCGAGAGGTCGCGCCTCGAGGCTGACCTGCTGCGCGAACGCGGTCAGCTGCTTGAGCAGTCGCGCGTCATCAAGACCGAGATACGCGAAATCGATGAGAAGCTCACAGCACTCGCAAAGGAACGCACCGACCCGCAGCCCTCGCTTTTTTGATTCCTGAAACTGTCAACCATTTAACTCGATATAACTATGTCTCAAGAAAAAATTGTAAATGAATCCTCAAGTGCTGTGGAAGCTGATTGCAGTGCTCAAGATTTGATGCTTCAGCTTGCCGACAAGATTGAGGCTTGGGCACGTCTTGATGATCGGAACCGAGGCGCGATCTTAATCACCGTTGATGAAGTCGGTGTATATGGTGCACCGGTTGGTCGTCATCGCGTCTTGGTTGAGACGATGACACGGCATTTGATGGCACGTTCGCCAATTCAGGAGATTATACGTGAGGCAGAAGCCGAAGCAGCCAAGCAGCAAAGCACCATAGTCCTCGCTCACGATATCAGACGGAAGCAAGGAAAATGACAAAGATATAACGTGAGCATTTCTATTCGGAATGTTATTGATAATGCAAGTTGGGAGTCCCCTGCGCCGTGATGGCGCGGGGGATTTTTTTCGGATCAGAACAAAATCAGCTTTCGGAAGTTTCTATATATGTAGATTTTTTGTATCTTTGCAGAGTAAACGCTGCATGTCATGGAAAAACCGATGTTCAGGCTGATCGCCCTAAAAGACGCTACCGAGTTTATGGACTCTATCCCTGATGATGTCCGGGAAAAGATGTTGTACAACATACGCAAGGTGCGTTTCGGAGTCAAGGACATTAGAATCTTCAAAAAACTTGATGACTACATATGGGAGTTCCGCACCCTGTGGCAGGGCATGACATACAGGCTGTTTGCTTTCTGGGACAAAGACAGCGATACGCTGGTGATCGCTACACATGGCATTGTCAAGAAAAAGCAGAAGACTCCCAAAAAGGAGATAGACAAGGCTAATGCCATACGTAAAGAATACTTCAAAAACAAACAAAAATAATATGGCACAGATGGAATACACTACTTTTGAGGAGCTGGAGGACAGGTATCTCGGCAAGGTGGGCACTCCGCGCCGTGACGCTTACGAGGCAGATGTCAAGGAGGCTATACGCGCCTACCATGTAGGTGAGGCTATAAAGATAGCCCGCACCGAGCGAAACATGACCCAGGACCAGCTTGCGGAGCTGATGGGAGTCAAGAAAGCCCAGGTAAGCCGCATAGAGCGTGGGCTTAACCCTACACTCGGCACCATAACCCGGGCATTTGCCGCACTCGGCATCCCTGTTACCCTTAATTGTGGCAGCATGCAGATAGCTTTGGAATAGTATCGGCTGCTGCCGATTTCTGAAGATACATCTGCCCGTGAGGGTGGACTTCTTTCGGATTTTTTGCGTTTGCCGGACTGGCGTTGCTTGGCATAGCTGTCGCAGCCGAGGGAGCGATAACCTATCTCGCTGGACGAAGTTCTGTGCATTACTCTCCTGCTGCACCAGAAAAAGAGGAGGAGAGTGCCCAAGACTTGAACGATTTATTTGACTCTATGAGCTAAATGGCACAAAATAATCAAGCAAATGCAGAATTTTCTTGATTATTTTTGTCGATTCCGAATTTTGCATTACTTTTGCAATGCGAAAATAGACGAGCGGTAGTCCGCTTCCGTGGGGCATCGGTCAATTGCCCGGACAATACGAGTCGTGGGCTATTTTTATGCCTTGACTTCACATAAGCCTAACGGCTGTCATATCCGTAACAATTTTTGCTCTTCGGAGCGGAGCTTGTCTGTTTTCGCGAACGGGATATGACAGCCGTTTTTCTGTCTATAAGCGAAAACAGACAAGTTATGCAAAGAGCATTGACACTTACGGCTACGAGCCGTGCGGAGAGTCCCCTGAGAGTGATGACGGGCATCTCCTTAGTTCCCCAACCCCTTACGGCGGTGCAGACCGCCAGACGCATCGTCCGCGCCGCACTCCGTGGCGTGACGCTTGAACGCGCCTTAGTGGCAGTCGCAGCCCTCGGCATGGCTGTCGCCCTGCTCGGTGTGATGGCTCTCGCCGACAGCCCCAGCCGGGGCGCGACAGTGATGGCAGCCCACGGCGCACTCGCCTCCATCGCAGCCATGCTCCTATACTTCCGTCTCATCGTCAACCGCGCAGCGCAGAAAGGAGGTCTGAGATGAGATACTTCATATCAAATGTGACCACCTACGCCACCGCCGGCAAGACCAGACGAGGTGCCGTGCTACAGGCTGTGGCAAAGCAGTTCGAACACTGCATACTCGGTAGCTATCCGACATTGATGACGTTGGTCGACAGACTCGGAATAGCTGTTGACATTGCCAATAGAAGCTCAAAGGGCAAACCTTTGAAGCTGGAGTTTCTTCCTGAATGCGGGCACATATACGTGAAGCCTGAATCAAATTTCAACGACAACCATGTGTTTTCCATCTCGTATGTCCCCATCAACGAAACCCTGTTTCCTTCAAATGTATCTATGAAGTTTTGGGATTGCGAGGAATACCGCAACATAGAACGTCTTGACCGGGAAAGCAAGAAAGGAGGCAAAGCATGAATATCGATTACGAGCTGCAGCTTGCGAAGCTGCTGGCGACTCCCGACCCCGAGACCCTTTCGCTTCCGAAGCTCGCACTGGTCATCGGACACTTCTGCCGCGACTGGGAGCCCGGCGACATCTCCGCCCCGGGCGGCGACGATATGACTTCATCGGAGATAGCATGCGCCCTCGAGGACATGGCGCAGCTCTCGGTCAACGATGTCGCGGTCACGATGTCGTGGCTCGGCTTCGAGATGGCACCGACGGAACTTAACGGGCATGCCTGGTGCATGCGCCGCCGACGCGTCTACACCGGCGACGCGCGGAGCACGGGAAGCCCCGAAAACTGACACATTTTTTTGACATTTTTTGATACTGACAGCTGCGCCGTGAGGCGCGGCTGTCTTTTTGTATGCGCATGGGGCGCGGTACTTTTGCACTGTCTGATTTTCAACACCGCTTTAGCCCATGCCAGTAGTGACCATACATCCGGCGATTACGCCCTATATGTTTCTCACCGACCTGTCGGTGATGAAGTTCCGCGTGGATGCGGGTGCGTCCTCGGTGGCGTTTGCCGTGCTGGACGCATCGGGGGCGGCGGTGTTTTCCAACACATATATCCCTGACGATGACGGCACGGTGTCGGTGCTCGATATTGACACGCTGTTGCGCCCGCTGCTCAGGGGCTTGGTGACGAAGTTCTCGTTCAAGGTCGGCAGCCATATACTCTCAGGCGGCGCGGTCAAGGTGGTCAATACATCCGTCCGCGTCAACTGCGATGCGGTGTCGTTCTTGTCGGAGTGCTGGCTGTCGGCGTTTCAGGGCGATGTCCGCGTGTCGGCTCCTGGGCGCGTCGAGACGCTCCATGCTTATGTCACCGCGGAGACTCCCGAACGTCTGCACGTGGAGGGGCGTGTCTATGACGCTGCTGCATGTGCGGTGTCGGTCTGCTCGTTTGATGACGACTCGCTCCCTGTGGGCTATGTGGAGATCGATGCGTCACCGGCGGTCATGGCTTCGAGGCTGGCTGTGCCCGAGGGCTTGCAGCTGCTGTCATATACGGTGACGCTCGGACGGCGTACGGTGACGTACCGCCTGACAGGGGAGACCCGGGGCAATCTGTCGTGCTTCATGTTTGTCAACTGCTTCGGTCAGCCGGAGCGGATATATTTCACGGGGGCGCAGCAGCTTGAGCCGCAGTTCGAGCGGTCGCAGGCTCTTGTGTCGGGCGAGATGAAGACATATGATGTCAGGGAGACCGCCAAGGTGAGGGCGTACACCGGTCCGCTGCCACGTGACCATGAGGCTCTGCTGTTTGACCTGCTCCGTGCCCGCGATGTGGCGGTGGTGCGCCACGAGGCTACACGCCGTCACGCCATGGATGCCGAGGAGGTGGTGATCCTCTCGTGCGACCCTAAGGTGTCCCTGGATCCGTCGCAGTTCTCTGATGCGGAACTGGTCTACCGCCCTGTCTCTGGGATTACTGCGCTGATTACGCCGCGTAGGCGCGAACGCACTTTTGATGATTCGTTTGACAATACTTTTGACTGACACCTATATGCCCTATATCCGACCTAAGAAACTGCTGCATTTCCGCGATGCGATGGCGATGCTCGAGACGGGGCTTCCTGTGACCCTCAAGGTGTGGAAGCTCTCGACTGGCGACATACTGACCTACCGCGATGCCATATGCATAGGCTCGCACTGGCGCGGAGGCATACACCGTGTCAAGCTGCCTGACAGCAATCTAATACGCGCTGTGCGCGACATCACCATATTTGAAATCAATGGCTATGAAATCTACCGCTGACCCCCGTGCGCTCCACACCGCGGCACCCTCCACGGAGGACTCCGCCGTGTGGGCGAAATCGAATTTTTTCACAGTGGATGTCCCCGGCAAATCGGCTCTTGCCGACATGCCCGAGACCGCTGACATATTCGGTGACGACGGCATCACCGTACAGCCCCGCCGTGTGCCCGGGCGTGACAGTCTCTATTACATACCATACGGTCCCGATGACCGGCTCCCTTACCACCTGATGCGCACCATCGGGTCAGACCTGGTGCTGAGCCAAAATCTGCAGTTCAACATCCTCACGCTCTACGGCTCCGGGCTGCGCTATGTCGACAGGTCTACGGAGATGCCTACGGATGACCCGGAGATTTCGCGGTTCGCCCTGCGCAATTCGCTGACGAAGTTCTTCCTCGAGCAGAGCACCGACATCAAGCATTTCTTTTTCTCTGTGGCGGTGCTGATACTCAACCGCGAGGGCACCAGGATCGTCAAGGTGCGCCACAAGGAGGCTTGTTTCTGCCGCTTCGAGCAGGCTGACCGCCACGGCTGCGTAAAGCATGTGTTCTGTGCCAACTGGCGCAAGGCTGACGGTCTGAGGCGCGAGGACGTGGAGATGATCACGCTGCTTGACGAGCACGACCCTCTCGGCGACCTCGAGCGTCTGATGGGGATGGCTCCCGGAGATGACGGCATCACGCGCCCTGCCGTGAAGCAGCGCAAGTTTGCCGTTGTGATGCGCATGCCCACTCCTGGCAAGCGGTATTATCCGGATCCCTACTATCTGTCGATATTCCGCGGTGACTGGTTCGATATACAGAAGCTGATCGGAGCGGGCAAGAAAGCGAAGATACGTAATTCGGGCTCTGTGAAGTACCATGTAGAGGTACACAAGGACTATTGGCGGATGCTGTTTTCATCGGAACACATCTACGACCCCGCAGCTCAGGAGCTGCGCAAGAAGAAGGAACTGGAGAATATACGCAATTTCATCATGGGTTCGCGCAACGCAGGCAAGGTGTGGGTCTCAAGCTATTACGTCGACAGCTACGGCAAGGAGCAGCGCATGGTGCGCATCAATGTCGTAGACACAGGCAAGGAGGGCGGAGACTGGAGCGAGGACATACAGGAGACCTCCAACATGATATGCTACGGTCTCAATATCCACCCAAATCTCGTGGGTGCCACTCCCGGAAAGTCGCAGAGCAACAACTCGGGCTCTGACAAACGCGAGCTGTTCACGCTCAAGCAGTCGCTCGAGACGGCGTTTCGCGACGTGCTGATGGAGGTGCACCACGTGATCATACATTTCAACGGATGGGCTGACAGGGTCAAGCCGTCCGTCCCCTTGGTGCTTCTGACCACCCTTGACAAGAAGACCGACGCGAAGCAGGTCGACGAGTCTGGTAAAGAATCCGATGCTTAATGGCTCAAAATGGTTATTTATGACTATAGATTACAATACTTTCAAACGTTTCTGCCCCTCGTCTGCCACTCCGTCCGACGAGCTATTTGACATGTTCCAGACCGCCATACGCCACTCTTTGGAGTATGTGCGCGGTCTTGCCGGCGAGGACATCGCCAGCCGTCTTGACGAAGTGGAGGACATACCTGTTTTGGTCAGTGCCAGAGATGTCGTTTCCGGGCTGGCTGCTGCTGCGGCTGCCTATGTCTGCAACAGGGCTTATGCCGACACTGTGCCTCACTTGGATCTTATACTGACATCTACCGGGTTCGGTGTGGTGAGCAACGAAAATGTCGCTCCGGCTTCGGCTGAGAGAGTGCAGAGGTTGACCAAGGCTCTCGAGGTGTCGGCTTGCAGGGCGCATGATGCGCTCGTGTTCGCTCTGCTGATGTTTCCCGAGTGGCGCGACTCCGACCAGGCGCGGGGGCTGCTGTCGTCGCTGTTCTGGAACAATGCGCATTTCTTCATGCTCGGACTGTCGGAGCCTACAGCGTCACAGATCGCGCAGCTCAGACCTAAAAACGTGTTTGCCGAGGCTGAGCTTGCCTCCTTCATCTCTCCGGAGATGTCTGCCTGTCTCCTGAAATCCATGAGGCATCCTGATGAAAACACGACGCTCATGTATTCGGTCATGTCAAGCTGCCGCAGGTATGTCGCCGCCCATGTGGCTGGAGACTCCGCAGGTATGGGGCGTTTGCGCCATGCCGTCCTCGAACTTCTGACGGCTCACGCTGAGGAGCTGCCGGCGTTCCGCGATTCGTCTGTTTATGCTGCCATCAAATCTTCCAGATATGAGAACAAAGAGGATGACCCGTGTTACTTTTTCGTCTGAAGACGGCAAGCTCGACATCTCGCTTCCGTCGTTCTGGGGCGAACTTACGCAGCCGGAACTGGAGGACACTCTGCGCCTGAAGGCTACCGTCCCCGCCGAGCTGCTGAAGACGTATCTGTTTGCACGGCTTACCGGGATGCATGTACTGCGCCATGATGCCGACGGCTGGTATTGCCGTTTCCGCATAGGACGGCGCAAGGTGGTCGTGAAAATCACGCTCGAGGAGATGGCAGAATTGCTCAAGCCTCTCGACTTCGTGGATGATCCAGGCGATATACCTGTAAGACCTGACCGTTTCGGCAAGCGCAGGGCGGTAGACGCTTCGCTCCACGGCATCCCGTTCGGTGTATATCTGAGAGTTGAAAACCTGTATCAGGGATACATCATGTCCGGGGATGCTGAGGCGTTGGTGGCGATTGCCGACCTGCTGTATCCCGGCACACGTCCATTGGCTTCGCTTGATGATGTACAGACGTTGGCGGTGCTGCAGTGGCTCGTCCAGATCAAAGGGCTTTTCGCACGGACTTTCGCCAATCTGTTCCAGCCATCAGGCTCGTCGGAGGTGACCGCCGACTCGATGATGCGCTCGATGAACAACCAGATCCGCGCTCTCTCCGGCGGAGATATTGCCAAGGAGGCGGACGTGCTTGCTGCCGACTGCTGGCGCGCCCTGACCGAACTTGACTTCAAAGCCAAGGAGGCGGAGGACTACCGCAAGATGCAGGCTGAAATTAAAAAATGACCATTTTTGACTATTGATCTATATGGATGCGCGGACTTTTTTTGATGCGGATGGCTATTTTTCGTCACTTCACGCACGCAACCGCCTCGCACGGGATAAAGGATTTGTCTATAGCACTTGTTCGGGCGTGAACTCTCTCGAGGGGATGCTTGCGGATGCAAGGAGTGCCAAGGCATTTTTTTGTCTTGACGATACCAACGACGGGGCATTGTTTCAGGGACGCAGTGGCGGATGGTACAAGAAACGGACGTTTACTGTGTTTCTTCTGCATCGATACAAGTACGGTGATATGACCGACCGCAAAAAGGTGCTGGGGCTTTGCCGTGACTTGTTCCGCCAGCTCATGTCGCGTATGCTTGTGGATGCTGACGATATGCGCAACGACCTGATATATCTCCACACGGACAATGTGCTTTCGCGGGAGCTTGGACGGTATTTCTTGAACGGTTGCACAGGACTTTACTTCATGATCGATGTGAGCGAGCCTGTCGACCTCGTTTTTGACGGAGACGAATGGATAGGGTAGGACTTCGAGAGCGTGTCGACAGGTATTCCAATGTCTGGACTGACACGCAGCTTGACATATGGCGCGAGAAGGTGCGCCGCCTGAAGATCGTGCGTACTGGGACTTTCTACGGCTCGTTTACATCGGATGTTGCTGCAACGGCTGCCGGGAATACCATCGTGATGAAATTTCTGCGCTACGGGCTGTATCAGGAGTTTGCCGTGGGCAATGGATATACCAAGGGCAATCCGGGAGACTTGCAGATCCTCGATAAGGACTACAGGCGCGAGCATGGGCTTGACCGCCCACGTCGTGCCGGCTCTGCTCCCGGGCATATGACTTCGGGGGAGCAGAGGGAAAAGCGGGTATGGTATTCAAAAAAGCTGTATATGTCTTACAGGGCGATGGTCGAAGACCTCTCATCCATCCTGTCGGAGGAAGGGGTCAACATCGTATGCCGCGCCCTCGATGACGACAGGGCTGTGCTCCGCTGACACGCCCATGTCTTTTTGTCCGCTCCTGTCTCTGTCTATTTTTGCAATGTAAACCTGTTATCGCTATGGACGAAAACATATCAGATTATCTCACCCGGGCAGCCGGGATACGCGATGCATCCGAGGATGCCGAAAACACGGCATTCCGCGTCGGTTCGCTGCTTGTGGACGTTGTCAACAAGCTTAATGAGCATTCGGAAGCTGTCAAGGATGCCCAGAGCGAGGCGGATACTGCCAGTAACGGCATTTCCAACCTCAAGGCTGCGGATGCGCTCTTGCAGCAGCAGCTTGACGGCATCGCCATCCGACCTTTCTCGGGGCTGGTGTATGATGCCACGGAGGCGTTACAGCATCCTACAGGAAGCATACTCTATTCTGTCAAGGAGGGACTTTTCTTCCATGTCGGCACTTCGGGGCAATCCATCTCCAAGCACAACGCCTACCATGTCGGCGACATGGAGCTGCGGGGGGACATGCTCTTTCGCTGCGGATCCTCGCTCTACGCTAAAGGCGCGGACAAGAAGCTCACTAAACTCGCAACCGCAGCAGACTTGGACTCCGCCATCGGGACCGCCAAGACGGATACGGTGGCGGAGGTCAGGCGCGAGCTGCTCGGAGGGCTGCGGCTGCTACCGCTGAGCGAGGCGCAGTACGAGGCTCTCGCCGAGGCGGGGGAACTCAAGGACGACACCATCTACATGACATACGAGGATGATACTCAGCAATGACAAGGAAATCACCGCCGTCAGCATAGGGCGGCGCATCGTCACGGCGGTCTACATCGGCGCACGCGAGGTGTGGACCGCGATAGAGGACGCGTGGCATTCGCTGACCGCATGGCGCGGCAGCGAGCCGTGGTGACACACCGACCGTAACACAACCAACCATACACCATAAACACCGATGGCAAAAGGAAAAGACATAGAAATCACAGGCGCGGACATGCCGTGGGAGGGCATAGCCAAAAAGCGTGTGGAAGAATACATCAAGAAGGTGCTCGCTTCTCTCACCGCAAAGAAGATAGGGTGCCACCACTCCGTCACCAACGACGACAAGACCGTCACCATGCTCGGTTTCGCCGACGATGACTCTCGAGACGCATGGATCGAAGACCCCGAAGGCAACGCATCGCTGGTGCTGTCATCCATCACGTTCTCAGCCGGCGGAGCATCCGAGGAACGCTACATGCTGTCTACGCGCCTGACTTCGCCGCTGAAGACCACCGTGGTCAAAGGGGGCAGCAACCCCGTGACGTTCTCCTACCGCTCCCTCTGGGGAGGCAACACAGACGACCACGACCAGACACCCGGCACAGCCACCGTCACGGTCAACGGCTCCGAGATACCGCAGCTGCGCACATCCCTCACTTCGGGGCAGTCGTACACGCTGGATGTCGGTCCATGGCTGACAGAGGAGACCAACAGCGTCACCCTGACCGTGGCTAACGCCCACGGATCATCGCGCCAGTTCTCGACCACCGTGCGCACCGTCTCATTGGATGTCGGCTTCGACAACTTCGACCAGAGCGTGCCGCGCGATGCCGCATGGCAGCTGCGCGTGATAGCCACAGGCGCGGAAGCACTGGTGCATGTGGCAGTGGACGGCATCGAGACCGCCACAGCCACCGTCACCAACTCCACGCGCGAGATAACCGTTGACCCTCAGGGGCTGCTGCTCCCCGGAGTCCACACGGTGTCGGTATGGGGCGAGAATGCCGAGTACGGACTGTCTACATCGCCCGTGGAGACGCAGTTCATCAAGAAGGGCGCGGAGGCGATAGCGTTCGCCTCGGGCATAGCTTCCACGGTGAAGCTCTACGACACCGTCCGGCTCCCTTACTTCATGCTGCGCCCCGACAAGGCTGGTCAGACCGTGGAGGTGGCATTCTCCGTCACCACAGCCAACGGCGCATCCGTCTCAGCTCCGGGCACCCAGAGCGTCACCCTTGACTCACAGGGAGCATCTGGCATCGTGGAAGCCAGCTGGGCGGTGGAGGATGCCGACACCATCAAAGGCTCGCCGCTGACCCTGACTGTCACATGCGGCGCGGTGTCCGCTTCCGTCACGCTCACAGTGGAGTCGTCGGGGACGCTGCTGGAGCCTGTCGGCGAGTGCAAGGTGGAGCTGCTGGCGCGCGGACGCTCCAACGCCGACGCGGACGCCCGCGAGTGGAAGAGCTTCTACGAGGGCGAGGAGACATGCCGCGTCACCCTCTCGGACGGCTTCATCCTCGGCAACGGCGCGGGCTTCGTCGGCGATGCTTTCGTCATCCCTGCCGGCAAACGTGCCACGCTGTCGGGCTTCCTCCCCTTCGGCGCGGACTTCTCGGCAAACGGCAACCGACAGGGACGCACCATAGAGCTGGAGCTGGAACTGCGCGACTGCACCGACTCCTCAGCCGTGGCTGTCACCTGCACCGACAACGGCACGGGCTTCACCGTGGGAGCATCGGAGGTCGCGCTGTCGTGCGGACAGAGCGTGGTGACCCCCGTGACCTCGGGGCGGCGCGTCCGCGTGGGCTTCGTCATCGAGGGCAGCACGCGCCACTGCGTCAACAAGCTCGTCGACGGCACCACCGAACGCGATGCAAACGTGGCATACCTCTACGTCAACGGCGTTGTGTGCCGCGTGATGGACTATGCAACCGCCTCGTGGAAGCAGTCCAGCCCCAGGAACATAGTCATAGGCTGCGATCAGGCGGACGTGGCACTCTATGCCGTGCGCATCTATGACAAGGCCCTGACCACGACGCAGATGCTCGGCAACCACGCGTACGACACCCCGGGCGCGGAAGCCAAACAGGAACTCGCCCGCCGCAACGACATCCTCGACTCGCAGGGAGGCGTGGACTTCAACAAGACGCTTACCGCACTGCCGTCCACCCCATACAAGATATGGGACATGGAACGAATGCCCACGAGCAAGAAGGACGAGGTGCCTACCACCACCGAGTTTGTAAACCCTGTATGGGAAGAAAGTGCGCGGCAGGGACAGGACGTGTCCCTCGCATGCGCCTCGTTCGTCTGCCGCAACCATCCGATGGTGCTTGACGGCACGTCATCGCTCACATACCCCGACCCGTACAAGAACTTCGGCTCCAAGTACGGCAGCAGCACAGGCGGATGGACGGTGGAGATAGAGGGTATCCCTGTGACCATCCACTCATACTCCATCACCCCCGGCATAGAGGACGGAGAGACCGAGATGGTCGACAAGGTCAACTTCGCATCGTCGGAGGGTCTTTTCAACATCATCACCGCCCACCTGTACCATCAGGCTCTCCTCGGAGTGTCCGACGCATACCCCGGGGTGCTTTCGCCGGCACAGGCGCGGCAGAAAGCCGACGGCGGCATAGGTGCTGTCACCTTCCGCCAGTCGCTCTCGGGCTTCCCGATGACAGGGTGGCTCAGACAGGGAGACGGCAAAGCACCGCGCTTCCTGTCGATCTACAACGTCGTCAACAACAAGTACCAGGGCAATTACCTCGGCGTACAACCCGGCGAGGAGATATGGGAGGTGGACGACAACGTGACATTCTTCGACGAATACCTCGGGGAGGGACACTGGGACGCATCGCTCAAGGAGAACAACTGGCAGTGCCGCGCCACAACGCTCTACTACGCGCGTGTCCCCAAGAAGGGCAAGGACGGCGCGGACTACGGCACCGCCAAGGACGCATCCGGCGTTGCACAGGCTAATGCCGAGAACGCCAAGCTGCGCCGCTTCCACAACTGGATGTACTCGTGCAACCCCAACATCGCCGAACGGTACCGTCTGGCGCACGGAGTGTACGAGCCTCTGCCGTCCCCCGTGACCTACGGCTCTGCAACCTACGACCGCGACACTCCGGAGTACCGTCTTGCCAAGTTCAACGCCGAGCATGCCGACTACCTTGACAAGGCTTCGGCGATGCTCTACTTCCTGGTGTTCGTCCACATCCTGGGCATAGACTCCATGGCTAAGAACATGAGCATCCGCTTCGTAGAGCGTGACGGCAAGTGGATAGCGCAGTTCGTCCAGCGCGACTCTGACACGGGCTTCGGCTACAACAACCGCGGTCAGTTCGGTTTCCGCCCTTGGCTCGAATGGAACGACGGCTACGACCCGCTGACAGGGGCGGTGGCGCAGCTCAGGGAGAAGCGCGACCCTGCCACGGGTGCATTCTCGCTCGACCCCTCGTGCGGTGAGGCGGTGTTCAACGGACGCTTGAGCAGTCTGTGGGACTGCGTCAGCCGTGCATGGGCTTCCGACCTGTCGGAGATGTACGCGCTCCTGAGGAACGCGGGTCTGTCGGCACAGGGGCTTCTTGCCATCTACGACGGATTCCGCGACCAATGGTGCGAAGCCCTATACAACGCCGACGCGATGGGCTACGTCAACACCGGGAACTTCGACATGGCGCACGGCGACAAGCGCGAGTCGTTCCGCCAGTTCGTGACCATGAGACAGGCGTACATGGACTCCAAGTATGCGCCGGCATCCACCGCTCCGCTCGTGCTGCGCGTATGGGGCAACCCCACGGGTCTTGTGCTGCGCTACGCACAGCCGATGTACGGAGCTGTCAAATGGGGAGCCGGGGCGGTTGTGTCGGAGCGTCAGGTCAACGCCGGAGAGCCTGTGTATTTCCCTGCGCCGCCGGGGGCGATGAACGAGACCACCGTCACCATATACGGCGCGGAACTGCTGACATCCGTAGGGTCATACACCGTGGATGCCGAGGGCAACGTCACAGAGTCGGGACTCGAGGGACTGTCGGACGGCAATGTGGTCGTGGCATCGGGTCTTGATAAATGCACGCTTCTCAAAGAGCTCGTGCTGGACTACTCCGAACGTCCGGCAAACAGTCAGGCAATGCAGCTGCAGAATCTTTCGGGCTCCAAGGCTCTCGAGTGTCTCGTAGTGTGCAACTGCCCCGGAGTGACAGGTGCGGTGCAGACATCCTCGACACGCATTAAGGAGGTGGACCTGCGCGGATGCGCGAACATCCCCTCGGTTACCCTGAAGCCCACGGCAACGCTGGAGGCGGTGCGCCTCGGCTCGGGCATCACCCAGCTCACGCTGTCGGACATGGCTTCGCTGTCCGAGCTGTCATTGGAGGGATATTCGAAGCTCACGCACATCAGGGTCACAGGCTGCCCGAAGCTCAAAGACAGGATGAAGCCGCTGACCGAGGCGGTGCTCAAGGCTCAGGAATCCTCGCGCAGCCTGTCGTATCTGGAACTCGACCCGATAGCGTGGACGGGCGCGTCCGCCTCGCTCGTGGAGGGCATTGCCACCATAGCCGACTGCGGGCTCAAAGGCACGATCATGCTGTCTACCAACGTGAAGCCGTCGTTCTCCACGCGGTGCGGATGGATAGACCTCTTCGGTGACACCGACAGCGCGGACGCTCCGCTGCGCATCGTAGTCGATCCCTCGCAGCGTCACGCGCTGTCGTCGGTGACGATACAGGGTGCGGCGCACATATCGTCCACGGGGCTTGTGACGTTCAAGGCGATACCCAACAATGCCATGTCGAACGCCTTTACAAAGGTGGAATGGACTGTGGAGGCTTCGCCGGCCAACGCGGCGCGTCTGGACGCTTCCACGAAGTCCGAGACAGCCGTGGTCAACGTCATGCGCACAGGCTCGGAGGATGACGCGCAGCCGCCGAAGTTCACGCTCAGACTGACGGTAACACCCACGGGGGGCGGAACGCCCATCACGGCGCAGAGGGAGATCTTCTGCTACCGTCCGCGCCTCAAAGCCGGCTACTTCATCTACGCCGACGGCTCGTGGGGTCCCGACTACAATCTGGGCATCCCCGAGAAGACCGCCGTGGCGTACTGCTTCTTCGTCAACCCCAAGGACTATACCGACTGCCGCGTGATGGCTCTTAAGAGTCTCGGAAACCAGTGCTGGGGACCGCAACCGGGAGATGCAAACGGGAGGACATTTGATAACGATTTCCCAGGGATGGTCGCCCCGACCACCAAGATCGATGCTTACTGGACTTACAAAGACCACGGATCCTATGAATTTCCCGGTGGAATATATGTCGACAAAGCAAATGCGGACAATGGACAGTTCGCCGCATTCGCATCTTCACATATTGCGGGTTACGGTCTTGCAATGCACTCAGCCTCCCTAATCAACACCGGCAAGGCAGTCATCCCCTCAGAATGGTCTGACGCATTCGACAGCGATGATGTCAAAAGCTTGTGCGGGCAGACGCTACCCGCAGGAATGATGGAGACGCTGTGCATCATCAGACACCGCAACAAGGTGCTTGACGACAGCAACGTGGCGATGGAACACCCTACAGCCATTGACGGTGTGCGGACAGAATGGCAGCATCTGGACAATCTGCTGTCGTCATGCCCGGATTCAATCGCAAAGGCTATGTTCTATCCCGCCGCCTCGAAATGCCATGCCTACACTCCGTCGGTACACGGGATCACGGCTGTAGTGACACCGCAGCTTGGCGTGCACAAGTGGTATCTTCCCACTCCAGCGGAGATGGTCAGGGTATTCTGGAGCGTGCATTTCGGAGAAAACTATCCTGAGCAAGAGGGTGGTCCAAAGCCTGTCATGGAGAATTTTTTGAAATACTTCTCTACCGAGTTCATATCGGCAATGACATGTCTACGGTCCATTGTAGGATCTGCCCTTGTTGATGTCAACATGTACGGTGCTGGCGCTGGCGCACATATGGCAGGGGGAGCATATAACTATTTCAGGGAGCGAACCGCGCCAGTATGGCCTGTAGCCGCCTTCGACCCCACACTTGAGGAGTGACAGCGAGAATCAATAACCCGATCAACCTATACAGCTATGGAAAAATCTATAACACAGGAAAGCGGAGGGCAGAGACCGCCGCAAGTGGCGGTCTCATGGAGCTTCGGCATGCCGTCGTACACGGTGTGCGTGGACGTGGAGGAGGTGCCGTGCGGTGACGCGGACGCTCCGGCGGAGTTCCGCTGGACGTGCATACGCCTCGCCGAGGGGCGGCTCTCCTACGACACGCTCGTTGCAGCCATAGTGCGCACGCGCTATACCGACGACGCGATGACCGCGATAATCAACAACCACCTGCTCGACACCGGCAACGCCGGGACCGAGGCGGAGTGGCAGCAGATGCAGCAGTGGCGCTCCCGTGCCAAAGCCCTCGCCCGCGAAATCATCGACAACCACGACAACCAAAAAGACACATGATGGAAAAAGAGACAAAGACAGCAAGGACACCCACACGTCGCCAGCGCATATCCAAAGCCGAACAGGCGCACCGCGCCCACCTGCTGACCGTCCTGGCGGCTGTAGTGGCAATCGTCGGCAACGGACTGCTGATAACAGGCTTCATCGTCCCGCCCCTTGGCGAGATCCACCCCTCGGTGCTCATCGCCTTCGGCGAGGGGCTGACCTTCGTAGGCACGGTGGTCGGCGTGAAATACAACTACAAATACAAGTACCTCACCCACAACCCCTGACAGCCCGTAAAAATTAAACATTCAAAACTCAACATTCAAGCAATGAGAGCAATCAACAACATCGTCGTCCACTGCACGGCAGGGGCGCAGACACAGAGCGCGGACGACATCGTCCGCTACCACCGCAACTCCCTCGGCTGGAAAGCCCCGGGCTACCACTACATCATCGAGCGCGACGGGCGCACCGTATGCACCCAGCGCGAGGATCTCGTCAGCAACGGTGTCAAGGGACACAACCACGACAGCGTCAACATCGCCTATGTCGGCGGCATAGACTCCAAGGGACGTGGCATCGACAACCGCACCGCCGCGCAGAAGGAAGCCCTCGTGCGCCTGCTGCGCGAACTGCGCACACGCTACCCCCGCGCCCGCATCCTCGGACACCGAGACATCGCCTCCAAGGACACCAACGGCAACGGCATCATAGACCCCTGGGAGCGCGTCAAGGAGTGCCCCTGCTTCGACGCCATACCCGAATACAGAAATATATGACACATCCCAGTCATGGCAAAAGACAGATTTGACATCGAGAAAGAGCAGCGCATCCAGAACCGCGTCATGGGCGGATGCGCCCTGACCATCATAGCCCTCCTCGTGCTTATGATCATCCTCGGAGGTTGCAAGTCCAACGAGCACACCCGGCGCACCGAGACCGACAGCATCACAGCCACGACCGACTCCCTGCAAGTGCGCAGCACGCGCACCGACAGTGCGGTGGTCGACTGGCTCACATTCGCCATACAGAACCTGCGGATGCAGCTCTGCGCCGACAGCGCCACCCTCCCCTCGGGCGCGGTCATATACGCCCCCAAGTTCACAGCCCAAGCCGACGAAGTCAAAGCCGACAAAGGCAGCGTCGCCACCCTCCACAGCGAGACTGCCGACTCCGCCGCATCCCGCGCCTCCATCCAGTCCGCCCACCGCGAAGCCTCCGACCGCACCCGCGACACCGCCGCCGTCTGCGACCCTCCCGATCTTACAGCCGTGGCAATCGCCACGCTGCTTATACTTCTGTCGGTCTTTGCCGTCTGCATCCTGATAAAGAAACTCCGTAAATCCCACTGATGGATGCATATTTTGCATTCGTTGAACGATTTTTAGAATAAAATTATACATTTTGGACTTCCAAAACGTCTTCTTCGTTTGTTTTAATAAAAGAATTTCGTATTTTTGTAGAGGTTGTTTGTGTAACGGCTTCGCGCAACCTGTATTACCTATATCCGATTATATCCAAATACCACGTATTTTTATTAAAGCTTTAACATTCCACAATGGCTAATTCTATTTCTGTTCAAAGCGTCAAAAGAGCAAACCGTAACATAATAAAAGGACGCACCCGCTCGTTTTCTTCTGACGGAAGAACCGCATCTATCAACTGCCAGCTGCTCAATCGCAGACACACTCTGTCTCTGTCTACCGAAAAGATTATCAATGCTGCCAACAATGCATTGACACGCGGCTTGTGATATCAGTTGCTTTCTGTTGCCATGGGAAGAGAGTATAACTACATCTATTCGCAGCTTGTCACTGACGAGAATGACCTTGTGGGACTGATTGCCTACGGCATGTACAAACGCCATAAGATCGAGTTCATCAGCTCCTATAGGGAAAGCCATAACGGCGAGGATCCCACTGATTCCGATTGCAAGGCTTTTGCTTTGTCTACTTGTACTCCTTGCGGTCTGAAACAATACCGCAGGGAGGCTGAGATTCTGATACAGCGGATGATATTGGAATCAGCCAGTGAGGAGATTGAGACAGCTAAGGAGGAGATGCTTAATGACTATAGAGAGGAAATTCGGGATGCCATTACTTCCGACAGACCTCTTGCGCTGCATGAGTTTGGCAATGTGGTGGCGTCAAAGATGCCCAACGGATGGATGTCAGTGCTTTGGAGCGTCCTCGGCGCGTTTGCTTTTGCTATATTTGTTTCTATCACCTCCTGGGTTGCGGAATCCTCTGAGAAAAACACGGTGAAACTCGTAAACACTGTTGTCGATGCCGTTAAGTCTCATAATGTACCCGATACTATTATTGTAGAGTCTGTTTCTGGACGTTAACAGGGTAATGCCTGCACGTCATGATGCCTACGCCCTTCAGTACGGGGAATGCAGAGAGCTTTGGGATAGTATTGGCTGCTGCCGATTTCTGAAGAGACATCTGCCCGTGAGGGTGGACTTCATACGGTTATAGAACGCTGCCGTGTCCCATATAGAGGACACGGCTTTTTTGTTAGCCACGGCTGTCCGCGCCTTCGTTTCGTCAAATGTTAAAAATGCGTTTCCATGTGATTTTTATTGCTGAAAATTTGCATATTAAACAATTGTTCACTATCTTTGTAATGCCATAAGGCACATAACACTAAAGACTTCTAACAATGACTCAAGAAGAATTTGAAGCCGAGGCAGAGGAACTAAAGCAGATGATGCTTGACTTCTACCGAATCAGAGACAAAGGCGAACGAAAGGTGTTCAAGAAAATGATACTCTACTACGTTCACCGCCTACTGAAAATCTAACAACAAGCCCCCTCCTCTGGAGGGGAGGGGGCTATTTAAAAATTAAACAATGTACATGGCTGAATTACAAAAGAAGTATGAAAGCGACCCTGTGCTTTCAAAATCTATCGAGCTGAGCGAGATCGATGTATTGCGTGTGCTTAATGGAGCTTATCTGGCTGAGCGGTTTTTCGGAAAATCTCGCTCATGGTTTTGTCAGAAGCTCAACCATAGTGTAGTTAATGGTAAGCCATGGGATTTCACGCGAGAAGAGCGGATTACACTGGCAAATGCCCTCACAACTATAGGGCTGGAACTCATGGAGCTGTCAGATGAAATTAAGGACGGCATGGAGGTAGAAGGTTAAATCGTTTCTTCTTGAGTCACCCTTCATACTGTTCCCCTCGGCGCGGATGGTCATACATTGGCTGTCCGCGCTTTTGTTTTGTTAAAAACAATAAAAATATTTTCCGTCTCAAATATTTGCATTACTTTTGCCTTTGCGAAAATCACTAAGCGGTTAGTCCGCTTCCGTCGGGCATCGGTCAATTGCTCGGACATCACAAGTCACGGGCTATTTTTATGCCCTGATTACATACCAGCCCAACGGCTGTCATATCTGCAATTAAGTTTTGCTCTTCGGAGCGGTGCTTAGTGGTTTTCGCGAACGGGATATGGCAGCCGTTTTTCTGTCTATAAGCGAAAATCACTAAGCAATATGCAAAACACAACCAACAATGCAGCGGAGCGCACGCGCTCCTGTTCCTCGGCAAAGGTGGCAGCCCTGATGATAGAGCTGGGCGAGACCATACGCGAGGAGATGGACACTGTGGCAACGACGGTACGCGCCGACGGCCACATCATCTTCAACATCTACGGCGGCACGGTCACCATCCACATCACCGACCCCGCCGACACCAGGAAAGGAGGTCAGGCATGAATATCGATTACGAGCTGCAGCTTGCGAAGCTGCTG
>ULXF01014643.1_pt1 | contig 21373 bp, 12 predicted proteins | sample 1961041 | NCBI WGS metagenome assembly ULXF01 (sample SAMEA4835832, study PRJEB28245) | human gut metagenome | biome: gut microbiome; material: fecal sample | place: Denmark | collected 2008
CACTTCGGCTATTCGGCTCCCTATACGGTTCTCGACGAGAAATTCGGTTACAACGGCAAGACCGTAGCCGAAGAGGTTAAGAAGCTGCTCGGAAAGTAGTCGGGACGTTTGGACTCTTCGGCAACGGATTCTTCCGGCCGAAGAGGTCAAGAAATTGCTCGGAAAGTAGTCGGGACGTTCTTGCTTTTCGGCAACGGATATTAACTTGTCGAATGGAATAGTTGATGGCTGTTTGTTTATCAATATATCCTGAAGATCTGCCGAAAGGTTATAAGTTGTACCTAATCGCAATTAGTGGAGCCGCGTATCGCGTAAGTGATACGCGGCTTTTGTTAATTTAGAAATCGTATAGACGAGCAAATGTTTTTAACACACATGAAACTTCTGAATATGGAGCAAGAGATCAAAAAAAATCTACAACTTTAGATATTTGGATAAACCTTATACTTCATTAGATAATAATCAGAATCAATTTGCAGCAATAAACTTACACTCAGATAGACAAATTGTTACATGCGTCTTTATGTCGGGTCATCTTAAATAACCGAATCGCAATGTTTCCGCATGCAAACCTGCTTTTACGAATTTGCGCGCCATATTACAGTCCTTTGTGTTAATACGATTGTATGTCGGTATTGCATAAGTTAAATTATACGTAAATTCAATTACAATCCTTCTTATTTCGAGTTTCTGAATTTTCTGTATCGGCTGCGGGCGATTCGCTCGGCTTACTGCGCGACCTTGAAGATACTGTCGAGTTTCTCGCTCAACGCCGCCATATCCCGGCCGATCTTGTCATTGGTGATTTGGGCGTAGATTTGGGTCGTGGTGATCCGTTTATGTCCCAGCATTTTGCTGACCGTTTCCAAAGGTACGCCCTGTGCAAGCGTAACCGTCGTGGCAAAGGTATGCCGGGCCATGTGCATTGTCGGATTGAACGATAATCCTGCGAGTCTGGCAACATGCCGCAAGGACATGTTCATCGTCTTATAGTAGCGTTTGATCGGAAAGACCTTATTACCTTCCAGATGCAGATTTTTATAACGGTCATAGATTATTTCGGCTATAGGAAGGAGTTTAACACGGAACTGTGTACCCGTCTTTTGCCGCTTGTCGATGATCCAATGATTCCTGTTGTAGTCCGTATGGATGTCCGCATGGGTAAGTTTCACCACGTCTGCATGGCTCAGACCCGTAAAGGCGCAGAAAACGAAGACATCCCGGTTAATGCCCGTACGGTAGTTGGGAAGTTCGACGTCCATCACGGCCTGCAGTTCCGAAGCGGACAAATAGCGCCGTTCGGCGTATTTAGGCCTGACATGGAATCCTGCAAAAGGATCGACGAGAATCCACCCGTTCTTATACGCCGTATAGGTCATCAGACGCAGTTTCTTGACCCCGGCACTGATCGTTCCGGAAGCAAGACCTTTTACCGTGGAGAGGTAAACGACGAACTTTTCGATAAAATTCCGATTCAACTCTTTGAAAGGAATGTCCTTGACGTGGTATTCGTATTCGAGGAAAGCGGCAAGACGTCTGCGACGCAGACAGTAATCCTCGTAGGTGGAATAAGCGCGGTCTTTGCCCACACGCTTGCGGAACTCCGCAAGATATTCGTCGAAGGTCTGTAACAGCAGGCGGCAATCATCGCCCATACCGAGGAAGGCGTTGCGGACCTTTTCGGCCGTAACGTATGAGTCCCGGTCGCAGAGACGCTGGTACTGTTTGCCGATATTGGTCTTGATATTCTCCAGCTTCTCGTTGATGCGCTGCGATTCGAGACTTTTGCCAGAGGCCTTGTTGGCTTTGGCATCCCAGAGAGTGGAACGAACGGTGAGTTTGCAGCTGAACTGCGACATCGTGCCGTTGATGGTGATACGGCCCATGACGGGAACCTGACCCGATTTCTCCGACTGCCTTTTCACGTAGAAAAGGACTTTGAAAGTGCTGCGTTGCATGATAACTTGAACTTTGAGGATGGGTTAAACGTTAAGTCAAGTTATTTGTTATGCGGAAATCCGATGCAACAAACTGAAAACAAACGCCTTAATGCAAACAAAAGCATTTCGGGCAGGTAACGGATAAGTAACAAAACTCACCGTCAAACCTGCCCGATTTTGCCTTTCTATTGCTCGGAGCACATGCAGAAGAGAGAATTAAATAACTGTAAACAAAATATTTACTCTTTTCTGCACTTTCTCTTACCTACAAAACTCCGGCTTGTAAGGCCGGGGTTTTTTGTTCCAACTCCCGGCGAGGCGGAGTTACCGGGTCGTCGGGTGTTGTTTGCGGCGAATTTGGGGATTGAATTTCTGTTTGTCAGATACAAACTATATTTTTTAGTTTAAAAACTATGTAAAATAGTTGGATGTGAATTTTTTTTAGTTGCCTTTGCTGGCGGACACTGGGATATACTCGTTTGCCCGGTTTTAAAAACAACCGACGCTATGGAAAAACTGACACGCAGGGAAGAGGAACTGATGCGCTGTTTCTGTGAACACGGCCCGCTGTTCGTGCGGGAACTGGTCGCGCTGGCCGTCGAGCCTAAGCCCCATTTCAATACGCTCTCGACGATGGTCCGCGCCCTCGAAGCCAAGGGCTATGTCGGTCACAAGACCTTCGGAAGCACCTATCAGTATTATCCGGTGGTGACCGAGGAGGAGTTTTCCCGCCGCACGCTTGGCGGTGTCATCAGCAAGTATTTCGAGAATTCCTATCTTGGGGCGGTTTCCGCGCTGGTCGAGGAGGAGAAGATTTCGGTCGAAGACCTTCGAGAGCTGATCGACCGCATCGAAAATCAAAACCGCCGGTAGCCATGTACGCCCTGATGATCTACAGCCTGAAGGTCGGCGCCTGTCTGGCGGTGTTTTACCTCTTTTTCAAACTGCTGCTGAGCCGCGAGACCTTCCACCGCCTGAACCGTATCGTGGTGCTGGCGGCTATGGTGCTGTCGTTTATACTGCCGTTCTGCGTCATTACGATCTACCGTGAGCTGCCTGCCGCACCGGAGATGCCGGCTGCGGAGCAGCTCTTCGAGGCGTCAGCCGAACCGCAGCCCGAACCGTTTCCGTGGGATAAGGCCGCTGCCCTTGTTTTTCTGACCGGAGCGGGGGCGACGCTGCTCTGGACGTTCGGATCGGTTTTCGGCGTGATCCGCATGATCCGCCGGGGGCGTCGTGAACGGCTGGCCGACGGAACGGTGCTGGTGCGTATCGGCCGTTCGGTGACGCCTTTCAGCTGGTATCGTTATATCGTATTGTCAGAGAATGATTTGGCCGAAAAAGGCGACGCGATTGTCCTGCACGAAAAGGCCCATCTGCGTTTGCGTCATTCGGTCGATCTGCTGCTCACCGATCTCGCGGGCTGCCTCCAGTGGTTCAACCCCGCGATGTGGCTGCTTTGCCGCGAACTGCGGGCCATTCACGAATACGAAGCCGACGAGGCCGTCCTCGACAGCGGCGTCGATGCGAAACATTATCAACTATTATTAATAAGGAAAGCTGCCGGCGGGAGGTGGTACTCAGTCGCCAACAGCTTTAATCACAGTAAACTTAAAAACCGTATTACCATGATGTTACGTAAAAGATCGTCGCGGTGGGCCGTAGCCAGAGTGCTTTTCGTGCTGCCGCTTGCGGGACTCGCCCTCGGAGCCTTCGCCCGCACCGCCTATGTATTTCCTGATGACAAAGGTAAAAAAGAAAATGTTACGATTCTCATTCGGAACGCAAAAATCGACCCTTCGGACGGAAAATCCGGCAATCCGCTGATTCTGGTGGACGGCCGCGAAGTGAAATCGATCGATTCGCTTTCCGCCGACCGGATCGCTTCGGTCTCGGTGCTCAAGGATTCCGCGTCGAAAGTTTCGTACGGCGAAAAGGGCCGGGACGGTGTGATTATCGTCACGACGAAGGAGGACGGTGCCGACTCGCAGATGCAGACGTTCACGTACGGCGGCAACAGCAGTTCGACTGCCGTCGTGGTGCGCGGCGCCGGGACGGAGCCTGATTCCCTTGCGGGGAGAGTGCGTACGATGACCTACAGGATCGACGGCAGGCGCGACTCGCTCGGCGGAGACATGGTCTGGAAAATAAACGGGCGGGACGTCGATGCCGGCGACTTGGAAGAGTTGTCCGGAAACGTCCGGTCGATCCGCATTACCAAGGACGCTGCCGTGCAGGGGGAAGACTCCGCTGCTGCGGAGGGGATGATTCGCATTATGACCGGACAGACGATGCAGGCTGCGGACGCCGGCCTGAAAGCCGCCGAAGCGGGGATGCAGGCCGCCCGTGCCGGGCTGGATGCGGCACGCCGGTATATGTCGGCCGAGGAGTGGAAGCGGGCGCAGAAACAGCTCGAAATGGCGCAGAAGCAGCTGGACGAAGCCCGCGCGCAGGCAAAGTCGGAAATCTCCTTCTCCGAGGCGATCGCAGTCGATATGCAGGACTCCTCCGCCGATACTGCTGACGGCGGGGCGGTCGTCGCGGGTGCGGTCGGCGGGACGGCGTCGGAAACGCCGTCTTATTGGCGCGTTACGACCGGCGAAGGCACGACGCGCGTGGATCATTCGAAAACGGAGTCCGGCAAAACGGTCTTTACGGGCCGCGTCACGCTGCACAATCCTTCGGAGATACCGGATAACTACGTGATTTTCATTAACGGCGAGCAAGCGTCCAAAGCGGACGTGCTTCGGCTTGCACCCCAGAAAATCAAGCGTATGGAGGTGTTGCGGGGCAAGGAGGCCGCCAAGGAATACGGTGCCGGCAGCGAGGGCGTAATCAAGATTACGACGCGCAGATAGCCGCAGGTAACCGCAGACAGCCGGAGGGGGACGGATTGCCGGGTTGAGACGATAAAATCCGTTGCCGTCCGGTTGTATACGACGAAAACCAACCGCCATAAGCATAAAAAGTTCGCGCCCGGAACGGTTTTGCCGTTCCGGGTTTTTTCGGCGTGCGGGCAATGCAGGCCCGAAACTTGCGGAAATCGCCCGTGACAAGTTGTCCTTGCCTGCGTAAATTCCGGTTGGCGGCAGTCTCGGCGGGCGTCGGCGCGGTGAATTTTCAGCCCGGCCGCCGTCGGTTTTGCCGGGACGACGCCTTCCCTGCGGAGAACCGTTCCGGGCGAAACCGAAAAATTTGGTTCTGCGCCCGGCTTGCGCTATCTTTGCATGGGAAACACAAAACAGAAGCTATGAAACGCCTGCTATTTTTTCTTACAGTCGTAACGCTCGTCTCGTGCGGCCAGTCGTTCGAAAAACGTACGGCCAAATATGCCGAAGTGGGGGAGATGAGCGACAACCGCGCGGCCGTGCTCGATATCAACGAGGGCGTAGGCCGCTGGGGCTATGTCGATGGAACGGGGCGGCTGGCGATCGAATGCCGCTATGCCGACGCCCGCCGATTTGCCGACGGACTGGCCGCGGTGCAGGTCCCCGAAGGAGCTTGGGGATATATCGACACCGTGGGACGGCTCGTGATCGCTCCGCAGTTCGTGCTTGCCGAACCGTTTGAGGACGGCATGGCGTGGGTGCAGGCCGCGGGCGAGCTTTGGGGCCGCGTCGATAAGTCGGGGAAGATGGTTATTCCCTGCCTGTACTCCGAAATCGGCGAGCCGGACGAGCGGGGCTGGATGCGTGTGCTGCGCGACGGCAAGTGGGGCTATCTGCGCGAAAACGGCGAAGTGGTCGTGCCGTGCGACTACAACCTGATCGGCGAGCCTAACGCATACGGGCTGATTCCCGTGACGAGCGGCGGCAAGCACGGCTTCTTGGACGCCGACGGCCGCGAAGTGCTTCCCTGCTTCTTCACCTACATTTCCGATTTCAAGGACGGCTATGCCCGGACCAACTACGGAGGCAGCATGATGCTGCGCGACGAGCCTTACGGCGGGCAGTGGGGACTGATCGATACGCTGGGCCGCGAGACGATTCCGTGCCGGTACTACTACCTCGATACGCCGGGCGAAGGACTTGCGGCCTTTATGCTCGAACAGTTCGGCAATTTCGGCTATGTGGACGTAAAGGGCAATGTGGCGATTTCGCCCCGTTTCGCCGTGGCGAAGCCCTTTTCGGGCGGTGTCGCCGTGGTGAGCTACAACAATGTCAATTACGGACTGGTGGACCGCAACGGCAATGAAGTCAGCTCGTTCCGCTATAAACGCATCGGGGAGTTCCATGACGGTCTGGCGCCGTTCAATACCAACCTTTACGGCATGAATTTTCAGGGGATGGAGCCGCGCTGCGGGTATATCGACACCGAAGGGCGCGAAGTGCTCCCCGCCAAGTGGGACGATGCCGGCGAGTTCAGCGAGATGCGCGCCCCGGTGATGCGTTTCGGCGTAAATTCCGAGGATTTCTACGACGCCCGCTGGGGCTATATCGCCACGAACGGCCAGCTCGTCGTACCCTTCAAATACCACGAGGCATATCCTTTCAGCTGCGGTCTGGCCCGCGTTTTCGTCAAGGGGCTGGGGTACGGCTATATCAACCGCAAGGGCGAAGAGGTCGTTCCCTGCAAGTATCAGGAAGCCGAAGATTTCCACGACTTTACGGCGAAAGTGAAACAGTACGACCGGGTGATGACGATCGACGACAAGGGGCAGATCGTCGAAGGGCAATAAAAAAACGGAGGTCCGAGACCTCCGTTTTTTTGTTGGCTGTCCGGTCCGCCGACTTATTTGAATCCCACGATTTCGGGCCGTGTCGGACGGTAACGGTATTGTTCGATGCGGGTCTGGTTCGATACGCGGACATATTCGCTCTCGACCAGTCCGCGTTTGCCGAAGGCGAGTCCCAGACGTATCTGTATCGTGTTGAAAATCAGCCTTTCGTTCTTGATGCGCACGCCGAAGCCGAACGAAGTGAAGAAGTCGTTCTTGAAGATGTTGGGGGAATAGCCGATCAGTCCGAAGTCGGCGAATCCGAACAGGGCGATACGGAAGCCGAGGGGCTGGTAGGGGGTGAAAAATACGGTCTCCGTGTTGAGGATCATGCGGTTGGTGCCGGTGACATGCTCTTTGAGCGCCTGCAGTCCGTTTATGCGGGTCATGCGGATTATTTCGTCGCTGCCCGTGCCGCGGTTCCATCCCTGCGTATAGTTGAAGGCCAGAAACTGGCGGATGCGGCTGCGTTTGAACATGAAAAGGTTCGAGAACCACTTCAGGTCCACGTCCACCGCACTATGGCGCCACATGCCGGTTGCAAGGTCGATATAGCTGCCCAGCGTGAAACTCCCCATGACGTAGCCCACCGAGCGGAATCCGCCGGTCGTATAGGTCATGCCCAGATACATTTCGTCGTTGAATTCGCCCCACGAGTATCCGCCGACCAGCTCGGCCTTGTAACCCGTCGCAAGGTACTCCCTTGTGCCGAATCCGTAGATCATGTTGGCCGAATAGAACTTCTCGCGGTAGAGACCGGCCCCGAAGAGCATGGCGTCGTAGTCGTGCAGCGCGGGGTTGTGGTTGGGGGCTACCAGCGGCCGCCGGCTGAAACGGGCGTAGCTGTAGCGTCCCGTGAAATATATGCTCGAATTGATGGAGCGGATATAGCGCGACTTGCCGCCCCATGCGTCCAGATTGCGGACCTTGATGAGCAGCGAAGTGTCGAGGTCGATCATGTAGCGCTTCGACTTGACATCGCTGTACGTAAGGCCGATTTCATAGTCCGTCGGACGTATGAACTCCTTGCGCAGCCCCATGTTCAGCTCCGAGTTGTAGAAGTCGCGTCCGGCCGAAAAATCCGCCGTGTAGAAACTTCCCAGAACGTTGGGGATTTCGTATTCGACGATGTTGCCGCCGTATGAGAAGTCTTTGCGGCTGAAGTTGGTATTGAACTTCAGGGTGTTGCCCCAGCCGAAAATGTTGGCGTCCGACAGTCCGACCATCGTGCGGCCCTCGCCGTGGATGGCGCCGTCGACGCTGATCGTCCAGCTGTCACGGGTGCATATGACCATATTGACGCGTGTCGAATCCAGCGAATCGGGCATCAGGGTGATATCGACGTCGGAGATGTAGGGGCGCGAGCGGAGCAGCTGCTTGTTGCGCACGATCAGCTGCGGGTCGATCTTGTCGCCCGGCTTGAAGAGCAGGTCGCGGCGGATGACCCGGTCGCGCGTCAGCATGTGTATCTTGTTGCCCGTGCGTTCGAGCCAGTTGCCGTCGGAGTCGAAGGGATGCTGACGCTCGATGGTGATGTCGCCCACGGTTTTTCCCGCATAGGGTTCCAGCAGGCGGCTTTCGTCCACTACGCGGCCGCTGAATGTGGTGTCCAGCACGGGCTTTACGAAAAGCATTCTGTAGAGCATGCGCGGCACGGCGCGGCGGTTAGTCTTGGACTGGATGCTGTCATATAGCCTTTGATTGCGCTCGGAGGTGGCGGTGTTCAGGCTGTCGGGCTTGAATCCGTCGGGCGAGTTTATGTTGGGCGAAGTTATTTCGGGACCGCGCATGCCGGGACCGGCCGTTCGGGCGAAACAAACGCTCACTGCCGCGAGGACGGTTAGTACGAGTATGCAGATCCGGCGATACATGTCATCAAAGATAACGTAATTTTTCGGCAAAACGTATAAAAAAGCGGCTCCCCGAAACAGGAAAAGACGGCCGTGACGGTCGTCTTTTCCTCAATATACACTCTCTGCGGATGTTATCTCCGGGCATGTCCTGCGATTTTTCCGCCTTCCGGAATCGTACCGGGGCCGTGACGCCGCGTCGGAGTCCGTCTGCGCGCCCTTCCGGTTCTACCTGCGTCCCTCCTTGGCCTCGATACACTCGGTGGCGTGGGGCACTTTCATCAGGCGCTCCTTGGGAATGAGCTTGCCCGTGGTTTTACAGATGCCGTAAGTCTTATTCTCGATACGCACGAGCGCCATTTCCAGATTGCGTATGAACTTCATCTGGTGCGCCGCCAAGCGTCCGCTCTCCTCTTTCGAGAGAGTCGCTGCGCCCTCTTCGAGGACCTTGAACGTCGGCGAGGTATCTTCCGTGTCGTTGTCTGCCGTGTGGGTGATAGTGGCGCGCAGCAGCTCGTAGTCCGCACGCGCGTTCTCCAGCTTCTTCAGGATAAGCTGCTTGAACTCTTCGAGTTCGGCGTCGCTGTATCTCGTTCTTTCGTCTGCCATAGTCGTCTTCTCCTTAATTAGGTTTTATGTAAAATTAACTATTTTTTTCGTAAATACCAAATTTTACATCTCATTATACGATTCCGTCCGGACATACCCGCGCATCGTGCTCAGCATGAAACACTTGCCGTTCCAAATTCACCGAAAAAGGGACTCGGAGACGTTCCGGACGGGCTAAATCCGCGTTACGGCGATCCGTACCGGCTCGTCATCGACATCCGAATCGACGATCACTCCGCCCGCAGGTTGTGCCGCGGTCTTGACCTCGACGGCCAGCGTCTGCGATGCGATGTAACCGGCGTATTTGGTGACGGCGTCGGCCACAAGCTCCTTCTGCTCGATCTCGACCCGGATCTTGTCCGTCACTTCGAATCCCGAATCCTTGCGGATATTCTGGATGCGGTTTATCAACTCGCGTGCCACGCCTTCCGCGCGCAGCTCCTCCGTTACGGTGATGTCGAGCGCCACGGTCAGCTTGCCTTCCGACGCCACGAGCCAGCCCGGCATGTCCTCCGAGGTGATCTCGAAATCGGCGGGGGTTACGGCGATCTTCTCGGCGCCGAGGTCGAGAATCGTCTCCGGAGCGGCTTCGATTTCGGCGATCCGCTCCTGCGTGAACTCCGCGGTCATGGCGGCGATCTGCTTCATGTATTTGCCGTAGCGCGGTCCCAGCGTCTTGAAGTTGGGCTTGATGCGCTTGGTGATGATGCCCGCCGTGTTCTCGATCAGCTCGATCTCCTTGACATTCACCTCGTTCATGATGAGCGTCTTCACGGCGGCGATATGCTGCGCCATTGCCGGGTCGAGCACCGGAATCAGTATTTTGGTCAGCGGCTGGCGCACCTTGATCGAGACTTTGCGGCGCAGGGCCAGCACCATCGACGATACGCGCTGGGCCAGCGACATCATCTCTTCCAGATCGGCGTCGATCAGCTTCCCGTCGGCCTTCGGGAAGGTCGAGAGGTGTACCGATTCGTCCGTATGGCGGCCGCTTACGGCGTTCAGGTCGCAGAAAATGCGGTCCGAGATGAACGGTGCGAACGGCGCCGCGAGCATCGAAACGGTCTCCAGACAGGTGTAAAGCGTCTGATAGGCCGCCAGTTTGTCCTCGTTCATGCCGCCGCCCCAGAAACGCTTGCGGTTGAGGCGTACGTACCAGTTGGAGAGGTTTTCGCCCACGAACTCCTGAATGGCGCGCGCCGCAGGCGTCGGGTCGTAATCTTCGAGCGAATGCGTCACGTCCCTGACCAGCGTGTTGAGCAGCGAGATGATCCAGCGGTCGATCTCCGGACGCTTCTCCACGGGAACCTCCGGCTCCCGGCCCGTAAATCCGTCCACGTTGGCGTAGAGGGCGAAGAACGAATAGGTATTGTAGAGCGTTCCGAAGAACTTGCGGCGCACTTCGTCCACGCCGTCCCTATCGAATTTGAGGTTGTCCCACGGCTGCGAGTTGGAGATCATGTACCAGCGCGTGGCGTCGGCTCCGTAGGTGGCCAGCACCTCGAACGGATCGACGCCGTTGCCCAGGCGCTTGGACATCTTGTTGCCGTTCTTGTCGAGCACAAGACCGTTCGAAATGATGTTCTTGAAAGCCACCGAGTCGAACAGCATCGAGGCGATGGCGTGCAGCGTGAAGAACCAGCCGCGCGTCTGGTCCACGCCTTCGGCGATGAAGTCGGCCGGATAGACCGTCTTGAAATGCTCGCCGCCGTTCTCGAACGGGTAGTGCAGCTGCGCATAGGGCATGGCTCCCGAATCGAACCACACGTCGATCAAGTCGCTTTCGCGCTTCATCGGCTCGCCCTTCGACGAGACCAGCACGATGCCGTCCACATAGGGGCGGTGCAGGTCGATATTTTTGGTCGAATAGTTCTCCGCCGACATGTCGCCGACCTTGAAATTTTTGTAGGGATTCTCCTTCATGAAGCCTGCGGCGACCGACTTTTCGATTTCGCCCGTCAGCTCTTCGATCGAGCCGATGCACTTCAGCTCCGAGTAGTCCTCCGTCGCCCATACCGGCAGCGGGGTTCCCCAGAAGCGCGAACGCGAAAGGTTCCAGTCCACCAATCCTTCGAGCCACTTGCCGAAACGTCCCGTGCCGGTCGATTCGGGTTTCCAGCGGATCGTCTTGTTCAGTTCGATCATCCGCTCGCGCAGGGCCGTGGTGCGGATGAACCACGAGTCGAGCGGGTAGTAGAGCACCGGTTTGTCCGTACGCCAGCAGTGAGGGTAGGAGTGGGTGTGCTTCTCGATCTTGAAGGCCTTGTTTTCGGCTTTGAGCATCACCGCGATGTCGATGTCGAGCGTCGTCTCGGCATCGCAGGCGATATTCGGATCGTATGCGTTTTTCACATAACGGCCCGCATACTCCTTGTATTTTGCGGCGTCGACATTATTTTTCACGAATTCGGGATCGAGCTCCTCCAGCAGAAAGAATTTGCCCTGCCTGTCTACCATCGGCTGGTTTTTGCCGGCCTTGTCCACCATGAACAGCGGCGCAATGCCTGCGGCGCGGCCTACGCGGTCGTCGTCGGCGCCGAACGTCGGCGCGATATGCACGATGCCCGTACCGTCCGAAGTGGTCACGTAGTCGCCGACGATCACGCGGAACGCGTCGCCCATCGGCTTTACCCACGGGATGAGCTGCTCGTAGCGGATGCCTTCCAGTTCGGGACCCTTCCAGCTTTCGCCCGTGATCTCATAGGTTCCCTCCATCTTCTTGGTGAAGTATGCGGGCACGAGCTCTTTGGCGAGGATGACCGTCTGCGGACGGTCGGTATAGGGGTTGCGGCATTTGACCTTGACGTATTCGATCGCGGGACCTACGGCCAGCGCCGTGTTCGAGGGCAGGGTCCACGGCGTGGTAGTCCAAGCCAAGAAATAGAGCGGTCCCTCGACGCCGGCGAAAAGCTTCTCGCTCTTCTGGTCGCGGATGACTTCGAACTGCGCCGTGCAGGTCGTGTCCTTCACGTCGCGGTAGCAGCCGGGCTGGTTCAGCTCGTGGGTCGAGAGACCCGTTCCCGCCGCCGGCGAGTAGGGTTGGATGGTGTAGCCCTTGTAGAGCAGCCCCTTGTCGAAGAGCTGCTTGAGGAGCCACCACAGCGTCTCGATGTATTTGTTGTCGTAGGTGATGTAGGGATCGTCCATGTTGACCCAGTAACCCATTTTGCGGGTCAGGTCCTCCCACATGCCCGTAAACTCCATGACGGCTTCGCGGCAGGTGCGGTTGTACTCCTCGATGGTGATCTTTTTGCCGATGTCCTCCTTGGTGATGCCGAGCTTCTTCTCGACGCCCAGTTCGACCGGAAGTCCGTGCGTATCCCAGCCCGCCTTGCGGTGCACGAGGTAGCCCTGCTGCGTTTTGTAGCGGCAGAAAACGTCCTTGATCGTACGGGCCATGACGTGGTGGATGCCCGGCGTGCCGTTGGCCGACGGGGGGCCTTCGTAAAATACGAACGCGGGGTGTCCTTCGCGCGTGGTGATGCTTTTATGGAATGTATCGCGGGCGTCCCACTCGCCGAGCACGTCGGCGGCCGTCTGCGCCAGATCGAGACCTTTATACTCTTTGAACTTCATGGTGTATGTGTTTTGTTTTCGTTCGGATCCTGCACCCGGAGCAAAGCCGGAACTGCCGGAAACGTCATTCGTTTTCCGACAACTCGCAAAGATATAAAAAAGATTTGAAAATCTGCAAAATTCCGCCGATTAGGCCGCCGCCGCAAAAACGGCGTGGGCTTATTCCGCGATCGGCATTTCGACCCGGAAGCAGGAACCTTCGCCGACGGCGGAATCGACGCCGATTTGTGCGCCCATCTGCTCCGCGATGCTCTTGCAGATCGAAAGTCCGAGTCCGGTGCCCTGCGTGAAGGTGTCCACCTTGTAAAACCGTTCGAAGATTTTGTCCAGCTCTTCGGCCGGAATGCCGATGCCCGTGTCGCGGACATAGAGACTCAGCCGGTCCCGTTTGCGTTCGAATCCCACCGTGACGAATCCTTTTGGTGTGAATTCCAGTGCGTTGCGGATGAAGTTGGCCAATATCTGCATCAGCCCCTGCCTGTATTGGCAGACGGTGCAGGAGGGCAGTCCCTTTTCGACGTCCAGCACGACTTCCTCCGGAGTCTGCAGGCGGAACGTTTCGACGGCTTCGCGGCAGAGCGTCCGCAGGTCGAACCGGGTCCTGACCAGATCGGCATGCCCCGATTCGATGCGCGAGAGGTCCAGTACGTCGGATATGATCTGCAGCAGCAGTCCGTTGTTGAGCGACACGATGTCGTTGTACTCTTTGCGCACTTCGGGGTCCTCCTCGGTGGTCAGCAGCTGCGAAAAGCCTACGATGGCGTTGAGCGGCGTGCGGATTTCGTGGCTCATGTTGGCGAGGAACGCCGTCTTGAGCTTGTTGGACTCCTCGGCCCGCTCCTTGGCGGCGATCAGCTCCTGCTCGGTCTGTTTGAGCGCCGTGATGTCGTAATTGATTCCCAGCATGTCGATCACCTGCTCCTGCGGCCGGTAGTCGCGGCAGATGAGGTGGATTTTGATCCATGTCGTCCGGCCGTCGTCGTGCAGGACGCGGCAGGAGACCGATGCCGACTGTATCTCCCCGGACTCGAACTGCGCCAGCCGGTTCAGCAGCACCGTGCGGTCGTCGGGGTGGATATGACGGTATTTGCCGATGACGTCGCCGATGGCGGCCGTGTCGGCTTCGCCGTAGTTGCGCAGCCAGACGCTCTGCGCATAACCCTCTTTGTTGCAGAGGTTGTAGTTGATGTATCCCACCTGCGCGTATTCGGAGATAAGGCGGAACAGCGCTTCGAATTCCGTGAGCCGGTCCTGCGTCTGGCGGAGTTCCGTGTTGTCGATGTTGATGAGCAGGTAGTGGGTGATTTCGCCCGTGTCGTTGTAGAGACACCGGATGCGGGCCGTCCAGTCGATGTAGCCGCTCCGGCTGGTGTCGTAATAGCTTCGGGCTTTCGAAAAATCGTAGCGTGTGGTGAAGTCCGTACCCCGGCCTTCGCGGATGCAGTCCTTGATCTCGGCCGAGAAGTTGGGGTTGTCGAAAATGCTGAGTCCCCGGATGCCTGCCGGATCGGTTACGCCGAACATTTCCAGATCGCGGGCGTTGATGTCCACCAGATGCCCTGTGCGGTCGTATATCTCGATGCCGATCGGGGCGTTCTGAATGACGTTGCGCAGCAGTTTCTCCTTTTCGTCGAGCGCCTGATGCGCCGTGACGACGTCCGTGATGTCGAGGATCAGGATCACGATCTCCGTCGCGTCGTTGGGGGTGTTGTAGAGGAAGCTGCGGCAGTAGCGGCCGGTTTTGGAGGCATGCCACTGGTCCATCTTGTAATCCCCCAGCCTGATGGCCGCCAGCTCGTCGATGTGCCGGTCTACGGGGATGTCTATTTCGCGGGCGGTCTTGTCGAGGTAATCAGCGGCGTCTACGCCCAGAATCTGCTGCGCCGTCTGGTTGACCGAGAGGAAAAGGTAGTCGGTCGCCTGGCCGTCGTCGTCGTAGAGCAGCCGGATGCGGAAGTAGCCGATCGGCAGGTGGTCGAGCAGCTCGTCCATGTGTTTGTTCTCCTTCAGCACCGCGTAATAGTTGCTTTCGAGCGTGAGGACGTCCGCCTCTTTCCGGCCGGCGACCGGAACGCGCTGGAGGTAGCCGAAGAGTTTGATGCCCTGCTGCGGGTCCGATTGTTTGCGGACGAGCTGCGTATGGATCCATATTTCGCCTTCCGGCAGTACGACGGGGAACGTTTCGTCGAAATGGTTTCCGACCTTGAGCGACAGGAATTCGTTGTGTATCCGTGTCCGGTAATCTTCGCGCGTCAGCGGCATCAGTTCCCCGACTGCGGCCCGGTTGCTGCCGAGTCCCAGCAGATCGACGATGTAGTCGGAGAAGAACAGTTCGCCCGTGCGGAAATCCGCCTTCCACCACCCCATTTGGGCCGCGTCGAGCAGCTGCATCAACGATTGAAGATCGGGAGCGCCGGAGGTAAACATAACGGAGTCGCAGTTAAGTGTATGAAAGCGTGCGGGTGACGCGGGCCGGATTGCCGACGGCAACCGAATCCGCGGGAATGTCGCGCGTAACTACCGAACCCGCTCCAATTATCGCGCCGTTGCCGATCCGGACGCCCGGACAGACGATGACGCCGCCGCCCAGCCAGCAGTTGTCGCCGATGGTGATCGGTTTGCCGGCTTCGCGGCCTGTCGCACGCAGGTCGGGGTCCAGCGGATGGTGCGGGGTGAGCAGCTGTACCTTGGGCCCTATCAGCGTATTGCGCCCGATACGGATCGGAGCCAGATCGAGGAAGACGCAGTCGAAATTGACGAAAGAGCCTTCGCCGATATGGATGTTGTAGCCGTAATCGCAGTAAAAGGGCGCGCGGATGAATCCGGCTGCATTGGGACAGAGCTCGCGCAGAGCGGCGCGGTATGCTGCGTCGTGGCCGGGACATTCGGCGTTGAGCCGGTGCATCAGCAGCGTGGCGCGGTCGCGGTCGGCCGTCAGCTCCTCGTCGCGCGGGTCGAACCATTCGCCCGCCAGCATCTTCTCTTTCTCGCTTTTCATACGAGCGGGATATTTTATTCGAACGACTGCAGTTCGATCAGTTTGGCGTAGATTCCTCCGCGGGCCATCAGTTCGGCGTGCGTGCCCTGTTCGGCGATGCGTCCGTGATCGACGACGATGATCTTGTCGGCGTTGTGGATCGTGCTCAGACGGTGTGCGATGACTACCGAAGTACGGCCCTCCAGCAACTTGTTGAGGGCGTCCTGCACGAGTTTTTCGCTCTCGGTGTCGAGGGCCGAAGTCGCCTCGTCGAGAATCAGGATGTCGGGGTTTTTCAATACGGCGCGGGCGATGGAGAGACGCTGCCGCTGGCCGCCCGAAAGTTTCACGCCGCGGTCGCCGATATTGGTCCGATAGCCTTCGGGCGCTTCGGTGATGAAGCAGTCGGCATTGGCGATTCGGGCCGCTTCGACGATCTCCTCGTGCGAAGCTCCGGCCTTGCCCATGGCGATGTTGCCTTCGATGGTGTCGTTGAAAAGCACGGTGTCCTGCGATACGACGCTCATGTGTGCGCGCAGGCTCTCCTGCGTGTAGTCGCGGATCGAAACGCCGTCGATGAGGATGTCGCCCGCCGTAACGTCGTAGAAACGCGGAACAAGCTCGCTGAGCGTCGATTTGCCGCCTCCCGACGGTCCCACGAGCGCCACGGTCTCCCCGCGTTTGATGTCGAACGAAATGCCGTCGATCACCTCGCGGCTGCCGTCGTAGGAGAAGTGTATGTCGCGGAATTCGATCTTGTCTTTCAGGCCGTTCAGCTCCAGCGCGCCGGGCTTGTCCTGAATTTCGCTCTGGGCGTCGATGATCGAGAAGATGCGCTCTCCGGCCGCGATGCCCTGATTGATGTTGGCGAACTGGTCGATGAAGGTGCGCACGGGGCGCGTGATCTGCGAGAACATGGCGACGAAGGCGATGAAGCCTTCGGGGCTGAGCGACCCCTTGAATACGAGCGAACCGCCGAATACGAGGATGACGCCCACGGCCGAGATGCCGAGGAATTCGCTCATCGGCGAAGCCAGCTGCTGGCGGCGCGCCATCGAGAGGGTCAGCCGGGCCAGATCGGCGTTCAGGTCGTAGAACTTCTGCTTGATATAATCCACGGCGTTGTAGCTCTTGATGACCTTGATGCCCGAAAGGGACTCGTCGAGCGTCGATACCAGCTCGCCCATGCGCTGCTGGCTCGTGCGGGCCGGGTGGCGCAGGCGTTTGACGATGCTGCCGATGATGAGGGCCACCACGGGCAGAAACAGCACCGAGAAGAGGGCCAGCTCCCACGATATGGCGACCATCATCACCGTGTAGCCGATGATGAGGAACGGCTCGCGGAAAGCCACCTGCAGGGTGTTGGTGATGCAGAACTGCACCACGCCGACGTCGGAGGTGATTTTTGAAATGATGTCGCCCTTGCGCTGGTCGCTGAAAAAGCCGACGTGCATGTCCACCACCTTCGAGAACATCTCGTTGCGCATGCGCTGCAGCGTGCGGGTGCGCATGTTCTCCACCGTCCAAGAGCCCAGATAACGGAACAAGTTGCTCAGCAGGCTCACGAAAATGGTCACCACGGCGAGCATGAGCAGTACGTTTTCGGGGTTGTATTCGTTGAACAGATGCGAGTAGGTGAAGTTGAACAAGGCTGTCAGGTATTCCTGATTGAGGGCCAGCGGGGGAAGTTTCTCCACATATACGAACGTGTAGTCGGCGTCGAACATCGTCTTGAGGATCGGCATGATCAGCAGGAACGTGAGCGAGTTGAACAGCGCGTAGAGCAGCGAGTAGAAGAAATAGGGAATTGCGTACTTCTGGATGGGGCGGGCGAAACCCAAGAGCCTCATGTATATTTTAAGCATTACGGGCGGATTATTTGCAGGTTATGTGATAATCGGGACAAAGATAGGAATAATAATGATAAAATCGGACCCTGCGGGTCAAAAGTGCGAAGTTTAGGAGAAATAAGGGCCGAAAAAGGAAAAGAGGCGGGCGTTGCCGCTCACCTCCCTTCCGGTTCATAACCAGTGTCTTCCGATAAATGCGCCTTGTCGTTGGCGGCGGCCACGGCCAGTTGGTCGCAGCGGTTGTTCTCGACCGTATCGGCATGCCCCTTGACCCATACGAACCGCACATTGTGGCGCCGGTATATGCGCAGGAAACGCATCCACAGGTCGGGATTCTTCTTGCCGGCGAACCGTTTCTTCTCCCAGCCGAACACCCAGCCTTTCGTCACGGCGTCCACGACGTATTTCGAGTCGGAATAGACCGTGACGTCCGACCCCTCGAACTTGAGCGCTTCGAGCGCCGCGCAGACGGCCGTCAGCTCCATGCGGTTGTTGGTCGTCAGGCGGAATCCTTGCGAAAGCTCCTTGCGGTGAGGGCCCGAAAGCAGCACCGCGCCGTAACCGCCCGGCCCGGGATTCCCCAAGGCCGAGCCGTCGGTGTATATGGTGATTTGTGCCACGCCGGATTATTTCAGCGCCGCCAGCTGCTCCCTGATGGCCGCGATTTTCGCTTCTGCGTCCGCCTGCTTGGCGCGCTCGTTCATGACCACCTTTTCGGGCGCCGACTGCACGAAGCGCTCGTTCGAGAACTTCTTCATGACGCTTGCGAGGAATCCCTCGTAGTAGGCGAGACTCTCCGTCAGTTTCCCGATTTCGGCTTCGACGTCGATCTTGCCCGCCATCGGCACGAAATACTGGGTCGTCTTGACGATGAACGCCGCGGCCGCGGGGTCTTTCTCCGTCACGGTTTCGACGGCCGTCAGGTTGGCCATCTTCCGCATCACGGGAGCGTATTCGGCGGGGTAGTTCTCGTCGGCGATCACCTTGAGCGTCAGCGCTTCCTTCTGCGGCAGGTTCTTCTGGTTGCGTATGTTGCGCACCGAGGAGATCGCCTCCTTGGCCAGCTCGAACCGGGCCAGCAGGCGCTCGTCGGCTTCGACCGGCTGCGGCATGGGGGCCGTGCAGATCGACTCGCCCTCTTTGCGGGGCGCGAGGTCCTGCCAGATCTCCTCCGTCACGAACGGCATGAAGGGGTGCAGCACGCGCATCAATTCGTCGAAGAATCCGCACGTCGCGGCGAACGTCTCCGCATCGACGGGCTGTCCGTAGGCGGGTTTCACCATTTCGAGGTAGAGACCGCTGAAGTCGTCCCAGAAGAGCTTGTAGGCCGTCATGAACGCCTCCGAAATGCGGTACGACCTGAAGTCCTCGTCGATCTGGCGCAGTGCGCGGCCCAGCGTCTGGCGGAACCATTCGACCGCCAGCCGGTTGTTGTCGTCCTGCGCAGCCTTGTCGTCCGCCGACCAGCCGTTCACCAGCCTGTAGGCGTTCCATATCTTGTTGCCGAAGTTGCGGCCCTGCTCGCAGAGCGCTTCGTCGAACATCACGTCGTTGCCGGCCGACGACGAAATCAGCATCGCCATGCGCATGCCGTCGGCGCCGTATTTGGCGATCAGGTCCAGCGGATCGGGCGAGTTGCCCAGCTGCTTGGACATCTTGCGGCCGATCTTGTCGCGGACGATGCCCGTGAAGTATACGTTGCCGAAGGGCTTTTCGCCGCGGTATTCGTAACCCGCCATGATCATGCGGGCCACCCAGAAGAAGATGATGTCGGGACCCGTCACCAGATCGTTGGTGGGGTAGTAGTAGCTTATTTCCTGATTGTCCGGGTTACGGATGCCGTCGAAGACCGAAATCGGCCAGAGCCACGACGAGAACCAAGTGTCCAGCACGTCCTCGTCCTGACGCAGGTCGCTCGGCTGCAGCGAGTCGTCGCCGGCTTTCGCACGCGCTTTTGCGAGCGCCTCTTCGGCCGTCGGGGCCACGACGTACCCGCCCTTGGGCAAGTAGTAGGCCGGAATGCGCTGTCCCCACCACAACTGGCGCGAGATGCACCAGTCCTTGATATTTTCCATCCAGTGACGGTAGGTGTTCTTGTATTTTTCGGGCACGAAGCGGATCGCATCCTCCATGACGGCCTTGGTCGCGGGCCGGGCCAGCTCCTCCATCGAGAGGAACCACTGCATCGAGAGCTTTGGCTCGATGGCCACGCCCGTGCGCTCCGAGTATCCCACGTTGTTGGTGTACTCCTCGGTCTTTTCGAGCAGGTCCGCCGCGGCGAGGTCCTTCTCGATCTGTTTGCGGACGTCGAAACGGTCCATGCCGACGTACATGCCGACCTTGTCGTTGATCGTGCCGTCGTCATTGAAGATGTCGATCGTTTCGAGACCGTATTTCTCGCCCAGCATGTAGTCGTTCACGTCGTGCGCCGGGGTGACCTTCAGCGCGCCCGTACCGAACTCGATATCGACGTATTCGTCGCGGATCACCGGGATCGAACGGTTCACCAGCGGCACGATGACGCGCGCATCGGCCGGCAGGGAGGCGTAGCGCGGGTCGTTGGGGTTGACGCACAGCGCCGTGTCGCCCAGAATGGTTTCAGGGCGCGTCGTGGCGACGATGATCGCCTTGTCCGTGCCTTCGATCTTGTAGCGCAGGTAGTAGAGTTTGCCGTGCGACTCCTTGAAGACCACCTCTTCGTCCGAAAGCGCCGTTTTCGCCGCGGGGTCCCAGTTCACCATGCGTACGCCGCGGTAAATCCTGCCCTTTTCGAACAGGTCGCAGAAGACTTTGATGACGCTCTCGGTGCGGGGCTCGTCCATCGTGAAGCAGGTCCGCTCCCAGTCGCACGAGGCGCCCAGCTTGCGCAGCTGCTTGAGGATCATGCCGCCGTACTTCTCCTTCCATTCCCAAGCGTATTCGAGGAACTTTTCACGCGAGAGCGACGATTTTTCGATGCCCTTTTCGTGCAGCATCGCCACGACCTTGGCCTCGGTGGCGATCGACGCGTGGTCCATGCCCGGTACCCAGCAGGCGTTCTTGCCCGACATGCGGGCGCGGCGCACCAGCACGTCCTGCAGCGTGTTATTGAGCATGTGACCCATGTGGAGCATGCCCGTTACGTTGGGGGGCGGAATTACGATCGTATAGGGTTCGCGCTGATCGGGTTCCGAGTGAAACAAGCGTTTTTCGATCCAGTAGTCGTACCATTTCGACTCGATCTCCTGCGGCGAGTATTTGTCTGCGATTTGCATAGGGATGAAATTGTTTTACTTCGTTATTTGACCTGCAAAGTTATTAACATTCTGTCAAAGATGAAATAAATATGACGAAAAAATCGTTACCTTTGCGACATTATATATTTGTAAGCTATGAGTAAAAAAGATAAATTCGAAACAATCGAAGTCGAAGACGTGAACCTGCTTCCCGATCTGCTCGACGGCAATCACCGCGTGATCCCCATTGTGACGGGCGGTGACGAAGTCGTCGAAGAGGTGGAGGTTCCTGAGATCATTCCGATTCTCACGCTGCGCAGCTCCGTGCTCTTTCCCGGCGCCATCACCCCCATTACGGTGGGCCGCGACAAGAGCATCAGTCTGGTGCGCGCCGTGAATGCCGAAGGCGGTATTCTGGGCGCCGTGCTGCAGCGCGAAAGTGACGTCGAAGACCCCGCGCCGGACGACATGTACAAGGTCGGCACCGCGGCGCGCATCATCAAGATTCTTGAAATGCCCAACGGCAACCTCACGGTGATCCTGAACGGCTTGGAGAAGGTCGAGATCCGCGAATACATTACTACCGAACCCTACTTCCGGGCCCGTGTCACCGCACTGCGCGATACCACGCCCGATCTG
>ULXF01035302.1_pt1 | contig 20900 bp, 19 predicted proteins | sample 1961041 | NCBI WGS metagenome assembly ULXF01 (sample SAMEA4835832, study PRJEB28245) | human gut metagenome | biome: gut microbiome; material: fecal sample | place: Denmark | collected 2008
CGAGATATTCCTGCCTGTCGAGGATCACATCCTCATGGCATTTGCCTATCCGGCCCGGCTGCTTGAGTTCCTGTGCAACGTTCAGCTTCATACTCTTCCTTTCAAGAGCACACCTTACATATTTTATCTATAAGGCGTTAATGTGTCAACTGGTTATTTTGTGACGAGCCTTGCGGTTGTAGCACTACAATTCATTTTCCACCTTAGAGTTCGGAGTCTTCTTGCTGCAAGATGTTACTTTTTCAGTGATGTTTTTTGAGTTTAGGAGGAAGAAAATACTGCCAAGAAGAGACGCCATTATTTACAGAATGTCTGATTTCGTATATCGCTCGGAGATGGTACTTTTTCTACTCCTTGGATTTTCTTTGTTTCTTCAATATCTACGGGGTTGAGCCGGAGCTGTTTTCATATCTCGCGCTCGGGTAGTGCCCCTGTTTTTTTCTGTTCTGTGCGCTGTACGGAGATAACGCAGGCAATGAAGCGAATAATCGCATGTATAGTAGGCTGCACGTGGTGCGCACTGACTCTGGATGAGTCGGATTATCTGTTATTGCGTCCCATTAAAAAGAATCTAAGTCAATAGTCATTCTTCAATAATACTCAAGATCCAATTCACCCAACCAACGATGGTTGAAGAACGCCGGAAATAAGTACTATCAGCTTTCACATTGTAGAGCGAGGCACCTTTCATAATCTGGACGATAGTCTGTGCGTCTGGCATTTCACCGCACTGCAAGTGTAGCTTCAATGTTTCACGAAACACTTTATGCGATAAAATTTGAGAAACAATGGCAAGCTGACGCGCCTTATATTCAAGTCCCATGATATATCTCCCTTGCGGAGACAGCTGGAACAAGATATTTCTATCATCGTCATGACCTTTATCAATCAAGCCTAAATACCGACCAGCGTCAGTATAATAATTCGTCTGACGTTCATCAAAGGCGTACTCACTCGTGATGTCCTGCTTGGTCATCGGTTTCTCGTACAAAAGTTCAATAAGGTTAATAATCCTCGTCATGCTGTTTGCTTGTGGAAATGATATTACAGGCTCTTGAATTTCAACAACATTTCTTAAAAGATTCTCTATGTCCGCCAAACATATCTCTGTTGCTATGACATAGTTTTTCTGCTTTACAAGCTGGAGGGAGTTATAGCTTTGCGGATCACTGAATTGATACTGATAGAGATTGAAAACGCCATTTGAAAAAATCAGGAATACCGGCTTTACAGGTTTCGTCACTCGATTGCTCCATATACGGTATGGATAATAAAGCTGCCGAACTAAAAAATCGTCAGATAAATCCCTTTTCGCTTCAAACAAAGAGAGATACTGTATTCCTTCGTAAGCTGCATCTATCTCAATCTGCGAGTTATTTACAGCGATACTCTTCGTGCCAGAGGCTGTATCAATATTAAAGACAAATTCTCCTGAGCTCATACGCCCACTGACTGTTGATACAAGCTCATCGTCTTCGAGGAAATCACTCAAAATGCCACAAGCATTTGCACAATTCAAGGCAATAGCTTCGCTAACAAGAAACTGTGGCATTAGGCTTTGAATGTGAGCAGGAATAGAGATTCTCTGAACCTCGTCGGAAGGACTTTCAAAATCTTTATACGCCGAAAAAGAAGAGATAACGTAGTCACCGCGCGTCACGGGCAGAATTGCCAAATTATTTCTTGCAAAAATAGATGGTAGATTGACCTTGTGATCAAACTTAGTCATAAGTCTCGGCTCACGGAACTCTTTTATTTGGCTGGCAGAAATAACAAACTCACCTTGATTACGCACGGCATCAAGGATATTGTATTTGTCAAATAGACTCTCCCATGCAGAATCATTCAATCCCATAATTTGTGATAAGCACCTCCTCGATTGCTCCGCGTTTGCGGGCATCTGAATTGATGGCTCTCTTTGCTTTTACCGTGGTGATATGATAATCCCTGTACAAGTCCCTAATAAATTCCGTTGAAGAATTTGAAAGCATGAACTTCACGCCGCGTTTATTTAATTCGTCACAGCACTGCTTCAAACGAATCTGCTCACGGCGGTCAAAACCACCTTTATTATAACCTGTGAAACTCGCCGTGTCCGAAACAGGGTCATACGGCGGATCAAGATAAACAAAACATCCCTTACCAACTCGTTTTAATGTTTCTGCAAAGTCCTCACTATAGAAAACAACATTGCCGGAGTTAAGATACTTATTTACCGCCCTCAAAACAGGCTCATTCACAATATTGGGATTTTTGTAATGACCAAAGGGAGAATTAAACTCCCCGGAAGAATTTACTCGGAACAAGCCGTTGAAGCACGTCTTGTTCAAATAAATCAGTCTGGATGCCTTTTCAACTTTTGACAATGCACGATATGAATCTCTATCCCTGTCCATGTCTCGGATTGTATAAAAATATTCAGAGGTATTCTCATGCCGCCTTAGAGATGCTATCAAAGACTCAACATCGTCCCTGATAACCTCATAAACAATTATCAAGTCCTCGTTCAAATCATTGACGATTGCTTTTGTAGGTTGTATTGAAAAGAGGACAGCTCCACCGCCTAAAAACGGTTCACAATATGATGTTATCCGTTTGGGAAGCAGCGGTGTGATTTCGTCCAAAAGCTGGCGTTTCCCGCCTACCCATTTTACAACAGGAGCTACCAGTTTATTCCTCGCCATCGCCAACACTTCCTTACAAAACATTTCATAATATTATACCACGAGATTAGCAGCCTTTCAATCAAAAATCTGAAATTTTTTTATGGATTTATTTATAGATACTGTATTTTGTCTATCATGGTTATGTTCCGGAAAACAAATCAGGAAAGCGGAGCCCTAAAATGTGTATTAAGGACATCATTCAGACATTAGCCGACACCAAGAACATCGTTGCGAACGACATCTTTCTGGATGCCGAATCCAGTGATTTGCTCATTTTGGCATGGTCTGCTAAAAAAAAAACGATGCTGGTGCGGTCTCTGTTAGTTATTCCAAGGCAGAATACTACAATACAGGACATGGGACACGCCTTTGGCGTGCTTTGGATATTGGTGCCGGCAAAGTATTTATTGAAGCTCCTGCGCCCCATGTCTGCTGCAAGAAGAACGGTGTGGTTGCCGCTGCCATACCCGAGGTGCGGCACGTTTTTGGTTCCGCAAGATTTTCGAGGAACAGGTCGCATGACTAACCTCGCATGTTTCTCGCCCTGTTGTTTCCGAGATGTTGCGGATTGAATAGCACACCATTGACGGTATCTACGAACGTGTCTACAAAGAGCATGGGACGAGGATGACTCTCGCTTTTACGGGTTGGTAAATATCGGGATTTACAGGTTTTTCCTCACCTGATTAGGTTGCGCTCGCGATTCGTAATAATCGTTGTTTACATTATTACGAATTGTGCTATACTGTACTTGTGATCTTGAAGGGGAGAATCGGCATGGAGTATATGACGGCACAGGAGGTGGCAAAACTTTGGAGCATATCCGGCAGGAGAGTGAGGATTCTCTGCTCGGATGGTAATCTTACCTTCAAAAAAGACTACTGATGGTCGCGTAAAAGAGAATAATGAGGTCGATTTTACTGCACCTAATTTTAACAATGTCGTATCGCCCTATATGCACGGCACTGCCTACTGGTCTGCAGGGTAGCTTAAGGAGTTTCTTTCAGAGCATGTTGTCAGCCGTGACTGCAGGGATGTTAAAAGAATCCTGTTCTATTGTGAACCTTTCCATTATGACGTTCAATAAATTGCGGAAATCACGCATGGCATCCACTTCAAAGACCTACTATGGATCGCAAATAAAAAGAGCTACACACTCTCATCGACAATGACTGCTGTTCGTGCAGATAAAAAAACGTGTTTTTGATTTTCATCCACAGCTCCCCAAAGGAGTACGTTGCTCATTTCCATCGCTTTTTTAACGGAATGCGCGGAGGCAACGAGCATCAGAATTTGACGAATGTACGCCTACGGCATAAGGACGTTATCGCTCAAATGGTACTCTTCGTCTTCATTACACAGCAGGATGCCGCCATTTATCAAACATTTAAGATCAGCGAAAAAGAGGAATCTTTTATCCACTGTACGATAATGGGTGGAGTTTGTGCTATGAGGATACCGATGATATGGTGCAAAATGCGATGAGCTATGTTGCCGGATACGCCACGATCTTTGAGTATTCCGAGACATATTGGGACTATATACAGGAGATGGCGAGGTATAGCGGCAATTTCAAGGACTTGTCCCCCTTTCTGTTACAAAGCATGGAGGGGCAGCCATTTTAAATGAAACAGGCTTTAAGGGCTATCGCTTTTACGGGGCGGTAGTATGCACTATTCTTTACAGCACATACCACGCTACTATCTTCACCATCACTCCTCCGTTTTCATCCCGATAGTATAGATAAAATAAAAACAAACAATGTACCATGAAGTAGCAATTAACTAAAAAGCGGAGACCTAATATGGCGCCTATATTTACCACATTAAAACGGTATCTGTATAAACACAAAAACGATATTATAAAAAATACAATATGCTGGGCGGCGCTATTTGCTGTATACGGGTTGCTTTTTGCGCGGAAAGAAGGCATAATACGCGGCGCGATCAACGCTGCATCCGCAGTATGCCTTATAGCTTTAGCAGCGTATATGTATGCATTGCATATACGGCGCAATCAACACAGAAGCCCTGCGGGCCGCGATGTGGTTTTTATCCTGCTGAATCTGCTCGCCGGCATTGCGTTTCTGGTTATCGCATGGCTGCTGTTGTATATGCTGTTTGCCGGAATAGCCGGCGCGGAGCCGGGTTCGGCAGAATATGCGGCGTTATCGCTGCTGTTAGCGGCAGGGCTGTATCCGATGCTGGCAACATGGCTTTATCTTCCAACCGCATTTCAAAGTAAGCGCGGCGATGTAAAATCCTATTTCAAAAGCTATTCCGAACTCTTCAAAAAATCATTTCCGACCATACTCCTTGTCAGCCTGTGCTGTACAGGCTTAAGCGTAACAGTAAACATAACGGCGGTATCGTTGCTGCTTTCCTGCATACAGTGGACCGTATGCACGGAGTACTGCGCATATCGCACGGAAAAATGGTACGAACAAACGAAAAAACGCAGCATACCGTTATAAGTAATAGGGGGAAAACCAAATGAAAAGGGCCGCCGGCTTCTTATTGGCTGTAATATTCGCGCTTTCCGTTCCGTTACAGGTATTTGCAGAAAACAGATATGCGGTCAGCGTACAGCTTTCCGAAGGCAAGAATGAATATCGGATAGAAAATCAGAAACGGCTGACATCAGCCGAAATGGACAGGCTATCGGATAAGCTTGCGGACGAATACGCCGTGGATATATCGATAGTGCGGCGCAGCGAAGTCATTCCCGAATTCGAATATGAGGACGAAATTTCATATAGTATGCCGGTGGAGCTGGAAATGCTGGAGGAACCAGCAGAGCCGGAAGAACCTGTAAAAGAATTGGATATGACCGGCGCCCTGCGGCTTTACCCCATAACAAGGCGGGATAATGGGGTATATTCCTTTGTGGGCTTAATGACAGGCGGATATATTGGAGTTTTGCCTGAAAACGCGGTGTCCTTCAAACACGGCATCGATGGCGGCGAAGAACTGCGATACGGCACAATAGGAGAAGAAAATGAGTATCCGAACAGCAGCTTGTTCGGATATGAGCAGTATCAGGGAAACACGGATAACTGGCAGTGCGAGGAATTGTTCGTTTCCCTGGAGCCGGACAGAATATACCGGCTTACGGCAAGCATAACCGTAAAGAAGCCGCAGGCGCCGGAAGAAACGGAGACAAAGGCTGTTGCCTTGAACGTGGAGGAATCCCCCGCGCCTGAGACGGGCGACGAGCCGGAGACCGAGGAATATACCGTCGAAAGTGACAGCTTTCTGCTGTATGTACTAAAGCCCGGGGACACGCTTATCGCGGTATCCGCATGGTACGGCGTAGATGTTGGGCAGATAACGGCGGATAACCATATAGAGGCCGGCGACAGACTGCTGGGAGCCGGGGACACGCTGTTCCTGCGCAATCCTTCCACAGACAGACCGCTTTCCGACGGCTCGGCTGAGCACGGGACGCTTACCCGGAAGCGGCTTGGCGTACAGGGCTCGTCCGAGTACGCATACTCCGCCGTAAACATAGCCACGGGGAATCTCTATTACTCCACGGAGGAGACGACTCTCAGGGAATACGACGGCTTTGCCGTGACACGCGATTACAACAGTATGGCAAGTTCGGTAAGCGGCGGGTTCGGCCGGGGCTTCTCCAGTAACCTTACCATGCATATAGCCAGGCTGGACGGGGATATGCTGTTTAACAGCGAGGACGGTCAGGAGATAAGACTCACGTCTGCCGGCGACGGCACATATAAAAGCGATGATGGCTGGTATGCCCTTGCGAAGGATGATGATGAGTATGTCATCTCCACCCCTCAGCTTGACGCATGGCGGTTTGATACCTTTGGGCAGATAACCGAAATAACTGGCAAAAACGGCCTGCCGGTAGAATACGCATATGACGAAAATCACAGGCTCACCGGCATAACCTCCAGATCCGGCGCGTCCTTCGCCGTGGAGTGGGACGATAACGGGCATATTGAGTTGCTGACCAAGCCCGACGGCACCTCCATACAGTACCGCTATTCAGGCGGCTTCCTTGAGGCGGTAACAGACGAGGAAGGACATGTAACCACGTATGAATACGACGAAGCCGGCAGGCTCATACAGGAGACCAACGCCCTGGGGGACGCCGTGTTCGCCGCCGCGTATGACGATAATGACAGGGCGGCGGAATACAGCAACGCCACAGGGGACACGGCAAAATTTGAGTACTGCGACGGAACGGTAAAATATACCGACCAGCGAGGCAATGCCAAAACTTACATCATAGACGCAGAGTACCGGATAACCGGCGTTCAATATGCGGACGGCAAAAGCGAGAGCAGAATATATAACGAGCTGGATATGCTCACCTCGCATACGGACAAGGCAGGAGATACCGCGGAATACACATACGACGCCAGCGGCAACCTTCTGCAAAAGGTCTATAAGGGGCAGGTTCAGTTCACCGGGGAATACGACGGCAGCAATAACCTTATAAAAGAAACGGACGTCCAGGGTAATGTCACTTTATACGAATACGATTTAAAAGGAAATGCCACAAAGGTAAGCTATCCGGACGGCACCTGCAAAACGTATGTATATGACGGGCGCAGCAGGCTGGTGCAGGAGACGGATCAGCTTGGCAGGACTACCATATACGAGTACAGCGGCGCTGGGACAGGGGTGACTAAGCTCACGGATCCCAACGGCAACGTTACGGTCAGCAGCTACGACGCTATGGGCCGGGCGACGGAGGTGACTACCGCCGCAGGAACGACAAAATACACATATACCCCCTCGGGCCGCATAGCGACGGTAACTACATCAAGCGGGATCGAAAGCTATGAATACGATGCGGCAGGCAACACTATATCAAAGACGGATGCCAACGGCAATAAAACAGAATATGTCTACGACAGTAACGGACAGGTCATACGCATAAAGGCAGGGGCTTCGGACGTACAGGATATTCAGTACGATCCGGACGGGAACATCATAAGCGAGAAAAACGCCAAGGGAGAAACCACGGGCTATACCTACGACACAAACGGCAATGTCATAAAAGAGGTATACCCGGACGGTTCATATACGGAGTATAAATATGACGCAAAGAACAGAGTAACCGAGGAAAGAGATTCGGATGGTGCCAGCCATACATATGAATACCACAGCTCTCTGGATCTGGCAGTAAGGGAAAAGGACAAGCTTGGCAGAGTCACTTTATACGATTACGACGATGCCGGCAATCTTCTCAAGACTACCTTGCCTGACGGCACAGAGCTCGTCAACACCTACGACAGCATGAACCGGCTGCTTACCTCCCTGGATGAGCGGGGCGTAACCGTCTCATATACCTACGACGCCAACGGCAATATGACAAAGCGGAAGGATACCGCAGGGAGTATTACTACATATGAATACGACGGCAACGGCAATCTCATAAAGGAGACAAACAGACTGGGGCATTCCAAGACCTTTGAATACGACGCCAACAACCGGCTGACCAGGGCAGCCGACGCTACGGGCAAGTTTACCGCATATACCTACGACGGCATGGGCCAAACCCTGACAGAGACCGACCGCAGCGGCAATACAAAGCGCTATACCTACGATGCCAACGGCAACGTCGCGACGTATACCGACGGCAACGGCAATATCAGCAAATACACCTACGATTCCTCCAACAGGCTTGTCAAGGAGGAACATGCCGACGGCGGAATATATGGCATAGTATATGACGGCGCGGGAAACGTGGCAAAGACCATAGACCCATATGGGAACGTAACCGGCATGGAATACGACGGCAAGGGCCGCATGACTGCCGTAACCGACGCTCTGGGTAACGTAACGAGATACACCTACGACAACGACGGCAATGTGACCTCCATAACCCACCCTGACGGGGCTGTGGAGAGGTATAAATACAATAAGATAGGCTGGCTGCTGTCCTCAGAACTGCCCTCCGGCCTTGTCACCACCCTGGAATACGATATCATGGGAAGGCTCATAAAGGCCGGCAACAATCAAGGGCAAATCGAGAACTATGAATACGATAAGGCCAGGAACCTAATACGCCATCGGGACGTGTTGGGCAGGGATACGGTATACACCTACGACGATCATTCCCGGCTCATACGCAGGCAGACCCCGGCGGGGGATGACGACAGGTATGAATACGACGCGCTGGACAGGCTTGCAGCCGCAACCGACGTTCAGGGCCGGACTACCCGGTACGAATACGACGGCGCAGACAACCTCGTCAGGATAATCCGCTGGGACGGCAAGGAGCAAAACATAGAGGTCAACGGCGAGGGAGCAGCTGTATCCGTAACCGACGAGCTGGGGCTAATCTCAAAGACAGCTTACGACGGCAACGGGAATGTGAAGGAGATTACCTCCCCCGGCGGCATATCCGTAAGCAGCGTATACGACTGCAACGGCAAGTTCACAGAGCATACCGACGGCAGCGGCAATACTGTGAAATACCGTAACGACGCCCTTGGCAGACTGGTGGAGACAGTTTCCGCCGAGGGAGTCACAATAAGCTATGAATATGACGCGCTGGGCCGCAACAGCGCGATACGGGACGCCGCAGGGGTGGAAAACTACGCTTACGACAGCATGGGAAGGCCGGTAAAGCGCACCGACGCAAATGGCAATATCACGGAATACGAATACGATACTGCGGGCAACCTGAAGCTGCTGAAAAGCGCCGACGGCGGCAGCACTGCATTTGAATACGATGCCTTTGGGCGCATTACCATCATATCCTATCCCAACGGCAAAAAGCAGAGCTGCGAGTACGACGCTCTGGGCAGGCTGGTGTCCGAGACCTCGGTATCCGGGATAAAGACCAGATATACCTATGACATCAGGGGTAACCTTACCAAAATATACGACTCCACCGGGCAGAACATAAGCTATTTCTACGACGAATTCAATCGCCGAATAAAGGCCACAAACCTCAAGGGCGGGTATACGGAGTATGAATACGATAAATATGACAGGCTGATAAGTGAAAGCGACAACCGGGGAGCCAGGGTCAGATATGAATATGATGACATAGGGCGGCCGATAAAAGTGACGGGAGTTACGGGCCTTGTCACGCTATACACATATGACAGCGACAACCGACTCATACGTGAGGATGCCGGTGGACGGATATATAGATATGAATATGACAATAATGGCAGCGTTACGGCGCTTGTAAATCCTGACGGCACGAGAAGGACGTTTGAATACAACAGGGACGGGCAGCTAACAGCGAAGAAAGATTTCCAGGGGAACAGAACCGTCTACTCCTACAATAATACTGGCAGGCTAAGCAGCATAACCGATGCGCTGGGCAATCAAACGGCTGTGGAATATGATCCGGAGGGGAACATATCAAAGCAGACCTCTCCGGACGGCAGTGTAACTTCCTTCGCATACGATAAAATGAATAGGCTGGGCAAGGTAACGGAGCCCGGCGATGTTACTGCACTGTATCAGTATGATTGTATGGGTAGCCTGGCGGCCCGGTTGACAACCGGGGTAAACCCGAAGACGGGAGAAAGTGAGCAGCGTAAGGTGCTTTACAGACATACCTCCTCCAATAGGCTTGCCTCCATACTCAACGGCGAGGACGAGGTGGAAGCGGAAAGTAAGGCTGAAATATTCACATACACAGCCTCGGACTACATGGAGAAAAAGGCCATGCCGTCCGGAAAAGAGATTGCCTGTGAGTATGACAAATATAACAACATAATCAAAGTTTCGTATGAAAATGACCCGGCGAATACCACATCTGTAAGCTATTCCTACGATACTTGGGGCCGTGTCACCATGACGGACGACGCGCTGGGCAGGGTTAAGCTGGAATACGACCTGTCCGGGCAGCTCACAAAGGCAGCGTACTCGGAGGGCATGGAGGTACAGTACGAGTATAACCTCTGGGGCGAGCTTATCAAGTTAACCTACCCCGACGGTACCGCCGCCGAGTACACCCGGGACAGCATGGGCAGGACTACTGTGCTGAAGGACCGGGACGGTAAGGAGACGCTGTTCGAGTACGACGAAAACGGCAACGCAACAAAAACCACGCTGCCCGACGGCACGGTGACGGCGACAGAATACGATGCGCTGAACAGGGTGACGGTCAAAACCAACGCCGACAGGGACGGCCAGCTCATATCCCGATACGCTTACGAATACGACAGCATGGGCCGCATATCCCGGGATGTGCTTACCGACGAAAACGGGGATGCGGTACGCACATACCAATACGACGCCAGAGGCCAGCTCATACGGTATGAGGAAACCTCCCCCGGCGGCAAGGCCACTTCGGAGTACGCTTACGACGGCTTCGGCAACAGGGTAAGCGAGGTTACGGAGCAGGACGGAAGGATTGTCCGCCGGACATTCATATATGACGGCTATGACAGGCTCACCTCAGAGCGTGAGGAGGGCAGCGAAACCGCAAGCTATCAATACGACGCCGACGGCAACCTCATAAAGAAGAAGGAACGTGGCTCCGTTACCGTCTACACCTACGACGGGGCAAACAGGCTGCTTACCGCCACGGTGGACGGCAAGCTCATGGAGCAGAACACCTACGACGGCAGCGGGCTGAAGGCGTTTTCCCTCAGGTGCAAGGAATACCCTTCCTCCTCCCCCGACCGCTGGAAGGCATGGCTGCTGGAGCTGAGGAATCGTAAGAAGGTATGGGTAGAGGATAAGACCGATACCCCGGAGGAAGCCGCCCTTGCAATGGAAGGAGAAGGCTTTGAAAAGCTGCCGGAAAACGCGGAGGAAAGCCCGGCGCGGGGGGAATGGATAGCGGTAAAGCGGGAGGCGGAGACGCCTGCGGCCAGGCAGAAGCGCATTCGGGACGCCTGCTACACAGGCGCAGGGGTACTTGCCGCCTTCGCGCCGCCCATGGGCACGGTACTGCTGGAGGAAGCGGAAAAACTATGGCGCAGCTTATGCGGCGTACTGGATACCGCCATAGATTTCGTATATAATGGAGGCGAAGCAGCTTCTAAGCAGGATGAAGCAAGCAGGGACAGCCGGCCCGACGACAGCTACATGGAGCTTCCCATTGAGCAGGAGGAGGCGGACATGGCCCTTGAGGGGCCTTCCCTCAGGGCAAAGTACCTTACCAGCAAAAAATACTGGCTCATATTGCTGCGCCTCCCCTCCGGCAGCGGCACCGGCGTATACTACGAGCCTACCCGCTACATCTACGATCTGACCCTTGACAACCCGGAAGTGCTTGCGGAATACGGCAACAGCTCCAACATGCGGACTGCCTACACCTATTCCGACGACGCCAGAATATCCGGCGGAACCGCCAAAGAGAACACCTATTATCTCTACGACGGACACGGCAGCGTAAGCGAAACGCTGAAAGACGGGCATGTAACATCAACCCTCCGCTACGACGCCTTCGGGCGCATCACCCAGGGGGAGCCAAAGCAGGACAAGCTGTTCGCTTTTAACGGTGAGGAATACGTGCCCCAGACCGGGCTGCAGTACCTCAGGGCCCGGCACTACGACCCGGCACAGGGAAGGTTTACCACGCAGGATACGTATCTCGGCAGCAGCGGAAGTATACTCAGCCAAAACAGATACGCTTACTGCTCCAACGACCCGGTAAACTACACGGACCCCTCCGGGCTCCGGCAGGTGGCGGGCACTGACGCGGCTGACGTCACCGGGCGGAACAGTAAAAGCTCCAAGACCAGCGCGTCAAAGAGCGGGACTCGCAAGTACGACAGCACCTCCAGCTACGGAACGAAGGTGGGCAGTTCAGGCAATACTACCTATTACCGGGATTCCAAGATGCCGGGCGGGGTATATGGCGTCGAAAAGAGCACCAACAAGGTTACGACCTATAAGCCCAGCAGTTTAGGCAGCTCGGGCAGCTCAGGCAGCAACTCCGGTAAAACCCCTGTGCCGACTGTGCCGGACAGGTACGACTATACCCGAAATCCAATAGCAAAGCTGAAGAACGGCTCGAATGATGCGCTGTATGTCGGCAGGCGGCTTACGCAGAGTGTGGCTAACAGAGCAAGAAAAGCTACTGCGACGGTCTGGAACTGGTCGAACAGGCCGCCGGCGAGTGAACCGAAGCAGGAGCGGCTGGAAAAATCCAGAAGACCGGAATGGTGGGATGAGAATAAGAGGAATCTTATAACGGCCGGCGTAGCCGGACTGGCGTTTGGAGCAATACTGGCAGGCGGCTTTACAGTTGCAGGGGCAGGAGCTGCGGTGATGGCTGGCGCATCGACTGGGACGATAACCGGTACTGCCGCTGCAGGGACCGTTGCCGCATATGGTGCCGGGCAGGCGGTAATAAGCACTGGCGCTATGAACATAGCGTTGTCGTTTGCGGCGAATTACAGTCAGGGCTCCAGCGCGAGTGATGCGCTTAAAATTGCACAGCAAAAGTCGTTGGAGCAAATGCCGCGCAGCGCATTGGAAGGGGCGCTGGTCGGCGGCATAGCAGGGGGATATCAGGCAGGTAAGGTGGCTCGCGATTTGCGCTATATGCAATCTGCGCTTATTACTGATAAAAATACTGATAGTGCGTGGGAATATGCCGCATCGAAAAAAATAGATTTTTATGTCAAGCAAAATGGATCTGTTATTCCTGCAAGGGGTTATAGATATGTATCAGTAGAAGCAGATTATTTGGATGATATGTATATCAATATGAAAATTCCCTATAACCCTAAGGGGACATATTTTTCATTTAATGATTATTCTAAGGCAAATCCTAAAGCTTTACAGGTTCCGCATGATGCATCAGTCAAAATAACCTTTAATACATTACAGGTAATAGATGATATTCATATACCCTATGGTAAATGGGGAACGGCTCCATATTTAGAGCCGATTACACGGGATTTTCCACAATTTGGGTCTGGCGGGGCGACGCAAGCTATTACACGTAGTGTAATTGATATTGAACGCATTGTAATATTAGACAAATAGTAAGGAGGATTTCATGATAATCACAGATGAAAAATTAAAAATGTGTGAAGAAATACTAAAAAATAAGATTAACGATCAGTCAATGGACTATGAACAAAATGCTTTGCGGATACTTGAGATAGCATATGCTATCGGGAGTGATTTGGGAGAGGATTCAATCAATAAAATAATTGACGCCTATTTTGATGTCGTGCTTAATCAACAGGTGCGACTATCACCGGAATCCAATAGTAAAGCTGAAGAACAGCTCGAATGATGCGCTGTGTGTCGATATGCGGCTTGCGTAGAGTGTGGCCAACAACGCAAGGAAAGCGACTGCGGCGGTCTGGAACTGGTCGAATAGGCCGCTGGTGAGTGCCCCAAAGCAGGAGCGGCTGGAAAAAGCCCGAAGCCCGTAATGGCGGGACGAGAATAAGAGGAATCTTATAATGGCCAGCGTAGAGGGGCTGGCATTTGGAGCAATACTGGCAGGAGGTAATAAGCACGGGCGCAGTGAACATAGCGTTGTCGTTTGCGGCGAATTACAGCCAGGGCTCCAGCGCGAGCGATGCTCTTAAACTGACTGAAAACCCATTTAGAAGTGGATCATATGGTATAATTGATCAAAATACACAAAAGTATTTTGAGGTATTAAGAATTGACCCACCTACCCCCGTTGGTAGAAAAGGCCCTCAATATTCGCACTATCATATCTATGGCTCAAAGGAGCATTACGTTCCAGGATATAATGACTACTGGCCCTGGTGATGAATGAAAGGAAAAACAACATGAATAACACGAATATGTACAAAACGGTAGAGACTTCCATGATGCGGATATTTTGAGCATGGAGTTTCTGACGGTCAACAGCTATTTTGACACTATTCACATCATATTAAAGGACCGGCGATTCCTGCTCGAATACGGCAGCGAAACGATAAAAATCACATTGTCGGATTGCAGCCGGGTTAAAATAGAGGCGAGAATGTACATATGCGGCAATGACAGCGTGCGTTCATGCTGGATAAGCGATGATGAACTGTTGGAAATAATAGGAGGAATAGAAAAAGCCTTTTTACATTTTTATTTGGAAACCAATACAACTGCCAGTATTATTGATGTGTATGCTTGTGATGTTAAAATAGAAAGATATATGTGACGACAAGTTGACGGTAACTTTTTAGGAGGGCACTACGACCCGGCACAGGGAAGGTTTACCACGCAGGATACGTATCTCGGCAGCAGAGGAAGTATACTCAGCCAAAACAGATACGCTTACTGCTCCAACGATCCGGTAAACTACACGGATCCCAGCGACCACCGGCAGGTGGCGGGAACTGACGCGGCTGACGCTATGGGAAGGAGCGATAAGGGATCCAGGATCAGTTTGTTGGGGAGAAAAGCAAGGGATATCTTATCAAGGTCGTACACTGTTGTGGGACGTACTCAGAATTTCACCATATATCGCGACCCTCACACACCAGGAGGGATATATGCCGTAGATAGAAAGAACGGCAAGTCCTCCGGCTACAACACGACTGCATGCAGATTTAGGAACCAATGAACTGCTCGGCCGCAAATTGCCGAGCAGTTCATGATTCTAAATGCATCAGTGCTTCGGTACTGTGTTGTCTCCTTGGTTCTGAAACCGTATGGCTCTCCTGTTCAGGATATAAGGTCGAAGCCAAGGCTTTTTGACAATGTAATACGAACGATAGGTCATTTTTATTCTTTTATATGAGGACTATCACCTGCCCCCCTCCCTCGCGGATAATGAATGAAACCATAGTTTTTTGTTCTCCACTATATGTTAACTGTAGCAGTAGAACGCCTCTGAAACTCTATCTTATTATAGCAGTCCAGCTTATAGAAAAAAGGTTGTTTTCCTGCGGCGATTGTTTGGGCAATACTATTATTTGTTACTTGTAAATATCATCATCGCCATAGAGAATGGGAGCTTGATGAACTTTTTTAAAAGTCAGCTGCTGACCGCTGACAGTCAGCTTAAAAGATTGGTTGCCGAGGATGATGTCTTGATCCGGAAGAATCACTTTGTTTGCCGCACTGTCGCATGAGATAGAATATATGTCTTCGTCTTTTTCCACAAAATGGCCTCTTATATAATGTTTATTTTCACTGTCTGTATAATAGAAAGAATTTCCGTCATGAGGATCGATCGCCATAATTGCTGGGAAAACGTCGTCTTCGCAGGAATATGAGCCGCCAAACTCATCGCTCAAGGGTTCGGGCAGCTTGCCTAATATGCCATATCCGGCAATAATAAACACGACTAAAACTGCCCACAAAACCACTCTTCTTAGCCTCATCGGGATGCGCCTCCTGTCTCTTTGAAATACTTTAAGAATACCCGTACTTTCTATAGATCTAATTATCGATGCGTGGAGCAACATACCGATAAAGTACGTTGCTCCATTTGAATTGCTCGAATTGTTTAGATTAAATAATCCTTATACTGCTTTTACTTCTAAATAGAGTCTGGTTGCAGCATGTCCGTACCTATAGCCAGTAAGCTTCCAAGTACTTGATCCATATAATCTTTCATATTCAGCATACTTGTATGTAGTAATATCTTTGTACACATGAAGTTTACAGGGCCTATTTGCCAATGCAGGTACAGCCTGACCAGTGCTGCCTCCAACATAACCAGGAGAAACACTTACGCTGAAGACACCCCATGTAATCGAAATAGAAACACTTTTATCGTATCCTCCATCATTCCATATAAAGTACGAGCCAGCAGGAAGTACGCTTCCGTTAATGGGTTGCCCCACAGCAGGGCCAATATATACCTTGGTTTTTGTTATAGTACCAACGAGCTCCGATTTATATTCCACATCATGTGCCTTTGGGCCAATTTGGCCAGTAGCAAGCCTCTCATATGTGGGTATCTGAACTGTAGACTCAACCGGCATGATACCCTCAAAAGCAAAAGCAGGGGTACCAAATGACATGCCGATAACAAGAACTAATAATAGACTTATCAATTTTTCATAGTTTTTATCCTCATATTATAGAGTAGTAGTTATTAGAGCCCCTCTCCAAGGGCTGTGATATACTGTCAGGGATGCTGTGGATTTATTTAGTTCTCCTACCACAAGCGGTTCTTGAAAGGCTCTAACCACAGCCCTTTACAATGTTGTTAAATGTTGGCAATCGATTAGATGCCGCCAGATGATTTATGTGGGACAAGGGTACAACAATTTTGCGCTCCCCTTGCAAACCTGCATTGCCTTTTGGTGATGTGAGCCTCCGCTCATGAAATGCAGGGGTGTTTTTATGTGGGGGCAATCATAGGCATCCCTCCTTTGCCGCAAGGCACTATTACCGACTCTTATTATTACACTCTATCACACTGTTGTGGCTATCTATATATAGAGACCGATTTGACATAGCAAATATGACAAAAACTTTTTTAATTTATTGTCACATTTAGGTTCGCTGCTTTGTCTCATTTGCAAATAATGTGGAAAGAAGGAATGCATATGAAAAAAAGATTAATCTCGTTACTATTGGTCGCCTCCTGCATATTCTATTTCTGTAGTTCTGCTTTAGCATTTGAAGAACCTGTGGTTAAATTCATTGGAAAAGTATCGGCAGGCTTGGACGCGGTAAGCAGCAACACCTATAGTCTTTGGGGAAAAATAACCGGAGCAGCTGGTGAAAGTCTGAGCGTCAGAGTAATACTATATAGAGGAAGCACATATATAGCTGAAGTGTACAAGCCAGGGAATGGGCCTACTATATATACCAGCAAAAATGTATCCTTGACTTCTGGGGATTATAGACTCGATATCACCGGTACTACATCTACAAGAACGATAACTGGTACAAGGTATATAACGATTGACTGATTTTGCCAGAAAAACAAGAGCGCCGTCCACACAATGTGGACGGCGCTCTTGTTTTTCCTTAGCTTTTACTTTCCCCGAAGATGTAATATCTATAGTCAACACCGCTGTCGGCAAGAATCATTATATAACTGTTGCCTATCTGTGTAACCGCATTAAACGAGGAATCAGCGCTGTCAATTTGGCAGTGAAGGATGGTTCCGTCGGGAAGTGCATAATCCCAGAAGATAGATGCTGTGTCGCCAATTCCATAACCGGGCGATTGAACATTCCAGAACTGATAAACGCACAAGCGGTTATCCGCCTCGGTAAGGAAAACTGAATACAGACCGAACTCATCATTGCTATTAACTGACATCATAAGCTCAAGCGGTAAATCCAAAGTGTTTGCAAACTTGTAAGTTGTATATCCGGTTTCCGCTTCAAATTCTTCATAGCCACTGTAGTGCCTTTCTTTATATTTAGCGGAAGGAAGAATATCTACCCCGTTGGTTTTTATGATAAAGCTGTTGTCCTTAACGCTGAGGATGAAGTTATACAGCTGCCTTGCCCATATTCGGCCAGTAGGAGTAACAATAAAGAATAATGTGATAAACACGACAAGCGACATTAATATAACAATCCTGCGGCGCATGCCGCCTAATGCCCAGCCAACGCTTAATCTGCGCCTATTTGCGGCGGATTGCTCTTTCTTGATGAGACTGTCGAATGGTTCCCACTCGGAATCCGGTAAATTTGCTCTTTGTTTTGCCCGTTCAACTATTTCTTCAAGAGAGGTGTTGCCTCCTTCATTGGCTATTATTTCTTCAGCTTTCGCCTTGCTTATTGCAAATCGCCCATCGACAAGGTTAGGATATGATTTAACCAGTTTTTTGAACTTGTAGTCTAACATTCTTGCACCTTCCTTTCGCATACTTCTACATTTTAAAAATGAATGTTGTCACCGTAAGCCACAATCGCATGTCACTTGAAGACAGCGCCTTGCGCAACCGCTTGAATTTCTGGGCAAGTGTATTGGGTGAGATTCTCATTTGACGCGCCACCTCGTGAAGTGGATAGTCGTCAAGGTACCTCATATAAAAAGCTTCTGCAAGGTCAGGAGGATATTTTGCCAGCTCCTTATTCAGGCTTAACAGGAACTCAATATGAGCCATATCATCGGCACCATATTTGATAATTGAGTTTAACTCTGTGCCGGTTGGGTCTATTTCCACACACCTGCTCTTACGCAAAGAACTGTTATAAACCATATGCCGAAGGCTGGTGTTGAAAAATGCCTTCGGAAACCGAATTTCTTCGGCATCAGCATCTCGCTCAAGAAGGGCTATGCACAGGTCGCTGACCAAGTCTTTGGCCTCTTCTGTATTTCCTGTTAATGAGACAGCATACCGCTCCAAATCCTCCCTGTACTTGCTGAATGCATCAATTATAGCTTTCTTTTCCATATAAATGCCCCTATTTATGTACGTATTATAAATGCTCATATATAAGCAAATATATATTACCACATATAAGTGACAAATCAGAAAACAAAATATGACATTGAACATCCCCCTCATTTGTTAGACAGTGTGATATAATGTCTAACAAATGGAGATGCTGCTCATAGTGGCTCGGCTGTTTTTCGCTTACCAAGCGAATGTAATCCTCCGCAAGTTCGGTGCGGTGCACGAGATCTTACGCTATCTCGTTGTCATAATAGGCGGTGTGGATTTTTTTAGTCAGCCTGCGTCCTATCTCCTTTCCGCCGCTGCTGAACTCACGGCCTATGGTTATTATTCTGTTCGTATGCTGCGCCTCCTTTAAAAAGGGATGTGTGTCGGTAAGGGACTCGTAAAGATTACAAAAGGAGAGATTATATCCATTATAATCTGACGCGACGAGGCATGGCAATACAGGAAGGATTTGTAGAGCCGTTCGTAACGCCGCTGCAAACCATGAGTAAAATGCCGTGATCCGCCCAGAGAGCAAAACTAAACCAAGAAAGAAAAAAAGCCGCCCTGATGAAGCCAACTACTATTGATACAAAAGTAATGTGGTTAATATATAGATGGGTTGCGAATTGAGAGGGACAGTGCTGTGAAGAATCTATTTGAGTAGCCCCGTTCCCATTGGGGGCGATATGACCGCTATGAAATGAAAACTACTGCAGACGGCAAGCAGTATATCACGCTGGGAAAAAATGCCAAACCCGATATCTATAATCCCCCGAAGAAAGTACTGGAAATCATTCTGGATGTGCTGAACATGGGAATGCTGATGATGAACCTCCAACTGGAGGAAGAACTACAGAATGCCATTCTGTAGTTTGTGCCCATTACGGTATGCTTGTACTGATGACGGCACTGCCCACTTTGCCGTCCTTCATGGGTTATGAGGCAGTGTATCTGCCCAAGAACCACTTTACCAAGGCGGAATTCATGGAAACCGAGGACTATCTGCCGCCATTCAAGGGATATCTCTATTGTTCCGGTAAAGGAACAAATAATCCTCACAGAACCATTGAGATTCACAGCAACGGCAAAATCTGCAGGGCGAAAGGAGATGACTATAATGGAACAGAATAGAAGAACACATACTTCTACTGACGATTGGCGTGGAACGCTGGTGGAGGAAACGCTTAAGAGTTGGTTTATGTATGGCCTCAACCTTAAAGTTCAAACGCGGGAGGACGATTTCGATGATGCGATAGACGCCGCAATCACAGCGCTTCCAAATCGGCAGCGGGATGCGATTCTAAAATACTACTGCGATGGTCTTACGAAGAAGCAAATCGCGGACACATGGAACACAACTACCGGAGCTGTGACACATTTCCTCAAAGAAGGCGAACGCTTGCTCGTATATCCTATATACGCCCTGTTTCGGCCAAAGCAAAAACGGCCAGAGCCCATCTCATTCAAGGATGTGAATGCAAAGACCTTAAAGACAGTTCTGAAGACAAAGGATCCGGAAAAGATATTGGAGGCGTGCAAATTCATTTCGGTAGCGTACCTGGCCGTTCAGTCCTACCCTCGAATTGCCCCATCCTCATTTTACCGAGTGAGGATGTTCGGAGCGAACACTCTTTCAGATGTTATTCACCTCATAGAAAGTGGTGAAATCGAAATAGTGGACGAGGATTGTAAGAACGACCCGGAAAAATTGTGTTTAAAACTGCGAGAAAGACGCACTGAAGTGTGTGATATTATCCGCGCATTAGAAGAATTCCTTCCGTTCCGCATTGCTGTAGGAATGCCGCCGAAATATCAGCCAAAGAACAACGAGAAAATCACCTTTACACCAGAAGACTGGCGAAAGGCTGCGGTCGCGGATGGTTCCCCGTTCGCCATTAACGAATATCAGCAGGACATCAACGAACTTGTAGACGCTGCTCTCGCCACCTTTCCAGAACGCAACAGGGACATTATTCAAAAATACTACCGCGATGGTTACACTCT
>ULXF01060307.1_pt1 | contig 20379 bp, 18 predicted proteins | sample 1961041 | NCBI WGS metagenome assembly ULXF01 (sample SAMEA4835832, study PRJEB28245) | human gut metagenome | biome: gut microbiome; material: fecal sample | place: Denmark | collected 2008
GCCTTACACTACTTTGCTCAACGCCCTATCTGGGCGCACTGTGTCGATTGTTTCTTTCCCAAGCAGTTCCTCCATTTCTTTCAGCGTCGTCTTTTCCTTGCCGCCCAGAAAGAGCAGCGTATCGCAGTTGCCGACGATTGTATCAGCACTGTCCTTGTAAATCGCTTTGAGCTGAGACTGCGCCTGAAGCACAATGCATGCCGAAATTTCTCGGCTTCGGATGGTCACAATCAAGCGCTCAAAGTTCGGGATTTGCCCAATGTTGGCGAACTCATCCAGCAGGCAGCGCACATGGACAGGCAGTCTGCCGCCATACACATCATCCGCTTTTTCGCAAAGCAAGTTGAACATCTGCGAATACGCCAGACTAATCAGAAAATTGAAACTGGCATCCGTGTCGGACATGATGAGGAAGAGTGCAGTCCGCTTATCTCCCAGCGTATCAAGGTGAAGTTCGTCATAAGCCGTAATTTCCCGCAGTTCCTGAATATCGAACACCGCAAGCCGTGCGCCGCAGCTCACCAGAATCGACTTGGCGGTCTTGCCGGCAGCCATCCGGTATTTGGCATATTGCCGCACCGCAAAGTGTTCCGGCTTTTCCGCTTTCAGCTTTTCAAACATCAGGTCAACAGGATTTCGGTATTCCTCGTCCTCCTCGCGAACTTCCATGCTGTTCAGCATGTCAATCAGCGTCGTAAAATTCTGCGCCGCGGGCGGAAGTTCGTAGTGAATGTAGCCAATCAGCGCCATATAGAGCAGCGTTTCCGCCTTGACCCAGAAGTCGTCGCCGCCTTTGCCCTCTCCCTTTGTGTTTGCTATGAGCGCCGTCACCAGCTTCAAAATGTCTTTTTCGCTTCGGATATACGCAAACGGGTTGTAGTGCATGGACTTTTGGAAACTGATAACATTGAAAACCCGCACGTCATATCCGGCAGCAGCAAGCATCTTTCCGCACTCCGTAATCAGCGTCCCTTTCGGGTCAGTGACCACAAGGGAGTATCCCTTCGTTTTGGTACACTGCATGATGTTCGGCTTGATGAAAAAGCGTGTTTTGCCGCTGCCGGAACCGCCGATGACAAGCACGTTCTTATTCCGCGCGTTTTTGGGATTCGCCGGGCGGCTGCTCATGGTCAGACGCTCCGTCTGGGTCAGGATGATGTTGTTCCACGGGTCAGGGTCAACGAACGGCGCAATGTCGCTTGGCTTTCCCCAGCGGGCAGCGCCGTATTCTTCGCCGTGCCGATACTTCTTGGCATTCCTGCGTTTTGCATGTACCAGCAGGCACAGTGCGCATCCGCACAGAAACCCAATCAGCAGGTCAAGGGGCACAAAGCCGGACAGTCCGTTTCGGAACGCCATTGCCACGCCATCCCGCAGGTGCAGGAATTTCGCGGAAAAATCCGTCCCGGCTGACAGCCGCCATGCTTCACTCAGCTTCGCCGCGGCAAGTCCAATAACCCCGTAGGGCAGATGCAGCAGCAGACGTTTTTCCCATGCGGCAGTGTTCATCTTTCCCGCCCTTTCTGCCTGCTGCGCTCCTTCTGTTTGCTGGGGGATGCCGTATCCAGCTGAGGCTGAACATTCCGCTGCGCCTTCCGCTTCGCCAGAAAATCCATTGCATACGCGCGCATTGCCTGATCAATGGCTGCACGGTCGCGAGCTTTGAAGAACACCAGATAGCGCGTTTTTCCGCTGTCGGAAGTACCCTTATGGATGGCATAATCCACCCCATATTGGCGGGCGTATCGTTCAAACGCCTTCACCTCCTGCCGGTCAGCCAGCGCAGTCTGCTCAACGCCCTGATTCTGCCCGATGAGCTGCTTCACGCTCTGCCTGCCCTGCGGTTTCGCTTGATAATGCTCCTTGGCTTTATTCCAGCCGAGTTTCAGCGCTTTCGCGAACGCCGTCGCCAATGTCCTTTCAGTGAATTTGCTGGTATTGATGATGAGGGAGAGCGTTTTGTTTTCGATTTCTTCCTGCATTGGAAGCCTCCGTCATGAAAAAGTGCAGCGCGCCGCCCAAGGCGGGACTTCCAAGCGGCGCAGAAACAGCTTTTGATGATACACCATTCGCTTACGCCTTTCGCCGTCTGCGCATCAGCAGCATGGTGCCGCTTATCAGCATCAGGGCAATGCCGATAAGCATCACCCCCGATGCCGCCAGCTGCACGCCGGTCTGAATCGTCGTGTAGTTGACCCACTGCGGCATTTCTTCGGGAATCTTGTAGTGCTCGTCAATGACCAGCTTCCGGACATCGCCGCTTAGGGTGTAGCCTTTCAGCGTTTCGGTTTCCTGCAAATAATAAGTGCCGTTCTGCAAGTGTTCGGCGCGGACAATGCCGTTCTCATCGGATTCCAGCGTTTGCAGGAGATTGCCGTCCGCATCCCGCAGGGCAAATTTCACGCCTTGCAGCGGTTTGCCATCGGCATCCACTTTCATGAACGCATAAGAATCAGGAATGTTTACCAGCAGCACCGGCGCTGTTCCCGACCAGCTGTCATCCACTTGGAAGCGATAGTCCGCCATGCGGCTGTAACCGCTGGGGGCAGCCGCTTCATGTACAGTCCACACACCATAGTCAAATGCGGTAAAGGCAAACGCACCGTTTTCGTCGCTGACAGCCGTTTCTGCCACAGCGCCCGTTTCCGCGTTGATGAGCTTGAAGAGAATGCCTGCCATCGGCGTTCCGGCTGTATCCACCTTGATAAACAGGATTTTCTTCTGCTGATTCACCACCGTCGCTATCGGTTCTTCCGCATTCGTCCAGTTCGGCGTTACCGTCACCGAAATTGCGCTGCGGTTCAGCAGATACCCATCCGGCGCGGACGTTTCACAAATGGTGTACTGCCCCTGCGGAACGAAGCGGAAGCGCACCAGCCCGTCTGCATCCGAAACAGCCGATGCCGTTTCGCATCCATCCGCATCCAGCAGCACGAACTGCGCCCCTGACAGTGCCTTTCCATCCGCCTCGGTCTTTTGAAGCAGAATTTCGGCGGGATGGTTGATGGAAGAAACCGTAACGGAAACAATCGGCGTTTCCTGATCCGACGCCTGAATTTCTACGGTGTACGTCGTCAAATCCAGCACATACCCGGACGGAGCGCTGATTTCCTTGACCGTGTATTTGCCCAGCGGCAGCAGCGGACTTTTCTCCACGCCTTCGCCGCTGGTGGTCATCGTGGCGACCAGCTCGCCGCATGAATACCACTGTGTTCCGTCTTGCCCGATAATGTCCTCCGCCGCCCGAATTTCAAATACCGCGCCTTTCAAATACCCCTGTTCACCCGTCGTCTGCATCTGCCCGGTCTTTTCCAGCAGAATCTGCCCCTTGATAGGCGTATTGAGGATGCTGACGTTTTGAATGGGCACGTTCTCCGCCAGTGATGCCATCGGCAGACAGAAGAGCAGCAATGCCGTCAGCAGCATGGGCAGGATGTTTCGTTTTGTGTTCATGGATGCCTCCCGTTTTCTGAAATACAGCAGGGGCACCATCTGCCTGATGCCCCTGTTGAAGATTGTCTTGTCAGTCAGCATTGCCGGGAATCGAAACGGTAACGACACAGCCGCTGTCCAGATACCCGTCCGGCACGGTGGTTTCGCGGATTTCGTAGATGCCCCACGTCAGCACAGGCGTGACTGCCACCCCTTCCGCATCCGTGGTGATGACCGCCACAACCTCGCCGCACCCTTCCTTGCCATGCGAAGGCAAGCCGCTCACGCGGATGACCGTAAAGACTGCGCCAGCCAGACTTCCGCCCGTTTCCGCGTCCGTCTTAACAATGCGAACCTGCCCCTGCATGGGGATATTCGTCACGCTGCGCTCCACGGTTTCGGCCATGACGACGGTCACTTTTTCGCTCCACAGGCTGTTTCCATAGCCGACGGGCGCTTCATGCTCCTTGACCATGTAGTCGCCGACCAGCAGACTTTCGGACATTGCCACGCCGTCGTCGTTCGTCAGCATGGTGGACACCAAGTCGCCCGTGCTGCCGTCCTCATTCAAGGCGTAGATGTCGAAGCGAACGCCCGCAATGGGATGACCGTCCAGTGCATCCGTTTTGATGACCCGAATCCAGCCGGGCGCATCCTCATTGACCACCGTCGTCAGAATCTGCACAGGGTTCTGATAAGTGCCGTCAATCGTCACCTGCCATTCGCCGGTGGACGGATGATAGCCGTAAGGCGCTTGAATTTCCCGGATGGTATAAGTGCCATACCCCAGCTTCGAGAAGGTCAGATGACCGCTGGCATCGGAAGTCTGCTGCTGCACGAGTGTGTTGCTGGCATCGTAAATGCCGAACACAGCGCCGGGCAGCGGCTCGCCGTTCTCCTTGACCTTTTTCAGCTGAATCTTGTTGATTTCATCCCGGATTTCGGTTTCCCCGATGATTTTTCCTTCGCTTGTTACCGTGAAGGTTTTTACCGCCACATTCAGCGCATACCCCTCCGGCGCATAAGTTTCCTTGAACGTATACGAGCCGGGAACAAGCGGAATATCCGGCAGCTGACCGTTTTCATCCGTATACGCGCGGTAAATGGTGCTGCCCTGCGCATCGTACACTTCAATCAGCGCACCGGGCAGCGTTTCCTTGCCGGTAATGTCCCGCTTGGTAATCGTCACCGGCGTGTAAATCAGGCGATTCAGGATAGGCGCATCCAGCGTGATTGCGATTGCCTCCTCCGCTTCATCCATGTTTTCGGGTGTCAGCAGCACCGGGTACTGTTCGGTATTCAACAGCCAGCCATCCGGCGCGGACAGTTCTTTGACATAATATGCGCCATGCGGATACATGCCGGAGAATGTCAAATTGCCCTTGGCATCCGTGATGCCAGTCGCCATCAGCGTATGGGCAGGCAGCTTCTGGCTGTCGCCGTAGGCAATCACCCCTGCATTGAACAAGCCGAACACGCAGCCTTCGCCGGGAACTGTCTCGATGGACGAGCGAATCATGCCGTCCGCCGTTTCATCCACTCGAATTGCTTCCTGCTGTTTGTGCAGCGTCACCCGAATCGGCAGATAGGTGTTGACCGCGGACACTTTCACTTCCACCACTGCCGTCTGCTTGCCTGCCGCCGTCAGCGTGAAGGGATACGGGGTATCATCCAGCAGATAGCCGTCCGGAGCGGAAACTTCCTGCAAGCAGTAGCTGCCCAGCGGCAGCAGTTTTGAGTTCACCGCGCCGTCTGCACTGGTGGTCAGTGTTTCCACCAGCTCTCCCTGCTTGTAGAAAACTGTCCCTTCCTTGCCGACAACATCCGCTGCGGCGCGGAGTTCAAACACAGCGCCCGTCAAATACCCCTGCTGATAAACAGGCTTCATAACGGTGTTGCCCCATTCGTCCTGCTCGTCCGTAAAGCGCACCAGCTGCAAGCCGGTCTTTTCCAGCGCCACGCTGCCGCGCACGGGCGTGTTGGTTACATTCACCGTGATGGTTTCCGCCGCTGCTGCCGGAACAGACAGGCTCATCACCAGCAGCACCAGCGCAAGCACCCAGTGCATCCATTGCTTCATCCGCTTCATTTTTCTTCCTCCTGTTATTTGATTTGAACGATGGTCACAAAGTCCGTATCCACATAGCCGTCCAGCGCATTGGTTTCCGCAATTCGATATTCTCCCCACGGAAGCGCTTCGGTCTGTGCGATGCCATCCGCATTCGTCGTAATTGTTGCGACAACCTTGCCAATGTTGGAAGCATTGTCCGATGCAGGCGCGGTCAATCTCGTCACCGTGAACGTGACACCGGGCAGCGGTTTTCCCGTCATGCTATCCGTCTTGATGACCCGGATGATGCCCATCATGCGCTCGTTGATGAACATGCACGCCGTGTCTGCCCCCGCCGTCACCATGATTTCCTGCGCCGAGACAACCGACAGCCGATACCCCTGCGGTGCGGTTTTCTCGCGAACCTGATAGCGTCCCGGTGCAATCCCGGAAAAAACGGCACGCCCCTGCGCATCCGTCACTGCTTCTGCCAGCACCGCGCCGGATTCATCCAGCAGCTCAAACACTGCACCTTGCAGCAAAATGCCGTCCATGGACTGCTTGGTCACAAACACCGTGCCATACAGCAGTTCAAACGTGACAACGGCGGATTGCAGCGGGTACGGTGTACCGTCAATCGGGACAAGCACTTTCTGGATGGAGGCGCTGGGGATTCCGACCAGAAAGCCTGCTTCTTCCGCGCTGGACGCGATTGATTCCATGTAAACGGAGAAGCTGCTTTTGTCCGACAAAATCCGGATGGTATCGCCGCTCTTGACATAGTAGTACGCTTCATCCGAACCGCCGCTGTTCCCCGTGATGCTGCCCGCTGCCTTGGAAATCCGAATCAAATCCGCATCCGTCGTCAGCGTAACCGTACCGATATAGCCGCCGTCTGACGCTTGGATGCGCTGACCGCTGACCGTGATTTTCCCGGTGATTTTCGCGTGCGCAATCGCGTTTTTCGCCAGCCAGCGGGCATAGGTCAAGTACACTTCCGGTGCGCCGCCGGAGAAGGCGTAGAAATTATCCATGTCCCAATAACTGCGGACGTACTGCGCGCCTTCCAGCTGCTTAATCACCTCGCGAATAGCAAACTGACCCGCGACACGGCTCCACACTTCGTTGTTTGCATCACTGCGATCCAGCACCATAAACGGGTAGGTGTGCCGAAGCACCCAGCCGATGGCGTGCATGGTCTGCGCCTTGAATCGCACCCCGTTCACACCGCCGCCTTCTGCGGTGCTCACGAACGCCTCCATATCAATCAGCGCATACGGGCCGGTTTCTGTTTTGTTCGCGCCCGACCCTTCGCCGGGGCCGGAAAGCGTATGTTCAAGGCAGTAGACGGGGTAGCTCTCCAGATAGTGCGGTGTCGCATAAATCGTGCCGTGCGATGCCGATTTCGCCAGCTGTGGATATGCCGCGTCCCTGCCGGAACTTCCTTGCAACCCCGACTGTCCCGCCTGAAAACTGCCGATTTTGCCGTGAATGTTCTTCAGACTGAATCCGTCCGTTTCTGCGGTGTACGTTTGCATTTCCCGGAGCAGACGCAGCATTTCTTTGGAATACGCGAAATCCGTCACCGTGCAGGCATCCGCATCCGTTTCGCCGGTTTCCGCTGCCATTACCCACACTGTTTCGTCAGCCGTCCACTTCATCTTGCCGCTGGGGAAAGAATCGCCGTACAGGAAGCGCACCTGATACCACCCTGCGCCCGAAGCATCTTCCGCAATGGACACCACCTGCACCGCTGCTGCTTTGGCGAAATTGCCCTGATACTCGCTGGAAAAATACGCTTCAGACGCATCATCATCCACCGCAGAAAAGACGCGCGTGTCCGTACTGACGCGGACAAAATCGCCGGGATTTACAGGCGGCACCGTTTCGTCGATTTCTTCCGCGCTGCTGATTTCTGGATGTACCGAAGCATCCGGCGATTCTGCGGCATCCGGCTGCTCCGAAGCGCCGCTTTCATCCGCTTCGGGCAGATTCGATTCTTGGTGCGGCGCGTCCTGCGAAGGTGCATCCGCGGGCGTTTCTTCTTCATCGGATGCTTCTTCCGGGCGGCTGCCATTGACCACGAACAATCGCTTTTGACCGAAGGTAGTCATTCCGTCGCAGGATGGCACGTCGGCGATGCCCGACACATCCGCATCCGTCAAATAGCGGGTATCCAGCGACGCTGCCGATACAAAGCCGCAGATGGTCTGCTGCTCCGCATCCAGAAACCAGACCTGCACGGCTTGATGACCGCTGAAAAACGCCGTCGCCAGCAGAATGGACGCATCATCAGCCGCGGCATAAACAATGCGCTCCTGCGATTCTGCGCTGGCGTACACGCTGACTGCCCGCACCGTCCGGACGTAGACATACCCATGTTCTTCAATCGCCGCCTGCAAAGGATGACGGTTGTCCGACGAACTTTCCTCCTCCGAATTGGGGAGCATTTCGTCATGGGACGGCTCATCCGGCACATCGGATGCGGATTCGTCAGGCGCTTCCTCCACGGGTGGAAGCACCGGTTCTTCTGCCGGAAGCACAATGACTTCCGTTCCTGTGATGTCCGAGGGCGTGGCTGCTTCTTCTGCTGCCGCACAGAGCGGAATGCAGGTCAGCACCAGCGCCGCAGACAGCACCAATGATGCAAATCGTTTCAATTTGGATTTCAATTTCATTTGCTCCTCCTATTCTTGAACTGCCAGCACAATCAGACGGCCGCTTGCACCGCCCGCACTGCGGTCGCAGGTAATCAGGGTCAGAATGTGGTCATCCGCACCGACTGCCGCGCCTGAATCGTACAGTGCCTTGGCTCGTGCGCGGTCTACATACGCTTGAAACGCCTGTCCGCTGGCAAAATCAGCCGCCGCTGCATCCCAGTCACCAACCTGCATGTTGACGACGGCGAAAATCCGATAGGTGCGTTCGCCGTAAATCGTGTCCAGCTGAATGATGCTGTGCGCGGCGCAGTAGCCCGAATCCTTGTATTGCACAAGGCTGCTGAACATCGCGTCGCTATGGCTCAGGTGATGCCCGTAGATGGCAATGTTCCTGCTCGGTGTCTGATAATCCGCCGATGGCAGCGAGAACAGGCAGCCCAGCTTGCTGCTTTCGCCGCTGAACAGGTGCGTCAGGTAGTAGTCCGTCCTGTTCGACCGCACAACCGGATAATCCACCGGCGTACCCGGAATGGTGAGCCATGCGGCAAAATCCGGATTCTGCGCAACGCAGGCTTCTACATCGACACTGCGGGGATTTGCTGTCCGCTCTGCCTGTGCTGGCGCGGCAGTGTCGGAAGCAGCCGGGCGTACGGGGGACGGCGCGGCAGCGGGCACAGCGGTTTTCTCCGGCAGCGGCACTTCCAGCAGCAGGGGCAGCACGGTCTGCACGGCGGCTGCCGCGGGGGATGGCGCATCCTCCACCAGTCCCGAAGCCTGTTGAGGGGGCTTAACCTCTGCGGACATGCGCGTGTATACACGGTCATCTTCTTCGACCTCCTTTATCTGCCCGAAAATTGGGCAAAGAAAAATCATGCTTCCGAACAGAAACATGACCATTAGCAGAATATCCAGTTTTCGTTTCATGCGTCTTTATCGCTCCTGCGACATTTGCCGCTTCCGCATCCAGTAATCCAGCAGCTTGAAAATTACCTTTTCCATCTGCTCCGTTGTGTAGGAACGTGGAAAATACTTGGTCAACTTTTCCTGCGGCAGCACGACAGACCCCTTGGCAGGAATCGTCTGCTTGTTCTCCGTCATGATTTCCATGATGCCCTGTTCCGACAGCGTGCCCTGTTTGCTTTCGCGCTTCATGCGCTGGGCTTGCGAAAGGGACGGTGTCTGCTGCGTGTTTTCCAAGGCGGTATCCAGCCACTGCTGTTCTTCCGGCTTCAAGTACGAAAGTTCCACGGCGGGGGTAAAGGCGAGTTTGCCAGCATCCACCTTATCAATGAGCGGCGGTTCTAACTGGTTAAGCCGAATGATTCTTTGAATCTGCGATTTGCTTTCCCCGGCTTCCTGCGCAACTATGTCGCGGGCTTTTGCTCCATCAGGCAACTTGTGCCCAATTTGGGCACAAGTTAAGTCACGCCGCTCGCCCTGATGCTTGATTGCTTCCAGCTTCATTTGATACGCTTTAGCACGTTCGCTGGGCAGAATGTTCTCGCGCTGCAAATTGCTGTCCACCATAATGATGACAGCTTCATCATCGTCCAAATCGCGGACAATGGCGGGAATCTCGTTCAGCCCTGCCAGCTCACAGGCGCGCTTCCGCCGATGCCCGGACACAATTTCATACCCGCCATCCGGCATCGGTCGGGCGATAATCGGCACCAGCACCCCATATTCCTTCACGCTCTCCACCGTTTCCATCATCCGGTCATCATCCAGTACGCGGAATGGATGATCTTTGAAGGGGTGAAGTTCGCTTAGCGCAAGGCGCTGAATCTGCTCCTGCTGGCGTGAGGCTTCCGTGGAGAAAATGTCATCGTAGGAGGTCAGACTTGGCTTTCTGCCGCTGCTTTTCAAGCTGAAGCACCTCCTTCGTGAGCGCACGATACGCCTGCGCCACCTTGCCGCCGGGGTCGTACTCGAAAATACTTTTCCCGGTCAGGCTCGCTTCTGCCGCACGGACGGAATGCGGAATCGCCGTCTCGAACACCTTGATTTTGCCGCCGTAAGTCTCCCGAATCAGCGTCGTGATTTCCTTGGCGTTGTTCGTGCGCCCATCCACCATCGTCATGAGGATGCCGTCGATTTTCAGCTTGGGATTCATTTGCCTGCGTACCTTTGCAATGGTTTGCAGGAGCTGTTCCAGCCCCTTGGCGGACAGGTAATGCGCCTGCACCGGGATGATTATGCGGTCTGCCGCTGCCAGCGCATTGATGGTCAGCATCCCCAGCGACGGCATACAGTCGATGATGATGCAGTCGTAGTCCTGCCGATTGCGGGCAAGCACCTGCTTCAAGATGGTTTCGCGGCTCATTGCATTCACCAGCGACACCTCCGTTCCCGCCAGCGCGATGTTAGCGGGCAGCAGGTCAATTCCCTCCGGATGGTGCAGTATGCCTTCGCCCGGCGCAATCGGGACATCGTTCATGACTTTGGTCATCAGGTCTGCGATTGTGGGCGCAAGCTGATCCGGCTGCTGATTGCCGAGGCTGATGGTCATGCTGGCCTGCGGGTCAGTGTCCACCAGCAGCACCTTTTTTCCTTCCCGTGCCATCGCTGCCCCTATGTTGATGCAGCTGGTCGTTTTCGCTACCCCTCCTTTTTGATTTACAGTCGCAAGCACCGTGGGATTCATCCACTTCCTCCTTCCTGCACTCGTTCATCCGTGGCAGCAGAACTTCCCTGCCCTCCACTGCTGTTTGATGGTGGGTTCAGCCTGTAAATATTTCACACCTCCTGTTCTGGAAAATAGAAAGGCATCGACAGATTGCTCCATCAATGCCTTCGTCTCTTTCGACACTACTATTATAGCACAGGTTTCGTTGCTAAAGCGTGCTAATTTGTCTTGTTCGCTGCTAATTTGTCCTGTTTTGTGCTGCGCGATGCTATTTCATGCTATTTGCCGCTATCTTGCGCGATTGCCGCCCGTGTTGTCCCCTATTCAGTTGCTTGCACTTAGCAGCATTTCCAGTTCATCAAGCGCCTGAGTGTGCAAATGATACACACGCGACCGGCTTAATCCGATTCTTTCAGCAATTTTCTCAAAATTCATATGAGAAAGATAATAGTTCAAGAGGATGATCCGGTGCGCCTGATTATCCATGCTGTTTACGACAGCTGTGATTTCTTCAACGGCATCCCGATACTCCTGTGTCAATTTTTCCAACTCTCTGCGTGCTTCCGTGAGACGAATAATCGCATTCTCATTCGCACCCACGTTGCGCGCATGGGCGGTAAATTCGCTTCCCCAAGATGCCGTAACTCGCTGCGTAAGGCTTTTGTAGAGTTCTATCTGCGAGAGAAGGGCATCTATTCTCTGTTCAACTGCTTCTGCCCTTTTCAAAAATGCAACTGCTTTCCTCATGCAATTTCACGCTCCAATCTTTTCAGCAGCTGGATACCATCTATGTCAGTAAGCAATACAAAACGACCGGACTGAAAAAAGATTCGCAGTTCATCAAGCCTCTGCTTGTACTGCATGATGCGGTATGTGAGATAGTCTCGTTCTTCTGCTGTCAGCTTTGTCTCGCTGCGGAACTTTTGCCGAAGTTCGTACTGCATCCGACCGCAGCTGCGGAAATCCTTGACCGCCTGAACAATCACTGCACTCGCAAACGCTTTCCACGGTTCCTTTTCTCCATAAACATAATGGGAACAATTTCTTCTCTGATTCATCCCAGTACCTCCGCCAGATATTCCTTTATTTGTGTATTGTACTTTGCGTTTTTCCTGCTGCTTTTTGCTCAACATACTCAGTAACAGCTCGAAACAGCAGCATCATCAAGGGATGATTATTCCATTTTGCAGCTTTTTCACTGGTGTCCTTTACCATTGAAAGCCACCATTCTTCGGCATCTTGTGCCTGATTCTCCGGCGGATCACAATGCGCTGCATACAGGCGGAACGCATCGCGGAAAATCTCCCATTCATCATCGTTCACTTTGCCATGCATGTTCTCACCGCCATTCCATAGGAAGTTCGCCTTGATTGACCCGCGTGAAACCTTCCATCAGCATCTGCTCAATCTTTTCAGACCATGCGTGCTGCGGCGGAAGTCCCTTCACATCCGACATAGTTCTGCTTCGGCGGTCAAAATAGAGTTTTATCATCTCATCCACAACGCCAAGGTCACGGTTTTTCATGATTTCCACCACATTTCCCACATCCGGCTGAATCTCAAGTTTGGGATATACCGAGCGATAGCGCATCATAAAATCAGCATTGACCCGATGAACCATAAACACATTGTCGGCTGCATTTGTAAGGTCGGCTGTTCCGCTGATGTCGCCTTTGCGCAGAAATGCTTCTGTTTTCCGCGGATGACAGATAAAATGAACGTGAATTTTCAACGTCTTTGCCATTGTGGAGAGCCGTTTGGCAATTCGGGATTGCATCTCATATTTGTCCACATTGCCAAGCTGAATATCCAGTGCCATCAGATTATCGACAATCGCCACCGAAGCACCGTTCTGCTGAACCCAATCGTAAATTGTGCTGATAACGATTTCCCAATCAGTGCCGAAGTCATTGTCGTAGATGGCAAACTTGCCTGTCAGCATAGCATCCAGCTTCGCCTCAATGCCGGGCTTCAGGCAGAAATGATTGGGATTCAGCGGATCAGGCATTACATAGTCTGGGCCCGCTGCTTGAAGCAGTAGCCATTCTCGTATCCGTGATGCCGTCATTTCTCCTGAAAACAGCGCGACTTTATATCCCTGCGATACAGCTGCCAGACCAATCTGACTGACAAGCGTTGACTTGCCCGAAGCATTGCCCCCGCTCCAAATGGACATTTCGCCTGCATTGAATCCCCCTATCTTTGCGTCAAGCGAACTGAGCCGTGACCGAATTACCACAATTTTGCTGCGGTCTACATTCGGAATCTCTGCAAAGTCCAGCATCCGTGCCTTCGCCTTGCCAAGCAGTGGAGAATTTTCCGCTGCGCTGACTTTTGCTGTCGGCACAGCAGGCGTTACTGCATAAGGGCTGCTGCTGTAAGCTGCCGGGTCTACCTTCTGCCGGAACTCATGCCAATGGTATCCGGCGCAGCTGTTATGGAAGCAGTGGAATCCGAAACCGCCTTGATGGTACGCAAACACGGCGGCATCTCCGTGCTGATGCGAATCGTCAAACGGACAGTGTGCTAATTGGTACTTTGTACCGCTGCTGATGGCTACTTTTTTCTCCACCTCCACGCCATGTGCGGAAAGAAAATGCTCAATGTCCCAAGTGCTTTCTTTGCCGGAACGCCGAGCTTCTGTCGGTATCGCCGCTTGATGCAGTTCCGCTGCAATATTCTTGACCAGCGCAATGGGTGTTTCCCGAATCTGCTCCGGATAGCGGATGATGCAGCTCTGTCGGTGCGGACGTTCCGGCGTATGGGCTCCTTTCGCTGCAATTGTTCCATACAGCTTGGTAATTCTTGATGGGTTATACACCGCCGTATCAATTTTTGCCTCGTCTGTGCTGAACCACATGTCCAGCACAGAGAGAAAATCCGCAACCACTTGCCGGTCATCCGTGCTGATATGCACCTTAAAAAGCAGATGATAGCCATTGCCGCTGTCTGCAACAATTGGCTCGCTGAATCCCGTTGCCATCAGCCTCTTCATTGTCTTTCCAGCAACAGCGTGTGCTGCTTTCTTTTCTTCTGCCGATGCACTGACACCGCTGGGGCGGACTGGGTCTGCATCAATCAAAATCCATTGAAATCCTATGATGTCATTGTCAGACGTTGTTTCCTTCGGACGTTCTACCAGACGTTCATGCTGAGCACGCGCATAGCAGGCACTTTTGACGGGGTTCAGCGACTGGTAAAACGTTCGATTCGGATACTTTGCCAATTCAGCAGCAATGCGCGGACTGTCCGCACGAAAATAACCGCTGACAGTAGGCTTAGGGTCTATACTCCTGATTTCAATGATTGCATCCGGTTCATGCAGCAAGGACAGCCACTTTACTGCGAGTTCCACTGTTCTTGATTCTCCTTTTGCGCTTTTTGTAGATTCGCCTCTCTCCACGGCTCGCGCTGAAGCCATTTGCTAATGCCGGTGATATACTGCCCGCCATCTTTCGTCCAGCCGATAGAACTTTTTGCTGCTTCAAGTGCTGTCATGATTATTTCAAGCGTCGCACCATGCCGCAGCGCCTGTTGATATATGCGAAAGGCCTCATCCCAGTCATTTCTGCGATTAGCCGGATAAGCAAACCACAGCTTTTCAAACTCATCCGGATAATGAGATAGTGTATCTATCGTATTACTATTATTATATTGCTGCTGGGTGTGCTGATTTTCAAGCCGCCTGCGATGTGCAAATGCTGAAAAATGCGCATTTGCACCGTTTTCCGCTCTTTCTTTCGTACCGCATATGGACTTGTTTTCAGCACACGGCGTGCTTATTTCAGTACCGTCTGCGTACTGATTTTCGGGACAGAGTAGCCTTATTTTCATACCGCCAGCGGTCTGATTTTCAAGCCAGTTCGATACGGTAACGATAGAACCGTCCCGCGCTGTTTGTATCTGAACATAGCCCATTTGAACCAGCGCAGCCATCTTCCTCGTCAGCTTATCACGAGACCAGCCCAGTTCAAGCGCTGTCTTTCTGTATGAGAAGAGCAGTTGTCCCGGCATAAGCTGTTTCCCGCAGATTTCAGCTTTCTGACGGCAGGCACAATTCATACAGTAGTAATACAGTTTGAAAACACTATCATCCTGCCACACAAGACTATTTTGAGAAATGCAGATAGACTGTCTATTCTTTTCGGCTGCTTCTGCCACATAAGTCACCTCCTGTTATTGGAAACGCGCTGGCTGTTCCCGGCAAACCAACATTTTCCCCCATTGCTTCCAACCCAAAGCTGCATCAGCCTTCTCCCGCTTTCATCATGTTGCCGCAGCACGGGCAGAGGCAGAAAGCGCTGCTTCTCATGATTCCAGTCATACTGGATGTTATTTCCCAATAAAAGTTAATGCCGGACATGCTGATTCCCCCTTCTTGCTGAAAGAGACTTTTATCCCTCTCACCATAACTGGTAAAAAAAATCGGTTTTTTTACGCGATTTCAAGAATTTCTGCAAAAAAAATTTTCACGCTGACGAACAGAAGTGAAATGCAGCGCTACGCGCAAGCAGATGATGCGTCGAAACCGGAAATAATGCCACATCAAAAATCGCAGAATGTACTCCGATGTTCTCTTATATACTTCAGCATTTGATGCAGGCGATAACTTTCCTTGTTGATGAGTTTGTCCCATTCCTTCTGCAGCTCCGGATTCAGATATACTTTCTTCCCTGCAATCCAAACGTAACGTCCTTGTGACATTGCAATTTTTCCTCCATTCCTTTGTCTCGAATGGAGAAAATCGCAAAAGAAGGGTATACTGAACAGTGCCGCCTACCATCATGAATTTCTCCATTCATTTGGTTGGCAGCAGCCATTGCCTCGGCTGATGCTGATATGCGCCGTATCCTTCAGCATACTATTTTCAAATGAGAATGCGCCTGATGCGCCGCGAATTTTTTCTTCTGCCTAACGCGAATGAAACGCAGCGTAGCAGCGCTACGCTAAGTGGAATGAGCGGACGGCAGAAGGAAAAAGGCGCAAGCAGCGGGCGCAGGCAAATGCAGAAAATAGTATTCGGCAATTCCTTCGGGGGATGCCGGCTCCGAAGGGATTCTGCACACGGCTCTTTGTTACAAAAAAAACGGTCAGAAATAGTTCTCTTTTGAGAACTAATCCTGACCGTCAGACAGCTCTATGGATTTATCTTTTTCGCACATACATTTTGACTGTTCAAAGAAAGCAATTGAGCTGCTGGTCTTGCAATCACAGTCATTATGTACATATGGAAAGTGTTAGCCTTTTGACCAGCATTTTAGCAAACAGGTGTGATGTATTTGGGGGCATTCACGTTTTCCTAATCTGCTCTGTTGCGTCAGAATTGCCTCTTGTCACCACCCTATTGCCATTTGCTTTCACAATTCCACTCCTTTCAGCTTCAGATTATTCTGAAGTTCATTTATTGCTGCAAAAATCAGCATTAGATATATTTGCAGTTAAGTTTTCCATGTTTATTGTAACATAATGTGATTGTCCTGTCAATATCATCTATCAACTTCTCCTCCCCTTTCACCTCCCATACAGCAGTAGCGCCAAGTGCGCCAGCGCGCGATCCTTCTTCTTGTAGGCGGAGCTCCGCTCCACGCAAAACCGTTCGCTGATTTCCTCTATCGCGTCCGTTTTCCCGTTTTCTGACAGATAGAACATCGTCAGCACCGTTTTTTCGTCCTCCCCCAGCGCATCCCACGCCGGCTGAAACCACGCCATGAACTCTTCCGCCTGCCGCTTCCGCTCTTCCAGCACATCAATTTCCGCAATTCCATGCAGAATCTGGTTTTCGCCCGCCTGCGGATTTCGCGCACCATGCGCCGACTCCTCGAAGCGCATCCCGCCAATGCGAACCATGTCCTGCCGCACATTCGCAATCTCCTCCGCCGTTGTCGCCAGAATCGCCTTCATGCTGCGATAATCTTTCAGCGCCGCCATTGCCGCGCTCCGCTTGTCCAGATAGTTCCATGCAATACTCATTCCGCAAACCTCCTGTCGTTGCTTCGTAGCCTCATCATAGCAGAAAAGTTTGCGAATTCAAAAACAGAAACTGAAATCCTGAAGCCCAGCAATTCCAAGGGATTCAGAACTTTTCTCTTTGCCCTCCGCTTGAAACTCGGGGCAATGCATGCATTTGCGGACTGCCTGAATTTCAGTTTCTGAAAGGCGAAAATGAAGAAAATTTTCAGGCATAGAAAAAGCGGCATACAGCCGAGTGGGAGTCGGTTGCGTGCCGCCGAGAATTACCTAACCATGGGAAGAAGTTTGCAATGTTGCTTATGAAAACTAACTGTGCTTTTTTAATCGTTCTATGAAATATGAGCAATGTTGTACAGTTATCACAAAGTCGCAATGACTATAAGAACTGTTATTAGTATTCCACACGATTACTATACGCAACCAAGGCTGGAAAGTCCTCATCTACTATCATGAAAAATCTCCATTGTTCATCCTCTACGTCGCTATCGGCAAAAATTTCGATGCAGACTTGATTGCTCAGGACAATGCGTAGATCATTCATGGTCGAGCATTCCACTCGAAGTACTTTAAGTGGTAATAAGCAGTTAACTGTTATAACATTCTTATCAAACAAACTATTACTCTTTGAATCTTTTTTTTCATCTATTATGTTGTAAATACTTCTACGTGTTAGAACAGAAACCCCTTCATGCGTAACACGAAATGAACATTGTGTATGCAGTGAATATAAAATTCCATCCTTTTCGAATTCCCACCAAACCAAGTCAGTAACTCTTCCGATTTCACACAGCTCGCCACCTAAGAGCATATCTATGCAATACTTATTCTCCATTTTATTCTCCAAACATATTAAGCGCTTCTTCTATTATTTCTTCCAACGAATAACCTTTATGTCTAATTGCGTAATGCAATCTTTGTTGCTGATCCTGTGTTAAGTTCATATCATAATTATCTTTGAGTCGACGAACCGCCTCCTTAAATTGTCCATTTTCTGCTTGATTGTGTGACTTGTAATGGTTTGAATAATAATCTTCCTCGAATTTTTTTCCTGCTCTTGATGCAAACATTAAGCTTGCACCTGCCGCCTCCGCCGCAACTGCCGTTGTCATCGCAGCATCTGCCACAGCAGCACCACTGATAATTTCACCACCTGCTGCTGCAAGAGCAAAACCACCACCGCCACCAGTCGCAGCTATAACCACTGCAACTACTGCAACGACAACTGCAGCTACCAATAGTGCTTTTCCGCAATCTGCAAGTACATCCCAGAAACTATTGCCACCATCATCCGTATAGCGAACAGGATTATTGGCGCAGTAGAGAAACAGTTTTGCATCCCATAATTTTGCTTCTACTGCAATCTCTGCATCCGCATTAACAAACCGACCCCACCACGGATTATAGTACCGACTCCTGAGATAGTACAGCCCCGTCTCCTCATCGAACACATACCCGCGATAGCGGAACGGCTGCACATTCCCCAGCGTCTCCGCCAGCTCACCAGTGCACCACAGCGGCGCGCCCCACGCATCGTAGCCGTAGCTGACGACGGCATTGCCATTCTCATCCAGAATCGCAACAGTATCGCCCTGCAAGCTCTTGACATACGCATACGCCGTGCCGTTGTACACCACCACTGCCGGGCGATGAACGGCTCTGCTGTGCCTTGGTGGGGTATGAAATTGAAAGGTTACTTTTGATGCTGGTATGCTGCCTTTTTCGTCAAACGACGGTCATACCTACCGAGGTATGCAGGGAGTGACCGCCGTTTCGACTTGAACTTTGTTGTATCTTAGATGTAAGATTTTGACCGCATCGTTTTATTAGGCAAGTACTATCTTCTATAAATACGGATAGTATACCCGACTTATGATTGGCTTTCCGATGTTTATCAACCTATTTCATTGATTTTGAGTAGCAAAATGTTTACATGTCGCAAGCTGCCTGCTATGTACCAACAAGCATCGCCTTTGTGATACCGCAAAGGCAAAATTTGCAAGGAGTACTCCTGAAACCTTTAAGGGCTTGGGATTATCCCAGCAGCCTGCCTTTTGTCCCCAAAAGGCGTTGCTTGCTGGTATGGATCATGATTTTAGTTTTTGTATCACTTCTTCTTTATGCAGGGTTAAAGAATAAATTTTCCCTAAGTTGTTAAGAATAAATGATTTACCGTGATTCACAGGTGGGAGAATCTCTTCCTCGAACGCCCTCTCAAAATATGGTCGTAATTCTTCTTCCGTATATTCCTCGTATTCAACCTGAGCAGTCATAAATTGCTTCCCTTGAAAAGTTTGCTTTCTAGACATTACAGCAATCCTTCCCTGGATATCGCTTTCGCAGTGGGTTGGATAATCTGTAATATTTTTAAACTCTCCTATAAAATAGTAATAATTAACGTAGTAAACATCACCATAATTGGATTTTTGCAAATCAATCCCACACAAAAGATCGCGTCCAGTCAAATAAAACACGTTTCTTTGTTTTTTAAATCCTCGTGCTTTAAATTCATTTTGGCAAAACTCCTTAAATTGTTTTTTATCCATATATTAACCTCAATATAACTCTAATCTCAAGTTAAAGCCTCCGCCTAGCTCTTTATTATATTTTTGCAACTGACAAATACCACTTCTAACTCCTCTTGGATTCATTGGCTTCAACTCATAAATCGTTCTCGTGTTGAAATCAATATAGTCTGGGCGAATACCATTTATCCTACGATACTCTTTTCCTATGCTAGAAAAATTATCCGTCGCTTTATATCCTGCATGAATTCTTCGCCCCGCACTCGCTGTTGATTTTGTAAAGCCACTACTTCTATCAAGAGTTTTTACTATATCGGCAGCATCATCCGTAAAATCTACTGCTTTAGCAATTTGTACTGTATCAGTGACTTTATCTATTGTTTTAACAGCTCGTGTTACTTCGCCAACACCAGTCACAAACGGAATGAGGTCTATCGCGTCGCCTGCCAGTCCTGCCCACGCCCAAGGATCTGTGGGATTTATGCAAACTTCAACAATACTAGCTCCGAGTGAGATAACATCAAAAACAGTTTCCCAGAACTGACCTCCGTGGTCAACTCTTACAACAGGATTGTTGTCACAATAAGCATACAGATTTTTATCTGTCAGCCCCATAGGGGTAGCAGTTAGAACATCCGTTGTATCTGGGGAAATAAACCGACCAATCTCAGGATCGTAATAACGGCTGGATACATAATAGAATCCCGTTTCCTCATCAAACACATACCCGCGATACCTAAACGGCTGTACCTTGCCCAGCGTCTCCGCCAGTTCACCAGTGCACCACAGCGGCGCACCCCACGCATCGTAGCCGTAGCTGACGACGGCATTGCCATTCTCATCCAGAATCGCAACAATGTCACCCTGCAAGCTCTTGACGTAGGCATACGCCGCGCCATTGTACACCACCACCGCCGGACGATTCTGCGCATCGTAGAAGAAATGCAGCTCATCCGCGCCGGAAGTCATATGCACAACATTCTTGCCGTGCAGCGTGTACTTCGTCACCACGCCATTGACCGTTTTCTGCACACGCAGCCCGTCCGCGTTGTAGACGAACTCCGCCGTCACGCCCGATTTCTGCATCTTTTGCAGCTGCCGGCCGTTCTGCCAAGTGTA
>ULXF01000757.1_pt1 | contig 19424 bp, 10 predicted proteins | sample 1961041 | NCBI WGS metagenome assembly ULXF01 (sample SAMEA4835832, study PRJEB28245) | human gut metagenome | biome: gut microbiome; material: fecal sample | place: Denmark | collected 2008
CCGCGGAGCAGAGCGCCGATGTTGTCGCCAGCCTCAGCGTAGTCCATCAGCTTGTGGAACATTTCGATGTCGGTAACGACAGTCTGCTTCTTCTCGTCGGAAAGGCCAACGATCTCGACCGGCTCGTTCTTCTTGATAATGCCACGCTCGACACGACCGGTAGCGACGGTGCCGCGGCCGGAGATGGTGAAGACGTCCTCAACCGGCATCAGGAACGGCAGAGAGTCATCACGGGGAGGAGTGGGGATCCAGGTATCGACAGCCTGCATCAGCTCTTCAATGCACTTGTACTCGGGAGCCTTCGGGTCGGTGGACTCGGAAGCCAGAGCGTTCAGAGCGGAGCCGCGGATGATGGGGGTGTCGTCGCCGGGGAAGCCGTAGAAGTCCAGGGTCTCGCGGACTTCCATCTCGACGAGCTCGAGGAGCTCTTCGTCATCGACCTGATCGCACTTGTTCAGGAAAACGAGAACGGAAGGAACGTTAACCTGACGGGCAAGCAGCAGGTGCTCCTTGGTCTGAGCCATGGGGCCGTCGGAAGCAGCGATAACGAGGATCGCGCCGTCCATCTGTGCAGCGCCGGTGATCATGTTCTTGATATAGTCAGCGTGGCCCGGGCAGTCAACGTGCGCATAGTGACGGCCCTTGATCTGATAGTTGTCCTCGCCGGTCTTATAGTTGTGGCCGATGCGGTCGTTGGTCTGATACTCAACGTGAGCAGTGTTGATGGTAATGCCGCGCTCGCGCTCTTCCGGTGCCTTATCGATGGAAGAATAGTCGGTGTACTCAGCATCGCCAAAGAAAGCAAGGTACTTGGTGATAGCAGCAGTCAGCGTGGTCTTGCCATGGTCGATATGACCGATGGTGCCGATGTTGACATGGGGCTTATCCTTAATGAATTTCTGCTTAGCCATGAAAATATCCTCCTTAGTTTGTAAACGTACAAATAATTGTTGAATTCGTCTTCCTCATCATACACGACAAATGCAGTTTTGACAAGGAAAATTTCAAAAAACAATACAGAAAACTGTATCGGATCAATAACCTCTGCGCTTCTTGATGACCTCGTCGGCAAGATTCTTGGAAAGCTCCACATAGTGGCTGGGTTCCATGGAGAACTGGCCGCGGCCCTGCGTGCGCGAACGGAGGTTGGTGGCATAGCCGAACATCTCGGACAGCGGAACATCGCAGTCGATCTGGTGCGCGCCGTTGCGTGCTTCCAGCGACCGGACGGAGCCGCGGCGGCCGGAGATGTCGCCGATCACGTCGCCCATATACTCGTCAGGGACGATGATGCTGACCTTCATGATCGGCTCGAGGATGACGGGATCCGCTTTTTGGCAGGCTTCCTTGAACGCCATGGAACCGGCGATCTTGAATGCCAGCTCGGAGGAGTCAACCTCGTGGTAAGAGCCATCATACAGCGTGACCTTGACATCGACGACCGGGAATCCGGCGAGAACACCGGCTTCCATCGCGCCGCGGATGCCCTGTTCGACCGCAGGAATGTATTCCTTCGGGACGGAGCCGCCGACGGTGGCGTCGATGAACTCGAAGCCCTTGCCGCTCTCGTTCGGCTCGACGGTAATTTTGACATGGCCGTACTGGCCCTTGCCGCCGGACTGACGCGCGTACTTGGTCTCCTGGTTGACCTTCTTGCGGATGGTCTCCTTGTAAGCGACCTGGGGTGCGCCCACGTTCGCTTCCACCTTGAACTCCCTCAGAAGGCGGTCAACGATGATCTCCAGATGAAGTTCGCCCATGCCAGCGATGATGGTCTGGCCGGTCTCTTCATCGGTATAGGTCTTGAACGTTGGATCCTCTTCTGCCAGCTTTGCCAGCGCGATGCCCATTTTCTCCTGACCGGCCTTCGTTTTCGGCTCGATGGCCACGCGGATGACCGGCTCGGGGAATTCCATGGATTCGAGAATGATCGGATGGTCCATATCGCAGAGCGTATTGCCGGTGGTCGTGTTCTTAAGGCCCACGACGGCGGCGATATCGCCGGAATAGACGCAGCTGAGATCTTCTCTGTGGTTGGCGTGCATCAGCAGGATGCGGCCCATACGTTCCCGAACATTTTTGTTGGTGTTGAGCACCGTTTTGCCGGCCTCCAGCGTACCGGAATAGACCCGGAAGAACGCCAGCTTGCCGACGTAGGGATCCGTCGCAATCTTGAACGCCAGAGCGGAGAACGGCGCGCTGTCGTCAGCTGCACGGGTCTCCTCTTCCTCGGTTCTGGGATTGACGCCGGTGATCGCGGGCTTGTCAAGAGGCGACGGCAGGAAATCGACGATCGCATCGAGGAGCTCCTGAACGCCCTTGTTTTTGTAGGACGAGCCGCAGAGAACGGGGATCACCTTATTGGCGATGGTCGCTCTGCGCAGCGCGGCCCGGATCTTCGTCTCGGGGATCTCTTCTCCCTCGAGATAGAGCATCATGATTTCTTCGTCCTCGTCAGAGATCTGCTCGAGCATATGATCCCGATACTGCGCGGCAAGCTCTGCCAGCTCCTCGGGGATCTCTTCCTCGCGCATATCCTTGCCCAGCTCGTCGTAGAAGACATACGCCTTCATGCGGATCAGATCGACGACGCCGCGGAAGGTATCCTCCGCGCCAATGGGCAGCTGAAGCGGAACTGCCGTACACTTGAGACGGTCGTCCATCATTTTGAGGACATTGAAGAAATCGGCGCCCATCATGTCCATTTTGTTGACGTAAACGATACGCGGGACATGATATTTGTCGGCCTGTCTCCATACAGTCTCGGTCTGAGGCTCCACGCCGCCCTTTGCACAAAGGACGGTCACAGAGCCGTCGAGCACGCGCAGGGAACGTTCGACCTCAACGGTGAAGTCCACATGTCCCGGCGTGTCGATGATGTTGATGCGCACGCCCTTCCAGTGACAGGTCGTCGCAGCAGAGGTGATCGTGATGCCACGCTCCTGCTCCTGCTCCATCCAGTCCATGGTGGCGGTGCCGTCATGTGTCTCTCCGAGTCTGTAATTGACACCGGTGTAGAAAAGAATACGCTCTGTCGTCGTCGTCTTTCCTGCATCGATATGAGCCATGATGCCAATGTTTCTCGTATTCTCAAGTGAAAACTGTCTTGGCATGCTGCTCTCCTTTTGTAATTACCAGCGGAAGTGAGAGAATGCCTTGTTGGCCTCTGCCATCTTGTGCGTATCCTCACGCTTCTTGACGGCGGAGCCGGTGTTGTTGCAGGCGTCCATGATCTCGCCGGCCAGGCGTTCTCTCATGGTCTTCTCACTTCTTGCGCGGCTATAGTTGGTCAGCCAACGCAGACCCAGGGTCTGGCGTCTTGCGGGGCGGACTTCGATCGGCACCTGATAGTTGGCGCCGCCGACACGACGGGTCTTGACCTCCACTGCGGGCATGATATTCTCCATGGCCTGCTGGAAGGCTTCAAGGCCGGATTTTCCGGTCTTTTCTTCGACGATCTGGAAAGCGCCATAAACGACCTTCTGAGCGACACCCTTCTTGCCGTCGAGCATGATGCTGTTGACAAGCTTGGTGACCAGAACAGAGCCGTAGATCGGATCCGGAAGAATTTCTCTCTTGGGAACGTTACCTCTTCTTGGCACTTTGCTTCCCTCCTTCATAAAATGATTTCATAGGTACTTCGGAGGTTCCTTGTCCTCCGTTCTTTGTGCCTGCCAAGAGGTTTTACGTTCATATATATAAAAACTCTTAGCAAGGCATTGCCTTGCGAAAGGCATCATTGCAGTAAGTGCCGGAAGATTACTTCTTCTTGCCAGCCTTCGGCTTCTTCGCGCCGTACTTGGAGCGAGCCTGCATACGACCCTGAACACCCTGGGTATCGAGCGTACCACGGATGATGTGGTAACGAACGCCAGGCAGGTCCTTGACACGGCCGCCGCGGATCAGCACGACAGAGTGCTCCTGCAGGTTGTGACCGACACCGGGAATATAAGCGGAGACCTCGTAACCGTTGGTCAGACGCACACGGGCGATCTTACGCAGAGCGGAGTTCGGCTTCTTCGGGGTGGTGGTACGCACAGCAGTGCAGACGCCTCTCTTCTGAGGAGAAGACAGGTCAGTGGCACGGTTCTTCAGGGTGTTGATGCCCTTCTGGAGTGCCGGAGCCGTGGATTTGTAAGTGGACTGTTCTCTGCCCTTTCTTACAAGCTGATTAAAAGTAGGCATGATTTTTCCTCCTTTCTCGAATGATGCTGTTTTACAGCTTTTATATTGTCCCGAAATATCACAGGATATTCCGCAGGGACCAAATTGTGGTGCGCTAGCGCACGATCGCAGCGGCCGCAGAGCTGACCGCGATGCCGCAGGCTTTTCCAAGCTCGCTCATCGTGATGTCTGTGACGACCTCCACGCCGTTTTCACGGCACTGCGCCAGCAGCGGCCCGGTCAGCGCAGGATCTGCGTCCTTCGCCAGAAACACGAGCTTTGCCGAACGATCCTTCAGCGCGCGGCGAAGCTGTTTGATGCCAACCACTTTCTTTGCGGTTTTCAATTCCTCCAGCATTGCTGTACCTCCGGGGTCGTTGGTGCGGGCAGACCCGCACAATCATGAATTATAGCAGAATGAACGAACTTCGTCAACAAGAATTGTCAAAATTACCTTTACTTTTTTCTGAAATTTTGCAGTTTTCGGGGTTGTGTACGCACTGTACACGCAGTTTTCCATACTGCGCGGCCACATTCCCCTGTCGCTGCTCTTTTCAGCCCGCTTTGGTAAAAGATCGGGCGCCCGGAGGCGTCCGATCTTTTATGAAAGCTCGTTCCTTACAGCTTTTCCTGATCGATCATTTCCTGCGTCACGATGGACTCGGGCGCAGTGACCTCTTCGAAGTCGCGGTAAGCGGCAAGGCCCGCGCCTGCGGGGATCAGCTTGCCGATAATGACGTTCTCCTTCAGGCCGATCAGGTGATCGATCTTGCCCTTGATGGCAGCGTCGGTCAGGACCTTGGTCGTCTCCTGGAAGGAGGCCGCGGACAGCCAGGACTCCGTAGCAAGGGAGGCCTTGGTGATGCCCATGAGGATCAGGCTGTCAGTCGCATAGTGCAGGTCGGTTTCGCCGGCCTCGATGCGCTGACGGATCTTCTCGTTGGCGTCCTCGAACTCGTACACGTCGATCACAGTACCGCTGAGCAGCTCGGTGTCGCCCGGCTCCTCCACGCGCACCTTGCGCATCATCTGACGGATGATGACCTCGATGTGCTTCTCGTTGATGTCAACGCCCTGCTGACGGTAAACCGCCAGAACGCCCTGCGTCAGATAGTCCTGAACAGCCTCGATGCCGGAGATGCGCAGCACGTCGTGCGGGTTGAGCGCGCCGTCGGTGATGGGTTCGCCCTTCTTGACGCGCTTGCCATGCTCGACCTTGAGTCCGACGGAATACGGGACCTGATACTGCTTGACCTCGCCGTCATCGGCGGTAACGGTGATGTTGCGGAGCGCCGTGCGGTGGGAATCGTCCACATCGACAACGCCGTCGATCTCGGAGATCTGCGCCATCTTCTTCGGCTTTCTGGCCTCGAACAGTTCCTCGACTCGGGGAAGGCCCTGCGTGATATCGTCGCCGGCGACGCCGCCGGTGTGGAAGGTACGCATGGTCAGCTGCGTGCCCGGCTCACCGATGGACTGTGCGGCAATAATGCCGACGGCATCGCCGAGGTTGACCAGCTCAGAGGTGGCCAGGTTCATGCCGTAGCACTTCGCGCAGACGCCGGAGCGTGCCTTACAGCCAAGGACGGAACGGACATAGATGCGGTCGATGCCGTGTGCCTGGAACTTGGCGGCGTCCTCTTCCTTGAGCATGACGTCCTTGGAGTGGAGCAGCTCGCCCGTCGCGGGATCGGTGATATTGTAGACCGGATAACGGCCGCGGATGCGGTTTGCGAAGGAGTCGATCATTTGGCCCTTTTCATAGTAGTCGCCCTTCCAGCTGCCGCTGGTGGAGCCGCAGTCGAACTCGCGGATGATGACGTCCTGACAGACATCGACCATTCGGCGGGTCAGGTAACCGGAGTCCGCAGTACGCAGCGCGGTATCGGTCAGGCCCTTACGAGCGCCTCGGGAGGAGATGAAGTATTCCAGAACGGAAAGGCCCTCACGGAAGTTCGCCTTGATCGGGATCTCGATCGTGCGGCCGTTTGTATCTGCCATCAGGCCGCGCATACCGGCCAGCTGACGGATCTGGTTCATGCTGCCTCGAGCACCGGAATCGGCCATCATGAAGATCGGGTTGAAGCGCTTAAGGTTGCCCTGAAGGGCATCGGTAACGTCCTTGATGGACTTTTCCCACTGCTGGACGGTCAGGCGATAGCGCTCGTCATTGGTGATGAAGCCGCGCTTATACTGACGGTCGATCTTGATGACCTCCTGCTCCGTCTGGTGGATGAGATCGTATTTCTTTTCCGGGATCTCCATGTCCGCGATGGAAACGGTGATAGAGGCCTTGGTAGAGTACTTATAGCCGAGGGCCTTGACCTTGTCGAGCATTTCCGTGGACAGCGTGAAGCCGTTGATGCGGATACACTTGTCAATGATCTTACCCAGCTGCTTCTTGCCGACGACGAAATCGATCTCCAGCGGGAACATATCGTCCGTGCTCTCGCGCTTCTTGAAGCCGAGGTTCTGCGGGATCGCGTCGTTGATGATGAGGCGGCCGACGGTCGCATCGATGATGCGGTGTTCCTTTCTGCCGTCGATCTCCAGCTCTTTCCAGACGCGGATGGGGTCGTGCATATCGACCAGACCGTCCGCATAAGCCATCATGGCCTCGTCCTCGGAGTGATACATCTTGAAATACTCTCTGGGCTTGACAGAGCCGTTGTCAAAGGCTTCCTTCGCGTAGGCGCCGACGGTGCGGACGAAGATGTGATTCTCTTCCTTGATATCCGCCACGTTATCCCACACGTTCCAGATATAAATGACCTCGTCCGGCGCGATCTCGCCGTTTTCGAGCGCCTTGACGGCCTGCTCAAGCGTCTGATAGGAGCCGGGGATGGTCTCGGGCCGGTCGGTCTCGTTTTCGAGCAGCTCGCCGCGCGTGCGCAGATAGAGCTGATAGTCCGGGCTTTCGGGATCGTCCCAGATGTTCTTGAACCAGATGGGCTTCTCGGGCGCGAGCTTGCCGCAGTCGAGCAGCGGCATGGCCTCATGGATGGTATCGAACGCATCGATGTCGTAGCGCTGATAGGTCAGGTAGTAGGTGCCGAGGATCATATCCTGCGTCGGGACCGTGACGGGCTTGCCGTCCTGCGGGCGAAGCAGGTTGTTGGCGGAAAGCATCAGCATACGGGCTTCCGCCTGTGCTTCTGCGGACAGCGGAACGTGAATTGCCATCTGGTCGCCGTCGAAGTCGGCGTTGAACGCCGTGCAGCACAGCGGATGGAGCTTCAGCGCGCGGCCCTCGACCAGCACCGGCTCGAATGCCTGAATGCCGAGACGGTGCAGCGTCGGCGCACGGTTGAGCATGACCGGGCGATCCTTGATGATGTCCTCCAGAGCGTCCCAGACCTCGTCCTTGCCCTTGTCGATCATCTTCTTGGCGGACTTGATGTTGTTGGCAAGGCCGTCCTCGACGAGCTTCTTCATGACGAACGGGCGGAACAGCTCGATAGCCATTTCCTTCGGCACGCCGCACTGATAAAGCTTCAGCTCCGGGCCGACAACGATAACGGAACGGCCGGAATAGTCAACGCGCTTGCCGAGCAGGTTCTGACGGAAGCGTCCCTGCTTGCCCTTGAGCATGTCGGAAAGGGACTTGAGCGCACGGTTATTGGCGCCGGTGACGGCACGGCCGCGGCGGCCGTTGTCGATCAGGGCGTCCACCGCTTCCTGAAGCATACGCTTCTCGTTGCGGATAATGATATCCGGCGCGGAGAGCTGAATGAGGCGCTTCAGGCGGTTATTTCTGTTGATAACGCGGCGGTACAGGTCGTTCAAGTCGGAGGTCGCAAAGCGGCCGCCGTCGAGCTGGACCATCGGGCGAAGCTCCGGCGGAATGACCGGCAGCACGTCCATGACCATCCACGTGGGGTCATTTCCGGACATACGGAAGGACTCGACGACCTCGAGGCGCTTGATGATGCGCAGCTTCTTCTGGCCGGAGGCATCCTTGAGCTCACTGCGGAGCTGCTCGGAAAGCTCGTCCAGATTGATCTGGCTCAGAAGCTCCTTGATGGCCTCTGCGCCCATACCGGCCTTGAAATCGTCCTCATACTTCTCGCGCATGTCGCGGTATTCCTTCTCGGAGAGGATCTGATTCTTGGCCAGCGGGCAGTCGCCGGGATCGGTGACGATATAGCTGGCAAAGTACAGAACCTTTTCCAGAATGCGCGGGCTGATATCCAGCAGCAGGCCCATCCGGGACGGGATGCCCTTGAAATACCAGATGTGGCTGCACGGCGCGGCCAGCTCGATATGGCCCATGCGCTCACGGCGCACCTTCGCCTTGGTGACCTCGACGCCGCAGCGGTCGCAGATCTTGCCCTTGTAGCGGATCTTCTTATATTTGCCGCAGTGGCACTCCCAGTCCTTCGTCGGCCCGAAGATGCGCTCGCAGAACAGGCCGTCGCGCTCAGGCTTCAGGGTGCGGTAGTTGATGGTTTCCGGCTTCTTGACCTCGCCATAAGACCATTCGCGGATCTTATCCGGGGAAGCAATACCGATTTTGATTGCGTCGAATGTTGCATAGCTCATTGTATTGCCACCTCCTTATTCTTCGTCGGCCGCGTCGTCCGCGCCGTCCTTGAGATCGTCCAGCAGGCCGAGTACGTCGTCCTCGTCCTTCAGCTCGTAACCGGCGTCGGCAGCCTCGTCCTCTTCGACATCGTTGCCGACCGGGCCGTCATAAAGCGACAGTTCTTCGTCGTTGTAATTGCCGTTGTAGCCGCCCTCATCCTCGTCCTCGTCCTTGAGTTCGATCTCCTCGCCCTGCTCGTCAAGCACCTTGACGTCGAGGCAGAGGGACTGAAGTTCCTTGACCAGAACCTTGAAGGATTCCGGAACGCCGGGCTTGGGCACGTTGTGGCCCTTGACAATGGCTTCATAGGTCTTGACACGTCCGGTCACGTCGTCGGACTTGACCGTCAGGATCTCCTGGAGGGTATAGGCCGCGCCGTAGGCTTCGAGCGCCCAGACTTCCATTTCGCCGAAGCGCTGGCCGCCGAACTGCGCCTTGCCGCCCAGCGGCTGCTGCGTGACAAGGCTGTACGGGCCGGTGGAACGGGCGTGGATCTTATCATCGACCAGATGGTGGAGCTTGAGGTAGTACGGATAGCCGACCGTGACGCGCTGGTCAAAGGCTTCGCCGGTACGTCCGTCGTACAGGACGCTCTTGCCGTCCTCGGCAACGCCGGCCTGCTTGAGCAGCTCGCGGATCTCCTTCTCGTTCGCGCCGTCGAAGATCGGCGTTGCGACCTTCCAGCCCATGGAATGGGCGGCGTAGCCGAGGTGGACCTCCAGAACCTGACCGATGTTCATACGGGACGGAACGCCCAGCGGGTTCAGAACGATGTCCAGCGGCGTGCCGTCGGGCATGAAGGGCATGTCCTCCTGCGGCAGAATGCGGGAAACAACGCCCTTGTTGCCGTGGCGGCCCGCCATCTTATCACCGACGGAGATCTTACGCTTCTGTGCAATGTAAACACGGACGACCTTGTTGACGCCGGGCGCCAGCTCGTCGCCGTTCTCACGGGTGAATTCCTTGACATCCACAATGATGCCGGCCTCGCCGTGCGGGACCTTGAGGGAGGAATCGCGGACTTCTCTTGCCTTTTCGCCGAAGATCGCGCGCAGAAGGCGTTCCTCGGCGGTCAGCTCCGTCTCGCCCTTCGGCGTGACCTTGCCGACCAGATAATCGCCGGAGGTGACCTCCGCGCCGACGCGGATCACGCCGTTTTCGTCGAGATCCTTGAGGGTATCCTCACCGACGTTCGGGATATCGCGGGTGATCTCCTCGGGGCCGAGCTTGGTGTCTCGGGCCTCGGTCTCATACTCCTCGATGTGGATGGATGTGAACACGTCCTCGCGGACAAGGCGCTCGTTCAGAAGAATGGCGTCCTCGTAGTTATAGCCTTCCCACGTCATGAAGCCGATGAGCACGTTCTTGCCGAGCGCGATCTCGCCCTGAGAGCAGGCGGGGCCGTCGGCGATGACCTGACCGGCCTCGACGCGCTCGCCGACTGAGACGATCGGGCGCTGGTTGATGCAGGTGCCCTGGTTGGAGCGTGCGAACTTCGTCAGCGTGTAGTCGGCGATGTTGCCGTCGTCATAGCGGACGGAAACGGAGGTCGCGGAAACGCGGGTAATGACGCCGGGGCCTTTGGCCGTGATGCAGACCTCGGAGTCCACCGCGCACTTATGCTCGATGCCGGTGGCGACGATCGGCGCCTCCGTGACCATCAGAGGCACGGCCTGACGCTGCATGTTCGCGCCCATCAACGCACGGTTCGCGTCGTCGTTTTCCAGGAACGGGATAAAGGCCGTCGCAATGGAGGTCATCATCTTCGGAGAGACGTCCACATAGTCGATCATATCGCGGTCAACGGAAATGATCTCGTCGCGGTGGCGGCAGGTCACACGCTGGTTGACCAGGCAGCCGTTCTCATCGACCGGCTCCGCAGCCTGCGCGACGTAGTAATCGTCCTCGACGTCCGCGGTCATGTATTCGACGGTATCGGTGACGCGGTGGGTGCCCTTTTCGACCTTGCGGAACGGTGCCTCGACGAAGCCGTATTCATTGATGCGGGCATAGGATGCCAGATAGTTGATCAGGCCGATGTTCGGACCTTCAGGGGTCTCAATGGGGCACATTCTGCCGTAGTGCGAGTAGTGAACGTCTCGCACGTCGAAGGAAGCGCGCTCACGGGACAGGCCGCCGGGGCCGAGAGCCGACAGACGGCGCTTGTGCGTCAGCTCTGCCAGCGGGTTGTTCTGATCCATGAACTGGGACAGCGGAGAGGAGCCGAAGAACTCCTTGATGACCGCCGTGACAGGACGGATGTTGATCAGGCTCTGCGGCGTCACGACGTCGAGATCCTGAATGGTCATGCGCTCGCGGATCACGCGCTCCATGCGGGAGAAGCCGATGCGGAACTGGTTCTGCAGCAGCTCGCCCACGCAGCGCAGGCGGCGGTTGCCCAGATGGTCGATGTCGTCGGTCGTACCGGCGCCGTGGACCATGGTGATCAGATAGTTGATGGAAGCAAGGATATCATCCTTCGTAATGTGCATCGGGATCAGCTCGCTGTGGCGCTCCTCGATGGCCTCCTCCCAGCCGTTCTCGGGGACGGTCTCCAGCATCTCGCGCAGAACGCGGAAGCAGACCTTCTCCTTGATGCCGTACTGGGCCGGATCAAAGCTCACGAACTTGGACATATCGACCATGCCGTTCGAGAACACCTTGACCTCGCGCTCACCGCAGAGGATCACGGCCTCGTTGACGCCGTGGTCGGAGATCATGTGCGCCTTCTCGCGGCTCAGCGTCTCGCCGTCCATGGCGAGGATCTCGCCGGTCATGGGATCGGTGATGGGCTGGACCAGCGTCTGGCCGGCCAGACGGCTCCAGATGTCCATTTTCTTATTGAACTTGTAGCGGCCGACCTTGGAAACGTCATAGCGGCGGGCGTCGAAGAACAGCGCGTCGAGATAGGACTCGGAGCTTTCGACTGTGGGCGGCTCGCCCGGACGAAGCTTGCGGTAGATCTCGAGCAGGGATTCCTCGCGCGTATGGCAGGTATCCTTTTCGAGGGTCGCAAGGATCATCGGATCCTCGCCGAACAGCTCCTTGATCTGCGCGTCGGTGGAAACGCCGAGCGCACGGATCAGGCAGGTGATGGGGAGCTTGCGGTTTTTATCGATACGGACGTAGAACACGTTGTTGAGGTCGGTCTCATACTCCAGCCACGCGCCGCGGTACGGAATGACCGTCGCGGTGTAGACGTGCTGATCGGCCTTGTCCACCTCGTCGCCGTAGTACATGCCGGGGCTGCGGACGATCTGGGAGACGATGACGCGCTCTGCGCCGTTGATGACGAAGGTGCCGCCGTTGGTCATCAGCGGGAAATCGCCCATGAAGATCTCCTGCTCCTTGATCTCGCCGGTCTCCTTGTTGTGCAGACGCACGCGCACCTTGATGGGCTTTGCATACGTCGCGTCGCGCTCCTTGCACTCCTCAACGGTGTACTTGGGCGGTTCGTTCATGCTGTAATCCAGGAAGCTCAGCTCCAGATTACCTGTGTAATCGCTGATCGTGTCCACATCCTTGAACACCTCGTGCAGGCCCTCGCGGAGGAACCACTCGTAGGAGTCCTTCTGGATCTTCAGCATATTGGGGATCGGGAGAATTTCGTCATGCTTTGCAAAGCTCTTGCGGAGCGTTTTGCCGCACATGACATCCTTGGTCATCGCCATTATGTTTCATCACAGCCTTTCTTTTTGGTTCTGTGTTTTTGACACACTCGGTCGCGTTGTCGTTTTTTCGCCATATCCTGCTTGCGCTTTCTCTCCCCCGGTGCTATAATCACGATACAAGGGAAGTTTGGCGAAAGCTCATACTCAGGCATTATGGATTACCATTTTAGCATGGTCTGTATGACTTGTCAATTCCTTCTTGAATTTTTTGTGCACTCTGCCGCATTTTCTTTTGAAAATGCGGCTTTTCTATTTTCCGGACAGAAAAGCGGCCCCGGCGAGACTTCGCCGGGGCCGCTTCATCGGCTCAGATGCTGTAAACTCTGCTGTACTCCTCATAGAGCCTTGTGAAATCGGAGGACTTCATCTCCTTGACGCTCTTGAGATACTGGTGCGTATCGAACTCGTCCGATTCCAGCTCGATCATTGCGACGGCAATGTTCGAGCAGTGGTCGGATATGCGCTCGTAATTGGTCAGAAGGTCGTTGAACACAAAGCCGAGCTGGATCGTACACTGCGCCTTCTGGAGCCGGTCCACATGGTGCAGCTTCAGCTCGTCGCAGAGGTTGTCGATCAGCTCCTCCAGCGGCTCTACACGGGCCGCCAGTGCCAGATCGTTCTCCGTAAATGCCTGCGTCGCCAGCCGGACGATCTCCTCAACAGCGGATTCCAGCACATCCAGCTCATGGCGGGCCTGCGTGGAGAAAGCCAGATGCTTCTCGAAGATCTCCCGCGCGCTCTCGCCGATATTCAGTGCATGGTCGGAAATTCTCTCAAAGTCGGAGATGGTATGCAGGAACTTGGAGACCTCCTCGTTCTGGCTCCCGGTCAGCTCGCAGCCGGTCAGCTTGACCAGATACGAGCCGATCATATCCTCGTATCGATCGACCGTCCCCTCCATCCGCTCGACCATGTCGAAGCCCTTGTCCGTGTAGGAATGCAGAAGCTTGATGGATTCAGTCAGATTGTCCCGCGCTTCCTCCGCCATGGCGTTGACCGACATGCGGCTCTGCTCGATGGCCAGCGCCGGGTGCTTCAAAAAGCGCTCCTCGAGCTGCATGATCGACGGCGTTTCGTCCTTTGCGTCTCCCTTGATAAGGAAGTCCACCAGCGCCTCGATCACATCTGTGAACGGCAGCAGGATCAGCACCTTCACCAGACGGAAAAGCGTATTGAGCGCCGCAATGCTGACGGCGGTCATGCACATACTCATGAATTCGAAGTGGAAGATGGCATTTGCGATGTAGAACACCGCGCCCCAGAACACGACGCCCGCGACCTCAACCACAAGGTAGACAAACGCGGTGCGCCTGCCCTCGACGTTCGCGCCGATGGCGGAGATCAGAACCGGCATGGCCGCGCCGATGGCGATGCCCATGATGAGCGGAAACGCCGTCGCAAAATCGATAACGCCCGTAGAGGCCAGCGCCTGCACGATACCGACGGCCGCCGAAGCGCTCTGGATCACGGCCGTAAAGAGCGTGCCGAAAAGGATGCCGAGCAGCGGATTGGAGAGCTTCGTCATAAACTCGATGAAAACCGGGCTCTGCCGCAGCGGCGAGACCGCCTCGCTCATGGCTGTCATGCCGAACATCAGGACGGCGAAGCCCATCAGGATATCGCCCACATGCCGCCGCGACTGCGTCTTGGAGAACATCCGCAGCACGATACCGACCAGAGAGATGATGCCGGTCAGCGTGGCCGTAGAGAAAAGCTCCGTCCAGCCGCCGCCCGTCCCGCCGATCTCCGACAGGCAGAGTACCCAGCCCGTGATGCTGGTGCCGAGGATGGCGCCCATGACGATGCTGATGGCCTGCCGCACCTTCATCATACCGGAGTTGACGAAGCCGACGACCATGACCGACGTTGCCGAGGAGGACTGGATGACCGCCGTTACGCCCGTTCCGAGCAGGAAGCCCTTGAGCGGCGTTCCCGTCAGACGGTATAAAACGACCTCCAGCTTGCTGCCGGCGACCTTTTTCAATCCGTCTCCCATCAGCGCCATGCCGAACAGGAACAGCGCCACGCCGCTGAGCAGCGAGATCACATTGCTGATGCTCATATCCAAATTCCTCCACACAACAGGCGGTATTCTCTCAATTATGGCCCAAAACAGTTAGATGGTACTCTGCCGATATTAAATATTCTGTCAAATTCATCTTAAATCTATGTTAAACATTGCTTTTTCGTGCTTTTTCCGATAAACTATTTTCAGCGGCAATTGCCGCCGCATCCCTCCCCTTGAAAGTGAGGCGCATTTTATGATCTATCTGCTCGAGGACGACGACAGCATCCGCAAGCTGGTCGTCTACGGCCTGCAAAGTCAGGGCTACGAAGCGCAGGGCTTCGCGCTGCCCTCGGAATTCTGGCGTGCTATGGACGCGCAGCTCCCAGAGCTTCTTCTTCTGGACATCATGCTGCCCGAGGAGGACGGTTTGAGCATTCTGCGGAAGCTGCGCGCAGCCGCACCGACCCGGAAGCTCCCCGTCATTATCCTGACGGCCAAAAATACGGAATATGACCGCGTAGTCGGCCTCGATGGCGGCGCGGATGACTTTATCTCCAAGCCCTTCGGCATGATGGAGCTTCTGGCGCGGGTGCGGGCCGTGCTGCGCCGCGCAGAGCCGTCCGGCGACGCCGGCGGCGTCCAGATCGGCGTGCTCTATATCTGCCCGCCGCAGCACATCGTCCGTGTGAACGGCAAGAACGTGCAGCTGACCAACAAGGAGTTTGAGATTCTCTGCCTGCTGGTGGAAAACCGCGGCATCGTTCTCACACGCGGCACGCTGATGGACAAGGTCTGGGGCTTCGACTGCGACCGGGAAAACCGAACGCTCGACGTCCACATCCGGACACTCCGCGTCAAGCTCGGCGAAGCTGGTTCCTGCATCGAGACCGTCCGGGGCGTCGGCTATAAGATCGGCGGCAGAGCATGACCAGAAGGATCTTCCGCAATTCCTTTCTGATCGGCATTACGGTCCTGCTGGTCAGCTCCATTCTTTTCTTCGCCGTCATGTTCAGCAATTACGAGCAGCAGGCGTTTGAACGTCTGTCCGCCGAGGCGGAAAGCATCGCGCAGGCGCTGGACGAATCCGGCCCGTCCTTTTTGCAGCGCCTTGAGGTCGCCGACCGCGTGACGCTGGTCGCGCCGGACGGAAGTGTCCTCTATGACAGCGCGGCGGACGCCGCCTCGCTTCCGAATCATCTGGCGCGCGAGGAAATTCAACAAGCACTGGAGTGCGGCGAGGGCCGCTGCTCGCGCTATTCGGAGACCTTTCTCGAGCGCACACATTATTATGCCCTGCGGCTGCCGGACGGAAGCGTCCTGCGCACCGCCTGCACGCAGGAATCCATCATTTCCATGATCATTCTCCTGCTCGAGCCGATCTTGTGGGTCATTCTGCTGGTGCTGATCCTCTGCGGCGTGCTCTCCTTCCGTCTGGCAAAACAGATCACAAGGCCGATCAACGCCATCGATCTCGACGATCCCGCGCTGGACGAGTCGTATCAGGAGCTGGCCCCGCTGATCGGGCGGCTCCAGGACCTGCTGCACACCAGCCGCAGCCAGATGGACGAGCTAAGCCTTCGCCAGCGGGAATTCACCGCCATCACGGAAAACATGCGTGAGGGCTTTCTTCTGCTTGACGGAAAGGCCGATATTCTCTCCAGCAACCACAGCGCGATGCAGGTGCTCGGGCTGGACGCCGGCGAAGCCGTCGGCAGCCTCCGGCTCGTCTGCCGCGATCCCGACATTCTGAAGGTCGTGGAGTCCGCGCTCTCCGGCAGCCACGCCGAGGTGCTGCTCACCCGCGAAAACGTCACCTGGCAGATCATCGCCAACCCCGTCATGTCCGGCGGGAGCGTGGTCGGCGCGGTCGTCCTGCTCATGGACGTTACGGAACGCGAGCAGCGCGAGGCGCTGCGGCGCGAATTCTCCGCCAACGTTTCCCACGAGCTGAGAACGCCGCTGACCTCCATCTCCGGCTTTGCCGAGCTGATGCAGGCCGGACTGGTGCCGATGGAAAAGGTGCAGGAGTTCTCCGCCGACATCTACCGCGAGTCGCGCCGCCTTCTGGAGCTGGTCAATGACATTATCAAGCTCTCGCGTCTGGACGAGGGCGGCGACAAGCTGGAGCGGCAGCGGGTCGAGCTGCATGCACTGGCGGAAAATGTGCTTGCAAATCTGGAAAGCGTCGCCGAAAAGTGTCATGTCACGCTTTCGCTCACCGGCGGCGCGGCCTATGTCACCGGCGTTCCGGCACTTCTGAGCGAGATGCTCTACAATCTATGCGATAACGCCGTCAAATACAACGTAGACGGCGGCAGCGTCCGCGTCGATATCGCTCAGAGCACCGCCGAGACCGTCCTCACCGTCTCCGACACCGGCATCGGCATTCCCTACGCGCACCAGAGCCGCGTTTTCGAGCGCTTCTACCGCGTGGATAAAAGCCATTCCAAGGCCGTCGGCGGCACGGGTCTCGGCCTGTCCATCGTCAAGCACGCCGCGCAGTATCATAACGCCCGTCTGGAGCTGAAAAGTGCCGTCGGCAAGGGCACGGAGATCCGCATCCACTTCCCGCATGCCCCATGACTGCCTGTATTCTGTCTATACGCAAAAGGCTATATACGAAAGGCGCTGCCCGCCGGGCAGCGCCTCTTTTATCCTATTCTGCTTTTTACGCCTTCCGGCTGACAAAGCGCCAGCTGTCGCGGCACATATCCTCCACGGACTTTTCCGCCGTCCAGCCGAGGATCTCCTTCGCCTTTTTCGTGTCCGCCCAACAGCAGGCAAGGTCGCCCTCACGGCGCGGCCCGATCACATACGGGATGCGGACGCCGTTGGCCTTTTCAAAGGCGTGTACCAGCTCCAGAACGCTCACGCCGCTGCCGGTGCCGAGGTTGAACGCCTCCGCGCCGGTATGCTCCGCCGCGTATTCCAGCGCCTTGAGGTGTCCCTTCGCCAGATCGACCACATGCAGATAGTCCCGCAGGCAGGTACCGTCCGGCGTGGGATAATCGTCGCCAAAGACCGTCAGCCGTTCGAGCTTACCTGCAGCGACGCGCGCGATATACGGCATCAGGTTGTTCGGGATGCCGTTCGGGTCGTCGCCAAGAAGCCCCGATGCATGACCGCCGATGGGATTGAAGTAGCGGAGCAGCACCGCCGTAAAGCCCGGCGCGGCCGCCGCGTAGTCGCGCAGCATCTGCTCGATCATGATCTTCGTCCAGCCGTAGGGATTCGTCGCAAGATGCGCCGGCATCGTCTCCGCATACGGCACCGGATTTTCCGGGCCGTAGACCGTCGCGGAGGAGGAAAACACCAGCCGCGTGCAGCCATACTCCGCCATGACCTCCAGCAGCGTCAGCGTGCTGTCCAGATTGTTGCGGTAGTAGCGCAGCGGAATGCGGCAGCTTTCGCCGACGGCCTTGAGACCCGCGAAATGAATGACCGCGTCCGGGCGATGCTCCGCAAAGATGCGCTGCATGGCCGCCTTGTCCGCTGCGTCCGTCTCATAGAACGCCGGACGCTTTCCCGTGATCTTCTCCACGTTGTCCAGCGCCGTGACCTGAGAATTGACCAGATCGTCCACGACGATCACCTCGTGTCCTGCCTCCAGCAGCTCCACGCAGGTATGACTTCCGATATAACCGGCTCCGCCGGTCACAAGGACCTTCATAGCTTTTCCTCCTGTTCCATGCCGAGCGTACCGAGGAAGCGCAGGAATGCCCCCTGTCCCGCTTCATTCCGCTTGAAAACGCCCGCGTCCTCCAAAACCTGCTCGAATACCGCGCCGACCTCCTGCCGGAGGATCTGCTCCGTATTTTCCGGCGTAAAACGGTGCCGCGTTTTCAGCTCGTCCAGCCAATCCGCGTGCTTGCCGAGCGTCTCGTCCGCGCGGATATCGCGCCCGGTTAGAATGGCCTCGCGCAGCTGCGCAAGCTCCGTGTTCAGTCTCGACGGCAGCACCGCGAGGCCCATGACCTCGATCAGGCCGATGTTTTCCTTCTTGATATGGTGCAGCTGCGCGTGCGGATGGAACACGCCGAGCGGATGCTCCGGTGTCGTGATGTTGTTGCGCAGCACCAGATCCATCTCGTAGGCATCTCCGCGCCGCCGGACGATGGGCGTAATGGTGTTGTGCGGCTCGCCGTCAGTCTGCGCGAACACAAAGGCGTCCGGATCGGAGTAGCCGCGCCATGCGTTCAGTATTTTTTCCGCCAGCTCCGCCAGCTGCGCGCGGTTTTCACTGCGCAGCCGGAGAACGGACAGCGGCCAGCGCACGATCCCCGCCTCCACATCCGCATAGCCGCGGAAGCGTACCGCTTTTTCGATTTCGGCCCGCTCCATGGCAAATTCATAGTGTCCGCCCTGAAAATGCTCGTGGCTGAGGATGGAGCCGCCCACAATTGGAAGGTCTGCGTTGGAGCCGATGAAATAGTGCGGCAGCACTGTCACAAAATCCAACAGCTTCTCAAAGCAGGCCCGGTCAATGCGCATCGGCGCATGCTTCGCGCTCAGGCAGATGCAGTGCTCATTGTAATACACATAGGGCGAATATTGCAGATACCAGCTTTCGCCGCAGAGCGTCATGGGAATCAGGCGGTGATTCTGCCGCGCCGGATGGTTCATCCGTCCGGCGTAGCCCTCATTTTCCGCGCAGAGCTGGCACTTCGGATATCCGGCCTGCGGCGCGAGCTTTGCCGCCGCGATGGCGCGCGGATCCTTCTCTGGCTTCGAGAGGTTGATCGTGATATCCAACGCGCCGTACTTTCCCTCGTAGACCCACTTCTGATCCTTTGCAATGCGGTCGCGGCGGATATAATTCGTATCCTGACTGAATTCATAGAACCAGTCCGTCGCCTGCCACGGGCTTTCGTCATACAGCGCACGGAATTTTTCGCGCACCTCGTGCGGTGCAGGCGTCAAGGTGCCCATCAGCTTCGTATCAAAGAGGTCGCGCGAGACCTGATCGTCTGCGCAGATGCCGCGCGTCACGGCTTTC
>ULXF01007377.1_pt1 | contig 19004 bp, 10 predicted proteins | sample 1961041 | NCBI WGS metagenome assembly ULXF01 (sample SAMEA4835832, study PRJEB28245) | human gut metagenome | biome: gut microbiome; material: fecal sample | place: Denmark | collected 2008
CAATGGAGGGAACGGACAGGGTGTTTCTCATGAATGCAGTGTCTGATGAGTCGTCGGTGAAACTGGTGCTGACGTACAGCGACAAGAGGGCAGAGCAGTTGTACAGTGACCTCAGATTCTACAGCAGGGATGTGTACATGTATCCGGCAAAGGATATCCTGTTCTTCAGCGCTGATGTCCATGGAAATGCCATAACGAGAAAACGTATGGATGTACTGCGAAGGCTTGTCTCAGGAGAACCGTGCACGATAGTTGCAACTGTGGATGCTCTTTTTGACAAGATTCCTGCACTTTCATATATGAATAAGTATATCATCAACATATGTACTGCACAGAGGCTTGATGTTGATGATCTCAGGCAGAAATTATCAGCGCTCGGATATGATAAGGTGGACAATGTAGAGGAGCCAGGTCAGTTTGCAGTGAGAGGCGGGATCATAGATATCTATCCACTCACTGAGGAGTGTCCATACAGAATAGATATGTGGGATGACGAGGTTGATACCATCAAGACATTTGACGCTGAGAGCCAGAGATCCATAGAGACGGTTGATTCGATTGTGATCTACCCTGCAGGAGAGATAGTGCTGTCCCAGGATAGAATAAACCGTGGAATCAGGAAGATTGAGGCGGAACTGAAGCCGTACGCACAGAAGCTTAAGGAGTCATTTCACACGGAGGCATATGCAAGGATAAAACGTGAGGTGGCGGAGCTCAAGGAACAGCTCACGGAGTTCAGTGCTGTGTACGGAGTTGACAGTTATGTCGACTATTTTTACAGTGACACAGTTTCACTCATAGACTGTCTGCCGGATGATTCTTACGTGCTCATAGATGAGACGAGAAAGGTCAGTGACAGGGCTGCAACGGACGAGACGGGCTTTAGAAGCAGCATGGTGCACAGACTTGAGGGCGGCTACGTGCTTCCTGGACAGATGAATGTCATGTACAGCTATGATGATGTGATAGATAAGGCCAAGAAGTACAATGTCGTAGGATTTGACGCGTTTGATGGCAGGGATGACAGGATAAGTTATGCACATAAAACTGAGATTGAATGCCACGAAGTGCACAGTTACAGAAACAGTTTTGACACACTTGTAGCGGATATAAGATCCTGGAAGAAGAACAAGAACAGTGTGCTCTTTGTGTCGCCTTCTTCGGTGGGTGCAAAGAGAATGGTGGATAATCTTATGGATGCGGATATCATCTGTCACTATCTGAGCGATGCGGATAAGGTACTTACCCCTCGTGAGATTGCAGCGATGGCGGGAAGACTCAGATCCGGATTCATGATACCGGCTATGCATCTAGTGGTCGTTAGTGAGGGCGATGTATTCTCAAGCAGATCATCGTCAGGAAAGAGAACACAGAAGAAGCTCCCATATTCAGGAGAGATAATCAAGTCATTTTCGGATGTCAGTGTGGGTGATTATGTCGTACACGAGAAGTATGGAATAGGAGTCTATAAGGGTATAGAGAAGATAGAGGTGGACGGAGCACTCAAGGATTATCTGGTTATAGAGTATGCCGAGGGTGGCAAACTCTATGTCCTGGCATCGGAAACCGACCGGATACAGAAGTACAGGAGCAAGGAGGGCAGACCTCCCAAGATAAACCGCCTTGGCGGAAATGAATGGCAGAAGGTCAGAAACAGAGTCAAGGGACACGTTGATGAGGTGGCAGAACACCTCGTCAAGCTGTATGCCGAGAGACAGTCGAAGGAGGGGCATGCGTATTCTCCGGATTCTGAGTGGCAGAAGGAATTTGAGGAGACCTTCCCATATAAAGAAACTGACGATCAGCTACGTGCCATAGCCGATGTCAAGGCGGATATGGAGAGCAGCCGTATAATGGACCGGCTTGTCTGTGGAGATGTTGGATTTGGCAAGACGGAGGTTGCAATAAGGGCTGCGTTCAAGGCGGTCGGGGACAGCAGACAGGTTGCGTATCTGGTGCCAACGACGATTCTGGCAGAACAGCACTACGAGACATTTACCGAGAGAATGAAGGATTATCCGGTGGTTATAAGACTTCTATGTAGATTCTGTACGCAGAAGGAGATAAAGAATACACTCAGAGAACTCAAGGAGGGGAAAGTCGACATAGTGATAGGAACCCACAGACTTCTGTCCAAGGATGTTGAGTTTAAAAATCTTGGACTCTTGATCATAGATGAGGAGCAGAGATTTGGCGTCAATCACAAAGAAAAGATAAAAGAGATGAAGACTAACGTGGATGTCCTCACACTCACAGCCACACCTATCCCGAGAACTCTTCACATGAGCCTGGTTGGAATAAGGGATATGAGCCTGCTTGAGGAGGCTCCGGTTGACAGAAGACCTATACAGACATATGTCATGGAGTACGACAAAGAGCTTGCCAGGGAGGCTATCGCCAGAGAGCTGGCGAGACAGGGGCAGGTGTATTATGTATATAACAGGGTAAATGATATAGAGCAGTTTACTGCGGAGGTTCAGAAGCTGGTACCAAATGCAAATGTAGAATTTGCTCATGGACAGATGGATGGACGAACCCTTGAGGATATAATGTATCGCTTCAACAAGAAGGAGATAGACGTTCTGGTCTGCACCACGATAATAGAGACGGGACTTGACATACCGAATGCGAATACGATCATCATCCATGATGCTAATAATTTCGGACTTGCACAGCTCTATCAGCTGAGAGGACGTGTGGGCCGCTCTGATAGAAGTGCATTTGCATTCATGTTCTATAGAAGGAACAAGGTGATATCTGAGGTTGCAGAGAAGAGGCTCAGGGCGATAAAGGAGTACACAGACCTTGGTTCTGGCGTGAAGATATCCAAGGCAGATCTCAACATAAGAGGTGCGGGTAGTGTGCTCGGGGAGAGTCAGTCGGGCAATTATGAGGTAGTCGGATATGATCTTTACTGCAAGATGCTCAATGATGCGGTCAGAGAGCGCAGGGGAGACACAGTATTTCATGATTATGAGACTGAGATTGATATACCGATAGATTCATTTATCCCAGAAACATATGTGAAGAATGACTTCATAAAACTGGAGCTCTGTAAGAGGATATCACTCATCAAGAACGAGGACGAGTATAACGATATAATAGATGAACTTATAGACAGATTCGGGGACATACCGGATGAGACCATGAATCTTCTGGATGCGGCGCTTCTCAGAGCGAGAGCGTATGTGTGTTATATAACCAGGATATGGTACAGGGATGGATTGCTAAGATTTTCCATGTACAATAAGGCAAATATAAATGTTGACGGAATAGAAGATCTGGTGAACAATTATATGGGCAGGATGAAGTTTCAGATGGGCGCAAAGCCTGAATTTGTGTTAAAGCTTTCAAAGGAGGAGAAGAGGGATATACTGAGACAGGCAGAATTTGTCGTTGCGGATATCTCACAGCTTCTCATAACCTCAGATAATGAAACGAAGAATGGAGGCACCGATTAGTTGAAAAGATTTATATGGATGATAATGTCTTGCGTGATCGGCATGATGCTTGTGGGATGTGGCGGAAATGGCAACGCGGACACGGAAAAAGAAGTTGTATTCAGATATAATGGACAGGATATATATATTGATGAGGTATATGTGTACGCCAGGACGGTCAAGGAAAGATATGAGTCAAAGTATGGCAAGGATGTGTGGGGACAGAGCATAGTTACGGACGACGGATTAGAAATGAACGCCGAGGATTCTGCGAGAAGAGAGACGATATCAAGAATAGTCAAGACCAAGACACTGATCACTAAGTCGGATGAGTATGGAATAAGCCTTACCGACAGTGAGCAGAGAATGCAGGAGCAGGATGCAGAAAAGTTTTACGAACTGCTGACGGATGAGCAGATAGCCGAGGTTGGACTTGAGGAAAACACAGTGAAACAGGTTCTTGAGGAGAGTGCTCTGGCTGACAAGATATACACTTATGTCATGAAACAGAGTTCAACTGAGATATCTGATGAGCAGGCGCGGATGAGCACATTTTATGATATGTTCTTTGAATGTTATTCGGAGGATGACTTTGGAAATATAACCCTGTATCCTCAGTCGAAGATAGATGTTCAGAAAAAGAAAGCTGATGAGGCATATGCAGCTATCGTTGAGGAGTCAGACAATTCAAATCTCAACATTTCTTTCCTTGGAAGTGCAAAATCCCTGAAGTATGCGGGAACACACACAATGAGCAGGGATGAGATAGTCAGCACATACGGTCAGGATACACTAGATATACTCTACAGCCTGTCGGATGGGGATATCTCGCCGGTCGTACAGACTGAGTATGGATATCATATATTCCAAATGATAAGCCTCACAGATGAGACCGCAACTGCTGAAAACAAGGAGAAACTTACGGAGGCTGCGGATGGAGAGTATTACGACAATCTGATGTCAGATTGGATAGATGAGTTGGACAGCAGCTATTCATACAGTAAGAGAGTGGATATGGATGTGTACAACAAGATATCGTTCAAATGATGTGAAAATGCAGATTAGCAGTTTATATTACAGAAAAAGAGGAGATATGAGAATTATGATATACGATATAAATATAAAAAAACTTGATGACAAGGCGATCATACCAACATACGGTTCAGAATATGCTGCCGGAGCAGATCTGTATGCGTGTCTTGACTCGGCGGTGGATATAGAACCGGGACAGACAGTGCTGATACACACAGGCATAGCTATGGAGATTCCAGCAGGTTATGCAGGACTGGTATATGCGAGAAGTGGTCTGGCATCCAAAAAAGGACTGGCACCTGCAAACAAGGTTGGCGTCATTGATGCGGACTACAGAGGAGAGATCATGGTGGCTCTTCACAATCATGGTACACAGGCACAGCCTGTGGAGCCGGGAGAGAGGATTGCCCAGCTTGTGATCGCTCCATATATAGTAGGGGCATTTCATCAGGTGGATGAGCTCTCAGAGACAGTTCGTGGTGAGGGAGGTTTTGGATCGACAGGAAGCAAGTAAAAGACTAAGAAGCAAATAAAAAAGCTGTGAGTCTCAATTCAGCTCTGCTATAAAGCAGAAGAGAGGCTCACAGCTTTTTACTATAATACTTATATCAGAAGTATCGACCCTTTTCATTCCAGAGTACAGTCTCTCCGGCGGCGAGGGATGCAGGAACATCGATGATGCGCTGATTGCGTGATCCCTTGAATCTGAGGGAGAGATCCTTCTGGTCTTCCATAAATTCTCCATCCACAAGAACGTCGATATAAGAGAGAAGTTCCCGGGTGTATTCCCATTCATTGCACATTCTGTTCAGAAGATCTGTATCAAATGTGTAGCCGGTGTAACACCATATAGTCTTGTCCGGGTATGTTTCCTTGAATCTGCGCGCAAGTGGCAGCAGTCCCTGCTGGTTCACATATTCCATTGGCTCTCCGCCTAGAAGTGACAGGCCTGCGATATAGTCCTCCTTGCAGCTGTCTATTATATGTTCGATTTCCACATCAGTGAACGGTTTGCCGTATCCAAAGTCCCATGTATCGGGATTGAAACAACCCTTGCAGTGATGCGTGCAGCCGGACACAAATACTGATACGCGCACGCCAGTGCCGTTTGCCACATCGAATTGTTTAATGTCTGCGTAATTCATAATAAAATCCTTTCAAATTTATGAAATAAACATTTGTGAAAAAAACCTTAACACAAAAGTATGGCCTGCGTTGCCCTCTACGACATGCAGACCATACAGTTGAAATTATTAATGCACTTAGTTAAATACGAATAAAAACTGTTCAAAAACTTTGATCATAAATAACTGATATATGATATCAGAACTACTTGCATGCTCTAATAATATACCAGTATGACTGATATATCAAGAGGTTTTAACAGCTTTTTGCTTATTTTCCTTTGATACAACTTATCTTTTACAAGTGGAGAACTCTTGCCTTGATCTCCTTGGTTTTGCCAACGTTCCAGAAATTCTCTCCGAGGTATCCGCAGGTTCTTCTAGTGACGTTCATCTTGTTGTGATCCTTGTTGCCACACTGAGGGCATTCCCACTCACCGTCATCGTTGATGATGATCTCACCGTCATATCCGCACACATGGCAGTAATCTGACTTGGTGTTGAACTCGGCGTACTGTATGTTGTCATAGATGTATCTGACGACCTCCGCCAGAGCATCCAGATTGTTTCTCATGTTAGGTATCTCAACATAGGAGATAGCGCCACCCGATGATATGGTCTGGAACTGACTCTCAAACCTGAACTTGCTGAAAGCATCTATCTTCTCACGGACATCAACGTGATATGAGTTCGTATAATAACCCTTGTCGGTGACATCCTTGATGGTTCCAAAGCGTTCCTTGTCTATTCTTGCAAATCTGTAACAAAGACTCTCTGCAGGCGTGCCGTAGAGACCAAATCCAAGACCTGTGTCTGACTTCCACTTGTCGCAGGCTGCGCGGAGCTTATGCATAAGCTTGAGTGCAAATTCCTCCCCGACCGGATCGGTGTGGCTTACGCCACGCATGAGCTTCGTTGTCTCGTATACTCCGATGTATCCCAGAGAAATAGTCGAATATCCATTGTGGAGGAGAGGGTCTATGACCTCGCCCTTTTTGAGCCTTGCTATGGCACCGTACTGCCAGTGGACCGGACTGACATCCGATGTGACACCCTCGAGCGCTCTATGACGGCACATAAGTGCATCGTAGCAAAGCTGAAGTCTCTCGTCCAGCAGACTCCAAAACTTGTCGTCGTCACCCTTTGCAAGTATTGCTATCTGTGGAAGGTTTAGGCTGACAACACCCTGGTTGAAACGTCCTTCCCATTTGTACTCACCGTTCTCGTCCTTCCAAGGTGAGAGGAATGAACGGCATCCCATACATGAGAATACGTTGCCTTCATAGTTCTCACGCATCTTCTTGGCTGATATGTAATCAGGGTACATTCTCTTGGCTGAGCACTTTATGGCAAGTTCGGTTATGTAATCATACTCGCCGCCTTTGAGGCAGTTGTGTTCGTCGAGGACATATATGAGTTTAGGAAAAGCTGGGGTTACATATACACCGGCCTCGTTCTTGATTCCCTCAAGTCTCTGTCTCAGGATCTCCTCGATGATCATGGCATTTTCCTTGATGTATTCGTCATCTTCCCTCAGATTGAGGAACAGGGTGACAAATGGAGACTGGCCATTTGTCGTCATCAGGGTATTGATCTGGTACTGGATAGTCTGTACGCCTGATTTCAGCTCGTCCTTGAGTCGCTCGGTGATGAGCTTCTCAAGTGTCTCAGGATCTATCTTATCCCCGAATTCTTCGGTATATCTCTTCTTGTATTTGTTATAACTCTTTCTGAGGTACTTGCCCAGGTGACGGACGTCAACAGACTGACCGCCGTACTGACTTGACGCAACAGATGCGATGATCTGTGTGACAATGGTACATGCAACCTGGAAGCTCTTAGGACTCTCGATGAGTTTGCCGTTCATGACAGTCCCGTTGTCAAGCATATCTCCAATGTTGATAAGACAGCAGTTGAAGATCGGCTGAAGGAAGTAGTCGGCATCGTGAAAATGGATGGCACCCTCCTCATGAGCCTTTGATATCTTCTCAGGGAGGAGCATTCTCTTGGTAAGATCCTTTGAGACCTCGCCGGCTATAAGGTCACGCTGTGTCGATGCTACTGTGGCGTTCTTATTGGAGTTCTCCTCCATAACGTCCTTGTTTCTGTTCTGGATAAGACTCAGTATGGAATCATCGGTGGTGTTTGCCTTTCTGATAAGCTCTCTGCTGTATCTATATATAATGTAGGTTTTGGCGAGGACAAACTTTCCGTCAGCCATGATGCCTTGTTCAATGATATCCTGTATGTCTTCAACCAGCATTCTTTTCCTGTTCTTGGCTTCGATACTTCCGACAATTTCCTCGATCTTATCGTCAGAAATCTTTTCGCAAGGTTCCACCTCGGAATTAGCCTTCTGGATGGCTAAGATTATCTTGCTGCGGTCGTAATTGACTGCACGACCGTCTCGTTTGATTACTAACATTTCCCATTCTCCCTGTGTGTGTTGTGAATTCTATGTATAACTATATGACACTAAATATAGTGGGATAAAGCAAAAAAGAAACACAATATGTCGTGTTTGGCTTGAAAAAGCCGCAAAAAAATTAGCGACAATTAAGTGCTCCGTCGCAAGTTTCCCTGGCTTTGTAAAATGTTCTGCACAGATGATCTGTGTATAAGAATTTTTACAGCGTGTGTCAATATCGTTGATTATATCACCCGTAAAAATGTTTGTCCATATGTTATTTGTAAAAAATACAAAATATAGAAAATAAAAAAATATGTGGGCACAACATATTGTAGTTTTGCGTTTGATTAATGTGGAAGATGCTGATTGCGTCACAAAAACGTATCCAAAATAGAAAGCGGTATCAGGCAGTAATCATATATACAGCTATTTGTGAGAATTGTATGAATTAAGTCAAATTGCTTTATTTTTACAAAGAAATATGATATAAGTTAATTCGTTGAAGATTATCATTAACAAATGGGTTTTCTACAAATAAAAAATAAAAGAGGTAATATTTATGAGAAAGTTCAAAAAAGGGTGTGTGGTCGTTCTTGCACTGGCATTGTCCATGTCATTTATGACCGGATGCGGAGATAAGAGCGATGATAAGAAGGGTGATACTCAGAAAGAGGCTACAGCTTCTGACGTGGCAGAGGATGTAGCGGCGAATGAAGAGAGCATAGATGAGTATGTAGAGAAATATGCAGAGAATGTTGAGCTTGGCGATTACAAGGGTATTGAGTATACCAAGACGGACGTTGAGGTTACAGACGACGAGGTTCAGCAGAAGATAGATGAGTTTGTTGATGGACTTGGAACATTTGACAAGGATACAACAAATGCAGCAAAGAAGGGAGACACTGTCAATATAGATTATGTAGGTTCAGTTGACGGAGAGGAGTTCAACGGTGGTAATACCAACGGAAGTGGCTATGATCTTGTACTTGGTTCCGGTGCATTCATAGATAATTTTGAGGATCAGATCATAGGCCATAAGCCGGGAGAGACATTCACTGTAACGGCTACATTCCCAGAAAATTATGGTGAGACAAGCCTTGCGGGCAAGGAGGCGGAGTTCAAGACTACTCTCAACTATATCAAGATTGATAAGCCTGCCACATACAACGATAAGCTTGTTTCAGACAACACAGATTACAAGACGACAAAGGAGTACGAGGAATCTGTACGTGAGGAGCTGAATAAAAGCAAGGAGGATTCAGCCCTTGCAAGTGCACAGAGCGATATCATGACCAAGGTCATCAACAACTGTAAGATCTCGAATCTCTCTGCAGAAGAGGTACAGGCAAGTGCACAGCAGCTTGTGACATCCATCAAGAGTCAGGCTGAGAACTACGGTATGGATTATGCAACATATATCAAGTACTATTATGGATATGATGACGAGGATGCATTTGCTCAGGTTATATACAATATCTGCGAGGAGTCTCTGAAGGAGAAGATGGTAATGTGTGCCATAGCGAAGGCTGAGGGACTGACAGTTACAGATCAGGAGACTGATGAATATATTGCTGATTATGCAGCCAAGAACAATGTTGATGAGGAGAGCGTTAGGAGCAATGTGTCAGCTATTGACATCAAGTACAATGCTCTTGCTTACAAGGTCATGAACGATGTGCTTTACAAGGATGCGAAGGCTGTGGATGCGACAACAGCAGCTGCAACAGAAGCTACAACAGCAGAAGATACAGACACAGAAGCAGATACAGAAGCAGCAGAGTAAAGTGCTGGATATATAAAAGATAACGAAGGGGTAAGCGAAAAATATTATGAGAGCTAAGAAGATAATAGCAGCTGGAATCATGGCGGCGATGTGTGCGGGACTTATGACCGGATGCAGCAGCAACAAAAGCCAGTTTAACAAGTATTCAAAGTGCGCAGTGGTGGACAAGGCAGCATATACTGATATAGAGTATGTCCCGGCTTCCAGAGAGGTTACAGATGACGATGTTCAGAGTTCTATAGATAGTTTCTGCAACGATAACTCTGAGACAAGCGAAGATAAGACCAGCGCCATAAAAGATGGCGATAAAGTTAACGTTGACTATGTTGAGACGATATCCGGAACGGAGAAAGACAGCAAGACAGGTTATTCTCTTACTATTGGCAACAATACATTGGGTGACGGCAGTGATGATCAGCTCATAGGCAGCAAGGCTGGTGACGTGAAGGAGATCACTGTTACATATCCAGACGATTATTCAGATACCACAGTGGCAGGACTGACTGCGACTTACAAGGTTACCGTAAACTATATCTCGGTCACAACAGTGCCGGAGTACACAGATGCACTTGTAAAGAAGGCTTCAGGTGGAGAGTACACCACAACGGATGCATACACAGAGCACCTCAGGGAGGACCTTCAGACAGATAAGGACAAGTCAGCTGATGATGAGGATAGAACCTCAGTCCTCAAGGCGGTAGAGGAGAAGGTCACATTTGACAAGTATCCAGAGGATGAGATAAAGACATATATCCAGACAACTGTAGACAATGCAAAGCAGAATGCAGAGAATTATGGAATAGATTTCAGCACTTATATGGCATATTTCTACGGATGCAGCGATGAGGCAGCGTTCCTTGAGAAGCTTCATACAATAGTTGAGAGCGTCATGAAGGAGAAGATCGTAGTATCATGTATAGCTCTTGACAATAACCTGATAGCTGACGATGCGGACGTGAAGGCATACAGGGCCAAGGTTGTTGAGGAGAACGATCTGGAGAGCGATGAGGACGTTGACAAGTACTATTCAGAGGACGACCTAAACTTCTATGCGACGGAGGAGAACGTCCTTGATTTCCTTATGAAGAGAGCGGTGGAGACGACTGCGACAGCAACTGATGCGGACAGTGAATCTGCGACAGATGAGAGTACAACAGAAGAGAGTACAACAGAAGAATAAATAGCTGATGTAACATATCGCATGTAAGGCGGTGGAAGTAGACGATATTTCCACTGCCTTTTTGCATATAAGGGATTGTGCATTTTGAATAATTTTGTCTTTGTAGTTTAATCATGTTGACTAAAACAAAATATGTATATAAAATGAAAAAGAATTAATATTATTTAAAACAGGGAAGTGGTGTTCCTGTATGGCAACACCTGTCTGAAGGCTGTAAGACTGGCTAAGTGGACAGGATCAGGGCATGGGATGCACCTGACCGGGAAAGAGAAAGGGGAATTTATGAGAAAAGGCATTGCAAGCAAGTGTCTGTGCATTGCTCTTGCCTCCGCGATGGTATTCGGTGATGTGGGAATAGTGTCAGCGGCGGAGAGCAGCTCGGCAGACAGCAAGGAAGCGGTCAGTGTAGTGGCTGACGAGAGCACAGCAGATGTGGCGGTGAGTGCCCCGCGTGTAGACTATTTGAATGTTTACGAGGAGTACGGATCAGACATAAGGATAAGTGCAGGGGGAGCTGGCTGTAAGGCGGTACTTTATATCAACGGCAAGAAAGCGGCGGAAGAGTCATATGATTATGATTCATATTATTTGAGCGTGAGCAAGGAGATAGATGCCGTTCCGGGAGCAACCTACACAGTGGAGGTCAGGATTGCCAATTCTGAGGGCACGGTGGTTAAGTCCCAGGAGAAATTGGTTGCTGCGTCAGTTGGTTTTAGGAGTGGTACATCGGCAATAACAGCCGAAAGCATAAGTGGAAAGGTGAGTGAGACCGGTATAAAGCAGCCGGACGGAATTCGTGTGTCAGCGAATATCCACAATCAGAATGGCCACAATTATAAGTATGAGGTTTACAGATCAACAAAGTCAAATGGCGGTTTCAAGTGCATCTACAAGGGAACTTCCTCAGAGAGCTGGCGCCTGGAGTATGTTGACACCACGGCAAAGGCGGGAGCAGCATATTACTATAAGGTAAGGATACTCAGAGGAACAAGTGAGTATGTTACGTCAGATAAGGTTCTGGCAGTGTCTGGAGCTGCGGGAGTTCGTTATGGAAAGCCTGAGTGCAGCTTTGATGCATATGTATCAGGAAGAGATAAGGGTGCAAACGGAACTGTTAATCTGAGTATATGGTCGGACTTGGCAAACAGATATGATATATACCGTTCTACCAGTGCGACGAAGGGCTTTAAGAAAATAGCTACGGCATATGCAAATTATTATACTGACGCAAAAGTGAAAAAGGGAACTGTATATTATTACAAGATAATTCCAATGTACTATGATTCGACAACCGGTAAGACGATTACTGGTAACACGACAAAAGCCGTTGCAGCAAAGTATCTTATGGACGGTTCGGCACCAACACTCACACAGGTTGGCACAAATTCAATGAAGTGTGAATGGTATGCAGAAAACAGCGCAGATGTGTCATATGAGGTATGGTGCAGAAGATCAGATGTGGTAGGTGACGCATTTGTAAAGAAGGCTGTCACAAAGAAAAATTCATGCGTCATCAAGGGCCTTGCAGCAAATGGCGAGTATGATGTGAAGATACGCACAGTAAAGAAGGCTGGAAGCGTAGTAAAGTATGCTATGAGTGCAAGCAGCAGACGTATTATGGGATACACAAGCTCGGTACAGGATCTGAATAGGACTCCTGTAAAGTCAAATGCAGATTCCAAGACAGTTGCAGTTTATTACCAGATGACATGGTACAGAGACTGGAATGCATCGGGCTACAAGATAACAGCTTACAACAACTATACAAACAAGAAAGAGACGGTCAAGACAATCACATCCGGAAAGACTACATCCTATACATTTAAGAACACGGGAGTAGTTGGAAAAGAGCTTAAGTACACCGATATAGAGGTACTGCCATACAAGGGAAAGACCATCGGTGTATCAGAATATGATGGATATGAGCTTAACACGCTTCCAAGTCCTGCGAAGATGAAGGTCTCAAGAAAATCCGGTACAGCAGTCACAGTTGCATGGACGGCGGTAAAGGGGGCCACGGAATATACAGTGATCAGGACCACGGCTCTGGGCGTCACACAGACTTTGGCAACGGTAAAGGGAACCTCATATGTAGATACACATGTGACAAATGGACTGGGATATACATATAGCGTGTATGCGTCAACATCAAAGACGGCGTTCAACAGTGGATGGAGTGCAGGGTATGGTATATATTTCCACAAACTCTCAACGCCTCAGATCAAAGCGGTCACAAACCCTGCAAAGGGAACCGCGTCAGTAAAATGGGCAAAGACTGCTAACACAAAGGTGTACAAGGTATATCGTTCAGATAAGGCAAACGGAAAGTATGTACAGGTTGCTTCGACGTCCAAGAATGTGTGTGTATATGCAGATAAGAAGCTTAAAAAGGGAAAGACGTACTACTACAAGGTAGTTGCCTACACAATAAATGACTGCGGACAGACAGTAAAGTCAGCGGCATCCAAGGCAAAGGGCGTCAAGATAAGCAAATAAAGGGAAAGGGGTAGAGTATGAAGAAAAAGATAATCAGCAAAGCATTATGCGTAGCGCTTGCCTCTGTACTGATGTTTGGAGAGGCTGCGCCGGCTATGGCGGCTACCAAGAGCCTGGATCAGGGACAGGCTGTTGTTGCAGAGGATACATTTTCTGCTTCAATAGACGGAATAGAAGCAGGAAATTCTGCTACAGTGACAGATGACCATGTTGGGATAAGTGCCTGGGGCTCAGGAACGAGTGCCAAATTATATGTAAATGGAGTTGAATTCGCGTCACGAAAGACGTCATATGGATACTGGGATATAAACGCAGATTTCTACGGAAAGGCCGGTGTGACATACACATTTAAGATTGAAGCCGAGGGAAGTGATGGCTCAACAGTCACAAAGACTTTCAACAGAAAGTTTGAAACTCCTGTTTTGGATAAAAGTACGACACGCGGCTGGTGGAACAGTGAGATAGACGAGACCGGCTACTCTAAATATACATCACTATACGTAAATACAGAATTTTTATCAAGAGTTTCGGCTAAATACGACTATTATGTATACAGATCGACAAATCCAAAGACCGGATTCAAGAAGATATCCAGCAACACGGTGTATGGCGGAACGAACTGTTATAATTATGACTACAATGCAGCATATGGAAGGACGTACTACTATCAGATAAAGGTGGTCGCTGAAAAGGACGATTATATAAAGACCACAAAGGTGATAGCAACATCCCCTGTCATTAAAGTCAGTGCAGACAATTGGAAAAATATATATGTAAATGCCGAGTTGGACCACAAAGGTGTTAAGTTAAACATCGAAGACAGAGGAATTTATAATCAGTTTGACATCTATAGATCGGCAAGTAAAAATGGCGGCTACAAGAAAATCAAGACGATAACCGGTGATGAGTTTACAGACACCACAGTCAAGGCGGGAAAGATCTACTATTATAAGGTGATCCCAAAGTACTATGAGACAAAGACTGGCAAGCTGGTATCTGGAAATACCACAGCGGCCGTCGGTGTGAAGGTGACTATGGGCACTCCGGTTCCTATCGCGCAGATCACCTCATCTACTTCGGTGAAGCTGACATGGGATAAGGTCAGAGGCGCTAATGTATATGAGATATGGTATATGCAGACCGATATCAGCGGTAATCAGTACAGCAAGCTGGGAGTCACAAAGGGCAATTCGTATACGGTCAAGGGACTGAAGAATGGTCATCTTTACAGATTTATGCTCAAGGCACAGAATGTATCAAATGGCAAGGTCGTATGTGAGAACCAGAATGATACCGGAAGAGTCATTATGGGCTACGATGATAATATATATAGTCTCAGAGCTACATATATAAGTACAGCCATCAGCAAGGACAAGAAGACACTTGCGATATATACGAATCTGGCATGGGATAAGAACTACTGGGCATCAGGATATGTGATCACAGCGTATAACAGATATACAGGCAAGGAAGAGAATGTCGCAAAGATCTCTTCTGGCACAAAGAACACATACAGATTTAAGAACCCTGGAACAAGTACCAAGGGAATGAAATACACATATGTGAGGGTGAGACCATACAAGGGCTCAGTTGTCAGCGACACCCCAATTGAGATCAATGTAAACTGTATGCCGTTTGCATCGGGAGTCAAGGTATCCAGAAAGACCAATTCATCGGCTGTCATTTCCTGGAAGGCTGTGCCGGGTGCATCAGGATATTCTGTATACAGAACAAACAAGCAGAGCGGAGAAACCCAGTGGAGGGGTAATGTAACTGCTACAAAGTATGAGGACAAGGATTATTCGGTAAAGACAGATTATGAATACTATGTAGTGGCACAGTCATCTTTTGAAGGAGCTTGGGGTAATAGCCATTATATATATGAGGGTAATGCAAAGTACTTCGCTAAATACCAGCACAAGCTTGCAGCACCAAAGATGGGCAGCGCAAAGAACACAGCAGCGGGACAGGTCAAAGTAAAGTGGTATGCCGTGGCAGGTGCTCAGCGTTACTGGGTATACCGTTCTACAAGCAAGAATGGTAAGTACACCAAGATCGCCAGTGTGGCAACAACAAGCTATGTTGACAAGAAGGCGGCAAAGGGCGGCACATATTACTATAAGGTTGCAGCAGCTGCAGTGAGTGGTGCCGGAGTAAAAGCTCAGTCAGCTTATTCAGCAGTAGCAGGTGCTAAGAGCTCTAAGTAGTATATAAGCATAAAGATTCCGTACAGGATATAAAAGACGGGAATCAGCAGACAATAAGTACAGATCATACGATATTATGTCGTGTGGTCTGTATTTTTGTAAAAAGGTACAGTCTTTATTTTGATCTTTATTTTGAAAAAAAAGTGGTTGACATATCATAGCTGACAGTTTATTATATTAACGTTCGTTGTGAACATGCGGAAGTGGCGGAATTGGCAGACGCGCAGGCTTCAGGTGCCTGTGGTAGCAATACCGTGTGGGTTCAAGTCCCATCTTCCGCATTTTTTTATACCATAGTATAGGATATAATCATAAGAATATTTTAGGAGGTATGTGCGGCGATGGCAGAGAAAAAGAATGTAGTTACCTATTCAGGTCTCAAAAAAATTGAGGAAGAGCTTCAGGATCTGAAGGTTAACAAACGTAGAGAGATTGCAGCCAAGATCAAGGAGGCAAGAGAGCAGGGAGATCTGTCAGAGAATGCAGAGTACGATGCAGCAAAGGATGAGCAGAGAGACATCGAGGCGAGGATCGAACAGCTCGAGGCAATGCTTAAGAATATTGAGGTCGTAGATGAGGACGAGGTCGATACAGGAGTTGTCGGTATCGGTTGTAAGGTAATAGTGTATGATTATGAGTATGATGAGGAAATTGAGTATGATATCGTTGGTTCATCACAGGCAGATATCATGAACAACAAGATCTCAGATGAGTCACCGGTTGGAATGGCACTCAAGGGTGCAAAGGTCGGTGAGGAAGTTCTGGTTGAGGCACCGGACGGAGAATTTAAGTACAGAGTACTTGATATTAAGAGACAGGAGCTGTAGGAGAAGATGGCAGAGCAGAATAACAAGGGAAATGAGCAGGATCTTAATAAGCTGAAGATGGTTCGCCGCGAGAAACTGGCAGATCTTCAGGCAGCAGGCAAGGATCCATTTGTTATAACTAAGTACGATGTGCAGCAGCACAGTATAGAAGTAAAGGACATGTACACAGCACTCGAGGCTGAGCTCCTTGCGGGAAGACAGGAGCCTTCAGTAGAAGGTCTTGACGAGGCAGAGAAGAGAGAAGTTATCAACAACGATTACAATGAGAAAAGAGCAATCATGGATGCTTCACCTATCAATGTGAGCATTGCGGGACGTATGATGTTCAAGCGTGTCATGGGTAAGGCTTCTTTCTGTAATATTCAGGATCTCAAGGGCAATATTCAGGTATATGTTGCCAGAGATCAGATCGGCGAGGAGTCATATGCTGACTTTAAGAAGTCAGATATAGGTGATATATATGGAGTTAAGGGTTATGCTTTCAGAACAAAGATGGGCGAGATATCCATACATGCTGAAGAGATAACACTTCTGTCCAAGTCACTTCAGATGCTCCCGGAGAAGTTTCATGGACTGACAGATACAGATATGAGATATCGTCAGAGATATGTGGATCTGATCATGAATCAGGACAGCAAGGAGGTATTCATCAAGAGATCACAGATATTAAAGGAGATCCGTAATTTCCTGGCTGGACGTGATTTCATGGAAGTCGAGACTCCTATGCTTGTATCCAATGCAGGTGGTGCTGCAGCGAGACCATTTGAGACACATTACAATGCGCTCGATGAGGATGTAAAGCTTCGTATATCATTGGAGCTTTATCTCAAGAGACTTATCGTCGGTGGCCTTGAGAGAGTATATGAGATTGGAAGAGTGTTCCGTAATGAGGGCGTTGACACACGTCATAACCCTGAGTTCACCCTCATGGAGTTATATCAGGCATATACAGATTACTATGGTATGATGGAGCTGACAGAGTCAATGTTCCGTTACCTCGCAGAAAAGGTATGTGGAAGCACCAAGATCTCATATAATGGAATAGAGATCGACTTTGGCAAGCCATTTGAGCGTCTGACTATGGTCGATGCTATCAAGAAATATACAGGTGTTGATTTTGATCAGGTTGCTGATGATGCTGAGGCAAAGAGAATCGCTGACGAGCATCATGTAGAGTACGAGGAGCGTCACAAGAAGGGCGATATCGTGAACCTGTTCTTTGAGGAGTTCTGTGAAGAGAATCTGATCCAGCCTACATTTATCATGGATCATCCAATAGAGATCTCACCACTTACAAAGAAGAAGCCTTCAGATCCTACAAAGGTTGAGCGTTTCGAGCTCTTTATCAACACATGGGAGATGTGTAACGCTTACTCAGAGCTTAACGATCCTATCGATCAGCGTGAGAGATTTGCCGCTCAGGATGCGAACGCAGCAGCCGGAGACGACGAGGCTGAGCACACAGATGAGGATTTCCTCAATGCACTTGAGATCGGTATGCCACCTACAGGCGGTATAGGTTATGGTATAGACAGACTGGTTATGCTCCTTACAGATTCACAGGCGATCAGGGATGTTCTCCTGTTCCCTACAATGAAGTCATTAGATGGTGTAAATAAGAAAAATGATGTAAATAATACAGCTTCTGAAGCACCTGAAAAAAATGTAAAAACTGAGTCTGAAAAGATTGATTTCTCTAATGTGAAGATTGAGCCAATCTTTGAAAAAATGGTAGATTTCGATACATTTGCAAAATCTGATTTCCGTGCAGTTAAAATTTTAGCTTGTGAAGCAGTACCGAAGTCAAAGAAGCTTCTGAAGTTTACATTAGATGACGGAGAACGCAAAGACCGTGTGATTTTAAGCGGTATTCACGACTATTACGAGCCGGAAGAACTGGTTGGTAAGACAGCAATCGCTATCGTGAACCTGCCACCGAGAAAGATGATGGGAATTGATTCCGAGGGTATGCTGATTTCAGCAGTACACGAGGAAGACGGTCACGAAGGACTAAACCTTCTGATGGTAGATGACCACATTCCGGCAGGTGCAAAGCTCTACTAAGAAGTACCGTTTTACCCTATAAAACGGGATGTACTTCATTTGTGAAAAAGCTCTGAAAATACACAAATACACCAAATTTACACCAAATGGTGCTTGAAACGGTGCAGAGCCTAAAAAATCGCATAATTACAGGCGATACAACAGAATTTATAAGGGCGGTGTCTGAAATTATCGGACATCGTCCTTTTCTGTATTCGAGTTAAACAATACACATATTTCAGCTCAAAATCGAGACAAAAGCCTTGAATGTTAATATGCGTTGCTTGAAGCAACGGGCAGTCCAACATACAATTAGTCTGTCAGCGCCAGAAAGGTTAGACAGAGCATTTTTTGTAAATCGGCAGGGCAACCCCCTTACTCGTGCCGGAGCAACATATATCTTGTGTAAATATGTTCAAATGGCTGGATTACATATCAGAAAGATATTGCGCCGGTTTGAAA
>ULXF01042813.1_pt1 | contig 18991 bp, 14 predicted proteins | sample 1961041 | NCBI WGS metagenome assembly ULXF01 (sample SAMEA4835832, study PRJEB28245) | human gut metagenome | biome: gut microbiome; material: fecal sample | place: Denmark | collected 2008
CTGCGCCCCGACCGTGCGCTGTTTAGGCGCATCTTCTCTGTCTCTGCCATGACCAGCATTCAGCAGTCCATCATGAATTTCGGCATCCTGTGTGTGCAGAGTCTCGTGAACAGCTTCGGTCTGGCAGCGATGGCGGCATTCACCGCCGGCGTGAAGATTGACTCGCTGGCGTACAGCCCCGCGCAGGACTTCGGCAACGGCTTCACAACCTTCGTCGCCCAGAATCAGGGGGCGAATCAGCCGCAGCGCCTCCGTCACGGCATCCGCACAGCGTTCCTGCTTTCCGGCGGCTTCTGCCTGATTGTTTCCGCGCTCGTGGCGATTTTCGCCGAGCCGCTGCTGCTCGTGTTCCTCGAGAATGCATCGGCGGAGTCTCTTTCCATCGGCGTAACGTACCTGCGCACCGAGGGGCTGTGCTACATCGGCATCGGCTTCCTGTTCCTGCTTTATGCCATTTTTCGCGGTTTGGAGCAGGCAGGCATGAGCATCGTCCTGACGGTGCTTTCGCTTGGGCTGCGCGTCGTGCTGTCCTACGCCTTCGCGCCGCATTTCGGCATGATGGCGATTTGGCTGGCAATTCCGGTGGGCTGGCTGATTGCGGATATTGTCGGTTTCGTTGCCATGGGGCGGCGCGGACTAATGCGTTCCGCTTCCAATAAAACGGGCAAAAGTGCCTGCTGACATCGGGATGGATTCGCCGCTTTGTGACAAGTTTGTAACACCTGCGCGCGCGCCCCTTGACGAATCCGACTCGGCGTTGTATGATGGGGATACTCAATAACGAAAGGATTGTGCGGAACGGGTATGAAGAAGGAAACGAATCCCAAGGCGAAGCGGAATGGCCTGTGGTGCAATGTGCTGATTGTGGCAGCGCTGCTGCTGATTGTGGCGGTGCTGATGGTTGTGCTGCGGAGGAACGCGCCCGCGAATGTAGACGCCAATGCGCCTTTGCTGCCCCTGACCGCAACAGATGCGCCGACCGAAGCGCCGACCGAGGCGCCGACAGAGCTTGCGACCAGCACACCGGAGGCAGCGGCGACCCCCGAAATCACCGCGGCACCAGAAGCGGCTGCCGCGTCGGAAGTCACGGACGTCCCCGAAGCCACCGCCACCCCCGACCTGTCGCAGGTGAAAGCATTCCTCGTCGTCACCGTCGGTGACAAAACGTATCAGCCAATTCCGCTGACCGAAGAGGGCTATTATCGCTTCCGCCACGGCGACTGCATCAACATCGTCCATGTCACCCCGACAAGCATCGACATGCACGAGGCGAACTGCGACAATCAGGATTGCGTGGAGCAGGGTGAAGTGACGCTGGAAAACAAGGACACACGCATTTTGGGCAACAGGATTATCTGTCTGCCGAATCAGGTGACGCTCCAGCTGTACAGCCGCGACGAATTGATGGACTGGCTGACGACCGTGCAGGAGGACGCAGCAAATGAATAAGCAGCGAATCACCACAAAGCAGCTTGCGCTGTGCAGTGTGCTGCTGACGCTGATGCTGGTGCTGGGCTGGGTGGAGAGCCTGTTTCCACCGCTGATGGGCGTACCGGGCATCAAGTTAGGCTTAAGCAACGGTGTGCTGATTTTCGCGGTCTACATGCTGTCCCTGCCGACGGCGTGGGTGCTGATGCTGCTGAAGGTGGTGCTGTCCTCGCTGTTTTTTGGCGGCGTAGCGGCGCTGCCGTACGCACTGGCAGGCGGTGTGCTGTCGCTGGCAAGCATGTGTCTCCTTTCGCGCATGAAGTGGATGCACCCGGTCACGGTCAGCATTGTCGGCGGCGTGATGCACAACGTCGGGCAAATCGTGATGGCGATGATTATCCTCCACACGTCGCAATTGGCGTACTACATGGCTGTCCTAATGCTCAGCGGCATTCTCTTCGGCGCGCTGACCGGCGTGAGCGCCACGCTGGTGATGAAGCACATGAAGCATATCAAGTGGGGGAAATAGCGAAGGGGGCAAGGGGCGACCGCAGACTTCATCTGTTTTCATGCCTTCTTGTCGCCTCCGCAGAGGCGAAGCCCTCTGCACAACAAAAATCAACTAACACAGAAAACAAAAAGCAGGACTACCTCCACGCCGGAGACAGCCCTGCTTTTTGTTGTGCGAAAGAAGCCATCAGAAGAAAAGGAAACGCTTCTTCTGATACGGCTCGCTTGACATGCCCTTGAAATCATAGCCCGTCGCGGCAATCGCAGCTTTCACCTGCGCTTCGTCCAGCGGATCTTCGGAAATGACCACCGTTTCACCCTTGCCATGGGAGGAAGTCACCTTCTTGACCGCCGGGAAAGCCTTGCGGATTGCGTCATTGACATGGCTCTCGCACATGCCGCACATCATGCCATCAATTTTCAGCGTCGTTTTTATCATCAGCCCTCATCCTTTCGATGAATGCAATATACCCCATCAGGGTATCTGAATGATAGCACCAGCGCGGCGGATTGTCAAGCGGTTTCGTTCGATGTGACTAACTTTTTAAGGTAACACAGCACAAATGCGGTGGTGCCTTAGCGGATGCCCGACCAGAGCGCGTCATTTTCCGCTTGAAACGCTTCCCTCAGCGCATTTTCATCTTCAGTAGATACATCCTGCTCAAAAATCAGGATGCCGTCCATATCCGGATCATGCTCCCAAACCTGCAGGGTCAGCACATCATTGTAGTGCCGGACGGTATAACCATCCGCGTCGAACGTCCAGTCCTCTTTCTCCTCGCCGACCGCCCAGCGCAGCAGCACCGCCTCCGTCCCATCAAAACGGTACAGCGTTTCTCTGTGAATGCCGCCCGCCAAGCCGCCATTCACAGAACTCCTTACAATCTTGCGTTCCGCATCAAGGTCGTAATTCGTGAACGTCAGCGGACAGAGAACATACTGTTCGCCATCAGAAATGAAAAACTGGTAGACAAAATTGCTCGCGCCGCGCTGCGTCAGGATCACCACATCGTTGATGCCGTCGAAGTTGACATCCGTATAGGAAAGGCACGGGTCTTTCTCGCCGGACACGAAGCAGAGTTCCTGCCCGTTGTCCGCAATCAGGCGGTGGATGTACTCGTTCTCCGTCGTCTGCCCGATAATTTCCGCGCGGACAGGGGCGATGGTCATCAGGAGAAGCAAGGCAAGCAGGCAGAAACGGGAAATACAGTTCTTCATAAAGAATACTCCTTTCGCATTGGTATGCTAATGAAAGAACGAATACGGGGCGGCAATTCATCCGCAGAAAAAAAGGAAATTTCTTCATCGTCTGAAATGGAAATGCTTGCAAATTACTGATGTTTGCGTTATAATGAAAATGGTAATTTATGATTCAGCGGAGAAAGGGGTGTTTGCCACGGCGCACGAAGGAGCAGCGCAATACTGCCGCAAAGTGGACAAGCGTGAAATTCCGGTCTGTCCGATTTTAGGGGTCAATATTGCAGTCATCAACATGAATTGGCTGCTGAAATATCTGGCGCAGAATATTCATCAATTGCAGGGAGATTACATCTGCGTATCGAATGTACATACAACCGTCGTCAGTTACGAGGATGCGGACTACCGTGCCGTGCAGAACGGCGGTTTGATGGCGATTCCGGATGGCAATCCGCTGGCGCAGGAAGCGCGGCGGCGCGGGTATCCGCAGATTCAGCGGACAACCGGGCCTGACCTGATGATAGAGGTTTTTCGGCAGTCGGCGGCACACAGCTGGCGACATTATTTCTACGGCAGCACGCAGGAAGTGCAGGAGAAAATGATTGCGCGCCTGCAGCAGGAGTATCCGGGGCTGGTAATTGCGGGCACAGATGCGCCGCCCTTCCGCGAACTGACACCGGAGGAAGATGCGCTTGCCGTGGCGCGCATCAATCAGGCGCAGCCGGATTTTGTGTGGGTCGGGCTGGGAGCGCCGAAGCAGGAGCGCTGGATGGCGGCGCACCAAGGGCGTGTGCACGGGCTGATGATTGGGGTCGGCGCGGGCTTTGATTTCTTTTCGGGCAACGTCAAGCGCGCCCCGTTATGGATGCAGAAGCACAGCCTGGAATGGCTCTATCGCCTGATGCAAGACCCGAAGCGGCTATTCCAGCGCTACTGGAGCACGAATCTGAAATTCATCTGGAACGCGACCATCAGGAGAAAGTAAATGCAGCAAACGACAAAACAGCCCGCTGTACTGCTGGTACACGACTATTATCAGATTCCCGGCGGCGAGGATGTCGTTGTGACGAACGAGAAGCACCTGTTGGAAACGCACGGTCACGCTGCGGCGCTGTATGCGCGGCGGAACGAGGAAATTTCGCGCATGGGAGCGCTGGAGAAAATCCGCAGTGCGCTGGGGATGTTTTTCAGCATCCGTACATACCGCGAGGTTCGGCGGAGCATCCGCGAAAACCGGATTTCGCTGGTGCATGTGCACAACACGCTGCCGCTGATTGGCCCGGCAGTGTATTACGCGGCATTGCGTGAGGGCGTTCCCGTGGTGCAGACGGTGCACAACTTCCGTCTGCTCTGCCCGAACGCGCTTTTCTACCGCGACGGCCATATCTGCGAGGACTGCACGAAAAAGGGGCTGCACTGCGCGGTGAAGCACCGCTGCTACCGCGGCAGCCGCCTGCAGACGGTGCTCTGCGTGCTCAGCACACGTTTGCACCGTGCCCTCAAAACGTACAACCGCCTGCACTACATCACCCTGACGGACTTCAACCGTCAGAAGCTGCTGGCGCTTGAGCAGATTCCGCCGGAAAACGTGTCCGTAAAGCCGAACTTTGTGGAACCGCCGGAGACGATTGTGCCATACGCGGCGCGCGAAAATCAGGTGGTGTACATCGGTCGGCTGGATGCGCTCAAGGGCATTCGACTGCTGCTGGAAGCGTGGGCGCGCTACGAGCGTTCAGGCGGGGGCATGAAGCTGATCATCTGCGGTACAGGGCCGGAGGAAGCATGGTGCCGCGAATATCTGACGCGGGAAAAACTGAAGCAGGTGGAGCTGCGCGGCTTTGTGCCAAATTCGGCGGCACGGGCACTGATGGGGCAGTCCAAGGCGCTGATTCTGCCGACACAGTGGTATGAAGGCTTCCCGATGACAATTGTGGAAGCCTTCAGCGCCGCCACGCCGGTGATTTGCTCGGATTTAGGCAACGCAGGTTCCCTGATTTCGGACGGCGTGACGGGCTTCAAGTTTCCGGCGGACTCGGCGGAGCAGCTGGCGCAGACGCTCAACCGGCTGCAGCACGCGGAATCCGTCAGCGAGGGCGCGCTGAAAACGTATCAGGAGAATTTCACGGCGGAAGCAAATTATCGTCAGCTGATGGCGATTTACAGCAAGGCGATGCAGAAAAGCGGCGAAAGGAGCGAACCATCATGCGGCTGATTGTGGCAGATGTACGGAGCACCAGCACGGACGGCATTGCCGCTGGGCATTATTTCACCGTCGCGCAGAATTATCTTGACCTGTTCGGCGCGGAGATGGATGTGCGCATTGCGGGCGGGCCGGTGTACGGCGACCGCTTCGGGAACAAGTTGATTCGTCTGCCGCATGATTACATCGTGGGCAGTTCGGCGGTGCGCAACAAACGCGCCGTGTTCCAGAACGTGCGCGCGCTGCTGCGGGAAGCGCAGGATGACGTGATTGTCCTCCAGTGCAGCGCCGTCGCAACAGCGTATCTGGGGCTTGCGCTGTTCAAGAAGAAAGAAACGCGGGTCTACACCATCCAGTACAGCACCGACGGCGTCAATTCGGTGCTGAAGCGGGGGCTGTATGCGCTGTGCAGGCGGAAAATCAGCGGCGTTATCTGCCCCAATGCAGCCATTGGCGCGGCGTACGGGCGGCCGATGTGCGTCGTATCCGATTACATCAGCACAGGAACGATGCAGCCGCCTGTTCCGTATGCGCAGCAGCGCTATGATTTCGGCATGGTCGGGCTGATTACGTCGGACAAGGGCGTTGTTGAAGCGGCAAAGCAGCTGCGGAACACGCCGTATCGGGTGCTGATTGCGGGTCGGGTGCAGGAAGCGCCGCTGGAGGCGGAGCTGCGGGCAGTCTGCGCGGGGGCGAAGAACATCGAGCTGCGGCTGGAATACCTGTCCGAAGCGGCGTATGACGAGGCGATTCGCCAATGCCGCTACTGCATCCTAAACTATTCGGAGAATTACTCCCTGCACAGCAGCGGCGTTGTGTTCGATATTCTCTTCCGGGGCGTGCCGATTGTGGGCAGCCGCTGCGGGACGCTGCAAATGGTGGAAGCAAACGAATTGGGCAAAACGGTATCCCGCATGGCGGATTTTGCGCCGGAAAGGCTGCTGGATGAAGCCGTGCATGACCGCTATGTGCGCAACATTGCGCGCTACTGCCAATCTCAGGCGCAGGAGCGGGAAAAGCTGCGGGATTTTCTGACGCAGGGCGCAGCGGAATAACCATGCCGCACAGCGCAGAGTGAAAGGAGGGGCTGAAGCGTGAAGATCATGTGGATGGGGAATATTATCCTTCCTGCCATTGCGGAAAAAGAATCGCTTCCTCCGGTGTATATCGTGGGCTGGCTGGTTGGGCTGTCGCGGCGGCTGACACAGCTGCCGGATGTGGCGCTGACGTATGTGTTTGACGCGCCGAAAGCGCTGACGGGCGAAGTGGACGGCTACCGCTATTACGGGCTTGTCAACCCCACACGCCCTACGCAGCGGTGCGGCGAAGCCTACACCCGGCAGCTGGAGGAAATCCTGCGCAAAGAGCAGCCGGATGTCATTCACCTCTGGGGCACGGAAAATCAGCACACGCTGGCCATGGTTGACGCGGCGGAACACATGGGGATGCGCGAGCGGATTGTAATTTCCATTCAGGGGCTTCTGTCCATATACGCGGAGCATTATCGCGCTTATCTGCCGGAACACGTCTGCCACGGGCACACGCTGAAGGACTTGGTGAAGGGCAATATCGTCCGGCAGGAAGCAATCTACCGCCGCGTCGGGCAGTATGAACAGGAAGCCCTGCGCAGGGTGCGGCACGTCATCGGGCGCACCGATTGGGATGCTGCCTGCATGGCGGAGCTTGCCCCGCAGGCGGCCTATCATTTCAACAATGAGACGCTGCGGGACGAGTTCTACACCGGCGAATGGTCGCTGGACAGCTGCGAGCCGCACAGTCTCTTCTGCAGTCAGGCGCATGTGCCACTCAAGGGGCTGCATCTGCTATTGCAGGCGCTGACGATTGTCCGCAAGCGCTATCCCGATGTCAAGCTCTATGTGGGGCGCAAGGACTATGGACGCATTCCGCCGCCTGCGCGCAATGCCTATGAACGGTACATCCACCGTCTGCTGCGCGAAAGCGACCTCTACGACCATGTTGTTTTTACCGGAAGCCTGAATGCACAGCAAATGAAGGAGCGGTATCTAAAAAGTCAGGTATTTGTGCTGCCGTCGAGCATTGAAAACTCCCCCAATTCGCTGGGCGAGGCGATGCTGCTTGGCGTACCGTGCATTGCGTCGGATGTCGGCGGCGTGCGCTGTCTGATGACGCACGGCGTGGAAGGGCTGATTTATCCGGCAGACGACCCGCATTTGCTGGCATATGATATCTGCGAGATGTTCGCGCATCCGGAAAAAGCGGCGCAGATGGCGCGCGCCGGGCGAGAACACGCTGGAAAAACGCATGATGCGCAGAAGAATCTGGAGATACTGCATCAGATTTATACGGAGATTGCACGATGAAAATCCGAATCACAAAGAACCATGTGGATGCACTCTGTGTGCTGATTGGCGTGCTGGGCATGGGTTCGCTGTATTTTCAGGTGTTGCGGATGCCGCTGATGGCAGCCATGCTGATTGCGTCGATTCTGCTGCTGACGCGGGCGCATCATCCGAAAATCAGCGCCCAGAACATACGCCTGACGCTGCTGCTGACGGCGGCGCTGCTGCTGACGAGCTTTGTCAACCCGCAGAACGGCATCCACATCAACGATATTGTCATTTGGCTGTGCAACATCGGCTATGTGCTGGTGCTGCAAAGCTGCATCGGGTATCAGACGTATATGCGGCTGTATACCAAAGTCATGCTGGCAGAGGCGGCCATCAGCCTGATTTCCTTCGTCATCGGCGATTTGCTGTCGCTGCCGCTGCCGCTGCTGCACTACGAAGTTTCCAGCGTCAACGGATTTTATCTGACGCCTTATTTTACCTTAGGCTGGCTGAACATCCCGGTTTTCCACCGCAACGCGGGTATGTTCAACGAGCCGGGCAGCCACCAGATTTTCCTGAACTTCGCGCTGCTGTTCCTGATGAGCGACGAAACGCGCATGGGCATGAGCAAGAAGAAATACTGCTGGGCGATTGCGCTGCTGATCGTCACCATCCTCAGCACGCTGTCCACAACAGGCTTTATTTGTCTGGGCGTTGTGCTGCTGACGGTGGCATTCCGCAAAAAGGGCGGGAAAATGGCGCGCAGCATCAAGATGGCGGCGTTCGTTGGGCTGGTACTGCTGTTTGTCATCGAGTCTGTCACGGGCGTGGTGGAACGCAAGATTGTCGGACGAAATTCCGGCGGTTCGTTCTACACGCGGTGGAACGACACCTTCAGCGGCTTTGAAATCGGGCTGGAATCCCCCATTGCGGGGCAGGGCGTTTTCTCGGAGCGAAAGGCGGAAATCCTGCTGGAACACAGGGTGCAGAACATTTCCAATGGCTTTGCCGCCTTCGTCATGGATACAGGTCTGATTCTCCCGGCAGTTTGGCTGTGGCTGACGTACCGCGGTATCCGCACCAAATTTGCCAAGGCGCGTCTGCTGTATGTGCTGGGCGTTTTCCTGCTGTATTTCCTGTGCATCAACACAGAGGGCGTTTTCCTGAACATACTGTTTCTGGGGCTGCTGGGCAAGTGGCAGCCGGACACGGAGGACACGCCTGATCAGCAGGCAAATGCGCGCAGCCAGAAGAAGCGCAGGAGGCGCTGCACTGTGCCGCCGGAAAAACTGCGCCTGACGTTTAACACGCAGCCGGAGGACGCGGCGCAGGAGCAGACGGGCGAAACAGGCGGAGAGGAATCATGAACACAGCATCAAGGAGCGAAAACACGGCACGCAACATCGGTGTAGGCGCAGTACGGCAGGTGGTTACGCTGCTGTTGGCTTTTGCCGTGCGAACGGTGTTTGTGCGCCGGCTGGGCGCGGATTATACGGGTGTCAACGGGCTGTACAGCAACATTCTGGCCATGCTGTCACTGGCGGAACTGGGCGTGGGCAACGTGCTGGTGTACAGCTTGTACGCACCGCTGCACCGGGGCGATGCGGGCGAAATCCAGCACCTGCTGGGCTATTATCGTCGCATTTACCGCCTGATTGCGCTGGCGGTAGCGCTGCTGGGCGCGGCGGTAATCCCCTTCCTGCCGCTCATCATCAGCAGCGAGCTACCGATGGCGCAGCTGATCGTCTACTATGTGCTGTACCTGGCGAACTCCGTGGCATCCTATCTGGTCATCTACAAAACGACGCTGATTCAGGCTGACCAGAAGGCATATTTGCAGAACATGGTTTCCGCCGCGGCGCTGGTGTTGCAGTATGCGGCGCAGATCGCGTGCCTGCTGATTTGGGGCAGCTATCTGGGCTATTTGCTGATTCAGATTGCCTGCACCCTCCTGCAGAACGCGGTGTTGAGCCATTTAGCGGACAAGATGTACCCCTTCCTGCGGAAAAAGCAGAAATGTGCGCCGATGCACCGCAAGCAGGAGCTGAACGACAACATCCGCTCCATGTTTCTCTACAAGCTGGCGACAATACTCATCAACAACACGGACAACATCCTGATTTCCGTCATGCTGGGCACGGTGTTCGTCGGCTACTACTCCAACTACGCGTCGCTGACGACGTATGTGACAACGTTCGTTTCCATCGTGATTACCGGCATTTCCGCCAGCTTGGGAAATCTGAATGCCGAGAAGAATTCGGAAAAGTCGTACGCCATATTCCGCAACCTGATTGTCCTCTTCGGGGCGATTACAGGCTTCTGCGTCGCCGCGTACGGCGCGATTGTACAGGACTTCATCCCCATCTGGGTGGGCGAAGAATACCTGATGGACACAGGGACAGTGGCGGCGGTGCTGTTCACATTCTACCTGAGCACCATCGTCGCGCCTGTGTGGATGTACCGCGAAACGCTGGGGCTTTTTCGGCAAATGAAGTATGTTATGTTTATGACGGCGCTGGTCAACATCCTGCTGTCCATCCTGCTGGGGCACTTCTTCGGCGTGGCGGGCATCATCGGCGCAACAGGGCTGGCGCGGCTCTGCACCATCTTCTGGTATGAGCCGAAAGTGCTGTTCCATCGCACCTTCGGGCGCAGTGCTGCCGCGTATTTCAAGGCGCAGGGCGGCTTGCTGCTGCTCAACGGCGCGGTGATGGCGCTGTCGCTGCTGCTGTGCGCGCAGATGGGGCATACGCTGATATGGATTATCCTCAAGGGCATCACCTGCGCGGCGGTGACGGCGCTCCTGTACACGCTGGCGCTGGGGCGGACGGCAGAATATCGCTGGATGCTTGAAAAAGGGCGGAGTTTCTTGCGCAAATGGAGGAAGAAGGCATGATCGATCAGGAAATGCAGCACTGCCGTAAAATTGTGCGTTTTGACCCTACCATCTCAACAGCGAATCAGGGAGATTTCATCATTCGAAACGCCTGTGAGCATGTGCTGCACGACTGCTTTCCTGTGCAGCTGTCCGTCGCCGTGCCGGTTCGGGACAGGCTGTCGAAAGTGTCGATGAAGCACGTCGGCAATGCGGATTTCGCATTTGTCTGCGGGACGAATCTGCTTTCCTCGGACATGCGCCGCCAAAGGATGTGGAATATCCGCCTGCGGGACGCGGTGATGATGCGCTGCGGCGATTTGCACAAGCGGGAGCTGCTGAATTTCCGCCTGATTCGTGAGAAATTTCAGCGCACGCATATCATTTTGCTGGGTGCGGGGTGGTATCAATACCAGGACGAGCCGACAGGATACACGAAGCGGATTCTAAAAGCGCTGCTGGATGGGCAGTACCTGCACGCGGTGCGCGACGAATACACGCGCCAGCGCCTGCTGAAGCTGGGCATCACGAACGTGCTGAATACGGCGTGCCCGACAATGTGGGGGCTGACAGACGACAAATGCGCGCAGATTCCGACGCACAAGGCGGAGCGCGTCGTGACAACGCTGACGGACTACCGCAGCAGCCCGGAGCAGGATGCGCAGATGCTGACCATGCTGCAAAAGCACTATCGCGAGGTGTATGTGTGGCTGCAAGCCGTTGAGGACTACGCCTGCCTGCGCCAGATGGATGCGCGCGTGACGCAGAATTTGCACCTGATTCAGCCGAATCTGCGAGATTACACGGCGCTTTTGGCATCAGGCGGGATTGACTACGTTGGCACGCGGCTGCACGGCGGCATCCACGCAATGAACATGGGCTGCCGAAGCCTGATTCTGGCGGTAGACAACCGCGCAAGTGAAATCGCGAAGGACACGAATCTGCCCGTCCTGCCCCGCGGCGGAAATTTGGATGTGCTGGAGGAGCGCATCTGTTCCGCATGGGAGACGCAAATTGATTTGCCGACCACGGCAATTCGGCAATGGAAAAATCAGTTCCGCGAGACAGATGCAGAGAAAGTGCCTTGATTTTCGTATAAAATGCGGCTTTCTGCGCGGTAAGTATTGACAGCCGACTTGTAATTTGTTACAATATAGCTGGAATTGGGAAAGAGATTGCTATATCCACCGGGAGCACTGCAGCTCGCCGCGAAAAGAAAGATGGAAAGCAGCAATCGCTTGCCATTGGCACAACCATACGTCGTGCCGGAAGATTGCACAGAACAAGGAGTGAGGACGATGAAGGACAAAAAGTGGATGCGAAAGGCATTGTCTTTCCTGCTGGCTGTATTCATGGTAACGGGCAGTATGGGAACAGTGCTGACGGCGGCTGCAGAAGAGCCGGAAACTCCGCCGGCGGAAACGGTTGATGTCGCGCCGACGGAAGCACCGGAAGCGACGGATGTTCCTGAAGCAACGGAAATCCCCGAAGCGACGGATGTTCCTGAAACAACGGAAATCCCCGAAGTGACGGATGTTCCCGAAGCAACGGAAGCGCCCGAAGCGACGGATGTTCCTGAAGCAACGGAAATCCCCGAAGCGACGGATGTTCCCGAGGTAACGGAAACGCCTGAAATCGTGGACGAAGCAGCCGTAGATTACAGCCGCTCCGTGCTGGATAACGAGTTCTTTGACTCCGGCTTTGCCGCGACGTTCAGCAGCGCACAGCTATACCTGAATCCGACGGGCGACGAGCTGGTTGGTCAGGTAACTGGCGTAGTGTATGTGACGCATCGTCCGCAGAAGGGTCAGCTGAATGAACGGATTTCCGTCTGCATGTATGACCAGACGGCTGGCGTTGCATATGGCTATCTGGCGGCGGATGCAGTGCATCCCGTGCCGGAAGAGGGCATTGAGAATCAGCGTCACACCGGTGTTTTCGCGAGCGGTGTGGAAATGCCCAGTGCCCTGCTGGTGCTTGCGGCTGCGACGGAAGAACCCGTGCCGACCCCTGCACCCACGCCCGTGCCGACGGAAGAGCCTGTAGTTGAGCCGACCGAAGAGCCCGCTGTCGTGCCGACCGAAGAGCCCGCTGTTGAGCCGACGGAAGAGCCCGTTGTCGTGCCGACCGAAGAACCTGTTGTCGTGCCGACCGAAGAGCCCGCTGTCGTGCCGACGGAGGGACCCGTTGTTGAGCCGACCGAAGAACCCGCTGTTGAGCCGACTGAGGAACCCGTTGTCGTGCCGACGGAAGAGCCCGTTGTCGTGCCGACCGAAGAACCTGTTGTCGTGCCGACCGAAGAGCCCGCTGTTGAGCCGAGCGAAGAGCCCGCTGTCGTGCCGACCGAGGAACCCGCGTCGACCCCCGCGCCTACGGACGTGCCGGATGACCTCGAAAACATCGACCGCGCGGATGTGATTATTCCGGGCAAACCGACGTTCGAAATGGACAAGGCGACGGCGGAGCTGGGCGAGAATATCACCTTCACCATCCACACGAAGAACGCCACCAAGATTTTGATGTACATTGACGGCAGCGTCAACCGCTACATCTACGACGTGCCCACCGACACGTCGACGCTTACCATGTCCTTCTCCTCGATGGGGAGCAAGGGGGGCAAGCGCACCATCGCGTTCCAAGCCTACAACGGCAATACACCCGGCGAACAGTCCGCTGAACAAACGATTACGCTGACGAAGCCGTCTGTCAAGCCGCAGGTAACGGTAAAGAATATCGACAAGACGACCGTGGGTCTGGGCGAGAACATCACCTTCACCTTGAGCGTCAAGAACGCCACGAAGGTGCTGATGTACATCGACGGCAGTGTCAACCGTCGCTTCGAGGACATCACCCCCGATATGACGGAATACACCTTCACCATGTCCTTCTCGTCGCTGGGAAGCAATGGGGGCAAGCGCGCCATTGCGTTCCAAGCCTATAACGGCACGACGGCGGGTGAAAAGACCTCCGAACGTGTTGTGACTGTCGCAAACGAAAGCCCGAACAAGCCGACCGTGACCAGCTGGAGTTTGGACAAATCCACGGTTGATTTGAACGAAACCATCACCTTCACCATCAACACCAAGAACGCAACGAAGATGCGTGTCTACATTGATGGCAAGCTGAACCGCTACATCTACGACGTGAAGGACGGCGCAACGACGTTCCAGATGTCCTTCTCGACGCTCGGTTCAAACGGCGGCGTGCGCACGGTGGCGTTCCAGCCCTACAATGGCAACACGCCCGGCGCTATGTCCGACACCAAGACGATTACCATCAGCGTGGCGAACAAGCCGCGGGTTGAGCTGCTGAAAATCAGCAATCCGAACGCGACGCTGGGCGAAAATATCACCTTCACCCTGCGCATCAAGAACGCCACGAAGGTGCTGATGTACATCGACGGCAGTGTCAACCGCCGCTTCGAGAACATCACCCCTGATATGACGGAATACACCTTCACCATGGCGTTCTCTTCGCTGGGGAACAACGGGGGCAAGCGTACCATTGCGTTCCAAGCTTACAACGGCGCAGTCGGCGGCGACAAGACCACCGCAACCACCATTTCCCTGATGAGCGGTTCGTCTGCTGCCCCCGTGATTGCGAATGTCAAGATTGACAAGACGACCGCGGTGCTGGGCGAGCAGATTAAATTCACTGTTTATCTGGACAACGCGACGAAGCTGCTGATGTATGTCGACGGGCAGGTGAACCGCCGCTTTGAGGACGTAACGACCAGCATGTCGAAGTACGAGTTCACGATGTCGTTCTCGTCGCTGGGGAATAATGGCGGCGTCCGTACGATTCAGTTCCAGCCTTACAACGGCACGACGGCGGGCGAAAAGTTTAAGGCGTACACAATTACACTGACGACGACCGTGGTCAACAAGCCGGAAGTCGTCAACTTCACCATGAATCCCAGCCGCGTGAAGCTGAATGTGCCGGTGACGTTCACGGTCAACACCAAGAACGCAACGAAGGTCGTCCTGTATGTGGACGGCAAGGCAAATACCAGCTACCCGACAACTGGCGATGTGACGGTTATCGAGCGCGCCTTCGCTTCGCTGGGCAGCGGCAACGGTGTCCGCACGATTCAGTTCAAGCCCTACTACGAAACGACCGCTGGCGAACTTTCCCCGGCGCAGTCCCTGACGCTGTATGTGACCGACGATCCGCTGACTGTGACCGTTCCTGCCGCGAAGCAGGGCGAGGACCTGACGGTGACGTGGACGGCTGCTGGCGGCGCAGCGAAGTATCAGCTACTGCTGACCACGCCCGACGGCACGGCTGCGCTGCTGGGCGAAACGGCGGCGCTGAACTACACGGTGCCGGGTCTGAAGCTGCTGCAGCCGGGCGACTACACCATCACGATTAAGGCGCTGTCCGGCAATACGGAGCTCGAATCTGTCAACAAGGCATTCACCGTGACAGGCGACTTCGTGTTCACGGTTCGTGACGACTCGACGGGCATTGTGGTCGTCAAGTACAACGGCACGGCATCGACGCTGACCGTTCCGAACACGGTGGCGGGTCTGCCGGTGGTGGAAATCGGCGCGCAGGCGTTTGAGGGCAACACGAAGCTCAAGAGCGTAACCCTGCCCGCGACGATTGAAATCATTGGCCGCCGCGCGTTCGCGGAATGCAAGAACCTGCTGGAAGTCAAGTAAGGGTTCATTGGGATTACGAAAGCCGGGGATTGCTGGTAAGGCAGTCCCCGGCTGTTTTGCTGCGAAAAAAACATACTTGCGATTGACGTTTCCCTGCCTATCTGCTATCATAAGATAAGCGCCCGCTATATGCCGCACACAAAAGGAGGTATGCCCTATGGAGCAGCTTGAAGTTCTGACCGAAGTGCAGGATTTGCGGAAGGTTTGGCCGCATGAAGCACTGGATTTTACGCCGTGGCTGGCGAAGGATGAGAACATCGCTATTCTGGGCAATGAAATCGGCATGGAAATTGCAGTCGATGGGACAGAATCCGCCGTGGGCGATTTCAGCGTGGATATTATCGCGACCGATATTGCAACAGGGCAGAAGGTTATCATCGAAAACCAGCTGGAAGATACCAACCACGACCATCTGGGCAAACTTATCACCTACGCTGCCGGGAAAGAAGCTCGGACGATTATCTGGGTGGTAAAGCACGCACGCGAGGAACACCGTGCGGCGATTGAGTGGCTGAATAACCACACGGATGACGACATTGGCTTTTTCTTGTGCGAAATCCACCTGTATAAAGTCGGCAGTTCAAATCCTGCGGTGAAGTTCAGCGTGATTGAGAAGCCGAATGACTGGATTAAGAGCGTCAAGAAAAATCAGCAGCAGACAGAAAGCCAGCAGTTCCGCTTGGATTACTGGACAGCTTTCAATGACTATGCGTATACAAACGCACAGTTCGCAAGGCAGTTTGGCAAGCGAAAAGCAACGACTGACCATTGGAAAAATCTCAGCATAGGTTCTTCCGTCTATCACATTTGCTTGAACGCTCTCAAAACTGAAAATCGAATAGTTGTTGAACTATATATTCAAGATGACAAGAACCTTTTTCATCAATTATTCGCAAGCAAAGACGTGATTGAACAAGAGTTGGGCGTATCTCTGGATTGGCGTGAATTGCCGGAAAAGAAAGCAAGCCGCATTATGCTGGCACGGCAGGTCAATTTCGACGACCGCAGCGCGTGGAATGCACAGTTTGACTGGATGATGGAGATGTCACTGAAATTCAAGAAAGTATTCAAGAAGTACCTATAATATGAAAATGCCCCCGGAAGCCATGCCTCCGGGGGCATTTTTCAATTTTCCTGCGTTATCTGCTTGCCCTTTTTCCCTTCTCCTTTTTCCACAATTCTTCCACCGAAAACTCCGCATGGCAGTTCGGGCAGGAAAAATACGGATTGCGGAAGTCAACTGTGCCAATCATCCTGCCGTCTTCCGTGGAAAAATCGTAGTTCTTCGCTTCTTCGGAACGGGAGTTCACCAAATGATGCGCCGTTTCCACTGTGAGTGCTGCCTTGCAGTGCGGGCAGAAATGCTTCTTCATGAACACAAAGATAGGATGCGTGACGGTGTACTTGATATTTTTCATCAGGACAGTCTCCTTCCCCCTTGATTGTAGCAAAAGCAGCAGATTTTCGCAAGCCTCTCTATTCCCCCTGAAATAATAACGCCAAAATCCCCCGGAAGCCCATACTTCCGGGGGACAAACTATCTTATTCCGCCTTTGCGCTCTCTCTTGTATAATTCAGCAGTCCGCCATAGAGGATGCAGCCCTGCTGGCGCGCGGTCAGGGGCATCAGGACAACATAGTCCTCATCCTTCGTGTCATTATGCAGCACAAACGTGTCGCTGCCGCTTTCCACCGTCTCGCGGACGTGCGGCAGGCTCAGCGTGTCGCCCTGCGCGATGCGGTCGTAATCCGCCTCATTCTGGAACGTCAGCGGAAGAATGCCGTTGTTGATAAGGTTCGCCTGATGGATGCGGGCGAAGGACTTGGCCACGACAGCGCGGATACCCAGATACAGCGGGACAAGCGCGGCGTGTTCGCGGCTCGACCCTTGCCCGTAGTTCATGCCCGCAACGAGGATGCCGCCGCCTTCCTTCTTCGCGCGCGCCGGGAACGTCGCGTCCACGGGGGTCAGGCAGAAGTCCGACAAGTACGGCACATTCGAGCGGAACGGCAGGAGCTTCGCGTCCGACGGCGCAATGTGGTCGGTGGTGATGTTGTCCTCCATCTTCAGCAGCACCTTGCCGGAAATGGCATCCGCCAGCGGCTTGCCCAGCGGGAAGGGCTGAATGTTCGGGCCGCGGACGACCTCCACCGTGTCCTCTTCGCCCGGCGCGACCGGGGGGATGACCAGATTGTCGTTGACGGTGTACGTCTCCGGCATCGGGATGTCGAGGTCAATGTCAAGGCAGCGCGGATCCGTCAGCACGCCAGTCAGCGCCGTGACAGCCGCCGTCTCGCAGGAGACAAGGTAAATGCCGGCGGACTTTGTGCCGCTGCGGCCGTAGAAATTGCGGTTGTTCGTGCGAACGGAGACAGCGTTCGTGCGCGGCGACTGCCCCATGCCGATGCACGGCCCGCAGGCGGATTCCAGAATGCGCGCGCCCGCCGCAATCATGTCCGCCAAAGCGCCGTTGCGCGCCAGCATCGTCAGCACCTGCTTCGATCCGGGGCCGATGACAAGGCTCACGTCCGGGTGCACAGTCTTGCCCTTCAAAATCCGGGCGACGCGCATCATGTCGGTATAGGAAGAGTTCGTGCAGGAACCGATAAACACCTGATCGACCTTAATCGGGCCGCACTGCTTGACGGTTTCCACGATGTCAGGCATATGGGGCTTCGCGACGAGCGGTTCAAGCGCGGTCAAATCAATGTCGAGGATTTCGTCATACGCCGCATCCGGGTCTGCGGACAGCGGCACGAAGTCCTGCTCGCGCTGCTGCGCTTTGAGGAACGCATGGGTCACTTCATCCGACGGGAAGATGGAGGTCGTCGCGCCGAGTTCCGCGCCCATGTTCGTAATCGTCGCGCGCTCCGGGACACTCAACGTTTTCACGCCGTCGCCGATGTACTCCATCACCTTGCCGACGCCGCCCTTGACGGTCAGCCGGCGCAGGACTTCCAGAATAATGTCCTTCGCCGCAACGCCGTAGGACAGCTTGCCATGCAGGCGCACGCCGACGACACGCGGGCACGCCAGATAATACGCGCCGCCGCCCATCGCGACCGCAACGTCCAGTCCGCCCGCGCCGATGGCAAGCATCCCAATGCCGCCACCCGTGGGCGTATGGCTGTCCGAGCCGAGCAGCGTGTAGCCCGGCACGCCGAAGCGCTCCAGCTGCACCTGATGGCAGATGCCGTTGCCGGGCTTGGAGCAGTAAATGCCATGCTTTTTCGTCACCGTTTGGATGTAATAGTGGTCATCCGCGTTTTCAAAGCCAGTTTGCAGCGTGTTATGGTCAATGTACGCCACGGACTTCTTTGTCTTGACGCGCTTGACGCCCATCGCCTCGAATTGCAGGTACGCCATCGTGCCGGTGGAATCCTGCGTCAGCGTCTGGTCAATGCGGATGGAGATTTCCGAGCCGGGAATCAGTTCACCGCTGAGCAGGTGCGCCGACAGGATTTTCTGGGTCAGATTCATCGCCATGAGGAAAGGACTCCTTTCATAATATGCACAATGCCCAAACGGGCAGAAACAGCCGAATGAACAGCTTCATGATACAGGATTCGGCGCGGTGCGTCAATGCTTTCGGGCGGAAAGAACACAAAAAGCGCAGGCTATGAAAAACTCGCCGGATGTTTTAGACATACAGCCTCTTGACAAAAAAGCTCCTATATGGTATTATTTGAAGCAAACTACTATATAGGAGCATTTGCATGAAAATGAACGGCGGATTTCTTGTTACCAAAATAAAACAGCTTGGAGACCGAATCTTTGAGAAGATTCTCAGCGAAAAGAATATTGATGC
>ULXF01070037.1_pt1 | contig 18928 bp, 15 predicted proteins | sample 1961041 | NCBI WGS metagenome assembly ULXF01 (sample SAMEA4835832, study PRJEB28245) | human gut metagenome | biome: gut microbiome; material: fecal sample | place: Denmark | collected 2008
TTCGGATTTTATTCGCCGCTATTGCGACAGTGATATTGTAGTACGGGGAATGGATGTTCGTCAAGGAAATTTGATTTCATTTGATTTCGCTTGATTTCATTTGATTTTGGGGTAAAATTCAACAGTATTTTATTGTTGCACAGAGGGTTTCGCGTCTGCGGTCGCGACCAAAGGGCTTTGCGATCGCCCTTTGGAAACCTTCGCAGTGCACGCTCCTGTTGCTTGATTTTTATCGTGGCAGAACCGAAGTGCTTTGACCGAAAACAACATTTTTCCCCTATACGCCGCAAAACACAATAATAATGAAGGAAAACCCTTTTCTTTTGGGGCGGAAAGTGCTATAATAGATATGTTGGGGAAGAGTCAACAGCGGGGGAATCCGGCGGTGGGGCGCGCGTAGACGCGGCTTATGCGCCCGCTGACGCGAAGTACCCCGACGCGCGTGTCCCCCTCCCGGATGGCGGGGCAAGGGCAAATGCCCCTGATTTTACGGTTTTCCGCGGCGTGGGGAAAAATCATCCGCCGTTTATTGATTTTTGTGAGGTGCAAGCATGTTGAACGACCAGGAACTCGAACACCGGACGGAAGAAGAAATCGAACAGCAGATTGAAGAAGCGACGCAGGTCAAGAGCGAATACGGCGAAGAGCAGATTCAGGTGCTGGAGGGCTTGGAGGCGGTTCGCAAGCGCCCCGGCATGTACATCGGCTCGACGGACAGCCGCGGACTGCACCATCTGGTGTACGAAATTGTGGATAACTCCGTGGATGAGGCGCTGGCGGGCTACTGCAAGCGCATCGACGTGACGCTGCACAAGGACGGCTCGGTCTCCGTCCGCGACGACGGGCGCGGCTTCCCCGTCGGCATCCACCCGAAAATGGGGCGTCCGGCGGTTGAGGTCTGCCTGACGGTGCTGCACGCGGGCGGCAAGTTCGGCGGCGGCGGCTACAAGGTGTCCGGCGGCCTGCACGGCGTGGGCGCGTCGGTGGTCAATGCGCTGTCGAAGTCGCTGTCCGTGACGGTCTATCAGGATGGGAAAATTTATCAGCAGGAGTACGCGCGCGGCAAGTACCTCTACGACCTGCGCCTCATTGGCGAAACCGACCGCACCGGCACGACGATCCGCTTCCTGCCCGACGTCATCAGCGACGACAACCCCGACGGCATCTTTGAGCGCGGCGTCACGTTTGATTTTGACGTGCTGAAGAAGCGCCTGCGCGAAATGGCGTTCCTGAACAAGGGCATCCACATCACCTTCACCGATGAGCGCGGCGAAACGCCCGTGACGGAGGATTTCCTCTACGAAGGCGGGCTGCGCGAGTTCGTCAAGTATCTGAATCACAACAAAGAAGTTTTGTTCCCTGAACCGATTTATACCGAGGGCGTGAAGGACGGCATCCTCGTGGAAGTCGCCATGCAGTACAACGACTCGTATGCCGAAAACATCTACACCTTCGTCAACAACATCGCGACCCCCGACGGCGGCACGCATCTCACGGGCTTCACCACCGCCCTGACGAGCGCCATCAACGACTACGGCCGCAAGTATAAGCTCCTGCGCGACAACGAGCCGAACCTGAAGGCGGAGGACGCGAAGGAAAGCCTGACGGCGGTTGTGTCCGTCAAGATGGAAGACCCGCAGTTCGAGAGCCAGACGAAATCGAAGCTTGGCTCCGGGCAGGTTCGCGGCGTGGTCAACGACCTTGTGAAAGAGGAGCTGTCCACCTATCTGGAGGAGAACCCGTCTGTCGGGCGGACGATTCTTGACCGCTGCGTGAGCGCCCAGCGCGCGCGCGAGGCAGCCCGCAAAGCGCGCGAGGCTACCCGCCGCAAGACGGTGCTGGAATCGGCGTCCCTGCCGGGCAAATTGGCGGACTGCTCCGAGCGCGACCCCAGCAAGTGCGAAATCTTCCTCGTCGAGGGCGACTCCGCAGGCGGCAGCGCCAAGGAAGGACGCGACCGCCATTTTCAGGCGATTCTGCCCCTGCGCGGCAAAATCCTCAACGTCGAAAAAACCCGGCTGGACAAGGCGCTGGGCAACAACGAAATTAAGAGTATGCTGACGGCGTTCGGCTGCGGCTTCGGCGATGAGTTTGACGAAAGCAAGCTGCGCTACCACCGCATTGTCTGCATGACGGACGCGGACGTGGACGGCGCGCACATCCGCATTTTGATGCTGACGTTCTTCTACCGCTACATGCGGCCGCTGGTGGAAAAGGGCTATGTGTACGCCGCCATGCCGCCGCTGTACAAGGTGACGAAGGGCAAAATGGAAAAGTACGTCTATGATGACGACGAACTCCAAAGACTGCTGGACGAAATCGGGCGCGACCCGAAGCCGGACATTCAGCGCTACAAAGGCTTGGGCGAAATGAGCGCCGAGCAGCTGTGGCAGACGACCATGAACCCCGAAACCCGCACGATGATGCAGATTACGCCGGAGGACGCAATGGCGGCGGATGAAATCTTCACGCTGCTGATGGGCGATCAGGTTGAGCCGCGGCGGAAGTTCATCGAGGAGAACGCGGACTTGGTCAAGGATTTGGATGTGTAACCGCATCCGCGCAATGAGAACCTCTTCCGCCCGCTGCGGCATTATACAACAAGCAATTATCAGACAGAAAACCTGAACAGTTCGGAGAGAAATTATGAGCAGCATTCAGGACAAACTCATCCCGGTGAATCTGGAAAAGGAGATGAAGCGGTCGTTCATCTCCTACGCAATGGCGGTCATCATCGACCGCGCGCTGCCGGATGTGCGCGACGGCTTGAAGCCTGTGCACCGCCGCATCCTCTACGATATGGAAGAACTCGGCATGACGCCCGATAAGCCGTACCGCAAATCCGCGCGCCTTGTCGGCGACGTGCTGGGCAAATTCCATCCGCACGGCGATTCCTCCGTCTACGACGCCATGGTGCGCCTCGCGCAGCCCTTCAACATCCGCTATACCCTCGTGGACGGGCAGGGCAACTACGGCTCGGTGGATGGTGACGGCGCTGCCGCCATGCGTTACACCGAAGCCCGCATGACGAAATTGACTCCCTACCTGCTCGAAGGCATCGAGAAGGACACGGTCGATTTCTACCCCAACTTCGACGAAACGCTCATGCAGCCCGCCGTGCTGCCCAGCCGCTTCCCGAATCTGCTCGTCAACGGTTCCAGCGGCATTGCCGTCGGCATGGCGACGAACATCCCCCCGCATAACCTCGGCGAGGTCATCGACGGCGTTATCTGCATGATTGACAACCCGGACTGCACCATCGACGACCTGATGCAGCACATCAAAGGCCCGGACTTCCCGACCGGCGGCATCATTCTCGGCAGACGCGGCATCCGCGAAGCCTACTACACGGGGCATGGGCGCATTGAGGTGCGCGCGAAGACCAACATCGAGGAAATGCCCAATGGCCGCAGCCGCATCGTCGTGACGGAAATCCCGTATCAGGTCAACAAGGCGAAGCTGGTGGAGAAGATTGCCGAACTTGTGCACGACAAGCGCATTGAGGGCATCAGCGATATCCGCGATGAGTCCGACCGGCAGGGGATGCGCATCGTCATTGAGCTGAAGAAGGATGTTTACCCGCAGGTTATCCTGAATACGCTCTACAAGCACACGTCGATGCAGGAGACGTTCGGCGCAAACATGCTCGCGCTGGTCAACGGGCAGCCGAAAATCCTCTCCCTGCGCGATATGGTGTACTACTATCTGGAGCATCAAAAGGACGTTGTCACCCGCCGCACGCGCTTTGACCTCAACAAGGCGCTCGCCCGCGCGCATATTTTGGAAGGTCTGCTGAAGGCACTTGACCACATCGACGAGATTGTGTCCATCATCCGCGCCAGCAAAGACCCCAACACCGCGAAAACGACCTTGATGGAGCGCTTCGACTTCTCCGACAAGCAGGCGCAGGCGATTCTGGACATGCGTCTGGCGCGCCTGACCGGTCTGGAACGCGACCGCCTCCAGCAGGAATACGACGATTTGGAGAAGGAAATCGCCCGCTTCCAGGCGATTCTGGCGGACGAACACCTGCTGATGGAGGTTATCAAGACCGAAATCAGCGCCATCCGCGATAAATTTGCTGACCCGCGCCGCACCGAGCTGACCACCATCGACGGCGAAATCGACGTGGAAGACCTGATTCAGGAGGAGGACATGGTCGTCACGCTGACGCGGCAGGGCTACGTCAAGCGCACGCCGAAATCCATCTACCGCGCGCAGAACCGCGGCGGACGCGGTGTGACCGGCATGACGACGAAGGAAGAGGACTTCGCCGTGCAGATGCGCGTCGTCTCCACGCACGACGAAATCATGTTCTTCACCAACATGGGGCGCGTGTACATGCTCAAGTGCTACCAGATTCCGGAAGCTGGACGCACCGCACGCGGCACGGCGATTATCAACCTCATCCAGATTGCGTCGGATGAAAAGGTGACGTGCATGGTTCCTGTGCCGGGCGCAACGGGCGAACACAACCTTGTGATGGCGACGCGCGACGGCATGATTAAGAAAACGCCGTACAGCGAGTTCGCGAACCTGCGCAAGAACGGCCTGATCGCCATCAATTTGAAGGAAGGCGACGAGCTGATTGGTGTGGATTTGACCAGCGGCGACGACGAAATTCTGCTGGGCAGCCGCAAGGGCATGGCAATCCGCTTCAGCGAGCGCCACATCCGCCCGATGGGTCGCGCGTCGATGGGCGTGAAGTCCATGCGGCTGGATGACGACGATATCATCATCGACATGGTGCCGCTGGAGCAGGGCGCGGACGTGCTGGCGATTACCACGCTGGGCTACGGCAAGCGCACCAATCCCGACGAGTACCGCGAGCAGGGCCGCAATGGCAAGGGCATCATCGCCACGAAGCTGACCGACAAGACCGGCGACCTCGCCGCGCTGCTGATGGTCAAGCCGGACGAAGACCTGATGCTCATCACCGACGACGGCACAATCATCCGCACCCGCGCCGAGGACATTCGCGTCTGCGGCCGCAACACGCAGGGCGTTATCGTGATGAAGCTGCAGGAAGGCAGCCATGTCATCGGCGTTGCCCGCGCCGAGCGCGACGAAGAGCCGGATGCGCCCGCGAATGCTGCTGATGCGGATGCCGCCGAAGCGCGCGCCGAGGGTTTCGACACGTCGGACGCGGCGGAATCGAAGGCAGTGCAGGAGCTGTTGCGCCGTGCCGAAGAGGACGCAAGCGGCAGCGATTTGGACATGGATCTGGGCGGGGAGGACGAGAAGGATTCCCCGGCGGATGACGAGGATATTTAACCCAAGGTGCATTTTTCTCCCGGAGGGGCTGACCTTCCGGGAGATTTTGTTGACTGAAAGAACAAAAAGTACACAAACAAAACGCCGCGATACCCGACAACAAACATCAGAGGGGAGCGAAGGGGTCGAGGGGGCGAGCGCAAAGCCCCCTCGTCGCTCCCGCAGGAGCGAAACTCCGTATCAGCACGCGGAAAGGGCAGGGGAGTGTTACCAACCGAATCGCGCGAAAGGGAGTCCAGAGGGTCGAAGACCCTTTGGCAGGTGCAGGGCAGCGCCCTGCTGGGGTTAGGGGCAAAGCCCCTCGTCTCCCCCCTTGCGTAATCCCTCGTCTTGTGCTATGATTCACTTATGAACCCATATCGAAAGGGGAATCACCGCCTTGTGGATAGAAATTGAAATGTATGTCCTCCTCTTCTTCGCTTGCTCCTTCCTCGGCTGGTGCATGGAGGTCACCTGTAAGCTCGTGCAGTTCGGGCGCTTCATCAACCGCGGCTTTCTGCTCGGCCCGCTGTGCCCGATTTACGGCACGGGCGCGTGCTGATGGCGGAATTTCTGCCCCTGTGGACAACGCAGGTCGAGTCGACGTTCCTGCTCGCCCTCGTCCTCTGCGGCACACTGGAATATATCACCAGCTGGCTGATGGAAAAACTGTTCCACGCGCGCTGGTGGGACTACTCCCAGAAGCGCTTCAACATCAACGGGCGCGTGTGCGCGAGCAACCTGCTGGCATTCGGGATGATGGGCGTGTTCGTCGTCAAGGTGCTGAAACCCTTTGCGTTTGGGCTGTTCGCCAAAATCCCGACTGTCTGGCTGGATGTCATCAGCATCACGCTGACGGCGCTGCTTGTCGCGGACGTCGCGATTTCCGCGGGCGTGCTGACAAAGATTCGCGGCGCGGCAGAATCCGTCCGCGCGGACAACACCGAAGCCATCACCAAGGCGGTTCGCGAGGCGCTCATGGCGCAGGGCTTCCTGCTCCGCCACCCGCTGCACGCTTTCCCGGAGGTGCAATTCTACAATAAGGCGCACCTTGCCCGCCTGAAGGCGAAGCACGACGAATTGCAGGCGAATATGCGCGAAAAACGCGAGAAGCTCCAGCAGGAACTTGACCGTCTCGAAGAGAAGCGCAAGGCGCTCAAGAAGGGCAAAAAGTGACCCGCAAGTTAATTTCTATTCTCCTGATCCTCCTGATTTTCTCGTCCGCTGCGCACGCGGATGTCCCTGTCCTCGACCTCCGCGCCCACGACGCCGACGCCCGCTTTCCGTCCGACGCAGCCGTCCTCACCGTCGCTTTTCCCCAGATGACCTTCGCCGACGCCGCCATTCTTGTCTGCGACGGCCACGCCGGGATGATTGACGCGGGCGGATACGCGGAGGAATCCGCCGTCCAGACCGCGCTGGAAGCCCGCGGCGTGACGCGGCTGGATTGGGTCGTCGCCACCCATCCGCACCACGACCATCAGCCCGGCTTCGAGGTCATCGCCCGCCGGATGCCGATTGGGCGCTTCCTCACGTCGTTCCCCGCGAACGAAAATGCGCAGATGCAGCATACCCTCGCGGTAATGGCGGATTGCGGCGTGCCGATCGAAAATGCATCGGATGGGCAAATGCTGACGCTCGGACACGCGCAAATCACGCTGATTCTTCCGGAAAATACCGGCAAGACCGTTAATAATCGCTCCCTGCTCGCCCTCGTGACGCTGGGGGATGCCCGGATGCTGATGCTCGCCGACCTCGAAAGCATGGGTCAGCAGGCGCTGCTTGATTCCGGCGACGATGTGCACGCGGATATCCTCAAGTACCCGCACCACGGCCATGCCGCCATGAATCAGACTCTTCTGACCACTATTGCGCCCAAACTCGCCATCATTACCGCCAAACCGACCCGTGCGCCGTACGCCCTCGCGCAGCTGGACGCCATGGCGATTCCCGCCGCCCACACGGACGAGTGCGGATTGCTGCTGCAAACCGACGGGCAGGTGTGGATTTTGCAGAATCTCACGATGGAAGAATAACCGGCGGTTGATTTGTAATAATCCTCGCGGCGACTTGACAAACCCCGCCCGATCGCCTACAATGGAAGGGAAGTACAGGAAAGGAAGGCTTCTCCGATGAAAAAAATCCAGAAATTGCTTTTACTACTCCTGGTGATGGCAATGCTCCTGCCGACGTTCGCGATGGCAGAAACGCCCGTCATTGTCAATCTGGTTGAAAATCCGGATGCTGAATACCACTTTGAGGACGGCGCGAAGATTCTCGAAATCGTTTTTCCGCGCGTTTACTCCTCCGACTGCATTCTCCTGCGCTATGACGGCATGGTCATGATGATAGACGCATCGACCAAAAACGCGACCATGCGCAACCGCATCTACACCGCCTGCGATACCCTCGGCATCGACCACATCGACATTGCCTACAACAGCCATCCGCACGATGACCATATCGACGGATTTCAGTTCGTCAACGAATACGCGCCGATTTCCAAGTTCTTGATTACCTTTCCGGAAGATTTCAACGCGCGGATGAAGAGCGCGGTTAAATTCATGAAGGCGAACAACATCCCCATCGAGCAGATTGGCAACGGCGACACCTTCACGCTGGGGGAGGACGGCGGCGTCAAGATGACCGTCATTCAGTACCACAAGTCCTCCTGGGGCGTAAACGACCAGTCCGCCATGCTGATGGTGCAGTATGGCGACCGTCGGATGCTCTTCGCGGGCGACACGAGAACCGTTCGCAGCAGTATTTTGCGGCGAATCCGCCGGAAATCGGGCTGAACGCGGATATCTTCAAGTACCCGCACCACGGGCAGGTGCGCCTGCGCGATGACTTCCTGGAAGCCATCAACCCGCAGCTGATTTTCATCAACGGCGCGGCGAACGTCATCAAAGGCAGCGTCAACTACTGCGACAAGAAGCACATTTCGTACCTTTTGGGTTATAAAGGGCTGACCCGGATGCGCACGGACGGCAACATTTGGGTCATTGACTACCTGAAGGAAAAGAATGCCGACCGCGACTTGCCCTATACGCCGGAGCGGGACGAGTAACGCACGAAAATACCTAAAAGTTTAGGAAGAGACAGCTATGAAGTATCGCTATCTGCTCATCGACAACGATAACACCCTCATGGACTTCCACGCCGCCGAACACGCCGCCCTCCGCGAGGCACTCACCGAAGCCGGAATTGAACCGACCGACGCCGTCTGCGCACGGTACAGCGCCATCAATGACGCACTCTGGAAGGCGCTCGAACGCGGCGAAACCTCCCACGCGGCGCTCAAAATCACCCGCTTTGCCCAGCTTCTGGCAGAATACCCCGCCGAAAACGTCTGCGCACCCCGCCTCGCCCTGCGTTACAGCCACTATCTCGGCACGCACGCTGACCTCATGCCCGGCGCGGAGGCGTTTTTGCGCCGCCTGCATGGGCAGATGAAAATCGTGCTGGTCAGCAATGGTGACAGCGTCATCCAACGCAACCGACTTTTCCGGTGCGTGTTCACACCGCTGCTGGATAACATTGTCATCAGCAGCGAAAAAGGCGTCAGCAAGCCCGATCCGCGCCTGATTGAAATTGCCCTTGCCGAATGCGGCTGCACGGACAAGACCGAAGCTGTCATGGTCGGCGATAGCGCGACGGCGGATATCCCCGCGGCGGTCAACGCTGGAATCGACAGTATCTTTGTTGATTGGAAGAACACGGGTTGCCAACAAGCAACATATACAGCAAAAAATCTGGCGGAAGTGGAGCAAATTCTGCTGAAAAGTTAAATTTCAGTGGAGGGCATCATCCACAAAAGCAATAATTGTCAAATGGGGTGCATTCGCGGGAATGCGCCCTTTTTCACGTCCGAAAAATGAAAAAAACGTTAAAAATGAATCGAAGCGATTGACAGCCGGGCGTTTCTGCACTATTATAATAGGTAGAGAGCGAGGGGATTTTTGATGGACGAGAACAAGTGGCTGCGCCGAAAGCCGCAGAGCAACCTCGATTACCTTGGAATTACGCTGATTGCGGTTGCGTTTTACATGGCGCTGCTCAACGCGCAGTCCTTCCTGAACGGTGTGAACCGCATTCTGGGCATCCTTGCGCCGTTCGCGGGCGGTGTGGTGATTGCCTACTGCCTTAACCCAATTGTTAAAGCGGCGATGAAGTACCTCTTCCGCGGACGCGAAAAGTGCCGCGGACTCGCCATTTTGCTGGCGTACATTGTCGGCTTGGCAATCGTTGCGCTGCTGATGGTGCTGATTATTCCGCAAATGGTCGGCAGCGTTGTCATGTTCTACCAGAATTTCGACGGCTATGCGCAAAATTTGCTGAATATGCTCAAGGAACTTGACGCGGAAACGCCGGGCGTGGATTTGAGCCTTGCGGTTACGGCGGTGGAGAACCTGAACGCCAGCATGAGCGACCTGCTTGGCACGATTGTCAAGGCGATTACGAACCGCGTGCCGCAAATTATCAGCTACGTCGGCGGCGTTGCTTCGGGTGTCGTGACTATTTTTACAGCGATTGCCAGCAGTGTCTACCTCCTCCTGCAAAAGGATAAGCTGCTCCGCCACGCGCGGGTACTGACGCGCGCGTTCCTGCCGAAGAGCGCCGCGGAGACGACCCTGCGGATTTGCCACGACGCAAACCGAAATTTCGGCGGCTTTTTCGCCGGAAAAATCCTCGATTCCGCGATTATTGGTGTACTGACGTTTGTCAGCATGAACATCCTCGGCTTGTCGTACGCGACGCTCATCAGCATCATTGTCGGCATCACGAACATCATCCCCGTGTTCGGCCCGTTCATCGGCGCGATACCCGGCGCGGTGATTCTGCTCTTCCTCGATCCGTGGCAGGCGTTGATTTTCCTGATTTTGATCCTGATTATCCAGCAGCTGGATGGCAATTTCATCGGCCCGATGATTCTCGGCGATTCGATTGGCATCTCGGCGCTCTGGGTTCTCTTCGCGATTGTCGTCGGTGGGGATCTCTTCGGCTTGGTCGGTATGGTCGTCGGCGTTCCCGTTTTCGCCACAATTTACGGCATTCTGCGGTCGGCGGCGCGGCACGGCCTGCGGCAGAAGGGGTACACGGACGTGGAAGAATCTGTATCCGCATCTGTTGCGGGCGACGAGATTCCCGATGACCCGCGTGAGAGCGGACACCGGATGTCACTGCTGCGCCAGTGGAAAGAGAAAATCATGTCCATCGGCAAGAAAAAAAGCAAATAAGCACGAGGGGGAGCGCAATGGCTTCCCCTTTCCTGCGTAATTTCTACCTATTAAAGGAGACGCGCACCATGACGCCAGAGGTCCAGCAATATTTACTCGCAGGTTTTCTTCTGCTGGCAGCTGTTTTTGCCGTTCCGCTCTTGAAGCGCATCCTGACACCTGTAAAAAAGCGGATTAGCGACCGCATTCCAGCGCTTGTGGGGCATCTTCTCCGCTGCTTCCTGCGCCCGGCTGCATGGCTCGTCCGCGTCACACTCGCGGGTTGGGCGGTACTAACCATCCCGTGGAGCGCCGAAATCCGTGTTCTGCTCACCCGCGCAATGCCGTACTACCAGGCGTTTGTGCTGGCGATGGCGGCGTGGGGCGTTTGGGAAGCCATCCCGGTTATTTGGCAAATGCTGCATCGCCATCCGCACCCTGATCAGCCGGAAAACTACGAAACGTTGTCACGCTTTTTCGAGAATGGATGCCGAACAGTCGTCGTCGTGATGTCGGTTCTGGTCGGTTTGGACGGCCTTGGCGTACCGGTCACGAGCCTGATTGCCGGCGCGGGCGTCGTTGGGCTTGCCATCACCCTCGCGGCGCAGTCCACGCTCTCCGGCCTGATTGCCGGGATCACGCTCGTTGCGGAGCACCCGTTTTCGCTCGGCGATTATATCGTGCTGGGCGATGTTGAGGGCACCGTCGAGGACATTTCGCTGCGTTCAACCCGCATTCGCACGCCTGATCAAGTGCTCATTACCGTCGAAAACAGCAAGGTTTGCGCCGAATACATCCAAAATGCGAACGCGCGCACCCAGCGCCTGTGGGCGTTCACGATTGGCTTGGAGTACCGCACGAGTGCGCCGCAGGTGGAGCAGTTCATCCGCGACCTGACGAAACTTTTGGTTTCAGATCCGGAAGTCGACGGGCAGAGCGTACAGGCGGTGTTGGAGGAGTTCGCGGATTCGTCCATCAACGTCAACGTCCGCATGATGGTCAATACCCCCGGTTACGGCGACTACCGCGCGCTCAAAGGCAGAATTAACCTTGCGGTTATGCATCTGATGGCGGAAGAAGGGCTGTCTTTCGCCTTCCCGTCGAGGAGTGTTTATGTGGAAAAGAACGCACAATGACCGAACGCGCGGACTTCTGCTGACCGGGTTAAAGGCGGCTGGAAGTGCGGCGGTCGCGATAGCCGTCGCCAGCGCAATACACCTGCAGTTTAGCGCGACGGCGGGGATTATCGCGATTTTGAGCCTGATGGGTACGAAGCGCGAGACAATGAAAGTGGCTCTGGGGCGGCTGATGGCGTACGGGTCGGCGCTGCTGATCGCCTTCGCGTGCTTCTCGCTCTTCGGCGATGGTCTGCTTGCTTTCGGAATTTACCTGTTTGTTTTCGCGTCGCTGTGCTATGCCTGCTCGTGGGGTTACGCGACGGCGATGATTTCCGTGCTGATTTCCCACTTTATGGGGACGGGCGGCATGACGTGGACGCAGGTTGGCAACGAAAGTTTGTTGTTCCTCATCGGCACAACCTGCGGCATCCTGACGAACCTGCACCTGCACCCGGACGAAAGGCGTCTGGACGCATTGCTTCGTCAGGCGGATGAGCAGATGCGGGCGGCGCTGCGTGCGCTTGCGGAAGGGGCGGATGCGCGCAACCCCTTGATTTTGCTGGGTGAGACGCTCCGGCAGGCGGATGAATGTGCCGCGAAAAACGCCGAAAATAGTCTAACAGATGCGCCCACGCGCGAGATTCATTATATCAACATGCGCCGCCAGCAGCGGAGAATCCTGCTGCAAGTCACGAAAGACGCACAAAAAGTACAGGGACATCCGCCGCAGGAAGCCGAGGTTCGGGCGCTGATTGGCCGCATTTTTGCCGAGTATGACCGTGAAAACGACTGCACATCGTTGTTGTCCGCACTGCATGGCCTGCTGGCAGAGATGCAGCGTCAGCTGCTTCCCGCAACGCGTGGCGAGTTCGAGGATAGGGCGCTGCTGTATGTGCTATTGCGGCGCATGGAGGATTTTCTGCTGCTGAAACGCGAGTTCTACGAAACATATGGTTTCAAAAAAATCACCAATTAGAATATAAACCATAACTATTTTCGTGATGAATTCAGTAGAAATGCATCCACTTGCGCAAGCAGCAAAAAAATGCTATAATATAGGTTGAAATGAACGCGGAGGTGGCGCATGAAGCAGGAAACGGGGCGGCGGATTGCCCGCTGGGGATATATGGCAGTCGCGGCGGGCTACCTCTGGTGGAACCTCGCGCGAATGACAGAATTTTCATGGACGTTCACCATTATGCCGTATCTGGGCGACTTTGGTATCATTTCTGCCATTTTTTCGCTGATTTTGGGCTGGAAAAAGCGCTCCCCGCTTGTCTGGACGATGACAGCGGGGCTTGGCTGGATGCTGCTGATGAGCGCTATCCGCGGCGAAAATGTTCTCGCGGCTGAGTGGCAGTACCTCAAGGAGGGCATCATTGCGTTCCTCGTGCTTGCGCCGCTGCCGGGCTGCCTTACCGAAAATCGTTTTCGGCAGTTTTTGAAGGGAACGATAGCCGTCTGGATGACCGCAATTACTTGTCAAGCAGCCATTGGCTTGTGGGCGGCAATCAGCGGTCACGCCGTTTTCAGCATGAAGGGGACGTGGTACATCGGCATGAACCTCGGTGACCACCGCCTGTATTTGAATGCTTACGTTACGACCGCCGCCGCAAAAATGGGCATGACCGTGCTTTTAACGGCAATTTTGTTCGCGCTGAGCCGCACGAAACGGGCGAAAATTGCCTGCGTGATGGCAATTCTGGTACAATGCGGCGCGCTCGCGCTGACGGATTGCCGGACGGCGTTCGTGGCGCTCGGCGTCGCGGCGGGGTTCTGCGTGTGGACGCTCCTCGGTGCGAAGGTGCATATGCCGTCGAAATTAAACCATAGGCTTATGCTTCCTGTGCTGATGGCAGCGGGGATTATCCTCTGCTATGGGCTGTTGACGGGAGTGTTGACGCTGCTTGCCCCGCCCGTCGCGCCCGGCCCGCTGGACAACGTGAACCTGCTGGAGTTCCCGGCGCACCTGATGCCGGAAGCATCCGCTGAACAGGAAGTTATATTGGACAGCACACCTGTCCACCGCAACATTGACACTACGGACGCATTCAACGGACGCTGGGGGATTTGGAAGGGGGCGCTTCGGCTGCTCAAAGCACAGCCGGAGCTGCTGCTGACGGGCACAAGCGCGCCGCTGGCGGCAGGAATGATGAATTTGTACACTGACCCGGGCACGAAATACTTCCAACATGCGCACAATCTGTACTTACAGACGCTTGTCAGCTGGGGGATTCCCGGTCTGCTGATTCTGCTGACCGTGATTGCCATGTTCCTCGTGCAGACGGCGCGGATTCCCAAGCGCAATCAGCCGCTTTGGGTGCTGATGCTGCCCCTCCCGGTAATTTACCTGCTGGTTTGCGAGTTGGTGGACTGCTTCACGATGCTTTCGACGGGTTCGCCAATGCTCTATTGGCTCTGCCTGCTGATGGGCGCGGTGGATGCACAGGCGCGGCGGCTGAAGCCACAAGCGTTGCCGAAATAACGAATGGTTACAAATTTGCGCTTTGGGAGGTGAAGCCATCCGATGGTCGATATCATCATCCCTGTGTACAATGCACTTGATACGCTTGAACTTGCGGTTACGTCTGCACTCATGCAGGGGGACGTGCGAATCCTCCTTGTGGACGACGGCTCCACCGACGGCACAGCGCGCTTGTGCGACGAGCTGGCGCACCATCCGCGCATTGCGGTGATTCATCAGCAAAACCGCGGGGTGTCTGCCGCACGAAACGCAGGGTTACAAGCGGCAGCGTCGGAATGGCTCACTTTTCTTGATGCGGATGACGTGCTGCTGCCCGACGCAATCGGCAATCTGCTCACTCTTGCGGGGGATTCGCAGGCGATTCAGGGCCTTGTGACCCGTTCGGAAGCCCCTGATGTGCCGCAATGCACCGTTCAAACCCTCTCTTCGCGTGATATGCTGGACTTGGCGCTGCAAAATCCAACCGTGCATTTACACACGCACGGCTGGCTGCTGCGACGGGAAATATGTAACGAGAGGTTCAACGAATCGCTGCGGCTGGGGGAGGATGGCGAGTGGATGATGCGGGTGCTTCGCGGCGCGAAAACCGTTGCGCTTGCGCAGGTGAACACCTATTGCTACCATTTGCGAGCGGATTCAGCGGTGCACAGCGCGGCAGACGTGGTGCGCGAATATCTGCGAACGCTCACGGCGGCACAGCCGGTATTAAACTATTTGGACATGCCGGATGCGGCAGCACAGTACCGCTTGATGCACCTGCTGCTGATGCTGACGCACGGGGTGGTGCAGGAGGGCGGCTTTCGCGACGGGCTGCGGCAGTGCGGGGCGATTCGCCGCTTGTGCCGAGAAGCATTCCGCGCGGATTTGCGCAGTGTGCGGTGGCTGCCGCGGTCAAAGGCGCAGGCGGTGCTGCTCATGCTGCGGTGCGGGCTGTATCCGCTGGCAAGGCGGGCGATTCTGATTCGGCGAAGGCAGAATCAGCAGGCGTGTGCTTTGACGGAAAGTGCAATATAATTGGAAGAGATTTTTCACGGCAGGACGTGCTGCGGACGGCGAGAGGCAAATCAGCAGTAACTTGCGGGTTATCGCGGGCAGGGCGACCTTATCCGTCGCTGCGGCGACGCTTTCATCAGTTGGAAAGTCATGGCACATCTGCGCTTGCACGCCGATGATGGCGAAAGTGGTAGATTGTGTATTTACCAATTAACATCAGCAGATTGTAAATCAGCGCAAAATCAGCACGCGGAAGCTGTATGCAAACGTAGCCAACGAAATCGCGCGAATGGGTCAAGGGTCGAAGCCATTGCAGGGGATCGAAGGGGACAGCGTCCCCTCGCGTCTCCTTCGCTTATGAAAGGAAGTATGACGATGAAACCACTGCGGGTGCTTGTCGTGGGCTGGACGGCGACGACGGGCGGAATTGAGCATTTTTTGATGGCGTATTGTGGAAAAATGAACCGCGAACGCGTTCAATTCGACTTTTTGTGCCGTTTTAGCCCGATTGCGTGCCAAAAAGAAGCGGAAAAAATCGGGAAAATATACACAATTACCCGGCGGAGCAGCGATATAATGCGCTATTATCGGGAAATCAACGACTTTTTCCGTGAACATGGGCACGAGTACGATATCATCTGGGACAATGAGTGCATGTTCAACGACATGACGCCGCTGAAAAAAGCCACGGAGGTGGGCATTCCGGTGCGAATCGCACACTGCCATAATCCGCAGAATATGGATAAATCAGTCATCGGACATGTGCAGGGCTTCCTCCATCGGGTCAATCACCATTCGCTCAGCCGCTACGCCAACGTCCTTTGGGCGTGCTCGATGGAGAGCGCGAAGTGGGCGTGCCCCGCCATGGATTTGCCCTGCGAGGTCATCCCGAACGCCATTGACGCGCAGATGTTCCGCTTCTCGGAGCAGGTTCGGCGCGAGGTTCGCGAGCAGTATGGGCTGGAAGATTGCCTCGTGGTTGGTCATGTTGGGCGATTGCAGTACCAGAAAAACCAAACGTTCTTGCTGGACGCCTTCCGCCACCTGCATGAGCGCGAGGAGAAAGCGCGGCTCGTGCTCGTGGGCGATGGCCCGGATTTGACGGAGCTGGAGGCGAAAGCCGTCACCCTCGGCATCGAGCGGGAAGTCCTCTTCCTTGGCAATCGAGATGACGTCAACCGATTGTTGCAGGCGTTCGACCTGTTCGTCATGCCGTCGCACTTTGAGGGCTTCGGGATGGCGGCTTTGGAAGCGCAGGCGGCAGGGCTGCCGTGTCTGTTATCCGACAGCGTGCCGAGGGAAACGAAGCTGACGCGAAACGTGGAGTTTATTCCGGCGGAAGATCCGGCGATTTGGGCGGAACATATGCTGAACATGCTGGAACGCCACGAAATCCGCCGCGACGAGGCGCAGACCATCGCCGACGCAGGCTACGACATAGGCACCGCGGCGCAGCGGCTGGAGGACAAGCTCATCGCCCTGACGGAGAGAAAACGGTTTCAGCGGCGCTTCCTGATGACCCCGAAAACGGGCGCATCGGGCGTGCCGGCGCTGAACAAGGCACGCGCGGATATCGAGCAAATTGCCGCTGAAATGGGGTACGCGCCGTTCGTGCTCCACGCGCCGGACAGCGCAAATGGCAGCGTCTGGCAAGCGATTCAAGTCGGCGCAAAGACGCTTGGCGACTGGGTTCGCGCGTTCTACCGGATGCGGCAGGGCGACCTGCTGCTCGTGCAGTACCCGTATTTCCCGGTCAAGGGCTACGGCGTGGCGCGGCTGGCGCTGCACCTGCTGCGCTGGAAGGGCGTGAAAACCGCCGCGCTCGTGCACGACCTCGACTCGCTCCGGCGGATTGGTGGAAGCGCCGCGCGCGGGAGCGATCAGCTGCTGCTGCCGGGGTTCGAGGCGCTCATCGTGCACAGTCAGCGGATGGAAAGCTACCTGCGGACAGTGGGCGTGACGTGCCCGATGATTCTGATGGAAGCGTTTGACTGCCTGTCAGAAGGGAAAATCCCCGTGCGGGAGAAGAGCCGCATGGTCGCGATTGCGGGCAACCTCGCCGCGGACAAGAGCGGATACCTGAAAGATATTGGCAAAGTGCCGCTGGAATGGCAACTATATGGAACAAACTGGGCAGGAAGCGACTCAACGCGCATCGAATACCACGGCGAAATTGCGCCGGAGAAGCTGCCGGAGACGATTTCGGGCGCGTTCGGCATCGTCTGGGACGGCGACAGCCTTGACGGGCTGACTGGCTTGTACGGCGCGTATGCCCTGCTGAACAGCCCGCACAAGCTGTCAACATACCTCGCGGGCGGACTGCCGGTGATTGTTGCGAAAAATGCCGCGACGACGGATTTTGTGGCGCGGGAGCAGGTCGGCGTGGCGCTGAACAGCCTGCGCGAGCTGCCGGAGCTGATTCGCACGATGCCGGAGGAGGACTACCAGCGCTACGCGTCGAACGCGCGGCGGGTCGGGGCGCAGCTTCGGGCGGGAGAAAACACGAAGCGGGCACTGCGGAAGCTGGAAGAAGTGGAATGAGCAGCTGGCGGACGGGCGCATCCGCATTTGCAATCAGGGCGCGTGCAGCCTGACGGCGCGTTTTCGCCGAATGCCCGCGCACCGTCCGGCAAAATCCAAAAAACCGAAAATCCCCCTTACGACCATCCAGCAAATCCGACTGGATGGTCGTTTTTTGACCGAAATTTCCTGCTGAAACGATTTCGAGAATCAGTCGAAACGTTTTCGCAAAAAATCCCGCAAACCCTTGAAAACACAGGAATGGAAACGGTTACAACGCGAGGAATGGAGAATCCGGAAAAAATTTTTATAAAAAAACACAGGAAAACACTTGATTTTTTTGCGCGGGTGGTGTATACTCTAACCATCACGAAACCGGTTTAGCAAAAAGCCGAACGGGTTCGTGAGCATCACATGTCCCGGAAGCAGAACGCTAACCCGCCTCGGCGCTTCCAGCAAAGACGAAAGGAGGGGCGCCCATGGCCGTGACCATCAAGGATGTTTCCGCAAAGTGCGGCCTGTCCATCTCCACTGTCAGCAAGGCGTTCAACAACTACGCGGACATCAGCCTCGAAACCCGCGAACTCGTGCAGCGCACGGCGCGTGAAATCGGCTATTACCCCAACGCCATCGCCCGCACGCTCAAAACCAACCGCTCCTACAACTTGGGCGTACTGTTCCAAGAAAAGCGCGGCACGGGTCTGACGCACAGCTTCTTCGCCTCCGTGCTGGATGCGTTCAAGTCGGCGGGGGAGAAGCGCGGGTACGACATCACCTTCATCAACCACCACATCGGGTGGACGGGCATGACCTATCTGGAGCACTGCCGATACCGCAATGTAGACGGCGTGTGCGTCGTCTGCGCTGATTTTTACGCGCCGGAGGTCATTGAGCTGGTGGACAGCAATCTGCCCGTCGTCACCATCGACCACAGCTTCAACAACCGCTCGTGCGTGCTGTCGGACAACATCGGCGGACTTAAGCTGCTGGTGGATGCCGCTTATCAGAAGGGACACCGCAAAATCGCGTATGTCCACGGCGAAAAATCCTCCGTCACCGAGAACCGCATCATCGGCTTCTACCGCGCGATGCAGGAGCATGGGCTGAACGTGAACCCGGACTTCGTCGTCGAGGCGCTCTACGACAACCCCGCCACGAGTATGCAGGCGGTGCTGAACCTGATGGACCGCCCTGACCCGCCGACGTGTATCCTGTTGCCGGACGACCACTCGACCCTGGGCGCGATGCAGGCAGCAAAACAGCTGAACTTGCGCGTGCCGGAGGATTTGTCCCTGGCTGGATACGACGGCATCCGCCTGACGCAGATGCTTCAGCCGCGG
>ULXF01059716.1_pt1 | contig 17999 bp, 17 predicted proteins | sample 1961041 | NCBI WGS metagenome assembly ULXF01 (sample SAMEA4835832, study PRJEB28245) | human gut metagenome | biome: gut microbiome; material: fecal sample | place: Denmark | collected 2008
TGATGTGTTCTCCCGTATTCTGTATGGTTCGCGCCTCTCGCTTACCATCGGTATTCTGCCCAGCATCATCTCGCTGGTGGTGGGCATCTTCTTTGGCCTGCTGGCCGGTTACTTTGGCGGCTGGGTGGATTATGTCATCATGCGCCTGGCGGATATTATGCTGTCCATCCCGTCCCTGCTGCTGGCCATGGTGGTTATGTACACCCTGGGCCAGTCCACCGTCAACCTGTTTATCGCGCTTTCCCTCACCAGCTGGGCCAGTGTGGCCCGCGTGGTGCGCAGCCAGACCCTGAGCCTGAAGGAGAGCGAATATGTTGAGGCTGCCCGTTCGATCGGCGTCAGCAACGGAAAAATCATGCTCAAGCATATCCTGCCCAACTGCATTCCCTCATTGATCGTTCTGTTTACCCTGAATGTTCCCTCTGCCATCCTGTCTGAAAGCTCGCTGAGCTTTTTGGGCATCGGCGCACAGCCCCCGGCAGCATCCTGGGGCCTGATGGTCAACCAGTCCAAGCAGTTTTTGTTCACCCAGCCCTGGCTGGCCTTGGCACCCTGCATTGCCATTATGATCGTGGTGCTGGCGTTCAACTTTTTGGGTGACGGTCTGCGCGATGTGCTGGACCCCTACATGAAGAACCAGTAACGGCGGGGGAGAAGTAAAAGATGGAAAATAATAATAATGTTCTGGAAATCCGCGGCCTGAACTCCTATTTCTTTACCGAAAAAGGCGTGGCCCCGGCGGTGGATGGCCTGGACCTGGATATTCCCAAGGGCAAGATCATCGGCCTGGTGGGGGAGAGCGGCTGCGGCAAAAGCATGACCGCCAAATCCATTATGGGCCTGCTGAAATACCCCGGCCGCGTGGCGGGCGGCAGCATCCGGTTTGAAGATCAGGACCTGACCAGACTTTCGGATAAAGAGCTGCGCAAGATCTGCGGCAATGATATTTCGATGATCTTTCAGGAGCCGATGACCAGCCTGAACCCGGTGCTCAAGGTGGGCCGCCAGGTGCGCGAAACGCTGCTGGTGCATAACCCGACCATGAGCAAGGCGGAAGCCAAGCAGCGCGTGGTGGAAATGTTCCAGCGTGTTGGCATCCCCGAAGCGGAAAAGCGCTATGACTGCTACCCGCACGAGCTTTCCGGCGGCCTGCGCCAGCGCGTGATGATTGCCATGGCCATGGTATGCAAGCCCAAGCTGCTGATTGCTGATGAGCCCACCACCGCACTGGATGTGACAATTGAAGCCCAGATCCTGCGCCTGATGAAGGAGCTGCGGGACGAAACCGGCATGAGTGTGCTGATCATCACCCATAACATGGGCGTTGTGGCGGAAATCTGTGACTATGTGTATGTCATGTACGCAGGCAAGATCATGGAACAGGCCGAAACCTTTGAGCTGTTTGACCATACCATGCACCCCTATACCAAGGGCCTGCTGGATTCCATCCCGCGCATTGGCCAGAACGCCGAGCGGCTGCACACCATCCCCGGTGTGGTGCCCAACCTGCTGCACCTGTCGCAGGGCTGCCCGTTCAGCAACCGCTGCGAATATGCCACCGACCAATGCCGCACGGAAAAAGCGCAGCTGCATCCCGTTGCACCGGATCATCAGGTGCGCTGCTTCCGCTGTGAGGAGGAACACCAATGAGCGAGGTAAAACACGAAGTTCTTTTGCAGGCAAAAGGTATTTATAAAAACTTTGAAACCAGCAAAAAAGACCAGGCTGTCCATGCCCTGACCAATGTGGATCTGACCCTGTACCGCGGCGAAACGCTGGCCCTGGTGGGGGAGAGCGGCTGCGGCAAAAGCACCCTGGGACGCACTCTGATCCGCATGCTGCCCGCAACCAGGGGCAGCGTGACCTTTGAAGGGCAGAACATCACCGCCATGAAGGATAAGGAATTTGCCCCCCTGCGCCGCCGGATGCAGATGGTCTTCCAGGACCCGTATGCCAGCCTTGACCCGCGCATGAAGGTGCGGGATATCATTGCCGAACCGCTGGAAACCTATCATGTATGCAAAACCAAAGCCGAAACCACCCACCGCGTGCTGGAATTGATGCAGGCTGTTGGTGTACCGGCAGAGTTTTTGAACCGTTACCCGCACCAGTTCAGCGGCGGCCAGCGCCAGCGCATCGGCATTGCCCGCGCCATTGCGCTGCAGCCGGACCTGATCGTCTGCGATGAACCGGTCTCCGCATTGGATGTTTCGGTGCAGAGCCAGGTGTTGAACCTGCTCAAGGACCTGCAAAAGCAGTACGGCCTGACCTATCTCTTCATCGGGCATGATCTTTCTGTCATCAACTTTATTGCGGACCGCGTCTGCGTAATGTTCCTGGGCCATGTGTGCGAGGTTGCCACCAAGGAAGAGCTCTACAGCCGCCCCATGCACCCCTATACCGCCTTTTTGATGGATGCCATCCCGCAGGCGGATCCACACCGCCGCAACCAGCACCGCCGTGTGCTGATGGGCGAAGTGCCCAGCCCGGTCAACCTGCCGTCCGGCTGCTGCTTCCATACCCGCTGCCCTTACGCAACGGAGCGCTGCCGCACCGAGGTTCCGGAGCTGCGGGAATGGGATGGCCGTATGGTTGCCTGCCACCGCGCGGGCGAAAACTGGGACTGAGATAACACAGTGAGGAAATAACAATGCAGGCAGTAATCAACGTGGCCATAGCGCCGCTTACCACAAACCCGGCCCTCTGGGCGCAGAACCCGCAGCAATCCCGTCTGGTGGATGAACTTTTGCTGGGCATGCCGGTGGAAATTACCGGCGAAGCCGAACAGCACATGGTACCGGTACGCACCTTTTACGGCTATACCGGCTGGGTAGCACAGGATGCTTTGCTGACTGGCCCCAAGGCGGAAGAATGGCTGGTTCAGCCGCAGATGGTGGTCATAGCCCGCTGGGCTGATGTGCTGGCGGAACCCCGTGTGCAGGGGGCCTGCGTGGCTGCTGGCCTGCCCTTGGGCACCCGCGTGGCCGTGCAGGGGGAGCCGGAAGACGGCTGGCAGGCCGTAACGCTGCCGGATGGCCGCACCGGTTACCTGCGTGCGGACGCGCTGGCCCCGCTGTACACCCAGCCCTGCGAGCAGGACCAGGAAAAGCTGCGTGCAGCCATTGCCCAGGCAGCCAAGCGCTACCTTGGCACGCCCTACCGCTGGGGCGGCAAAACCCCGGCGGGCATTGATTGCTCCGGCCTGTGCAGCATGGCATACCTGCTGTGCGGTATTTCCATCTGGCGGGATTCCGAGCTGAAAGAGGGTTACCCCATCCATCCGGCCCATGTTTCGGATATGCGCGTGGGAGATCTGGTGTATTTCCCCGGCCATGTGGCGCTCTATCTTGGCAATGGAGAGTACATTCATTCCACCGCGCGAGCAGGGGATAATGGTGTTGTGATCAACAGCTTTTACCCGGATTCCCCCCTCTACCGCCCTGACCTGCCCAAGCAGATCACCGCAGTAGGCTCCTACTTTGCCCGCCGGGAGGCAACCTGATAAAATTGAAATGAAGAAAAGCGCCTCTCTGTGATAGGAACAGAGGGGCGCTTTGATATGGGTTTTATAATAAATGCGGTCAGATAAAAAAAGAACTAGACGATAAAACATACGTTTTAACGTTCAACACTTTGGCGGGAGCTGGTGGATTCGCCAAGCCGCGGTCTAAGCAACAGTCCGCAGGACTGTTGCTTGCCGCCTTCGGGCGGCCGACCTGTTCGAACCCTACCAGTTCCAGCACAAAAAAAAGACCCGCAACCTCAGTTGCGGATCTCTTTTGGTGGGAGCTGGTGGATTCGAACCACCGAAGCATTAAGCAGCAGATTTACAGTCTGTCCCCATTGGCCACTCGGGAAAGCTCCCATATTCATTTGTGCGCCTGCCTTAACAGTGCTTGATTAGTATATCAGAGCCTGAGCAAAAATGCAAGCCCTATTTTGAAAAAAATTGAAGTTTTTTGCTGCAATGCGGGAAAATGGGGTAAAAGATGCTGTATAACGAACAATTTTCGCGCGAGAAGGCACAGTGGTTAATAATTTGAAGAAAAGCCCAAAAAGCCCTTGCTTTTTTGCGGCGGGTATGCTAAAATACTCTTTGCAATGCCAAGGCATTGCCTTATGCGGAAGTGCTGGAATCGGCAGACAGGCACGTTTGAGGTGCGTGTGTCTATGACGTGTGGGTTCAAGTCCCATCTTCCGCACCAACCAAAAGAGCGCTGAATCGTTAAGGTTCAGCGCTCTTTTGGTTTATCAGTACCCACTCTTTCAACAAAGCCTCTCACAACGTACATAGAACAAAACAGGTCGCACAGCCTGCGCCATTCTTTAATGGCGGCAGCCGTGCGGCCTGGTCTATTTGAATCATTCGTAAGTGCGGCGTCCGGCAAAAATGCACAGAGGGCGGTTACACTTGCCGGTGCCCATCAGCTGGGTGGCAGCACACAGGGTTGCGCCGGCGCTGGAACAGGCGGGGATGCCGTCATAGAACAGCACCTCCCGTGCGGCGCGCTCGGCATCGGCCGAGGAGACCGTCAGCACGGTATCCACTACATAGGGGTTATAGTTTTCCGGCACAAAACCGGGCCCGATGCCGGCAATGCTGTGGTGGCCAATGAACCCGCCGGAAATGGCGGCGCATTCGCTGGGCTCCACGGCCACAATGCGGATCATGCTGTTCCAGGCTTTCAGGTATTCCGCCACGCCGGTAATGGTGCCGCCGCTGCCCACGCCGATCACCACAGCATCAATCGCATCCCCGGCGGCTTTTAAAATCTGGGGGCCGGTCACGCGGCGGTGGTATTCGGGGTTGTCATCATTGGCAAAGTAGTTGGTAAAGTAACCGTTATAGCGGGCGGCGGTGTCCTTGGCAACCTGTTCCAGCGCACGGCGGCCGCCGCTGCCGCATACCACAATGCGCGCCCCCAGATTTTGCAGATGCTGCCTGCGGGAAAGCGGTAGGCTGCTGGGCACCACCAGAATGCAGGGGTGGCCTGTGGTGGCGCAGCTTACCGCAAGGGCAGCGCCAAAACTGCCGGAACTGGCTTCCACCACCGGCATGCCGGGCTGCAATGTGCCGCGCTCGGTGGCAAAAGCCAGCATGGTTTCGGCCACGCCGTCCTTACAAGTGCCGGTAGCGCCGCCGAAATCCAGATATGCCAATATGCTGGAAGCAAGTTCGTGCCGCCCGGAATACCCCGAAAGCCGCACCACCGGGGAACGGTACACGTCCTGATAATAGCTCTGCAATATTGCCATAGCCTGGCAGACCTCCTTGCAAAAATCAGGCAGGGGAGAACACGCAGTCCGTAAAATCCGCCCCGTTCTGTAAATTTCACCCAATATACAACATATTATAGCATATCCGGCGCGGCTTTGTACATGAAAAAAACATATTTTGCCGCAGTTTTTACGGCAAAAATGCTGGGCGGGCACAAAAAGCTGAAAAAAACGCAAAAAACAGCCGGATACCGCACCTTTGGGCCTTGACAGTATGACTTTAGAGTGTTATAATTCAAAAGCTGTAAAGAAAAACACTTTACAGCAGTCAGAGGAACAGACAACACAAAGGGGGCACGGCCGTGGCAGCCAAAGCAGGTAAGGACCTTGGGTTTTCCATCCTGCTGGATTATTACGGCATGGTCCTGACGGAAAAACAGCGCAATATTCTGACAGAATATTATAACGATGACCTTTCGCTGGCCGAAATTGCCGAAAATTATGGCATAACCCGCCAGGGAGTACGGGATGCCATCAAGCATGGCGAAGCGACCCTGATGGAGATGGAGGAAAAGTTGGGCACTGCCCGCCGGACCGAAGCCATTCGGGCAGATCTTGCCCGGCTGGAAGAGCTTGTCAGCGAGGTGCGCGTGTGCAATACTGGGTTGTTTGAACCGGATACCCGCGTTCAGCGGGCTACCGAGGAGATGCTGACCATTATTCACCGCCTTGATACGCAGGAGGAACTGCCCGATGGCATTTGAATCTTTAAGCGAGCGTCTGAACGGCGTTTTCAAAAAACTGCGCGGCAAAGGCAAGCTGAGTGAAGCGGATATCAAGGCTGCGATGCGGGAAGTCCGCATGGCGCTGCTTGAAGCGGACGTCAACTACAAAGTCGCAAAGGATTTCTGCGCGCAGGTTTCGGAGCGCGCCATGGGCCAGGAAGTGATGGAAAGCCTGACCCCCGCCCAGCAGGTTGTCAAGATCGTCAACGAGGAACTGACCAAGCTGATGGGCGGCGAGGAACCCCAGACCCTGCACATCAAAAATAAGGGCCAGACCGTTATGATGATGTGCGGCCTGCAGGGTAACGGTAAAACCACCCATGCGGCAAAGCTGGGCCGCTATTATAAAGCCCAGGGCCGCCGCCCATTGCTGGTAGCCTGTGATATCTACCGCCCCGCAGCAATTGACCAGCTGCGCATTGTAGGCGAGCAGGCAGGCGTTCCCGTCTATGAGATGGGCACCGAAAAGCCGGAAAAGATTGCCGAGCAGGCAGTTGAGTACGCCAAAGACCACGGCTATGATATCGTTATCATTGATACCGCAGGCCGTTTGCAGATCGACGACCAGCTGATGGACGAGCTGGTGCGCATCAAGCAGGCTGTTGAGGTGGATGAGACCCTGCTGGTTGTGGATGCCATGTCCGGTCAGGAAGCCGTCAACGTTGCTAAGACCTTTAACGAAAAGGTTGGCATCAGCGGCGTGGTCCTGACCAAGACGGACGGCGACACCCGCGGCGGTGCGGCGCTTTCGGTTCTGGCCGTTACCGGCAAGCCGATCTACTTCCAGGGCACCGGCGAGAAGCTGGATGCGTTGGAGCCGTTTTACCCGGCGCGCATGTCCAGCCGGATCCTTGGCATGGGCGATGTGCTGAGCCTGATCGAAAAGGCCCAGACCTTGCAGAATGACAAGGAAGCTGAAGAAGCCGCTAAGCGAATGATGGCCAACAAGTTCGATATGAACGATATGTTGACCCAGTTCGCCCAGATCCGCAAGATGGGCGGTGCGTCCGCGCTGCTGGCCATGATGCCCGGCGCCAACCAGATCAGCTCCGAACAGATGGACCAGATCGATGAAAAGGCGCTGCCCCATATTGAAGCCCTCATCTACTCCATGACGCCAGAAGAGCGTGCGCATCCTTCCATCATCAACCCCAAGCGCAAGCGCCGCATTGCGGCGGGCAGCGGCCAGACGGTTGAGGACGTGAACAAGCTGCTGCGCCAGTTTGAAGCCATGCAGAAGATGATGAAAAAGGTCAAGCGCAACCCCAAGGGCTTTATGCGCGGCCTTGGCGGAATGAGAGGCCTGCGCTGAGCAGCCTGTTATGAATTTGATATGACCCGTAAGCCTCTCTGGCCCCAGGGTGATATATAAATTGCAAGCCCACGAGGGAAAACCACGGGGCCGTAAAAACAAAATTTTGGAGGATATTTACCATGGTTAAGATTCGTCTGCGCCGCATCGGCGCCAAGAAAGCTCCTTTCTACCGCATTGTTGTTGCTGACAGCCGCTTTGCTCGTGATGGCCGCTTCATCGAAGAGATCGGCTACTACGATCCGACCAAGGAGCCCAGCGTTGTCAAGATCGACGCCGACAAGGCTAAGCAGTGGCTGGCCAACGGCGCTCAGGCTACCGATACTGTTCGTGTTCTGCTGAAGAAAGAGAACATCCTGTAATTAAACGGAGGAACGCCACATGCAGGAACTGCTGATTGCCGTTGCCCGTGGCCTTGTGGAAGATAAGGACGCGGTGCAGGTAACGGTTGACCCCGCGCGTGAGGACGGCACGGTTGTGTACCACCTCACGGTGGCAGAAGGCGACATGGGCCGCGTGATTGGCAAACAGGGCCGCATTGCCAAGGCAATCCGTGTTGTCATGCGTGCCGCCGCCGTCCGCCAGAACGAAAAAGTCGTGGTGGAAATCGGCTGATTTTTGCCACCCAGCACTCTGCCGCTTTGCGCGCAGGGTGCTTTTTATTTGCCGCCGCTTTTGTGCGATTTATTCTAGGAGGTTCCCCCTATGCAAAACTATCTGCCCGCCTGCAAAATTGTTTCCACCCACGGTGTCCGCGGCGAAATGAAAGCCCTGCCGCTGTGCGATGGCGCACAGTTCCTGGCCAAGTTCAAGCGCCTGTACGCTGCCGCAAACGGCAGCGGCGAGGTTGCGCTGCGCGGGGTGCGCGCCCAGGGCAATATGCTGCTGGTCAAGCTGGCCGGGGTGGAGGACATGGATGCCGCCCGCGCCCAGGTGGGCAAAACCTACTATTTTGCCAAGGCGGATGCCAAACTGCCGGAGGGCCGCTATTTTATTGATGATCTGATCGGCTGCACTGTGCTGCATGCGGACGATGGCCGCACCCTTGGCATCGTTGCAAAGGTGGACCACCCCGGCGTACAGGATATCTATATTGTGCGCGATGCAGCGGGGGAGGAGCACTGGATCCCTGCCGTGCCGGAGTTTGTGGTGGATGTGGATATTGCGGCCCGCACGGTAAAAATGCGCCCTATTGCGGGTATGTTTGATGAGCCGGTCAACGGCGATGAGGAGTAATTGATGCGCATTGATATTGTCACCCTGTTCCCGGAACTGTGCGATGGCTTTTTGAGCACCAGCATCCTGGGCCGTGCCCGCGCCAAAAGCCTGTTTGAAGCGCACTGCCACCAGATCCGGGATTACACCAAAAACAAACAGCGCCAGACGGACGATTATCCCTATGGCGGCGGCTGCGGCATGGTGCTGTATGCTCAGCCCATTGCAGATTGCCTGCGCGCTGTGGCGGACCAGTGCGCCCAGCAGGGCCGCGCCAAGCCCCATGTGGTGTTTTTGACCGCCGCCGGGCAGCCCTATAACGAGGAGACCGCCCGCCGGCTTTCCAGCTATGAAAGCCTTGCGCTGGTGTGCGGCCACTATGAGGGCATTGACCAGCGCGTGATCGATACCTTTGGCGATGAGGAAATTTCCATCGGCGATTATGTGCTGACCGGCGGCGAGCTGGCCAGCCTGGTGGTGGCAGATAGTGTGCTGCGCCTGCAGCCCGGCGTTCTGGCCGAGGAAAAGGGCTATCAGGACGAAAGCTACTGGGACGGCCTGCTGGAATACCCCCAGTTCACCCGCCCGGAAGTGTGGGAGGGCCAGGCCATCCCGCCCGTGCTGCTGACCGGCGACCACAACAAAATTGATGCCTGGCGCGGCCGCCAGAGCCGGGAACGCACCCGCCAGCGCCGCCCGGACCTGTATGACCAGTGGTGCGCCACCCACCCGATCACCCAGATCCCGCGCTGGAAGCGTACCGAGCGTGCCCAGCTGATCAAGACGGATGCCCAGCTGGATGCCGCCGCAAAACTGTTTGCCGAAGGCTGCCGCACCGTCTGCCGGGATGTGTGCACCGAAGCAGGCCTTGCAGAATATACGCCGGAAGCCATGCGTCAGCGCCTGGAAGAAGAGCGCAAGGCGGGCTGGGCATTCTACCTGCACACCATTTCGGATACGCCGGACGGCATGGTGGGTGTCTGCCATAAAACGGGGGAGATCGGCCACCTGTTTGTTACACAGTCCGCCCGCGGCAGCGGCATTGGCACAAAGCTGCTGGATTTTGCGCGCAAAAAACTTGCGGAGCACGCCCGGCCCTGGCTGGCCGTGCTGGATGTAAACACGGCGGCCATCGGCCTTTACCGGCGCATGGGCTACCTGCCGGATGGCGTGCGGAACATGTACCAGCCGGGGGTGGATGTACCATTCTGCAAGCCCTGCAAAGAGCTTGTTATGCGCTATCAGCCCCAGGATCAAGGCTGAACCTGCGGTATTCTGTCGGTTTTTCGTACAGGTTTTGTAGTCTATCTACAATCCGGTTGAAAATAAACTGGTAAAGTTGCACAAGCGGGCCCGGCGCGATTTGTGCCAAATGCGGAATCCTGCCAAAATTGCAAATTTACACTGTACAAAGTCGAACAAATGGGATAAAATATAAACAATCAAGGCGGCACTGATTGTGCAATACCGCCTGAAAGGAGCCCGCGGTAGAGAACTTGGGCGTATCTTTTCATATAAGTAGGAGAGAATAATTATGTACGTTAAAGAAGTTACCGTTGAGAATCAGGTAGGTCTGCACGCTCGTCCGGCCACCTTCTTCATCCAGAAGGCAAACGAGTATAAGTCTTCCATTTGGGTCGAAAAGGAAGAGCGCCGCGTCAACGCTAAGTCCCTGCTGGGTGTTCTGAGCCTCGGCATCGTTGGCGGCACCACCATCCGTATCATTGCTGACGGCACCGATGAACAGGCTGCTGTGGATGGTCTGGTCAAGCTGGTCAACTCCGGCTTCTCTGAATAATCAGATCTTTTGTTTTTGCGGCGGGTGACTGGTCACCCGCCTTTTTTTGTCTGCGCGGCCATGCCGCGCAGACAAAAAATCACTCACCACCCTTATTCAAAAACCATGACAAAACAAGAACTCTACAAAAAAGCCTGTATGCTCCCGCTGCTGCCGGGGGTGTATATTATCCGCGATAAAACGGATACCATCATCTATATTGGCAAAGCCAAGCGTCTGCGCATCCGTGTTTCACAGTATTTCCGCGAGGGCGTGCCCCATGACGCGAAGGTCACCCAAATGATCAACCACGCATTTGCGTTCGATGTCATCGTCTGCCAAAGCGAATTTGAGGCCCTGGTGCTGGAAGCCAGCCAGATTAAGGCCCATACGCCAAAGTATAATATCTTGCTCAAAGATGATAAGGGCTACAGCTATGTAAAGATCACCCACGGCCCCTGGCCGCGTATTTCTGCTGCCCTGCAAAAGGACGATGAGAACGCCGATTATATCGGCCCGTTCACCTCGGCTTTTGCGGTGCGGGAGATGGTGGAAACTGCCCAGAACTGTTTTTTGCTGCCCCGCTGCAATAAAGAGTTCCCGCGTGATATCGGCAAGGGCCGCCCCTGCCTGAATGCCCATATCGGCAAGTGCATGGCTGTGTGCAGCGGCAAAATCACCTGCGAAGCTTACAATGAGGCCGTGCAGGGGGCTCTGCGCATGATCCGGTACGGCAAAAAAGATATCGTCAAGCAGCTGAAAGAGAAGATGCAGGCGGCGTCTGACCGGCTGGATTTTGAAACAGCCGCCCTGCTGCGGGATCAGATCGCGGCCATTGACCGCGTGGCGGCGGGCCAGAAGGTGGTTATGGATGCCGGGACAGAGATGGACGTCATCGCGCTGGCGGGCACCACCCGCGCGGTATGCGCAGCGGTGCTGCGCTACCGGGATGGCCGCCTGACCGATAAGCGGGAGTTCGTCTTTCATGATACGACCGATATCGAAGCCGTGCGGGAGGAATTCCTGCCCCAGTATTATCTGGATGGCGAGACGATCCCCAAAACCATTGCGGTGGATACCCTGCCGCCGGACGCCGAAGCGCTGAACCAGGCGCTGAACGAAGCACGCGGCAGCAAGGTGGAGCTGTATGTGCCCCAGCGCGGCGATGTGGCCAAGCTGGTAACAATGGCCTACACCAACGCTGTGGAGCGCCTGGGGCGCGAGAGCGGCCGCTATACCCGCGAGGAAAAGCTGCTGGAAGAAGCCGCCCAGGTGCTGGGCCTGAAAACCCCGCCGAGGGTGATTGAAAGCTATGATATTTCCAACTGGGGCGATGGCTCCAGCGTGTGCGGTATGGTGGTGTTCAAGGATGGCAAGCCTTACCGCGCCGGCTACCGCCGCTTTAAGATGCGCACCGTTGCCGGCACGGACGACTATGCCTCTATGGCGGAAACGCTTTCCCGCCGGGCTGCGGAGTACGAGGCGGCCCGGCGCGGTGAAAAGCCGGATAATGAAACCAACCAGTTTGCCACCATGCCGGATCTGCTGCTGATCGATGGCGGCCGCGGGCAGGTGAGCGCCGTTAAACAGGCACTGCGCGGCACGGCACTGGAACATGTGCCCACCTTTGGCATGGTCAAGGATGACCACCACCGCACCCGCGCCATTGTGGATGATGCGGGCGGGGAAATCGCCATCAACCGGCACCGCAATATCTTTACCTTTGTGACCAATATCCAGGATGAAACCCACCGCTATGCCAACGATTACCGCAAGCGGATGATGCACAAAAAGTCCTATGCGGCAACCCTGACAGAGCTGCCCGGCGTTGGCCCCAAGACCAGCGCGGCACTGCTGGCACATTTCAAAACCGTAACGGCAGTCAAGCAGGCGTCTATTTCGGACCTGGAAGAGGTCAAGGGCATCAGCCACGCCAAGGCGGAGAACATTTATAATGCTCTGCGCCAATAAACTCAACGCCGGCAACGGCAGGAGAGGGGAAAACCGGCTGGATTGCAGGCTGGGTTGTAAAATAAGAATGAATGACGGTAAACTCTCTTGACAAGCGGATTTGAACCATCCATAATGTATAAGTGCAACTGTTTATCCCGAATAGGAGTGCTCTGGCTTGAGCTTCCCAGCGGGATGGGTGGCTGCCATATAACAAATGAAAGGCAGGCGGCCTAACATGATGCGTGTGATTGCAGGTACAGCCCGCGGCAAAAACCTTGCTGCGCTACCGGGGGAGGATGTTACCCGCCCCACCATTAACCGCGTAAAGGAGGCAATGTTCTCCAGCGTACAGTTCTCTGTGCCCGGCGCGCGCGTGCTGGACTTGTTTGCAGGCAGCGGCCAGCTTGGCATTGAGGCATTATCCCGCGGGGCCAAGCGCTGTGTTTTCCTGGATGCTTCCCGCGAGGCGATCCAGATCGTGCTGGCCAACTGCAAAACGGCGGGCGTGTTTGCGCAGAGCCGGGTCATCCCGGATGATGCGTTCCACTTTTTGGCCACCACGCAGGAAGAGTTTGATCTTGCCCTGCTGGACCCGCCGTACCACCACGGCACGGTAGCCAAAGCACTGCCGCAGCTGGCAGCGCACATGGCCCCTGGCGGTGTGGTGCTGTGTGAAACAGAACTGGACGCCGAGCTGCCGGAACAGGTTGAGGGGCTTGTTTTGGCAAAACAATATAAGTACGGCAAGATTTTGGTAAGCCGCTATGAGAAAGAGGAACAGCTATGAATGTTGAGGAACTGCTGGATATGCTGGAGGAAACGCTGGAGGAGGGTACCGCTGTGCCGTTTGCCGCCGCCAAGCGTGTGGTAGATGTGGACCGCTGCCGCGATATCGTGGATGAGGTGCGCAATAACCTGCCCGATGAACTGCGCGACAGCAAAAAGATTGTGGCAGACCGCGAGCAGATTTTAAAGAACGCCCAGACCGATGCGGATAACATCATCAAGCAGGCAGAGGAACGCGCACGGGTGCTGGTATCGGACAAAGAGATCACCAAGCGCGCACAGAAGATGGCCGTGGAGCTGGTGAACGCCGCACAGGCACAGGCGAAAAAGATCAACAATGCCTCCGCGGCTTATTGTGAGAATATCCTCAAAAACTCGGAGGAAGTTCTGGCCCGCAGTGTGGCGGATATCAAAAATACCCGCATGAACCTGCGCAACCTGGCCAGCCGCGGCCCCCATGGCCCACAGAAACCGAATCTGTAAAATCGGCCCCCTGTGCGGGCTTTGTGAAAGAGATCTGCACGGTTCCTGCCCCGCAAACAACAAATAAGGCAGCATTTGTGAAAACTTTATGGCCCGCAGCGCTTTTTGGCGCTGTGGGCTTGCTTTTTGCCCCGCGATTTGGTACTATATAAGTGTTCCAGTGGGTAAAAGTGGGCAGTTTGGGGTTAAAGTGGTGAGTTATCCACACATTCCACAGGGTTGTTAACCGCGAAATTCCGCTGAAACGCTAAAAAAGCGACAGTTCCAACCGGGAAGGGGGCGGGTTCGACAATGTTCATGGGTCAGTATGACTACGCAGTGGACGCAAAGGGCCGTCTGAATTTCCCCGCAAAGTTCCGGGATGGAATGGGCGAAACCTTTATCGTGACCCGCTGGCTGGACCATTGCCTTGCCGCGTTCCCGCCGGAGGAGTTTGAAAAAGTGGCCCAGCGCATTGCCGAAAAAGGTATGGTAAAGGGCCGCAATGTCAGCCGTATGCTGTATTCCTCTGCGGTGGAAGTAACACCGGATAAGCAGGGACGCATTCAGCTGCCCGCAAAACTGCGGGAATACGCCAACCTGGACCACGATGTGAGCGTGATCGGCAACCGCAACTTTGCGGAGATCTGGAACACCCAGGATTGGGAAGCCCGCCAGGCGGAAAGCGATGAAGATTTTACCGCCGCAATGGAAGACCTTGATTTTTAAGATGCACTTTGAGCGGGGGTGTACCCCTGCATGTTAAACCGTGTGAAACGGGGAAAGAGGAGAACACCGTGGAATTTAGTCATATCCCCGTTTTGCTCAGCCAATGCCTTGATGGGCTGGCCATTGACCCTGCCGGGATTTATCTGGACGGAACGGCCGGCGGGGCAGGCCACTCAAAGGAAATAGCAAAACGCCTGACCACCGGGCGGCTGATCTCGCTGGATCAGGACCCGGATGCGGTGGCAACCGCTGCCGCAAGGCTAAAGGGCTTACCCGCCCAGGTGGTTCAGGCCAACTTCCGCGAAACCGCCCGCGTGCTGGATGAACTGGAGATCCCCTTCATCAACGGCGCACTGCTGGACCTTGGCGTTTCCAGCCACCAGCTGGACGATGCCGAGCGTGGCTTCTCCTATCACGCGGATGCCCCGCTGGATATGCGCATGAGCCAGCAGGGACCCACCGCGGCAGACTTGGTGAACACCCTGAACCGTGAGGAACTGACCCGCATCCTGCGCGATTATGGTGAGGAACCGTATGCCTGGCAGATTGCGGGTAAAATCGTGAAAGCACGGGAGGAAGCCCCGATTTTGACGACCCTGCAGTTTGCGGACCTGATTGCATCCGCTATGCCGCCTGCCGAGCGCCGCAAGAACAAGAACCCCGCCCGCCGCAGCTTCCAAGCAGTGCGGATTGCCGTCAATGGGGAACTGGATGCCCTGAACGAGGGGATGGAGGCGATTTTCAGCCGCCTGGCCCCCGGCGGGCGGTTCTGCATCATCACGTTCCACAGCCTGGAGGACCGGCTGGTAAAACAGAAGTTCCGCCGCTGGGCCCAGCGCTGCACCTGCCCGCCGGAGCAGCCTATTTGCACCTGCGGCGGGATGCCAAAAGCTAAACTGATTACCCGCAAGCCGGTTGAAGCGGACGCTGGTGAGTTGGAAGAAAACCGCCGCAGCCGTTCCGCCAAGCTGCGCGTACTGGAAAAATTATAAGCGTGCCAGGAGGGAACATTGGCAGCGCGGCATGGCGCTTGTGACCGTGCCGCACAGCTTAAGGAAAGCCGAAATTTTACGATACGAGAAAGGGGGCGGCGCCCATGGCTTCCACAGCAGCAGAAATTTCAACCAACAATCATTCCGGTTCCTCCCGCACACCGCGGGTGCGCGTTGTCAAGGGCGGACGCTACGGCCTGAGCAAGGCACGCCAGTTTGCCCGCACGGCGGGCACGGTGCTGGTCATTGCCATCTTTTTTGGTTTGTTTGCCAGCATTGTCGCCAGCCAGGCACGCATCACACAGCTTTCCGGCGAAATTGATGACGCCAAGTCGGAACTGACCAATGCCCAGAGCTATAACGACTATCTGTCCACCACCATGGATCAGATCACCAACAGCACCAGCGTCCAGCAGGAAGCGGAGGATCGGCTGGGGCTGGTTAAAATGGACCCCAGCCAGGTGACGTATGTCCGGCTGGAGAATGAAAGCGTGATCGAACGCGCAGCCGGCACAGCAGACAAGTTTTTTGCCGGTATCAAAACCGCAGCGCTCAGTCTGCTTGGCAGTTTTGACCCGTAACCGATCCGGTCAAGGCAATACCGCATAACTTTGGGTGCCCAAGCCGTCAGGTGGGAATCATGCGGTGCTGCCCTTACATTGCGCCAAAGCGTGCATCCCAACAGGAGCACGCTTTTTTTGCCATCATGGGCGGGCGCGTATTCATGCAAACAGTCTTTTCTGTAAAGGAATGAACCTATGCCAAAGCAACCCGACAACAAGAATCAATCCACGCGTCATCACAACCGCCGCAGCCCGGAGCCGGGGCAGAATCATGCGCTTACGCTGAACGGACGTATCATGGTTTTGCTGCTGGTGATCGGCTTTATCGCTGCGGGGTGCGGCGTTCTGATTTATAAGCTGTATACCCTGCAGATCCGGGATGCTGAGCAGTACCGTGTTCAGGCGGCGGAACAGCAGCTTTCCGATACCCAGATCCCCGCCACGCGCGGCTCTATTTATTCCGCTAACGGCAAACTGCTGGCCAAAAGCAGTGTGGTGTGGAACATTATTGCCAACCCGTCCAAGTGCAACCAGGATTATGTGGCGGAAGCCAGCCAGAAAATCAGCGAATTGCTGAACGGGAGCGTCAGCGCGGAAAAAATTCAGGAGCAGCTGAGCAAAACGAACAGCCAGTACCGCGTGATTGCCAAGGGCATTGATATGGTAACGGCGCAATCCATTATTGACTATGCCAACACCAAACGCATTACCAACGGCAAGGCGGAGGGGGATCCGGATGCCAAGTACGAAACGGTGCTTTCCATGTACAAGGAATCCTCCTCCACGCGGGAATACCCTAACGGAATGTACCTTTCCTCGGTCTTGGGCTTTTGTGATGACAGCGGCAACGGCATGTACGGCCTGGAAAAATCGTATGATGAGAAACTGGTCGGTACACCGGGGCGCAGCATCAGCAGCGAGAACGCATGGGGCTATGAACTGGCTAACGAGGAAAGCGATACCCATGCGGCTATCAACGGCTATAACCTGAACCTGACCATTGACGATACCATCCAGACCGTGCTGGAAACCGAGCTTTCCAACGCGATTGATGACTATGATGTGCAGAACCGTGCCAGCGCCATTGTGATGAATGTGAACACCGGCGCGGTGCTGGGTATGGCAACGGCGCCGCAGTTTGACCCCAACGATCCGTATAATATCACCGAACCCAAATTGCAGGCTATCCTGGATAATGCCGGAACGGCGCTGACGGAGGACGATATTTCCGTCCTGCAAAGCCGTTTGGGGCAGGACGCCGTAGCTGATATCATTGCGGACGGCGTTGTGAACCCCAACGGAACAAAAAGCATCGACGAAGAAGGCAACGAAATCGACGTTCCCAGCGAAAAAAGCCAGCTGCAGGGCATGATCCGTGAGGCCGAGTGGAAGAACAAAGCCGTGACGGAATTGTATTACCCCGGCTCAGTCTTTAAGCTCATGACGGCCGCTGCGGCGCTGGATTCCGGCCTGATGGGGGCGGACCAGCAGTTTTACTGCGGCGGCGACCTGACAGTATTCCCCAATACCGAGTGGGAACACAGCTACCGCTGCGCCGAGGGCAACACTCACGGCTGGCTGGATATGGCCGGGGCGCTGAACCACAGCTGCAACCTGTACTTTATCCAGGTGGCGGAAAAAATGAGCGCCGAATTCTTTTATAACTACTACCAGGCGTTTGGCCTGACCCAGACCACTGGCATTGACCTGCCGTATGAGGCAAAGGGCATCTCCAAAACCCAGCAGGAGATGGAGCAGGTGGAAACGGACCTGTACTCCACCGCGTTCGGCCAGTCCCAAAAGCTGACCCTGATCCAGATGGCAGCCGCCGTGGCTTCCACCGTGAACGGCGGCTACCTGATGACCCCCTATGTGGTGGATAATATGACGGACGACACCGGCAACGTGGTATGGCAGGCTGAAACCGACATTAAGCGCCAGGTCGTCAGCGAGGAAGTCAGTGAGCAGATCCGCGCCATGATGGAAAACAACGTGGGTCACACCGGTACCAGCAATGACCTGGACTATCACGGTTGTGCCAGCGCTTATGTGGCGGGCTACCGCATCGGCGGCAAATCCGGTACGGGAGAACAGCTGGACTGGAAAGGCGCTTACAAGTACCGCCCGGACGGCGACTACCGCAAGGCCATCAGCTTCGCCGCCATCTTTCCGGCGGACGACCCGGAAATTCTGGTGCTGGTCATGATG